>Ga0302220_10002611_pt1 | contig 13038 bp, 12 predicted proteins | sample II_Palsa_E1_3_FD_194572 | JGI IMG/M metagenome (GOLD analysis project Ga0302220, IMG submission 194572) | Peat permafrost microbial communities from Stordalen Mire near Abisko, Sweden - II_Palsa_E1_3 | ecosystem: Environmental > Terrestrial > Soil > Palsa > Peat permafrost | place: Sweden... | reverse complement strand
GGGTTGTTGTCGCCGCCGACGTTCGGGTTGTTATCACCAGCCAATGCTGCAACGGTGTAGTTAGATACGGCCGGGTTGTTGTCACCGGTCACGGCTGGGTTGTTGTCGCCGCTGACGTTCGGGTTGTTATCACCAGCCAATGCTGCGACGGTGTAGCTAGATACGGCCGGGTTGTTGTCACCGGTCACGGCTGGGTTGTTGTCGCCGCTGACGTTCGGGTTGTTATCACCAGCCAATGCTGCGACGGTGTAGCTGGATACGGCCGGGTTGTTGTCACCGGTCACGGCTGGGTTGTTGTCGCCGCCGACGTTCGGGTTGTTATCACCAGCCAATGCTGCGACGGTGTAGCTAGATACGGCCGGGTTGTTGTCACCGGCCACGGCTGGGTTGTTGTCGCCGCTGACGCCGGGGTTATTATCGCCGGCCAATGCCGCAACAGTGTAGCTCGATACCACCGGATTATTGTCGCCTGGGTTGTTATCGCCATTGGCAAAAGCCGGGCTGGCGATAATGGCGGCGGAAAACAGTAAGGCGGCGATTAGTTGGGTTTTCATGATGAAGCTCCTGTCTTTATTTACTGGGAAACGTGCTTGCCTTTAAGGGGATGCATCGTTGACAGAAGCGAGTTTAGGCTTCGAAGGCCCGTAGATTAAGATCGGGCAGCGGAAGGCATAATTCCACTTTTTAGAATAATGATAAATCTGGGTATTATGATATCTGTGCGGAGCCAGTCTGGGTGGGGGTTTGCCGGAAATGCTTTGGGTATTGCTGTGTTTCGCGCAACAATCTATTGCGGTTTTTGATAGTTTGAAGCGCGGCGCTATGCGGGCTTGGATGCCCATCACAATGGGTAGCCCGATAGGCCGATTTCACCTCGGCAATGCTTGGCGATCTCGAGAGCGTGGCCGTTAGGAATTTTTCAGGCTGCCATCGACGTTCGTTGAAGACAGATTGTTGCCCGTAAATGCGAGGCGATAGGCAACGGGCAGTGCAATCAGTCCCATTGCGACGATATACAACGCCGGGGCGGTGAGTAGATGCGTTGCACCGATCAAATACCCGCATACCAGAGGCGCCGTACCACCAAAAATGGCGACCGGCAGTGTGAAACAAACCGTCATGCCTAAACTTTGCCAATTGTCTTTAAAAAGGTCGGGGAGCACGATATAAATTCCACCAAGCAGGCAGCCGGCCATCAAGGCGAAGGCGAGTTGCACTAGCAGCAGCGACACGAAATCGCCATTTTGTAATATCACAAAAAGCGGGTAGCTGAATAACACCAATGTTCCAATTCCGACGAAGACGAGCTTGGGGGCGGAGATCCAGCGGGTGGCATAACCGAGAAAAGCAACGCATATTGAAAAAAAACTCAATGCGATAACATGGGTCAAGCGCGCGCCGTAGAGTGACACCCCGACATAAGCGTGCAAATAACTAGGTAGCCAAAGAAACAGCGCATAAAGTTGCAGCGTTGTAAATGCGACCAGAGCGGCTGCATTCAGCAGCGGCGCGATAGGTTGCTTGTGCCAACGCCAAATCGACGGTGTTCCCTTTGTCGTCAAATAAGCGATCGGGGACCGGATCGAGAAGATCCACAGTGATAAAGGAATGCACAGTAGAAATGGCCAACGCCAAGATGCGACGAATGGTTCGATGGCGCTTCGGTGCGGAAAAATCCGGGACATCAGCGTGGCGCAGTAAGGCAAGATAAATACGACAAATGACGCAAGCAACATGCCGAGATGAGAGCTGCATGAAACTAAGCCGCAATATAAGCCACGATGTTTGTCTGGTGCATTGAGAGAGACGTAATACGCACTTAGCGGCATCTCGCCGCCTGTCGCAAAACCCTGCCGCAGTTTCAAGGCGATCAGCAGGCAAGTTGCCAAGTAACCCATCCTGGGATAAGTCGGTAAAAAGGCAATCAAGATCGCCGGAATCGCCATCGCCGTCATACTCAATTTGAGCGCCACCCCAGCGCCAAACTTGTTACCCCATAAGCCAAAAAATACGCTACCGATGGGCCGTGCTAGGTAGCTGGCGGCAAACACCGCGAAGCTCAGCATAAGCGCCGTTTTGTCGCCGGAAACCGGGAAAAAAAGTCGACCGATTTCCAAGGCCATCAATCCGGTGAGCGAGACTTCATACCATTCGAAGAGATTGGCCGTGAGTGCAATCTGAAACATCGGATGGTGTTTTCGACTCATGCGACCCGCCTTTTGACGAGTGACAACACCCGATCCAAATTGCCGTCGACGATTCGATTACTCAGCGCTTGAGTCTGCCATTCGACGGATCGGTGCGAAATGCCCAGGCGTCTGGCGATTTCCTTATCGGTATAACAACGTTGCGCCTTGGCGAGGAAAACTCTGAGCGGCGCTTCGGTGGGTGGGCGGATGAAATACTGTTCCACATTGAGATAGGCCAGTATGCGCTTGATGGCAAGCGATGCCGACTTACTACTCGGCTCTTGGTTTCGCAAGCGCGAAATTCGAGCTCGGCAATTTCACTTGCGTATACAGCGCCCCAGCCTGGGTGTAGAAAATTAACGTCGTAGACAGTTAATCCTACAAGATCCTTGGGGTCCCTACGCCGAGTCCATGGGCGGTTGCTCTGTTGCTAAAAAGATATTTTCCTGTATCGGCTGCTTTGAAACTGGCAAGCAGGGGGAAATTTTCTATGAGGTTTATGAGCCCACTTTCAGATGCCATGATTCCCCCTGAGATTGAAGTAAACTTTGCGAAATAAGATAGCCGGCCTGTGTCGGATCATGGTGCAGCGACAAGATGCATGCCTGAGCTTAAGCAGTATCAAATGGTGTGTGAAAGCAAATAAGATGGTTCATATGTATTTTGAGAAATTAGCTCAATAGCAAATAGGACTGAATAATTTTTTTCCAGCGTGAACAACGATCAGCAGGTCTCGATATGAAAAACCGCCGGCTAAGGGTTAGTCGCCGGCGTATAAGGGGTGGTGCGACAGTAGGCTTTTTACTCGACATCAATCGTTGATTTGATCAGCATCCGGTTTTTCGATAGTCGGCGGATCCCTTACGCCGAGGAGGCTGGCAGTTCGGACCGCTCATTACCTGAGCCTTGAGGTATATTCTAGCGATCTCTTTGCTTGATTAACCTGTGCGAAGCTCGGGTGATTTAAATCGAAATAAAACGTCGACACGCTGGGTGCTTGAGTTGTCACCAAGGAGCGAGGCCGATTCGGTTTGTATTTCTGAGCGTCTAAATTAAATGAAAAACATTTCGGATTACGTATAAATATATGCGGGTTCTAGAGGTTTCGTGACGTACCGTGGACTTCGGGATTGGTCCTATTTTTTACTTTTTGCCTAAATTCGCATTGCACCGATATTCACATTAGGGGATGATTTAATTGCTGGGGGGTAGTCGTGGTGCCAAAGGCTGCGGCGGTTAATTGAACCGCCGCAGCTATTTGGTTGAAGCCGCATGGTGTGTATAACTTTTGTGTGTTTCAGACTGCGTATAAATTCCTTAAAAATTCGGCGTGTCATGACTATGTATCTTTTATTTCGAGGTAGGTCATATTTGGACTTTTTCCTCGATTTGGATTGCGTTACTATTCGCATTGAGTGATGATTTAATTGCTTGGGGGTAGTTGGCGGTGCCAAAGGCTGCGGCAGTTAATTGAACTGCCGCAGCTATTTGGTTGCGGTGGCATCGGTACGTTCTGCAAGGCTTCTTGTGCCTCCTCGTAGTCGCTGAGTGCAAAAATGTGCATTACCGCTGGCTCTAAATAAATCGGTTTTACAGTTCGATGGAACCTGGTTTTTTGCCTTATCGCGCGGCCGTGCCGCAGACCACGTCGCGCAGCTTGCCGCTGCCCCAGGCGCGCTGACCGTAAGCGTAGAGTTTTTGCCTGCGCACCCTCGCGAACTGTTCGCCGTGCTCGGCGTCGGTGTAATCGCCGGGCCATTCGTAGCGTTCCTGCTGGTTGTGGGCCGTGTCCCGCGGCAGCTCGTTCTCCACCATCAGATCGGCCTTGGGCTTTTTGAAATTGAAATCGTTGCTGGTCCAGTGGCCCGACTGAACGCTTTCGGCGGCGCCGAAGGTGTCGATATATTCACGATCGATTTTGTGACCGGGCGGGTAGTAGTTTTCGAGGGTCATGGCTTGGCGCAATGCGTCTCGGGAAGCGCTCGGTACGATCGATGGGTCTTTTGCGACCCAGCCTGGCTTGCCCGGTTTGAGTTGACGATGGACATGTGCGTGTTGGTTCATGGTGTTGTGTTCACTCCAATCTTCCGTGCGACGGGTATGGCGAATAAATTAACGGTCGTCCTGACTCCACTGCGCCAACAGCTCCGACGGAATCGCCTGCACCACCTCCTCGTAGCGTTTACCGACTAACTGCTCCGCGCGTCGCAGCAGCAACGGAATCGGGCTGCTCGGTTCGTGTTGCTCAAACCATTGACGCGCTGTGCGGATCAAATCGAGGGCGGCATGACGGTTGCTGGGTATCGCATCGGCGCGAGGCCGGATCGCGTCGCCGATGGGCGCGAGGGTGGCGACTTCGCGCGCGGGTAAGGCATCGTCCGACGGGTGATCGACGTTGGCTTCGACGGGCCGCGTGTCGATTGCCGCGTTTTCCGCGAGTGCGCTATCCGTGCGAACACCGCCGCCGGCCAGATGCCTTAGTAAGCGTGTCAATGCCGACAAGTCGGGGGCGTAGAGACTCAGGTGTTCACGGCTCCATGCGTCGATCTCGGCAAGACTGGCGAGCGTCGCATCGAAACCCGCCAGCGTAGTTGGCTGCTGGGCGCGCAGATCGTTCAGTTGCCGGGTCACCGACTCCGGCGCCAGCGCATCGCTCAAGCGCGGGTGAGCGAAGGCGCGTTCGATATCGCGCACCTGCAGACGAGTCGCGGTCGACTTCGTCAAGGCTATCTCGCGCACATCGCCGAGCAGCCCATCGCTATCGGTCAAAGCCTGCAAGGCATTCATGCGGATTTCGAGCGCGGCGGCGCGTTCGGCGTCGACGCCAAGTTGCGGGTGAATGGCATCGGGAAATGCCTGGAGCCATGCTGCGAGCAGGCCGACGCCCTCCGCCAGACCCGCCGCATTGGCGAGCCGCGTGCGGCAACGTGTGAACAGCAGCGCGAGACGGATGTCCTTGCCGCGCAACATCAGCCGCCGGCAATCGCGCTCGATGTCGCCCCAGTTGATCGGTTCCGGAGAGCCGATGAAGCCGCCATACTGGGCTTCTGTCCGTGCCGCGACTTTCGCACAGAGTACGACGAATTCGGGGTCGTATTCCAGATCGGAGCCGCAGGGGTTAGCGGCTTCGATGGGCGTTAGCCAGTCGTGTGGAACCGAGCCTTTAAGAGCGATGGGTTTGGCGGATGCGGGTTTTTTGTTATTGGTCATGGTTTGTTGGGTTTTTAACCGCCCATTCCGGCGGATGGTTGAAAATATAGCCAGAGGGTTGTGGTGGCATACCCTCCCTGTGTCAGACTAGTTGTCGGTGTGCCAAGAAGGAAAGCGACAGTATGTCGCTGTACATGCTGTATCCGTGATGAGGGTAGGCCCCTCGGCTTCGCCGATTAGGCGGTGATGCCAAACCACCCAGAGCTGCATTCGTTAAGAGCGGGTGTGGTGAGCGTCTAGGGAAAAGGCGGAATGAATTCCGTCAGGTATGCAGAAAGGAGGCGAACGCAAGTGAACCATCGAAGACGATTGCTTGATTACCCCAGAAGGCTGCCCAGTTCCCCTCCGAGGGGATGGCACTTTGGGCGACGAGAAGGGCTGAAGGGGATTGCCAAAACATCTCATGTAGGGCTTTGAAATCATGCCGATTGGCCAATTCCATGAGCTCTTTAAACTCGGATGCGATCGTGTCCAGGGTCCGAGTATCCAGTGGCTCCTCGTAGGCGTCTAGCGATGCTGCAAGGGCCCTGATCGAAACGGTCAGCGTGATGGCGGCGGCCAGTAAAGTCCTGTGCATGGTCTGCCCCTTTCTGGATTCAATAACTCTGTTTGTGATGGGAGTGATCCTACACCTGCGCTTGTGGCAGCGCTTCCCATGCTCCGACCCAAGTCCCGGTTGCGTATGCGTAATCAAGGGTAATCCCGGGTGTTTCCGTGTAAACCCTCCCACCTTGAACGTATCGAAGCTGCTCTCTATCATTGGTAAAACGATTTAGTAAAACGATTTACAAAAAATGGAGACAAAGAACATGCTCGCTTCACGTCGCCGCTTTATCCAGTCCGCTGCAACCGCAGCCGCTGCTATTACGATTCCCACCTTCGGTCGTGCTGCCGCGCCTGTGGCATTGCGGTTCTCTTCAACCATGATCGCCGACGGGAACTCGGCGCAGTACATCTGGTATCAGCGCTTCAGCGAGAACCTCAAAAAAAGTATCGGCGACCAGATCCGCGTCGACTTTTTCCCGAACGGTCAGCTTGGCAAGGAAGTCGATGTCGTGCAGCAGGTGCGCCTCGGCTCCATCGACATGATGATTACGGGTAGCTCCATCTGGGCGACCGCGCTGCCGGAGCTGGCGCTGCTTGACCTGGGTTTTCTGTTCGACAGTTACTCGCATGTCGGTCGCGCGGTGGACAGTGGCGTCGGGGGTGTCTACAACAACTTGCTGCAAGCGCGTACGGGTTGCTCGGTGATCGGCTGGGGCTCGCACTTCAATGCGCGCAGCGTTTACACCAAGCCAGCCATTAGGGACCTGGCGCAGTTGAAGAATGTCAAGTTACGGGTGTTGCCAACGCAAGCTTTTATAGAGACCTTCAAGCTGATGGGTGCGATTCCGACGCCAATCGCCTTCAACGAGGTCTATACGGCGGTTCAAACGGGCGTTGTAGAAGGTTTCGAGCACGACGCGGCAAGCGTGCTGGCAAACAAGCTCAACGAGGTAGTGCAGAACACCTGGCAGACCAATCATCTGTTCAGTCCGTCCATCACGGTGATTGGCAAGCGTGGGCTGTCCAAAATCCCCGATGCGTTGAAAGGCCCCTTTCTCGAAGCGGCCCGTGAGGCGAGTGTGTATCAGCGTCAGGCGGCCGCGACCAAAGGCGCCGATGCACTCGCCGCCCTGAAGAAGCAGGGGATGACTTTCTATCCGATGGCGGATGCCGAGCGCGATGCCGTGCGCAAGGCGATGCGAGACAAGCTGTGGGTGCCGTTCACCCAGACCTATCCGGTCACCGCGCCCGTGCTGGCTGCGATCGACAATGCGCGTGCCTGAACCCCGGCACGCATGCTTCGCCAACAACCTGCGACGAGAACAACGCACATGAACGAATCAGTCACGAAGATCCCTGGCGTCGACCTGAGTCCAGCCAGTACCCCCCAGGCGGTCACCGGGTCAACCGCCTTGCACGGTGCATGGGGCTTTGGAACATTGACCAACGGCGGCAAGGCGCTCGCCGCGCTCTGCACATTCGTCGAGCGCCTTTGCGGGGTGGTGCTAGGGCTGGACGTGCTTGTGGTATTCGTGTCGGTCATCCTGCGCTACTTTGTCCATCATCCGGTGGACTGGGCGGAAGAAGTTGCGCGCGGTCTGATGATCATGCTGGTATTTCTTGGCGGCGCGACGGTGCTTGCGCGCGGACAGCATGTGCACGTCGATTTCTTTCGTGTGCTGCTGCCGCGCTCGTGGCGGCAACATGCGCTGCAGATCGGCGGATGGGCGGTCGCCGGCACAGCGGCGGGACTGGCGTGGTCGTCGTGGCTGCTGCTCGCGGATTCCGTCAATGTGACAACGCCGATGGGGCTGCCGCAATGGCTCAATGTCCTGCCGGTGCTTGCCGGTGCGCTGCTGATGGTTGTGGTTGGCGTGCTGAACGCGGTGACGGTTGCTAGCCGCTCGACCTGGGTGACGCTTGCTGGATGCTGTGCGGTGGTCGGCACCGTGTGTGGCTGGAACACGGCCTTCGAGCAATACGCGCTCGCGCCGTGGATGCTGATGCTTATCGGCTTTGTCGGCGGGCTGGTGGTGGGTGTGCCCATCGCGTTCGTACTTGCGCTCGCCGCTTTGCTCTTTTTTATCGGCGACCCGACGCTGCCGATGATTATCTATTCCCAGCAGGTCATGGCCGGGATGGACCACTTCGTTTTGCTCGCTATTCCGTTCTTCGTGCTAGCCGGGCTTGTAATGGAAGTGAACGGTATGTCGACGCGGCTTGTCGAGTTGCTGGTACGCATCTTCGGGCGTTTGCGCGGCTCGATGAACCTGATCGCCATCCTGGCCACGGCGTTTTTTTCCGGTGTGTCGGGCTCGAAACTCGCCGATATCGCGGCCGTCGGCGGCATCGTGGTCCCGGCCGTGCGGCGCACCCGCCAGGACCCGAACGAGACGGCGGCGGTGCTGGCGGCGTCGGCCGTGATGGCGGAGACCATCCCGCCGTGCATCAACATGATCATCATCGGCTTCGTCGCGAATATCTCGATCGGCGGGCTGTTTCTGGCAGGGATCGTGCCCGCGCTCGTCATGGCGCTGGCGCTCGGTACCATGGTCGTGATCGTCGGGACGAAGGTCGATCCGCGTACGGCTTTCGCTACCCGCAAGCCACTTCTCAGGCTCCTCGGCGGCGCGCTGGTGGCGCTTGTCATGGTAATCATGATCGGCAAGGGGGTAACCTCTGGCATCGCGACATCCACCGAAGTGTCTGCCTTCGCCGTGGTCTACGCCCTGCTGGTAGGCGGACTCACGTTTCGCGAACTCACGCCGCGAGCGGTTGGGCAGTTGTTCGTGCGCGCGGCGGCGATGGCGGCGGGCATTCTGTTCATCATCGCGGCGGCCTCGAGTGTCGCATTCGCGCTCACCATCTTGCAGATCCCCGCGAAGATGTCGGCGGCGATGCTTGCGCTCGCGCACGATTACGGCAGCCTGGCGTTCCTCGCGGTGTCGGTGGTGATCATGATCGTGTTCGGCGCGGTGCTCGAAGGTGCGCCCGCACTCATCATCTTTGGTCCGCTGCTCGTGCCGATCGCAATGCAAGTGGGCATCAACCCGCTGCACTTCGGCACGGTTGCGGTCACGGCGATGGGGCTCGGTCTGTTCTCTCCGCCGTTCGGGATCGGCCTGTTCGCGACCTGCGCGATGACCGGCACTCGCGTCGAAGACGTCTCGCGCCGTATGCTCAAGTACTTGCTTCTGCTGGCGATCATGCTGGTGCTACTGGTCCTCGTGCCGTCCATTTCGCTGTGGTTGCCGCGGCATTTCAACATGGCTTGATCCGGATAACCGTTTAACGCTATGGCTACGATTCACGACGTTGCGGCGCTGGCTGGCGTATCGACTAGTTCTGTCTCAAACGTCCTTAATGGACGCACGGAGAAGCTGAGCGCCGAGACTTTTTCCCGCGTCGAGGCAGCGATCCGCTCGCTCGCGTTTCAGCCGAATCGCGTGGCGCGGCAGTTGAAGACCGGACACACGCCGATGCTTGGCCTGCTCGTTCCGTCGACTGCCAATCCAATGTATGGGCAGCTCGCGCTCAATATTGAGGCGGCCGCCCAGACTCGCTTTAACTACCGGTTGCTGCTCGGCAATACCCATCGTGACAAGCGTCAGGAATCCCGTATGTTCGAAGATCTGCTTTCCTTCGGCGTGCGGGCAGTCATCGTGGTCTCGTCGCTCGACGACGAGCGGCACCTGGAAAAAGCTGTCGCACATGGGCTCGCGGTGGTGAGCTACGATCGAAGCGCGGGCGGCGACGCGCAGGCGCGCGTGGATCATGTGTCGCCGGACAACTATCAGGCTGGCTATCTTGCGGCTGATCACCTGATCGCGCACGGTCACCGGCGGCTTGCGTTCCTGGTGCCGGCCGGCAAGACACTCAGCCGCAGCGAGAAGATCGCGGGGTTCCACGACCGCATTTCGCTCTGCGGCGCGTGTTTGAGTGCGAGCGTGGTGGAGGGGCAGGTGTCGAAGGCATTCGGCGACTCCGAACTCGCGGACCTGGGCTTTACGATGGCAAGCCAGGTCGCGGCGATACGGTCGATGCCCACCGGTATCGTGACCGTTAACGACATGCTTGCCATCGGCCTGATGTCCGGGCTCAACGCACTCGGCTTGCGTGTACCGCGGGATGTCTCGGTAGTCGGGATGGACGGTTTGCCGATCGCGGGGTTCGTCAATCCCGGACTCACCTCCATTGCGATGCCGCTGGCCGAGATGGCCGGGGCCATGGTCGAGCGGGCTATCGAACGCTCGACCCATCCTGACCTTCCGCCTTCCGATTTCCTCTTTCAACCCACTCTGATATCGCGTCAGTCGGTCGCCGCACCGGCCCGCGCCAGGAAGGCCAGAACCACGACATGACCAAGATCTACCTGACACACACTCCTGAGGCTCTCACGAATTATTACGGCGAGCGCGCGCTGGCGCAACTGCGCTCGCTCGGTGACGTAACACTGAACCTGCATGAGCGGCCGCTCACGCTCGATGAATTCGTCAGCGCCGCGGCTGGCCATGAGATCGTCCTGGCCAGCCGCGAAGCTGCGGCACCGGCGGACCTGTTCGAGCGTCTGCCGGACTTGATTGCGTTCTGTCGGGTGGCGGTGGATATCCGCAATATCGACGTGGATGCCGCCAGCCGTCATGGCGTGCTGGTTACGCGTGCGACGCCGGGCTTCGATACTTCCGTCGCAGAGTGGGTGATTGGCGTGATGATTGACCTTGGCCGGGGCATCAGCGCGTCGGCTTCGGCGTATTGGCAGGGTCAGGCGCCAGCGATTGAAATGGGCCGCGAACTGCGCGCCGCAACGCTCGGCGTGGTCGGTTATGGATTTATAGGGCAGCGGCTTGCGCTGCTCGGTCGAGCGCTCGGCATGCGGGTGCTCGTATGCGACCCCCACGCGTGCGTGGCGGAGCAGGGTATCGAGCAGGCTGTATTCGACGATGTGCTCGCAAGCGCCGATTTCGTGGTGTGCCTTGCTCCTGCCACTGAGCAAACTGTTGATCTGTTCAGTACCGCCGCGTTCGCGCGGATGCGCCCCGATGCGTATTTCATCAACGCGTCGCGTGGCGAACTCGTCGACGAAGGCGCGCTGCTTCGCGCGCTCGACACGGGTGTGATCGCAGGGGCTGCGCTCGATGTGGGTCGCGCCGCCGACCAGATGCCGAGCCCGAGGCTCGCCGTGCACCCCAGGATACTCGCGACGCCCCACATTGGTGGACTGACCCCGTCGGCCACCGAACATCAGGCAATGGATACGGTTCAGCAGGTTAGGGCGCTTGTCGATGGCAAGTTCCCGGCGCATGCGGTCAACGCTGAACATGCCGTGCGCGTGGCGCGCTTGCCGGGCTTTTCCGGCAATGTCGAAGGGGTACGTACGTGACCGAAGCATCCGTCGTCGACATGAACCATGTGTGCGATTGCCATGTACATATCTACGAACTCGAACGCTTTCCGCTTGCGGGAACTGCGACGTTCAGGCCGCCGCAGGCCTCGTGGGGCGATTACACAGAGGTCCAGCGGCGGCTCGGGATAGCGCGGGCGATCCTTGTGCAACCCACCGGGTACGGAGTTGACAATCGCTGTCTGCTCGATGCGCTTGCGCTTTCGAATGGTGCGGCTCGCGGTATCGTGGTGATTCGGTCAGACACGCCCCGCAGCGAATTGCAGGCAATGCACGAAGCCGGCGTGCGCGGTGTGCGCTTCATGATGATTCCGGGTAGCGGCGGCCTGCTTGCATGGGACGATCTGGAGATCGTTGCGCGAAGGATTGCCGAGTTCGACTGGGTAATCAACCTGCAACTCGATGGTCGCGATCTGGCGCAATTCGAAGGACGCTTGCGAGACTTGCCCTGCCGGCTGACGATCGATCATATCGGCAAGTTCCTGGAGCCGGTCGACACGCCTCACCCGGGATTTCGCAGCTTGCTTGGCCTGCTCGATGCGGGCAATACGTGGGTGAAGATATCTGCGCCTTACGAGACGTCGAAGATCGGTCCGCCGGACTACGACGATGTCGGCATCCTCGCGCAGGCGCTGGTGGCAGCAAACCCGCAACGTTGCCTGTGGGCAAGCAATTGGCCGCATCCGAACCGGTCACCGGTTCCCGCCGACAGCGCGATGCTCGATCTGCTTTCACTGTGGGCGCCGCAGCCGGAGCTGCGGCGAATGATACTTGAGGAGAATCCGGCGCGACTATATGGATTCGAGCGGGCTGCGGTTTAAAGGAAACCGCCGCTTTAGCGAGAAGTTCAGCTAGCCCATGTGCGGCGTGGCGTCACGCGCCGGATCTTAAAGCCCGCCGCGTTACGACTGACACATGGCATTACTGACCCGGCGACCGGAATCGGCTACTGCAGCCACTGCGCTGAACGAACCCGAAAGTGTGAAGGATGAAAGATCCTCGTCCCGGTCGCCCATGCCCGTTCCTGAGAATCGGGAGCATTTGTCGACAGACGAATTCGCCGCCGCTCTGGCGGTCGACCCGCAATCGGTCAGGAAGCGTTACTCGCAATCTGGAAGTTATCATGGCGTGCGGCCGACCAAGCTGCCGAGTCGTCGATTACTCTGTCTGGCCGGCCGAGGCGGTAAAGCGACTGCTCAATGGCGACAAGATTGACGACTGATGATCCCATTCGAATCAGGCCGACGGAGAGCATAGTCACAACGTCACTGTGCGCGATTGATTCATCTCTCGCGCGATCGCGTTCCAGAACAGTCGACAGAAGTAGGAGGGGGCGGGATGTCCCCTGTGGCACGTGATTGCTCCAGCCAGGTATGGCTTCTCTAGCAGCCTTACTGCGGCAACCGTCATAAAAAGGCATGCCGACGGAAAGCATGACAGTGACGCATTTTATAGTTAAAAAGCGAATATAAGACAGATAATCCATGCCCAACGAAAACGACTCCCCTGAGTCCCAGGAATCGGACGCTATCGAAAGCAGCCAGGAGCCGGAAGAGATCCACCCGATAGCCCCCTGTGTCAGACTAGTTGTCGCCTCTGAATTTTCTTAAATTAAAGAAGTCAGAGGTGCATGTTGAAGCAAAAGCAAACGTATTCAGTCGAATTCAAAGAGCAAGCGCTGTTAAAAATACT
>Ga0302220_10002610_pt1 | contig 13041 bp, 11 predicted proteins | sample II_Palsa_E1_3_FD_194572 | JGI IMG/M metagenome (GOLD analysis project Ga0302220, IMG submission 194572) | Peat permafrost microbial communities from Stordalen Mire near Abisko, Sweden - II_Palsa_E1_3 | ecosystem: Environmental > Terrestrial > Soil > Palsa > Peat permafrost | place: Sweden... | reverse complement strand
AACACGCGTATGCCTGCGGCGCGCGCAGCCAGAAGGATCGCAAGCATGTTCGGTACACATTGAACCGCTTCCGCTATCTCTTTTATCAGCGGCCATAGAATGCCGCCCTCCGAGATAAAATCATTATAAGGATCGATCACCAGAAGGCCGGTCAGATCCTTCTCGAACACTGGCGTACTCATCGTAAAATCTCCGTTTTAGGAAGAAACGTTGATCATGGAGGGGCAACAAAGGTCAGGCCATTAAGCCATGACACTGTCTTCGTGGGTGTAAAGCAACTCGCAGCGCTTGCGGTCCATGAACACTTCTTCGTCTGGGATCACGTTTTTCCTGTAGCCATCCGATTCGAAGAACGCCTTTGCCCCGGCGATGTCATCGAACCAAATTTCCGCGATGCCGTCGAAGTTCGAGGCAGTTGTCCCCGGTAACGAATCGCCGGTTCTATGATCTTGAATGTAGCGGCGAACGTGTTTTTTCGACTCTGGCTGGGCGGCGAAGAGGGGCGCATGAACTTCACGCCAATATTTGAGGTAGGCCTCGTATGTGAGGTCACTGCGGCGCACCATGAGAATACTGAGCTTGAGCATTTTCATTCTCCTATCGATTGGGAAGAACCAGAAATCTTCAACTCGCCAATCTTCGAGAATACGATTTAGCCCTGCAGCCGCTTGGGCGGACCATTTATCCAAATGGAACTGTAGCGGCGTTGTCAGGTGATAGTGATTAGCTTGATATAGAGCCTATGCCGAACGAGGAGTCGCAACAAACGAATATTTCGCATGACTAGCATGACTGATGAGCATGCTATTTGATGGCTCTAAGAACATCGCAGTTGTCACTGAAGAAAAATCGTAACGGGGGAGCTGTACGGTGTCGCAGCTTGGCGCAGAGTTGTACGCAAGCTCGTTCGCCGATTAGGTAGCGGCGTAGACGGCGAAGCCGTCGGCGACAGTCGTTGCCAACGACTCGATTGCCCGTTTCAAGTTGCCGAACTCCTTGAGATGGACCAGCCAGATGTCCAGCGCCATGCCGAAATCAGTGACTTCTACGATCGCGACGCCGTCGCGATTGCCGCTGGCTTTGAGCGCACTGCGCGGCACAAGGCCAAGCCCTAGGCCGGACGCGACCATGCGTAATTGGACCTCAATGCCGTAGGTGTCAACCGCGACACGCAGGCTGCCTTCTTGCTCACCCATGGCGCGTTCTAACTCGGCGCGATACCCGCAGCCCAGCGGGTTCAAGATCCAGTCTTGCTCTGCTAGCTCGGCAAGGAGGACCGGGTCACTCACCAAGGGGCGCCGACGGCTCTGCACGATCGCCACATCGACGGTGGCGATGATCCGGCCCATCAACGGTGGCGTCGGCCGTGTGTCCAGCGGTAGTATGACGATGGCGGCGTCGAGATCACCAGCGCTGACCTGGACGGCTAGGTGGTCGCCCCGGCCAGCGCGCACACGGACATCGAGCCCTGGAAACTCTCTTGCCACTTGCTCGACCGCGTCGGCCAGCATGACGTCGCCGATTGCCTGCGACATGCCGAACCGCAAGGTGCCTGTTGGTGACGCGTCTGGCCGCGTAAGCGCCATCAGTTCATCTACCGCGCGCAGGATCGGCAACGCGTGCTCATAGACCCGCTGGCCAAGCGCCGTGGCGGTCGGCGGGCGCTGGGTCCGGTCGAGCAATGTGCCGCCGAGTGCTTCTTCAAGTTGCTGAATGCGGCGCGAGATGGCGGACTGCGTCAAGCATAGCCGAGACGCTGCTCTGGTCAGCGATTTGCTGTCGATGATGGCAGCTAAGGCTTTAAGGTTATCGATCATGATGCCTTGCTCTTGCGCGAGCTATCAGTATAGTGCGTTTGCAGCACGTCACTGTCGGGCGTATATCAACGGGACGGCTGCAGGCAAGATCGTTATGTGGCAAACGGTTACAGTGTGTCTCGGGCCATGAGCGGTAAGCGAGCGCGCATCGGTGTGCGGCGCAAACGCCGCTGCTCAAGCGCTGCCGGTCGGTTGACCGGACCCGCCGCACGAGCGGGCCGGGGTACCAGGGAGGCAAGCCGGCCGCCCCGAAGCGACTCGAAGGTGGATTTTAATTTTTTGAAATTTCTGCAAAACGGGTTTCTGTGCCGGGCTCATGCATGATACGTGCTGTACTTGTATTGTGTGATTCTATGGGTCATAGATTGCCTAAAATCGTTTTATGCCTTGGCTTACCCGGCAGCGCCTCGACATGGGTGTACAACATTGTGCGGTATTTACTGGGCCAGACCCGACGCTCGGTGGTGGCGTTTTACCTCGACGATAATTTTGCCGACCTGCAGGCGGCGCTTGAGGCAAACGAGCAGCAAGTCGACTACGTTGTACTGAAGTCGCACAAAGCAGATTCCACACTCTTTGAATTCCTCTCGACGCACAACTCCGGCTGCGTTCTGTCGGTGCGCGACCCGCGCGATTGCATGGTGTCTTTGATGGAGCGCTTCGATGTTTCGTTTGAGGATGCTTTGCTGGCTCTGCAAAGAAGCTGCGCATCGCTGACGATGTATCACGCGCTGGGCGCGCCGCTGTTGTGCTATGAGGACCATTTCTACCGCTCTACCGAAACGATACTCGCCCTGAAGGACTATTTAGGTGTGACCGTACCGGTTGATCTTGGGATGGCGCAGCATTTGCATTCGCAGGCTGCCGTTGAACGTCTGATCGGCAGGTTCCAATCGCTGCCGCCAGGCCGGATCAGGAAGTGCGGCAATGACGAATATGATTTGATCAGTCACTGGCATCGCAACCACTTTGGCGATGGCTTGAGCGGCAAATGGCGCACCCGCTTGACGGCGCAACAAGCTGCACAGGCCTCGCTTGCCCTGGCCGACGCACTGGAACAGTGGGGATATACCAGTGGTTCGACATCTATTCAAAAACGATAGTCGATGCCTGCCCGGAAGATGTCGTTGTTCCTATCGTAACCCGACGCAACGGGCAGGCACCCTTTGGGAATGTTCGCCGAACCCGCCGCGAGCATCAGAAGTGTGACACCTGTGCGAGGACGGGCGGTCCGCGTGTGTTATACGTCGCTCGCTTTTAGGCGTTTTCTTTGAGCCTTGGCGGCCCGATTCGCCACGCGTTGCCTTGTCACCTCGAGGATCTGAAGAGAAAGCGCTGGGTCATCGACGATCCTCGACATGGTGACCGCGCCTATCATGGACGACAGCGCGAACATCGCGTCGGCTCTCGCCGATGGCGCGTCCTTGAAGGCGCTACGCTTAGCCATCGCATCGATCATCCCCCTAAAGCCGTTCGACGCCGCTCGGCGAGTCTCTATGTCGGCTCGTGCCAGCTCACTACCCATCGCAACGAGAGGGCAACCGCCCAAGCGATCATCACGGAATTCCTCTGAGAGAAAGGCCTCGATATGTTTCAGGAAAGATTCCTGGCCACCTTCGGCCGCAACCTCTGCTGCATCAACAAGGTCGTCTAAGCTCGCGACGCATGCTTCGGCCACCAGTTCCTCTTTGGACGCGAAGTGACGATAAAAACCGCCATGCGTCAGGCCCGCGGCCGCCATGATTTCTGACACGCCTGTCGCATGGATCCCGTTGCTTTTAAAGGCTTGAACAGCGACCTCAACGATCCGTTTGCGTGTTTCTGCGGTTTCTGCTTTCGACTTTCTCATTCGATGACTCCTTCTGGCCTGGCATCTGGAGATGCTCACGGCGGCGGCCACCACCCGGAGATGATCGCACTTTGCCCCATTAGATGGCCAGTATTGTCTAAAAACAGAATAGCGTCAACCGATCATCTAATTTCTTGACAATTTAGATGATGGCTTTTATCTTATGCGCAGATAGTGTCAATCAATCATCTAATTAATGGCTGAGGCGACAACCAGGCCAGAGAAGGTCTAGAGAGAGTGTCGACGCATCAAGTGCATCGCCGCATCCCCTATTCAGCGGTGCTGGCATCTTCAAACCGAGTGAGGAATACGATGGATAGCGACTTCAACCGGTCACAGACCGGATCGATCGGCGGCACGGGCAGCAACGACACCCGTCGGCGTGGCACCAAAGTTTGGGTTGGTTCTGCTGTGGCGTTGATCGCTCTTGCGACTGCAGGCGCGGCAGCGTTGCATTTAACTGCATCATCCGCAGCGGTCGCGACCGCGCCTGCCGCTGCGTCTGTCGCGGTCAGTGTGCCGCTGCAACGCGACCTCACGTCCAGGCTCGGATTTCTCGGGCAGTTTTCGGCGGTGCAAAACGTTGAACTGCGCGCCCAAGTGGGCGGAACGCTTACAGAGATTCACTTCAAGGATGGCGATATCGTCCATAAGGGTGATCTGCTGTTCGTCATCGATCCAGAGCCTTATGAGATCAAGATGAGCCAAGCCACGGCTCAGCTCGAGAGTGCCAATGCGCGATTGGACCTCGCAACTCGCGAGTTGGCGCGTGCCCAGATGCTAAAAAGCACAGACGCCGGTACCGCCGAAAATGTCGAGCAACGCGCCGCAGAGAAGCAGGCCGGGCAAGCCGCCGTGGATGATGCAAAGGCGCTGGTTCGCGACGCGCGATTCGATCTGGATCGTTGCCGGATTATGGCGCCGTTCACGGGCCGCATCGGGACTCACCTGGTCTCGACCGGGAATCTGGTCGCGGGCAGTCGGGGCGGCAGTAGTCCTACCACACTGCTCGCGACCATAGTCTCGCTCGACCCCATCTACCTGAATTTCGATATGAGCGAAGCCGACTATATGACTTTTTCACGAGAACGTGAAAAACAGAAAGGTCAGCTTGCAGACAGGGTGGATATCGCACTGAGCGATGAAGTGAAGTCCTCCCACCAGGGCACACTCAATTTCGTTGACAACGCCCTTGATCGTTCGAGCGGAACAATCCATGCACGCGCGACCGTGCCGAATAGTGACCTGTTCCTGACACCTGGCGGTTTTGCCCGCGTGCGCTTGGCCACGTCGGCACCACAGTCGACCTTGCTCCTGCCCGACGCCGCAGTACTCGCGGATCAGGCAGAGCACATGGTATTGACCGTGGGTCCGAACGACGTTGCAACGCCGAAGCACGTCGAAGTCGGTGAGCTTCGCGGCGGTTTGCGCGTCATTCGTTCGGGGCTCGCACCGACTGACAGGGTAATCATCGACGGCATTGCCATCGTTAGACCTGGCACCAAGGTTGCACCGCACGCCGGCTCAATCCAGTTTTCGTCGCAACAAGAGGATGACGGAGCCAAATCATGAAAATGACCCACTTCTTTATTGATCATCCGCGCTTTGCCGCGGTGATCAATATCTTCGTCATACTAATCGGTTTGGTGACGATGGTGTCGTTGCCGGTTGCGCAGTATCCGAACATTGTGCCCACCACGGTGCAGATTACGACGTCTTACCCTGGCGCATCGGCGCAGACGATTGCTCGCACTGTCGCAACGCCGCTCGAACAGGCAGTCAATGGCGTCGAAAACATGGATTACATCACCAGTCAATCGACGGGTAACGGTGCGTTGACTGTTACGGTGATTTTCAAGGTCGGCACCGATCCGAACGTCGCCCTCATGCTTACGCGCAACCGTGTGCAAGATACGTTGTCCCGCCTACCGCAAGAGGTTCAACTGCAGGGTGTGCAGGTCAAGAAGACCATTCAGGCGCTGCTTCTGGGTGTGCACGTATATTCTCCGGACGGTTCCCGCAGCGCCGAATATATGTCGAACTACATGCTACACGTCAGGGACGAGATCGCACGGCTCCCAGGCGTGGCGGACTTTTGGGCTCTGGGTGAGCGGCAATACGCGATGCGGATCTGGATTGATCCTGACAAGGCTGCTGTGCGCAATATCAGCGCGAGCGAAATCCTGAGCGCACTTCGTGCCCAGAACAGCCAAGTGTCTGCAGGCGTGCTGAACCAGCCGCCAGTCTCAAGCGGTGCAGCCTACCAGGTCAACGTCGAAGCGCTGGGTCGCCTCTCAACGCCTGAGCAGTTCGGCGACATCATCGTCAAATCTGACACGCAAGGGCGCGTCACCCGCATCCGCGATATCGGCCGCGTTGAGCTAGGCTCGGTCGACTACGGCTCCAAAGCCTACGCGGATCGCTATGTGTCGGCTCCGTGGTGGGTCATCGCTACGCCGGGCGCCAACGTGGTACAGGTAGAGCATGCAGTGTGGGACAAGATGGCCGAACTCAAGAAGAGCTTTCCGCCCGGCATGGACTACATCAACATCTATGACCCGACCACTTTCGTCAGCCAGTCCATCAATGAAGTGATCAAGACGATTTTTATCGCGGTCTTGCTTGTGGTTTGCGTCGTCTACGTGTTTTTGCAAAACTGGCGCGCGACCCTCATCCCGGTCGTCGCCATACCGGTTTCGCTCGTGGGCACTTTCTCCATCCTGTCAGCGTTCGGCGCGTCCATCAATAATCTTTCGCTGTTCGGTCTTGTGCTGGCGGTGGGGATTGTGGTGGACGACGCCATCGTGGTTGTCGAGAATGTTGAGCGGAATATGGCTCTCGGCATGACGCCGTACCAAGCGGCACATCAGACGATGAACGAAGTGTCCAAAGCACTCGTCGCCATCGCTCTGACCTTGTGTGCGGTGTTCGTTCCTGCGGCGTTTATGTCCGGTATATCGGGGCTATTTTTTAAGCAATTTGCCATCACCATCGCAGCCTCCACGGTGATCTCGTGCTTCGTCTCTCTTACGTTGAGCCCGGCTCTCTGCGCGGTGCTTCTTAAGCCACACCACGCAGCGCAGGCTCATGCACAAGCCCACGGTACCGCCAGGATCCGTCAGGCGGTATTCGGTCGCTTCAATGCCTCGTTCGAGTGGTTATCGTCGCACTACGGCAAGATGACCAGCCGCTTCGTCAGAGCGACGACCCTCATGCTGGTGGTGTATGTCGGATTGATTGCACTGACAGGCGTCCAGATGTCGCGCATGACCACGGGCTTTATTCCGGATCAAGACATAGGCTATCTCGCGACCGTCGTCATGCTGCCGCCAGGTTCCAGTCTGGAGCGCACTGACGCGGTCGTGCGGGAAATCAATGAGCTCGCTCTGACGACGCCGGGCGTCGAGCACACTTCGCCGGCGAGCGGGTACGACGTGACGACCGGAACCGTCGCGCCCAACGTAGGAACCATTTTTACCTCCCTGCCTTCGCTGTACGGTAAGCACGTGCCGGGCGTCAACGCGGCGGTCATGGTGCAAAGATTGCGTCAACGGTTTTCCGGCATCAAGGATGCCTATGTCATTGTGATCAACCCACCAGCCGTCCAGGGTCTGGGCGCCGCAGGCGGCTTCAAAATGATGCTTGAGGATCGCGGTGGTCTGGGGCCTCAAGCCCTCGCTAATGCAGCCAATGCCTTGGTCGCGGCCGCGAACAAGGATGGGTCGTTTGCAGGTGTCTTCACGCTCTACAATGCGGGCGCACCCTCTGTCTACGCTGACATCGACCGTCTGAAGGCCGAGAAGGTCGGTCTGACGCCAACCGACGTGTTCTCGACGCTTCAGCTTTATCTCGGTTCGCAGTATGTCAATGACTTCAACTATCTGGGCCGCACCTATCAAGTGGTGGCTCAAGGCGATGAGGCTTTCCGCCGCACGCCGGAAGACATCGCGCGGCTCAAGGTGCGCAATGCCAATGGCGACATGGTGCCCATCGGCTCGGTAGCCACCTTCAAGGACCAGACGGCGCCCTATCGCGTACCGCGCTACAACCTTTATCCCGCCGCCGAAGTCATGGGTGCCGCCGGGCCCGGAGTCTCCTCCGGTACGGCCCTGAAGCGCATGGAGGAACTCGCTGCACAGGTCCTTCCTAGCGGCATTACGTATGAGTGGACTGACCTTGCCCATCAGCAGGAGGAGCAGGGCACCAATCCGTTGGAGATTTTCGCGGCCTCCGCGCTGTTTGTTTTCCTTGTGCTCGCCGCCCAGTATGAGAGCTGGAAGACGCCGCTGGCGATCGTGCTGATCGTGCCGATGTGCTTGCTGGCGTCTGCAGTCGGCCTCGATATTCGAGGCATGCCGATCGACATACTGGCGCAGATTGGATTCGTCGTGCTCGTTGGATTGGCAGCCAAGAACGCCATCCTGATCGTGGAATTCGCAAAACAGCGGCAGGATGAGGACGGCGTCGAGGCTGGCGACGCGGCAGTGCACTCTGCACAAACACGACTGCGCCCGATTCTGATGACGTCATTTGCTTTTATCGCCGGCGTGGCGCCGCTCGCTGTCGCAAGCGGCGCAGGCTCGGAGATGCGTCAATCGCTCGGCACCACAGTGTTCTTCGGCATGCTCGGGGTGACCGCTTTCGGGCTCTTGTTCACACCTGCGTTCTACACCTTTGTGCGCAAGCTCGGCAGCAAGGATTTGTCTTTCTCCTTGCCCGCCAAACTCGGTCGTGGAGAGTCAAAATGAAACACTTTGCACCCAAAACGTCGCGGATGATTCTGAGCAGTCTGCTACTGAACGTGGCGCTGGCCGGTTGCGCCGTTGGTCCTGACTACCAGGCACCAAAGACGGAGCTCGCGCCGTTTCATAATCTCGCAGTTGTCTCAGCGAAGGCAGGTACGGCTACGCCACCGCTTGACCAGTGGTGGGCGGGTTTCAACGATCCCATGCTGGTGGCGGTCGTGCAGCGTGCATTGGCCCAGAATCTGGATCTTGCCGCCGCGCTTGCCCGAGTGCGCGAAGCACGGGCGGTGGCTTCCGGCTCCGGGGCGCAACTGCTGCCCACACTGGACCTCGGTGCTTCGGCCACAGACGAACATCAGAGCCTGCGCAGTCCGCTAGGGGCTATCGCGCAGGGGAGTCCAGGTTTTACGCGTAATGTGCGCGACTACACCGTGGGGCCCGCAGCGAGCTGGGAGATCGATCTCTTCGGCGGCCTGCGACGTGGCGCTGCAGCATCACGCGATGAGGCGCAAGCGGCAGAAGCCGATCACGCCGGGACCCGCGTGACTGTCGCGGCGGATGCGGCAGACGCGTATCTTCAGATCCGTGGATATCAGGCACGGCTTGCCGTCGCTCAAGACCAGATCGACACGGACGACCACTTGCTGCGCTTGGTGCGTGATCGCTACAACGCCGGCGCCGCGACGGGGCGGGAAATCGCTCAGGCCGATGCGCTGTTGAAGCAGGCTCGTACGAGTATTCCGCCGTTGCGTATCGGACTGGAGCAGCAGTTGAACCGTCTGGATGTCCTCATGGGCGTTCAGCCGGGAACCTATGCCGGTGAACTCGGGGCGGTGAGCGCGATTCCGTCCGTGCCGGTGGTTCCAGGCAACGATCAGCCAGTTGACATGCTTCGGCGGCGACCCGACATCATCGCAGCCGAACGGCGACTCGCCGCTTCGAACGAACGCATCGGTGCGGCGATCTCTGACTACTATCCCAAGGTCTCGCTGTCCGGTGCGCTGGGGTTCGACAGTTTGAGCGGGCATTTACTGACTTCCGGAGCGTTTCAGGCGGTAGGGGGTGGTGCGTTGCGCTGGCGGATATTCGACTTCGGCAAAATCGATGCGGAGGTGGCACAGGCCAAGGGCGCCAACGCGGAAAGTCTGGCGATATACCGGCAGGCTGTGCTCCATGCCGCTGAGGATGTCGAAAATTCGATGATGTCCCTCAGTCAGACTCAAGTCCGTGTGGATGAAATTCAAGATCAGGTACAAGCGCTCGTCAAGGCACGTGACCTGTCAGAACAGGCGTATCGCGCCGGGTCAATCACGCTCACCGATGTGCTCGATGCGGACAGTCAGTTGCTTACTGCGCGAGATGAGCTTGACTCCAACCGGGCTGGCGCGGCTAGGGCGGCTGTGGGTGTTTTCCGAGCGCTTGGCGGGGGATGGGTTCCCGCGACTGCATCTATGGATCCTATTGTCAAGAGCGTGGCCGTTGGATCCGAGAGCCAAGACACGACGCCTTCAGCTGGCCTGCGTAGCCAGAGTACGCCTGACTAACGATTTATCTGGAGAAAGCAATCCCCATTACCGTGACTGAATTTCGTATCCGCTCGGGTACGAAGGAGCGAATTTTGAGCGATACGGGCGATATGATTGGTTCTCCAGCGGCATTAGCAACGTTGGTTCGTGCAGCCAGGCTACGGCAAGGACTTACGAGGGACACGCTCGCGAACGGGCGACGCGTAGGTACGCTATTCGATACAAATGGCAACTGGTCCTTCGCCTACGAGGAGGACTGGGTCAACATGGACGGGGCATACCCTATTTCGCCAAAGATTCCTCTGACAGTCGAAACGCCCATTGATGGGTACGAGAGCAGCCCCCACGCGTCGCTTGCTTACCTGTATTGAAGTTAAGCCGCTGCGAGAGATGGGCAGAAAGCTGAGCCGTGCCTAAGGGACGTACAAAAGCGACGACCCATCAGGGTTACAGCGCTCTCGATTGCCGATATCGGGACGATGCGCAACTGCTTAAAGTGCTACGACAATGAGCCAGCCTACATCGCGCTATAAAATAAAAAATTGCCTTTATAAATTAGTAGTGCAAAGTATAACAAGCCCTGATTAGAGGGGGGAAATTGCAGTCTTGCCTCGAATTCGGGCGTCAGGCTGATGTCGGTGATGACCAGCACCCGCTGGGGTGGTTGATTCTTCGAGAAATCTGGCCTCCGTCCCTAAAGTTATCGACTTGTCGTGCCGATAAACCTATTGGATTCCTGGCTAATCTCTTATTCCGCGTTGCTCGGGACGCACCGCTCACCTCCTACACCATGGTTTTCGATAAATCGACATTCCTTTTACTTGCAATATCCTTGTCGATTTGCAGCCCCGCATTCGCAGACGAGCCGACCACCGGCGGCAAACTTTTGCTGACAGGGGGCGTTTCCGAGGTAGAGGGTGCAGCCGGCGGCGGACTTACGCCCTGGGCCGTGATTGGCGGATACGGGACCGCATCGCAACTCGGCGGCAATGCTCACGGCACCTACCTCAGGACGCAGGATTTCGCATTGTCGACGTATGGCGCGGCAATTGGTGTGGCGAACCGCGTGGAGTTCTCGGTGGCGCACCAAGTGTTCGACACGCGGGAAGCCGGGGCAGCGCTGGGCCTCGGCTCGAACTTCAAGTTCAATCAGGACATCCTCGGCATGAAGGTTCGTCTGTTCGGTGACGCCGTGCTCGATCAGGACACCTGGGTGCCGCAGGTTGCTGCCGGCGTGCAGTTCAAGCATAACGAACAAGGCGATATCGTGAAAGCGGTGGGCGCCGACAGCAACTCGGGAACGGACTTTTACCTGTCGGCGACCAAGCTGCTTCTTGCGCAAAGCGTGTTGCTCAACGGCACGCTGCGCTTCACCAAAGCCAATCAGTTTGGCCTGCTTGGCTTTGGCGGAGACAAATCGAACGCTTACCACCCTGAGTGGGAGATGTCGGCGGCCTACATGCTTTCCCGCTCGCTTGTGATCGGCGCGGAATATCGCACCAAGCCCAACAATCTCAGCTTTGCACGAGAACAGAACGCCTACGATGCCTTCATTGCGTGGGCGCCAACCAAGCATGTCTCGCTCACGCTGGCCTATGTCGAACTGGGCGACGTCGCAACCTTCAAGAACCAGCACGGTGCGTACCTATCATTGCAGGCGGGGTTCTGATGCGACCTAATCTGAAACGAATCATGCTGCGCGGTGCTCGGCTCGGCATTCTGGTGCTTCCTCTGCTGATGAGCGCGGGTGCCCACGCGGATGACTCCCTCTATCGCACGTTCGGCGAGAAACCTGGACTCGTAAAGATCACCGATGATCTTTACGCGAACCTGCTGGCCGATCCGCGTACCGCTCCGTATTTTGAAAACGCGCCCATCCGCCGCATCAAGGAGAAGCTCGTAGAGCAGTTCTGCGTCCTGCTGGGGGGGCCTTGCATCTACACGGGGCGCACGATGAAGCGTTCCCACGAAGGTCAGAATATCGATCGTGCTGCTTTCGATGCGCTGGTGGAGAACCTGCAGAAGGCCATGGACAAGAACGGCGTGCCGTTCCACTCTCAAAATCGGTTGCTGGCAAAGCTCGCGCCGATGTATCGCGACATCCAGGATCGGGATTAGCGGGCAGGCGAGGAACGTGGGCGCGCTAAAAACTTCGCGATGCTCCAATCAAGCACATGCGTTAAACGGGGAATGACCACATGCGACTCATCAAACGACTATCAACCGCGCTTCTGGCGTGTGGACTAGCCTTGTCCTGGGAAGCGGCGAGCGCAGCCTCGCTGCGACTCCTGGTGGTCGACCAGACGGGCGCGCCGGTGAAAGATGCGGTCATCTATGCGGTTCCGCTCAACGGCAAGCTACCGGCGACCAAGGCCGCCGGCGCGGTCATCGACCAAGTGAAGCGGCAGTTCGTCCCGCTCGTGTCCGTGGCTCAGACCGGGGCTGCAGTCACATTTCCAAACAAGGACAACATCGAGCATGACGTCTATTCCTTTTCGCCTGCCAAGCGCTTCGAGCTGGATCTGTATCACGGCATTCCGGCGAGTCCGGTCGTGTTCGACAAGCCCGGGCTCGTTGTCATGGGTTGCAACATCCATGACCAGATGGTCGCGTATTTGCTGGTGGTCGACACGCCGTACTTCGCCAAGACCGACGTGACCGGCGCCGCGAGCATTGAGAACCTGCCGGCCGGCGCCTACAAGATGACGGCCTGGCACTACCGGATCGCCACCCCGGACGAACTGCCTACTCGACAGCTCAGCGCCGACAGTGCCGACAGTGCCGACAGTGCTAACGCGACCAAACTCACGCTGCAGCTCAAATCCGAGTAAGGCGCCTGCGTGCGCCCCCGCGCCGGACTTACGGGATGGGGCCGCGGGAGTTGCGCGCTGGGTCGCGCAAGGTGGGTGAGGGCAGCCTAGGCTTGCGCAAACTTCTCTTTAAACACAACGAGTGCGCAGAAGCTCAGCAGGCAGGCAAATACAACATACCAAGCCGCAGACATGGGATCGCCGGTCCATTTGACTAGCCCCGTGCAGATGAATTGAGCCGTGCCGCCAAACAGCGCGACACCTAACGCGTAAGAGAGTGCAAGGCCGCTGGCC
>Ga0302220_10002608_pt1 | contig 13048 bp, 10 predicted proteins | sample II_Palsa_E1_3_FD_194572 | JGI IMG/M metagenome (GOLD analysis project Ga0302220, IMG submission 194572) | Peat permafrost microbial communities from Stordalen Mire near Abisko, Sweden - II_Palsa_E1_3 | ecosystem: Environmental > Terrestrial > Soil > Palsa > Peat permafrost | place: Sweden... | reverse complement strand
ATTCGCCGGGTAGATGAATGAAAACGCGGCATCGCGGGCAATGGCGATGTGCATGCTCTCCAGCAAACGCGGCGGCTGGTCGACGGCTTCGTCATTAAACTCGACCGCAGGCGGCAACTCGCGCAATGTCGTCTCACCGATGGCGTCCGCTGCGCGATCCAGCCGCGCATCGATGTCCGCGATCTCCGCTGCCTGCGTGAGACCCAGATGCCGTCCGGGTAGCGCAATGTCGTCGGTGCTCGACAGATGACCGCAGTATCGAATGCCTTCAGGGATGGATTCACTCAGCATCTGCGCGTGCCGTGCCGACGCCACGCGATTGGCGAGCACACCGTAGAAGGGCAGATCCGCGCGATAGCGCGCGAGCCCGAACGCCATTGCACCGAAGGTCTGCGCCATGCCGTGCGCGCCGATCACGGCGAGTACCGGCACGCCGAACGTGGTGGCGAGATCGGCGCTGCTGGGCGTGCCGTCGAAGAGGCCCATCACGCCTTCGATCAGGATCAAATCGGCTTCCTGCGCCGCTTGTGCGAGCAGCGCGCGGCAGGCGCTTTCGCCGACCATCCACAAATGCAGCGAATACACCGGCGCGCCGGACGCGCGTTCCAGGATCATCGGATCGAGAAAGTCTGGGCCGGTCTTGAAGACCCGCACCCGCAGCCCTTGCCGCGCGTAATAGCGCGCGAGCCCGGCGGTGACGGTGGTCTTGCCCTGGTTCGACGCGGGCGCGCTGATGAATAAAGCGGGGCAGGCGCGCACGTCAGAACTCGACGCCGCGTTGCGCCTTCACCCCTTGCTCGCGATACGGATGCTTGATCGGGCGCATCTCCGTCACGAGATCGGCGACCTCGATCAGTGCGTCCGGCGCATGGCGGCCCGTCACGACCACATGCAGCATCTCGGGCCGCGCGGTCAGCACCGCGAGCACTTCGTCGAGCGGCAGGTATTCGTATTTGAGCACCGTGCACAGCTCGTCGAGCACGACCATCTGATACTCGCCGCTTTCAATCATCTTGCGCGCGGCGTCCCAGCCTCGGCGAGCCGTCGCAACATCGGCATCGCGGTTCTGCGTGTCCCACGTGTAGCCGTCGCCCATGGTGATGAAATCGCAGTTCGCAATTGCGCCGAGGAAATCGCGTTCGGACGTATGCAGCGCGCCCTTGATGAACTGCACCACGCCGAGCCGCATGCCGTGTCCGAGCACGCGTACGGCCATGCCGAACGCCGCAGTGGTCTTACCCTTGCCCGTGCCCGTATTAACGATCAGGAGGCCCTTCTCGAGCGCGGCAGCGGCCTGCTTTTTCTCGTGGCCTTCCTTGCGTCGCTGGGTCATGCGCAGATGCGATTCTTCGTCCGTTTTCATCATGTTCTCTGGTTGTCAGTCTGTTGCTTGATTTCTTGTCTGAGGTCGTCTTCGGCAATCGCGACGGTCACGCCATCGGTCACTCTTTTCGGCACGATGATTCGCCCGTTGCGCGACGCGAGCAGCGCGCAGGGTTCACAAACGCCGTCGATGCCTAGCAGCGCCTGAACCCGTTCCGACGCGCTGGTTTCAACCTGCGCGATGCGTTGCTTCGAGAAAAATTGCAGCGGCAAACCGTGGCGAGCGGCGAATTCGAGCAGGGCGGTTTCGTCCTTCTTGCTATCAATCGATGCCAGCGCTCGAGTGCTCGCCAGCGACCGCGTCCCCAGCGCCGCGAACACGGCGGCATGAATCTGTTCGACGCTTACACCGCGCCGGCAGCCTATGCCGATGACCCATGTGCTCATGATTGCTGCGCGACGTAATCCAGCGCGCTCGCAATCCCCAGCCCGGCGACCGAGCCGATCACGACGATCGCCGGTGCGCCGATTCCCGCGCGCTCCACCGCTTCCGCCAGATGCCTGAGCGGCGCTCGCAGATGCCGTTGATCGGGACGTGTAGCGCGTTCTATGGCGGCAGCCGGTGTCTCCGGATCGAGCCCTGCATCGACCAATGCGTGGGTGATATCCGTGAGCCGCCGTACGCCCATGTACACGACCAGCGTCATTTTCGTCGCGACCAGCGCGCGCCAGTCGGGCTCGGCTGCATGTGCGCCCGCTTCGCGGCTGGCACCGTGGCCGGTGACAAACACGACGCCCATGGTGTGATCGCGATGCGTGACCGGAATGCCGACGGCGGCCGGCGCGGCAATGCCCGCCGTGATGCCGCAGACCACCTCCACTTGCACGCCCGCCGCATGCAGCGCCTGGACCTCTTCGCCACCGCGCCCGAAGACGAATGGATCGCCGCCTTTCAGCCGCGCGACGACGTGGCCGGCGCGCACATGGGCCAGCATGTCTTCGATGATCGCCGCTTGCGGGGTAGACGGATGTCCGCCGCGCTTGCCGACGTAACGAATGACCGCGTTGGCGCGGGCGAACTTCAGCACATCGGGATTCACGAGGTCGTCGACGAGGACGACATCGGCTTCCGACAGCGCGCGCACAGCTTTGAGCGTCATCAGTTCGACGTCGCCGGGGCCGGCGCCGATCAGCCAGACGCGGGCGGACGTGCTCATGATTGCGCCTCGTTTGCACGACCCGGAAACAGGCTGCGTAGTGAGCAGAACGGTTGGAGCGAGAGCGGGCGCAAGCGTTGCAAAATTGGATTCATGTAAGACGATATCAACATTACGTCCTTCATCCGTCCCTCGCGGATGCGGCGTCCGGCGCGCTATTACAGCTAGAGCGCGCCACTTGGCGACTGGCCGGTATCCGGGCTTGGCGACCGCATTCCGCTCGCCTTCCCGCTCGGTGGAGCAGTGGCTGTGGACGAAATGAACGCTCGATTCGAATGAGAGTCATGAGTGAGAGTCACGAATGAGAGTCAGTCGAAGCGGGCGCGGGTCGCTTGACCGTTGCGGGGACAGCACAGGTTTTTGTCGACACGGCGCGTGAGGCCTCTCAAGCGTAAGCCTTGAGCCTTGGGCCTTGAAAATAAGCGCGCGTGCATCCTGTTTCCCGTTTAACTACGCGCGCGGGAAAAGCGCGCGTGAGCACCAGACGCGGGCCAAAGATAGCACAGCGGGTGTTGGTTGCGCTGGGCTTTTACAGGCTGGAACCGGCCCGCAGTGCAGGTTTAGTGCGCGCGCACCGGCAAGATTTCTCGTTCGCAGGCAGGGCCTGAACCTACACTCAGGCGCTGTCCAAACCTTGACGCTAACCCCCCATCAGCCTAGACTTCGCGGTAGTTTCTGGTGCTCGCGCGCGGTCTCTGCTGCGCGCAGTTAAACGGGAAGCAGGAAGCGTTGCCGGAACCCCGGCCGTGCCAACCTGCGCTGCCCCCGCAACGGTAAGTGAAAATCGCGCGACGTGGTTTTACCCTGATTCACGCCACCTCGCACGGTAAAGCCGGCTTCGAAAAACCACTGCATGGATACATCATGTGGGAAGGTGAAGCGGCATTTTCGCCAGCCCGGATACCGGCCGGAACGAGTCAACACCTGAAGCGGACGTTTGTCGCGGGGATGCGGCATACGGTCGACACTTTTCACCATGCTTTTCCGGATTGCCATCCTGCATCGCGACATCCGCGCGCGCATTTTTTTATTGCTCGCTTCGGTCAGCAAAGGGCGACGCATTCCGGCAGCAAGCAGCCAATCGATACTACGGAGCAACGGATGCAAATGCGCAAAATCCCGGTCACGGTCGTAACGGGCTTCCTCGGCAGCGGCAAGACCACGTTGATGCGGCACATCCTGCAAAACGCGAAAGGGCTGCGGATCGCGGTGATCGTGAACGAGTTCGGCGAACTGGGCATCGATGGCGAGATCCTGAAGGGCTGCAACATCGGTTGCGAGGACGAAAGCGCCACGGATCAACCGAATCTGTATGAGCTGTCGAACGGCTGTCTCTGCTGCACGGTGCAGGAAGAGTTTTATCCGGTGATGGAGCAACTTGTCGAGCGGCGCGATCAGATCGATCACGTGCTGATCGAGACCTCCGGCCTCGCGTTGCCCAAGCCGCTCGTGCAGGCTTTCAACTGGCCGTCCATCAAGAACGCATTCACCGTGGACGCTGTCGTGACCGTGGTCGACGGTCCCGCTGCGGCAAGCGGCCAGTTCGCGGCGAACCCGCAAGCTGTAGACGCACAACGCCGCGCCGATCCGAATCTCGATCACGAGTCTCCTCTGCATGAGTTGTTTGAAGATCAGCTTGCTTCAGCGGATCTGGTGATTCTCAACAAGACCGATCTGATCGATGAAACGCAGCAGCGTGCAGTGGAAGCGTTGATTCGCGGCGAAATTCCGGCAGGCGTGAAGATCGTGCCGGCGCAGATGGGGCAGCTCGATCTGCATGCGCTGCTCGGACTGGAGGCGGCATCGGAAACGACTATTCATTTGCGTGTCGATCACCATGGTTCCGTCGACGATGAAGGCCACGCCGATCATCATCATGACGACTTCGATTCAGTCGTGGTGGAAGCGCGGGTCGAGTCGCGCGAGGCCGTGGTCGCCGCACTGCGCTCACTGGTCGATGCCAACACGATCTATCGAGTGAAGGGTTTTGCGGCGTTGCCGGGTACGCCCATGCGGCTTGTCGTGCAAGGGGTAGGCCAGCGTTTCGATACCTACTTCGACCGCCGCTGGACCGCTGAAGAAGCCGCCAGCGAGACCAGCCGGTTCGTGCTGATTGGTGAAGATCTCGATCAGCCGCGTCTGCAACAAGCACTGGTTGCCGCGCTCGCCAACGCACCCGTACAGGCCTGATCCATGCATCTGCTACGCACGACGCCCGGCGGTTTTGTCGACGACGCAGCCGGCGTCATGCGTATCGACCAGACACCTGCGCCGATCGTTGTGCTCAGCTCGGCCGATACCACGCTCTCGCTACTCGCGAGTGTCGTGCCGCATCTGGAAGCGGACTTTCCGGCTGTGCGGCTCGCAAATCAGGCGTTCTTGCGGCAACCGGCATCGGTGGATTTTTACGTCGACGACGTGCTGAAACATGCACGCGTGATCGTTATCGACCACCTTGGTGGCGAAGCGTACTGGCCTTACGGAATCGAGAGCATCACCACGCTCGCGCGCCGCCATGGCCAGATGCTCGTGATGTTTTCCGGCGATCTGCAGGAAGATCCGAACCTCGTTGCGAAGAGTACGGCCGAGCCCGCATTGTGCGATCAGCTCTGGCGTTATCTGCGTGAAGGCGGCGCGAAAAATGCCGAAGAGTTTCTTCGTTGCATCGCGTTTCGGGCGTTGGGGTATGGGCGTGAAGCGCGCGCGCCGAGTCCGTTGCCGGCAGTGGCAATCTATCATCCGGCGCGGCAGATCGCGACCGTGGATGACTGGAAAAAACGTTGGGTTCATGGTGCGCCCGTCGTCGCCGTGCTGTTCTATCGGGCCCATTTGCAGTCCGGCAATACGGATGTGTTCGATGCGTTGATCGAGGCCCTGGAAGCGCAGGGTCTCAACCCGCTGCCGATCGCGATGGCGTCGCTCAAGGACCCGTTGAGTCGCGAAGTCGTGCAGCAGCTTTGCGCGGATCACGGTGCGTCGCTGGTGCTGAACACGACCTCGTTCGCAGCGGGTGTCATAGACGACCCGGTGCCTTTCGAACTCGCGGGCGACGCGCCGGTACTGCAAGTCATCCTTAGCGGGGGCAATCGCGAAGACTGGCTCAAGGATAACCACGGGCTGAATTCTCGCGATGTCGCCATGCATGTCGCGCTGCCGGAAGTGGATGGCCGCATCATCACCCGCGCGATCAGCTTCAAGGGACTCGCGTATCGATGCAAAATCACGCAAGTCGATGTCGTGCGATATCAGCCCGATCTTGAACGGGTGCGTTTCGTGGCCGAGTTGAGCCAACGCTGGTGTCGCTTGCGGCAACTCGCTAACGCGGACAAACGGATCACGCTCGTGCTCGCGAACTATCCGTTGAGTGAAGGCCGTATCGGCAATGGCGTGGGTCTCGATACACCCGCGTCCGTCGTCAACATCCTTTCGATGCTCGATAAAGAAGGGTATCGAGTGGATGACATTCCCGCCGATAGTGACGCGCTGATGCAGGCGCTAACCTCGGGCGTGACGAATGATCCCGTGGTTCGCTACTTGCGTCCCGCGTTGCAAAGCCTCGCGCTTGACGATTACCTCGACGCTTTCGCGAAGCTGCCGGACAACGCCCAGCAGGAGTTGAATACGCGCTGGGGACCGCCCGAAAGCGATCCCACGATCCGGCGCGGCCGCTTCATGATCGCGGGCTGGCGCTGCGGGCATGTGTTCATCGGCATCCAGCCGGCGCGTTCGCATGAACGTGGCGACTACGCGAGTTATCACGACGCGGAACTCGTGCCGCCGCACGCGTATCTCGCGTTCTACTTCTGGCTGCGACTGCGATTCAACGTGGATGCGATCGTTCACGTCGGCAAGCACGGCAACCTTGAATGGCTGCCGGGCAAGAGCGTTGCATTGAGCGCGTCGTGCTGGCCTGACCTGACGCTGGGCGCCATGCCGCATTTGTACCCGTTCATTGTCAACGATCCTGGCGAGGGCAGCCAGGCGAAGCGGCGGGCGCAGGCGGTCATCATCGACCATTTGATGCCGCCGCTCACGCGCGCTGAAAACTACGGTCCGCTGCAGGACCTTGAGCGTCAGGTCGACGAATATTATGAAGCGCTGATGGTCGACCCGCGCCGCGCGAAGCTCCTGCGCAAGACGATTCTGGCGAGCATTGTCGAACATCGGCTGCATGAAGAGCTCGGACTCGATAAGCCCCGCGATTTCGATACTGAAGACGCGTTACTGACCCGCGCCGACGCATATTTATGCGAGCTCAAAGAGGCTCAGATCCGCGATGGCCTGCATGTGTTCGGGGCGTCGCCGCAAGGCGTGCAACGCCGCGATACGCTACTTGCCCTCGGCCGTTATCCGATTGGTGACGCGCAAGGCGCGAACGCGAGTGTGCTTACCGCGTTGGCTCGCGACTTGAACCTGGGCGACACGTTCGATCCCCTCGATGCCGACTGGAGCGCGCCCTGGACAGGTCCCCGTCCTGCTGAATTACTAGGGATTCTGGACACGCCGTGGCGTCATCATGGCGACACGCGCGAGCGTCTCGAGTTGCTCGCCACGTCGTTGCTCGATAGGCCCTCCGACGCGGCGGGGCCGAATACATCACAAGTACTCACACGCCTGAACGGCGACTTGCTCACGCGGCTCGACGCTTGCGGCCCGCAAGAGCTAAAGCAGCTTCAGCGTGGTCTCGACGGGCGTTTTGTGCCGCCGGGCCCAAGCGGATCGCCATCGCGTGGAAGGCCGGACGTGTTGCCTACCGGCCGCAATTTCTATTCAGTCGATACCCGCGCTGTGCCAACGCGCGCAGCATGGACGCTTGGCCTGAAGTCAGCCAATCTGCTGATCGAGCGCCACCTCCAGGAGCATGGCGACTATCCTCGCGCGATCGGCCTTTCGGTATGGGGCACGGCTACCATGCGCACCGGCGGCGACGATATCGCCCAAGCCATGGCGCTGATCGGCGTACGGCCGAAGTGGACGGCAGGCAGCAATCGCGTGACTGACTTCGAAGTGTTGCCCATCACCATTTTCAATCGCCCGCGCATTGATGTGACGCTGCGGGTGTCGGGATTTTTCCGCGATGCGTTCGCCAACCTGATGCATCTCTTTGACGCCGCTGTGCAAGCCGTCGCGGAACTCGACGACGAAGCCGAGGACATCAACCCGATCCGTGCGCGCATCATGCGTGAACGCGACGAACACATGGCGCGCGGATTGGACGAGAAGGAAGCGCGTTTGCGTGCGGGTTGGCGTGTGTTCAGCACGAAGCCGGGCGCATACGGTGCGGGTTTGCAGGAAATGATCGACGCGAAGCAATGGCAGAACGACGCCGATCTCGCGCGCGGTTTCCAAAGCTCAGGCGGGTACGCGTATTCGCAGAAGGGCGATGGCGTGGAGGCTCGCGACACCTTCGGTGCGCGCTTGTCGACTATCGATGTGGTGGTGCAGAACCAGGACAACCGCGAACACGACCTGCTGGATTCGAACGACTATCATCAGTTCCAGGGTGGCATGGTGGCGGCCGTGCGGCATCTTTCCGGTACCCAGCCGCATGCGTATAACCCTGATCACAGCAATCCCGCCGCGCCGCGTATCAGGACATTGCAGGAAGAAATCTCTCGCGTGATCCGCTCGCGCGTGGTCAATCCGAAATGGATCGACGGCGTGAAGCGGCATGGTTACAAGGGCGCGTCGGAACTCGCGGCAACAGTAGATTATCTGTTCGGTTACGACGCCACCGCGCGGGTCGTATCGGATCATCAGTACGCGCTGGTTGCTGACGCTTACGTCAACGACGCTGACACGCGCGAGTTCATGCAACAGCATAATCCGCACGCGCTGCACTCGATCTGCGAGCGTTTGACCGAAGCGATGCAGCGCGGCTTATGGCAAAGTCCGGGCGCGTATCAGGACCAGATCGAACGCCATCTGCTGGACGCCGAACAGCAACTCGAAGGGCAACGAACGTGAACGAATTTATCTTCCCGTTTGCCGCATTGGTCGCACAAGAACCCTTGCAGCAAGCACTTTTACTCGCCGCGGTCGATCCGGCATTGGGCGGCGTGTTGGTCAGCGGTCCACGTGGCACCGCGAAATCGACAACCGCGCGCGCGCTCGCCGAACTACTGCCGGAAGGGCAGTTCGTGACCCTGCCGCTGGGGGCAAGCGAAGAACAGTTGATCGGTTCGCTGGATATCGAAGCTGCGTTGCGCGACGGCGGCGTGCGTTTTTCGCCGGGTTTGCTCGCGAAGGCGCATCAGGGTGTGTTGTACGTCGATGAAGTCAATCTGTTGCCGAATCAACTCGTGGATCAGTTACTCGATGTTGCCGCGAGCGGTGTGAACGTGATCGAACGTGACGGCATTTCGCATCGGCATGAAGCGCGGTTTGTGTTGATCGGAACCATGAATCCGGAGGAGGGCGAACTCAGGCCGCAATTGCTGGATCGGTTCGGGCTGGCGGTGGAATTGCAGAATTGTTTCGATGCCAATACACGCCAGGAGATCGTCAAGGCGCGTCTTGCATTCGATATGAATCCGGCAGCTTTTCGCTCGCGGTTTGCGGAGCAGCAAGACGTCTTGGCCCTGAGGCTTCGCCAAGCCAGAGCCATGCTTCTGACGCTCGAATTCGACGACGCGGTTCACGCGCGCGTCAGCGAGTTATGCATCGGGGCTCATGTGGACGGCTTGCGCGCCGATCTCATCATGTTGCGCGCAGCGCGAGCACTGGCGGCATTTGAAGAAGCTTCGGCGGTGAACGTGGAGCATGTTGAACGCGTGGCGGAATCGGTGTTGCTGCATCGGCGCAAGGATGGCAGCTCGCCCAGCGATCATGGCTCTTCTGAGCCTCGCCCACAACAACGCCCCAAAGACACTGACGAAGCAAGCTTCGGCTACATGGAGCCCGAGTCTGTCGAAATAACAGCAGTCAAGAACGTCAGGCCGCTTGCCGCAAAAAAATCCTGAGCCATCGAAGGCCGGATCCACAGGCCGAACCCGGCCGCCTTCGATGGCTTGATGCTTCAGCATCGGGTAGAACACGATCACGAGAGGGCGAAAACAGCACGCGCATCGACTGGTTGCAAACGCTGCTGGCGAAGCGCAATCAGCCTCTGGATAAAACGCATCTGAGGTTCCATCGCGAGCAAGGAGACAGCAGCGCGTTGCATTGCTTCGTGCTCGATTGTTCCGGGTCGATGCTAAGCGGCAAGCGGCTTGCGCTGGCGAAAGGGCTAGTCGTGGCGCTGTTCGACCGGGCGTATCGCGAGCGTGCAGAGGTTGCGCTGGTCTGCTTTGGTGGTGCGACGGCGCAAGTGCGTCGCGAACCCGGGGCGGCGCACTGGTGGAACGATCGCTGGCTTGCACCTATTGGTGGGGGCGGAGGAACGCCGCTCGCGCTGGGCGTGCGTACAGGCGCCAATGTGCTTCTCAGGGCTGCGCGCCACCGCCCTTCGCAGCGGCGTTTCCTGTGGTTGCTGACCGACGGCCGCAGCCCGGAAACGCCATCGCGTCCCGATGCCGCGGATCAGATTGTCATCGTCGATTTCGAGAGTGAGGCGGTGCGTTTAGGGCGTTGCGTAACGCTCGCCGAGTCTTGGCAAGCGGACTATCGTACGGCCGCTTCCATGACCTCCGCCTAGTTCATTCGTACCAGCGCGGCGTGTATACCCAGTCGCCGTGGCCATCAGTCCGTGGAAAACTACGCGTGGTGGATGAACCTACGATCACCATCGTGCGCATATCGACTTGACTGGAATGCAGTTTATCCAGCGTCGTGGTGTTCAGTGTTTCACCCGGCCTGCCGATGTTTCGACCCAGCACGATCAGGGTCGCGCCACTCCGGTGCTCACGCACGATATCAAGCGCACGATCGAGTTGCCACGGCCGTGCGCGCGAGACGGGGTTATAAAACGCCATCACAAGATCGGCTTGAGCCGCGTGCCGCAAGCGCGTTTCTATCACGGCCCACGGCTTGAGGTTGTCTGAAAGCGACAGCATGCAGAAGTCGTGGCCAAGCGGCGCACCGGCCCGCGCAGCCGTGGCGAGCGCTGCGGATACACCCGGTATGACCTGCAACTCCACTGCGTTCCACAGCACGTTATCGCGGGTCTCGTCGAGTGCTTCGAGCACGGCCGCAGCCATTGCAAAGACCCCAGGATCTCCCGACGATACAACCACTACGTTACGTCCGGTACTCGCCAGTTCGAATGCATGGCGCGCACGCTGCATCTCTTCACGGTTGTCGGTGCAATGAAGCACCTGATGCGGCTCGAATGGACCGGCCATGCGCACATAGGTCTCGTAACCGAGGACATCGTCGGCTTGCGACAAAGCCTGTTTTGCCGCGGGCACCATCAGATTCGCGCTGCCGGGGCCGAGACCAATCACGGTGAGCGTGCCACGTGCCTGCCCGAGCGTTGAGGGATCGATCGGTTGTGGCGCGAGGGCAATCCCGATGCCGTCGACACGGGACTCAAGCGTTTCGAAGCCTGCTGGAAGGGTTCCGAAGCGCAGCGGCAAGTCCAGCGTCCGTGCGGCTTCGGCAAGCGGTGCAGAAGCCATCATGCTCAAGGGCGCGAGCACTGCTGCCAGCGCCATCGGTGAAAGGCGATGTTCACGCAACATATGACGCACACGTTCGACGATCGAGTCCTCCGAAGACAACTCTGTCACGCACACGACCGCGCAGCGCGGATGAATCATCAACTCGCCGGCAACTTCGCTCGTATGCGGCGTGATGCGGATTGCGAGGCCTGCATCGGCGGCTCGTGGCAGGTCTGCTGCGTCGAGCCACGGCGCATGACCTTCAACGCGCATCGTGGCGCCCGCGAGCAGGTCCGACACAAAACGCTTCCCCTGCTCGATATCGGCAAGTACATAACCCGCTGGCGGGTTCAGCAAGCAAGTGCCGAAACGTAGTTCTCCGCTTGTGGTGATCGCCGGTGCAACGTCCAGCGCCGCCGCGATTTCACGCGCCATTACGTTCACGCCGCCCAGGCCGCCAAGCAAAGGCACGACCGCACTGCCGTCCTCGGCCACGGCCAGCACCGGCGCCTCGAAGGTCTTATCCGTAAGCGCAGACGCGAGGCATCGAATTACGATCCCCGCTGCGCATAACGCGACGATCGGCGTGTTGCGCGCATAGAGTTCGCGCAGATGCGGGCCGAGTTCAGTGAACGCGACATCGGTCTGCACGCGGCTCGCGAGACCATGAACAAGCGATCCGGGATACCGCGCCTGAATGCGTCGCGCGGTGTCGATTGCCCCCATCCCCAGCACCACGATTGCCACAGGGACCTGATCGTTCAACGTCGTCACGCCTGCCATTTTTCCCCCGGCACGACAAGCAGCGAGAAGTAGGGCGATGCCATGGGATCGACTTCTTCCAGCGGCACGATCCGCTGGTTCGCCATGGTCGCGCGCTCGACGTAAAGCGCACGTTTATCGAGTCCGAGTTCGGTTAGCACGCGCCGGACCTTATCGAAGTTACGGCCCAATTTCATGATCACGGCAGCGTCGGCGGTGGCGAGGCGTTCCCTCAGATCCGCTTCCGGCAGCACGCCCGACAACACCGACAAACTCTGGTTCCGGTACACGAGCGGCACCCCCAGTACGGCCACGCCGCCCAGCATGGAACACACGCCCGGCACCACGTGCGCTTCGAAGCGTTCGGCCAGCCGGTCATGCAGATACATGTACGAGCCGTAGAAGAATGGATCGCCTTCGCAGATCACCGCCACATCGCGGCCCGCTTCCAGGTGATCTGCGATACGGATGGCGGATTCATCGTAGAAGTCGCCGATGATCGTTTCATAGCAGAGCGGTGGTTCGAGCGCTTCAGTGGTGACTGGATACACCAGCGGCATGCGCGTCTGGGTCTCCTTGAGATGCGCTTCAATGATCCCGAACGCATTGCCTTTCTTGCCCTTCGCCACGAAGTAAGCGACTACCGGCGCAGAGGTCAGCAAACGCAGTGCCTTCACTGTTATCAGCTCGGGGTCGCCAGGACCGACACCGAGGCCATAGAGGCGTCCGCTCATCTATTCGGTCTCCGTTGCCAGCGCGTTCACGGCGGCCGCCGCCATTGCGCTGCCGCCACGCCGGCCGCGCAACGCGACGAACGGCACGCCGCGGCTATCGGCGGCAAGCAGTGCCTTCGATTCCGCCGCGCCGATAAAACCCACCGGAAAGCCCAGGATCAGCGCAGGTTTGGGCGCGCCCGCGTCGAGCATGTCGAGCAGATGGAACAGCGCGGTGGGTGCATTGCCGATCACCACGACGCTGCCTTCAAGATCCGGTCGCCACAATTCGAGTGCAGTCGCGGAGCGCGTGTTGCCGAGTGTGCGAGCGCGTTCAGGAACGGAAGGATCGTTGAGCGTGCAGATCACGCGGTTGTCCGCCGGCAGCCTCGCCCGCGTGATGCCCTCGGCGACCATGCGTGCATCGCAGAGAATGGGGGCGCCTCGGCTAAGCGCCAGGCGGCCTGCCGTGCCCGCGCCGGGTGAGAACACG
>Ga0302220_10002598_pt1 | contig 13077 bp, 11 predicted proteins | sample II_Palsa_E1_3_FD_194572 | JGI IMG/M metagenome (GOLD analysis project Ga0302220, IMG submission 194572) | Peat permafrost microbial communities from Stordalen Mire near Abisko, Sweden - II_Palsa_E1_3 | ecosystem: Environmental > Terrestrial > Soil > Palsa > Peat permafrost | place: Sweden... | reverse complement strand
TCTCCGTCCAACCAGATGTCCTCGTCGGGCACGTCGACCTGCAACTGATGCTGGCGGCTTTGCAGAAACGGCTGGACGGCTTCGACCGCCGTCGAAAGAAAGCTCTTCAACTCGACCCGATCGCGCTTGATGGTGACCTTGCCTTGCGTCACGCGAGAAATATCGAGCAGATCATCGACCAGGCGCATCAAATGGCGCGTGTGGCGTTCTATCATCGGCCCGCTTTGGGCGACACGTTCGAGCGAGGGGTCTGTCTTCAACAACTCGACCGAATGCAGGATAGGCCCCAAAGGGTTACGCAGTTCATGGGCCAGCGTGGCCAGAAATTCGTCCTTGCGCCGATTGGCCGCATTGAGCAGGTCTTCCGCCATTTTGCGATCGGAAACATCCTGCGAAATCCGGGCGATTCTAAACAGCCTTCCGCTCTTGTCCTTGACCGGATAACCGCGGTCGCGAATCCAGCGCACGCTGTCGCCGGCCAACAGCAATCGATAGGTCAGATCGAACGGTTCCGAGTTGCGGAAATCCGAAAACGCTTCCTCCACCCGCAGCCTGTCATCGGGATGCACCGAGTTGATCCAGTCGCCCGGATCGGTCTTGAGGCGCTCGCTATCGCGCTGCCATAAGGCCTCGTAGGCGGGGCTCACGTAGAGCAGATGGCTATCGTGCGGCGTGAATATCCAGAACACATCGGCAATATTCTCGGCAATTTGCCGAAACCGCATTTCGCTTTCGCTGAGGTTTTGCTTGACCCTGCGTAGCCGCAACAGCGCATTGACGTTCGCGATCAGTTCGTCGGCCTCGATGGGCTCGACCAGGTAGTTGTCGGCGCCGCCATCCAATGCGCGAATTTTGTCGGCGCTATTGAGAAACGACGCCGAGGTTTGCAGGACGAGCACGTCCTCGGTTTGAGGATCGGCCTTGATGCTTTTACAGACATCGAAGCCGCTCAGATCGGGCAGTTTGGTATCGAGCAAAACCAGCACCGGCGACGATTCCCTAACGACGCGAAGCGCATCCGCGCCATTGCTGGCTTCGACAATCGCGAAGCCGGCCAGGCGCAGGATACGGCTTTTCGCATAGCGCGCGCCGTCGTTGTCGTCGACGTTGAGGATCAGGGGCTGATCGGAGTTTGGCGTGACAGGATTAGTCATCGCTCACGCTCGCCAGGCCGGGTCCGACGGTCGGGGTGTGCGCGTCGGCGCTGCCGGCGCCAACATCCCCGTACGGCGACGTTGCGCTTGCATCGGGCTGACGACCGGTGAGTCGCCCCAACGTTGCAAGCAACTCTTCGCGAAACAACGGCTTGAGAAAGAACGCATCGGCGCCGAGCACGATGCCCTTGCGCCGGTCGTCCACCTCGGTTGCAACGATCAACGGAATCTGCGACATAGCCCCGTTATTCTTCAACTGCGCCAGCCACTGCCAAGAATCCTGTCCGTTCAATATGATGTCGAGCACGATGGCCGACGGCGTTGTCGCTTTCAAGACTTCATCGGCTTCGCGCAGATTCTTGACTGCAATCGGATGGTAGGCGGAGTCACGCAGGAATTTTTCGTAAAGCAGCCGCGTTTCTTGCTGGTCTTCGATGATCAAGACCGGCAACTGCCCCTGGGGTGTTCCGCTCAACAGCACGTCGGAGAGAAGCGCATCGCTGTCGCCCGGATATATGATCGGGATGCTCGCGGAAAAGACCGAGCCTTTTCCCGGCGTGCTTTCGAGTGCTATCGTACCGCCAAGCAAATTCACCAGTTTGCGGCATAAGGGCAGACCCAGGCCGGTGCCCTTGACCCGTTGCTGCAGGTGATTTTGAACCTGGCTGAACTCTTCGAATATGATTCTCTGGCTTTCGGCATCGATGCCCAGACCGGTATCGCGCACGGCGAACTTGACGGCCTGTGCGTCGGGTGTCAGGGCGGCACTCACTTCGACGCTGCCGCGCTCGGTGAACTTGAGCGCATTGGAGATGAAGTTACGCAGGATCTGCGATACCTTGGCCTCGTCCGTCTGCATGCGTGGAATGCGGCCGTGGACCTGAAATTGAAGACTCACCGATTCGGTCAGCAGCAAGGGGCGCAGCATGCCGCGCAGTGCGCCGAACATCGCTTCCACTTCGAACTCGGCAATCCGGATTTCTGTTTTGCCCGCTTCGATCTTGGCCAGATCGAGAAGATCATTGACGAGTTCCGCAAGCCCTTCGGCGCCTTTCAGGATGAAGGCCACTTGCGTTTGCTGCTCGGACGTTAGCGGACCATCGGTGTGGTCGAGCAGCAATTTCGACAAAGCCCGGATCGAACTGAGCGGCGTGCGAAATTCGTGGCTCATGTTCGACAGGAATCGCGTTTTCATCTCGTCGGCGCGACGCAGATGATTGGCTTTTTCGTCGAGTTCCGCGTACAGCGCGACCACGCCGCGATTGGTGTCCTCGAGCTCGCGCGTCAACTGCAGCAGTTCTTCCTGGCGCGCGCGCAGCTCGGCCAGTGTGCTGAGCAGTTCCTGATTTTGCGCTTGCACTTCGAGCAGCCCGATATTGGCCGGCAACGCCGCCAACTGCGAGCTGAGCGTTCCTAGTTTTTTCGCCGAGATAAGCTCGGTGCCGGGCGGCAAAAGCTTCTTGAGCGTGATGCGGGTGCCCACACCGGGTTGCGTCTGGATATCGAACTGGTCGAGTAAGCGAGTGGCGCCTAGCAGCCCCACGCCCAGGCCGGTCTCGGAACGGTAGCCGCCCTTCAAGATGAGATCGAGATCCTTGATCCCGTCGCCTCGATCCGAGACTTCCATGGTCAGGACCTGCGGCTTGGATTCGCCTTCGATCGAGAACTCCACTCGGCCGCCGCGAGCGTACTCGTGCGCATTGCGGGCCAGCTCGGATACCGCGGTCGCGATGCGGGTCTGGTCCTGCCGGGCGAAACCGAGCAAGGCGGCAATCTGCCGGGCACGCTGACGCGCCGCGACCACATCGTGCTCGTGCGTGATGCCGACCGTCAGGATGCGCAAAGTCATGGCTGGCCCAGGGTAGAGAGGTCGTTCTTGATCACCACGATGCAAGCGTCGTCGCGTGGCCGGGCGTGGTCCCGGTACAGGATCGCCGCGATCAGCGCGGGGTGCCGATGCGCCAGGCCCAAATAGCTTTGCAAGTCCCAATGGGTCCCGAGGCCGTCGGAGTGGAGGATCAATATCGAATCCGGCGTCCAGGGGAAACTGAATTCCTGGATCTTGCGGACATTATGACCGACGATGCCGTTATGCGACATCATTTGCCGCCGCGCATCCGGGCCATGAATGGACGCGGAGATGTTGCCCACTCCGGCAAACGAAACCAGTCCTTGATCGAAATCGATGCGGGCCGCCGCAACCGCGGCGCCACGGGTCGGTCGTGCCGCCTCGTGAGCCAGTTCCAGAAGACGGGTGGGCGACATCGCACCGCGCCCTTTTAGTGCGAGCAGTGCGGCCTGCGATGCGACACGCGCATCCGGGCCATGGCCGAGCCCATCGGCCACCATGACGGAAAGTGCTCGTCCGCTCATCTCGGCGTGCCATGAGTCGCCGCACACCTCTTCGCTTGCGATCGGCAAACACACCGCGCCCAGCAGTGCCGCGGTGGCGGGCGCGCCGTTGGCGCTGGCCCGCACGGTCATGCAGAACACACTGCCGCGGCCCGGCACCGTGTACGCGTCGAAGTGTTCCGAGAGCCGTTGCATTGCCCCGAGGCCGGTGCCGGGGCTGCCCGCGGTCGACACGCCGTCACACAAGCTGGCATTCAGGTTGGCGATGCCGGGGCCCGAATCGAGCGCAATGATTTCGATTCCCGCGTCGATTCTCGCGTTGATTCCAACCGGGCCGTTCTGACTGACATCGCGGACCAGCAGCGAACCATGGCTCGCGTGCTTCAAAATATTGGTGGCGGCCTCGGTGACGATAATCGCGACGCGGCCGATGTGCGTTTCATCGAACGAAAGCGCGCGCGCCATTTCGCTCGCGCCACGTCTGGCGGCGGCGACGTGACTCGATTCCCCGATCGGGAAAACCAATTGCGGCAAGAGCTCGATCAAAACGACTTCCATTTGGTTATGGTGACAGTGGTGCCTTCGCCGACCTTCGTTTCGACAGTGAACTCGTCCGAGAGACGTTTTGCGCCGCCCAACCCAAGGCCCATACCCTTGCCGCTGGTAAAGCCGTCGCTTAACGCTTGGTCAAGATCGGCAATGCCGGGGCCACGATCGATAAAGGCGATCCGCACACCGTTGCGCCCGCCGTTTGCGATCATTTCGATGCGCGCTTCCCCGCCGCCGCCGTAGTCCAGTGTGTTGCGTGCGAGTTCGCTGGCGGCAGTGACAAATTTCGTCTGGTCGACGAGGCTTAAACGGATCGACAGCACGCGCTCCCTGACCTGCTGACGCAGACGCACGACATCCTCGCTCGAGCGCAGCGGCAGGATATCGGGTGAGGCCGTGCCGGGGTTACTCTGAAATATCGTCATGGATCGTCAATACAACCAAGCAGGCAACGGGGGCAGCCAAGCCGGCAACCAGGCGGGTAGCTAGACGCGCAGCCAGACTGGCAGCCGGGCAGGGGTGAGCCATCGGGGCATGACTCCAAGCGCGGGCAGACTGGGCGCCAGCCACGCTCACTTTAACAATACATTTTCGAACAACGCCATACCGCGCTCGACGTTGAGCGCCGTGCGAACGCCGTCCAGGCGCAGGCCCAGTTCCACGAGGGTAATTGCGACCGCAGGCTGCATGCCCACCACCACGGTCTGAGCGTCCAGGATCCGCGCCATCGCCGCGGTGTTGCCTATCATTCGACCGATGAAAGAGTCGACGATATCGAGCGCCGAGATATCGATCAGCACACCTTTGGCGTTGTCCTGCACGATCCGCATGGTGAGATCGTCCTGCAGCGTCATCGCCAGCTTGTCGTGCATGTCGACTTGAATGGTGACCAGTAGCAAGCGGCCCATTCGCAGAATAGGGATTCGTTCCATAGACGCTCAATGACTCGCAGTCGAGTAGGAAATGGTCGAGCCGGTTCGTTGAAGGGCAATGACAAACGCGTCGGCAAGCGTTGCCTTGGTGACGACATCCTCGAGGTTCACGCCGAGATGGACGATCGTCTGGGCGATTTGCGGCCGGATGCCGCTGATGATGCAGTCGGCGCCCATCAATCGGGCAGCGGCGACGGTCTTGAGCAAATGCTGAGCCACGAGCGTGTCCACGGTGGGCACGCCGGTGATGTCGATAATGGCAATCGACGCGCCGGTTTCGACGATCTTCTGCAGCAGGTTTTCCATGACCACCTGCGTGCGGGCACTGTCCAGCGTGCCGATCAGCGGCAGGGCCAAAACATTTTTCCACAACTGCACGACCGGCGTCGAAAGCTCGAGCAGCTCCTGTTGCTGACGCAAGATGATCTGTTCGCGGCTTTTCTGGTAGCACTCGATGGTGAAGAGTCCCAACTTATCGAGCAGCGTGCTGACGGTCCAGGTTTCTTCCGCGAGCACGAGCGGCTGGTCGGCCAAGTGCATACGTAATTTTGAAAACAGCGGTTGCTTGAGGGAAAACACAAAGTTCGCGGTATCGATGGGCGAAAAGCCGTGCCTGGCGCGCAGTTGCGAAATTTCCATCAATAGCTGGCGCACGTCTTCCCACTGCCGGCTTTCGATATCCTGCGATTGTCCGTCTGCTGCCGCGGCTTGCAGGCCTCGCAGAAAGACTTCGCATTGGCGCTCAAGCTCTCGTTCGGCGGACGCTTCTCGCTTCATCGCGTAGGTGAGCAATGAGTTCAACCATTCCTGGAGCAGTTCCGGCCCGAACTTGTTGATGATTTGCGAAAGTGTGCTTTGATCCGATCCCGACATGTCCTCTCCCCTGGTTGAATTTTCGAAATTGCTGGCTTGTTGCGACGCACATCGAAAACCGGTGCGGCATTCGTTTTTGTGTCGATTTTCTACGTGGGTTTCTGCGCAGGTTTTTTCACGCGGAGTTATAAATTCGGCGAATGACAGTGTTAAAGACTCCCGTTTCACGTAAATGGTTCAGACCTTGCTGGTAAATAATGACTTAAAACCGTGAATTGCAATGGTACGAATTGGTCAGCCTTTTGCGCTCGAAATTTGGGGAAGCAGGAAGCCCGTCGCTTCAAGAAGTCCCCAATTGACGAACCTTTTTACCATTGCTAGTATGGGTAGACTTGGTTTATTAAAAAACCAAACAAAACCAATTTTCCATCGGCGGTATCCTCGCGTCATTCCATGCATTGAGAATCTGCACTGCGCGCTGCGTTCGCCAGCGGCGCAGCGGATTGTCAGCGGGCGGACGCGTCGCAAATCGCACAAAATGGTCTCGGAGATTTTTCAATGAACAAACGGTCGGGAGTGCGCTCCCATCTGCGTCGAATCTGCAAGGTTCTGGTTGTTGGTTTGACGGCCGGCTTACTGGCCTCGTTCGCGATACGTAGTTATGCCCAGGAATATCCGACCCGGCCGGTGACGATCGTCGTACCGTACGGTGCCGGTGGATCGGCCGATGTGTATGGACGTGTTATCGCGCAGCAGCTCCAGCTCGCGCTCAAGCAATCGTTCATCGTCGAAAACCGGCCGGGTGCCGGCTCCATTATCGGTAGCCAATTTGTCGCGCAAAGCCCGGCCGACGGCTACACGCTGCTGCTGATCACGAATACCCACGCGGCCAACGAGACGCTGTTCCCGAAGAAGAAATTCAAGCTGATGACCGACTTCGTGCCGGTGGCGCCGATCAATTCATCGGACCTGGTGCTGGTGGTGAACCCGAAATTGGGCGTCAACAACGTGGCCGACCTGATCAAGCTGGCCAAGAGCCGACCGGGTGGGCTGAGCTTTGCATCCGCGGGCTACGGCACGCCATACCATATGGCGGGTGAATTGTTCGCAGAGATGGCCGGCATCTCGCTGCTGCATGTGCCCTACAAGGACAGCTCGCAGGCGCGCACCGACGTGATCGGTGGGCAAGTCGACATGATGTTCGATGCGACCACCACCATGGAAGGTTTCATTCGCAGCGGTCAGGTCAAGGCACTCGCCACGACGGGCGATGCGCGCTCGCATGTGTTGCCTAACCTGCCGACCGTGAGCGAAGCCGGCGTGCCCAAGTACAACGCGGTGATCTGGCTTGGCCTGATGGCGCCGAAGAATACGCCGCAGGCGGTGGTCGACAAGCTCAACGCGGAGCTGGCCAAGATCGTCGCCAAGCCGGAGATCCGTGCAGCATGGGAAGCGCAGGGCGCGCTGCCTATGACGATGAGCCCCGCGCAGTTCGCGCAATTCCTGAACGGCGACATCAAGAAGTGGGCCGACGTCGTCAAGGTTTCCGGCGCCAAGGTCGACTAGTGATGAGCGGCGTTGGATAGGCGACATCCAACGGGTAGTATTCGCGGGCGGAAATTCTAATCAACCAACAACAAAAGTAGAACGATCATGCAATTGAGCATATTAAGTGCGGGCGCGGCAAAAGGTTTGGTCCAGGCATTGCAAGCCGGTTTTCAGTCCAGCGAGGGCGCCGCAATCAGCGGCAGTTTCGGCGCGGTATGGACGATCAAGGAACAGTTCGACACCGGTGCGCCGTGCGACGTCGTCATTTTGACCGCAAAGATACTCGCCGAACTGGAAGCGAAAGGTGAGCTGATAGCGGGTAGCGTTGTGCCGCTGGGCCGTGTCGGAACCGGGGTCGCTGTGCGCACGGGCGCCGCCACCCCCGCGATTGCCGAGCGCGACGCGCTGGGTGCCAGCCTGAGAAAGGCCACGGCGATCTACTTGCCCGATCCGGTGCGGTCCACGGCCGGCATCCACTTCGTCGAAGTGCTGAAAAAGCTCGGTATCTACGACGATGTGCAAGCCAAATTGCAGCCCTTTCCGAACGGGGCCACCGCCATGGCGCACATGGCGCAGAACACGGAAGGTGACGTGATCGGCTGCACTCAGGTTACCGAAATTCTCTACACGAAGGGTGTGACGCTGGTCGGCTTGTTGCCCAAAGAGTTCGAATTGTCGACCTTGTATGCCGCTGGGATCAGCCGCAATGCGGCCCACCCAGAATTGGCGCGCAAGTTCATCGAAGAACTGACCGGCAACCAGACGCAGCAGTTGCGAGCCGACGGCGGGTTCAACGCCTGAGGCGGGCGCGGTAGCGCGGCCGAGGCCGGCGTACCGCGTTGTTCTGAGGCCGGCGCGCCGCATCGTCCGTGGTGCCGGCGCGGCACCGGTCTTAATTGATCGTGATGCCGGCGTCTTTGGCGACGCGGCTCCACTTCACCTGTTCGGTGCTCATGTATTGCTTCAAACCGGCCGGGGTCGACAGCGAGACGTCGACGCCCGCGTTAGCGAGCGCCTTCACAGCGTCGGGGCGCGTCAAGGCGCGCGCCACTTCGGCATTGAGTTGGGTCACCACATCGTCGGGCGTGCCCGCCGGCGCGAGCAATGCCAACCAGATCGACGCATCGTAGCCGGGCACGCCGGCTTCTTCCAGTGTGGGCACATTGGGCAGTTCGGGGTTACGCTGCGCGGTGGATACGCCGAGCGCACGCACCTGCCCCGACTGTATCAGCGCCAGGACATTCGGAATGCCGGCGAAACTGCTTTCGACAAAACCTCCCAGCACGTCCGTCGTGGCCATTGCGCTACTGCGATAGGGCACGTGCTTGAGCGGTGCGCCGGTCAGTGAAATGAACAAGCCCCCCATCAATTGCTGCGAACTGCCGTTGCCCGACGACGCGTAGCGGATCGAGTCCGGTTGTGCCTTGGCTAGCGCCACGAACTCTTTTACGTTATTGGCCTTGACCTTGTTGTTGACCACCAGGACGTACGAGGCTTGGGCTAGTTTCGACACCGGGGCGAAGCTCGCCAGCGGATCGTACGGCAGATCCTTGTACAGCGAAGGACTGATCACGTGTGTGGTCGAAATCATCACCAGGGTATAGCCATCAGGTTTGGACTTCGCAACGTAATCGGTCCCGATCGTCGAACCGGCGCCAGGCCGATTCTCGACGATGAACGATTGCCCGGTGCCCAACGTGAGATCCTGCGCCAGGACCCGGGCTACGACGTCGGTGTAGCCGCCTGGACCGAACGGCACGACGATCTTCACGGGATGGGTGGGGTAGGTGGCCGTACCCGTGGCCGCATACGCGTTTCCCGCGACGAGGGCGAGCGCCGCGATTAGTCCTGCAAACCCCTTATTCAAGCCTGCGTCCAAGCGCAGGCCAACGACGATGGATCGCAGCATCACTGGACGGTCAGCCTTGGTAGACGGGTTTGGGCAACGTGAAGAACGCGTTCAGGATGTGATAGACCATCATGTAGTTCTTCTGCTGGAAGCTGGCGTGCGAAATGCCCGCCATCACGCTGAACTGCTTGTCCATATTGGGCAGGTGGTTGAAGAACGCGAGCAGGTCTTCGATGCTGGCGATACCGTCGTATTGACCGCGCAGGACCAGCGAAGGCACGGTTATTTTTTGCGGATCGACCAGCGGCAGTTTCGAGCACATATCGACATAGGTGCCGGTGGGCATCGAGTCGTCCAGCGTGAGGATCGCGTCGGCAAATGCAGCCACCGTCGTAGCATCCGCGCAGTCGGCGTGATCGCGACTGAAGATGCTCTGTACGAAGGCGCGATCGATAGGCCGGCGATTGTTCGCGAGGAAGTCGGCCAGTTTTTTCTTGCGCTCATGCAGGGTCGGGCTGCCGTCGCCGGTCCACACGAACGCGTCGAGGGCAAGCCGCGCGACGCGCTCCGGATGGCGTTGGGCGAACAGCGCCGCCTTCAGCGCGCCCGATGAAATGCCGTAGACCAGCAGCTGGTCGGCGCCGCTTTGTTTGGCGATGTACTCGCTGCCGGCCGCGAGATCGTCGGCCCCGTTGCTGATGTCGAAGTTGATCGGGCGATGTTTATCCGAGCGCCCATAGCCTTCGTTATCCATGCACCACGTGTTGTAGCCCTGTTCGGCAAACCAGTCCATCGCCGAAGAATAGGGGCGACCCGGCACCTGCAGGTCGAAGGTCGGCTGCGATGCCATCGACGAGCCGTGCACGAACAGGATCGTGCCCGCCGGCTTGACGCCAGTCTTGGCCGGCTTTTCCCACATAAACAGCTTGATGTCGCCTTTCTTGATCCAGTGTTCGCGGCCACCGGTCCACTTCACATCCGCCATGCTTGTCTCCTGGTAGGACCCGCCCGTGGCGGGTTGTCCGTTACGGGTTGTGGAGCTTGCCGCGGCGCGTGTGATGGCTTCGGCCGCGGCTGCATCCATTACATTTTCCTATCGCGTATTTCTTCGCGTTTCTCTTATTGGGGCAGACGTTCGCTGCTCGCGCGCTGTTCACGCAGACGCCGCTCGGTATTGCGTTTCGTGAACGAGCCGCGTGCCCAGAAAAACACCTGCAGCAAAACCAGCAGCGCGCTACATGCGACGAAGGTCGCGCTGATCGGACGGGTGACGAACACCATCATGTTGCCGTGCGAGAGCAGCAGCGCGCGCCGGAAATATTCCTCCACCATCGGCCCAAGCACATAGCCGAGCAGAATCGGTGCGACATGAAAATCCAGCGCCGCGAAGATGGCCCCGGCGATGCCGAACACCAGCACCTCGCCCACCTCGAACAAACTGTTGTTGGTGCTGTAGACGCCGACCGCAATAAAAAATAATGCCGACGGGTACAGATAACGATAAGGCACCCGCAGCAATTTGACCCAGATGCCGATCAGCGGCACGTTCAAGATCACCAGCAGCACGTTGCCGATCCAGAAGCTCGCGATGAGCCCCCAGAACAGATCGGCGTGTTCGCTGATCAGTTGCGGACCGGGCTGTATACCCTGGATCAGCAGCGCGCCGAGGATGAGCGCCATCACCGCATCGCCCGGGATCCCGAGGCTCATGGTCGGGATGAAGTCGACCTGGGTCTTGGAGTGCGAGGACGCTTCGGGTGCTGCGACGCCTTCCAGCGCGCCATGGCCGAAGCGATCGGGCGTCTTGGAGATTTTCTTCTCGAGTGCGTAGGCGATGAACGTGGTGATGGTCGGGCCGGTTCCCGGCATGGCGCCGAACAAGGTGCCGATCGCCGTGCCGCGCACCATGGGCATAAACGATTGTTTCAGTTCGGCGATGCTGGGACGCATGTCGCGCAAGCGGACCTTGGTGCCACTGCCGATGACCTGCATGCGGTTCACGTTGCGCAGGAATTCGGCCACGCCGAATAGCCCCAAGGCCAGCGCGACGAGTTCGACCTTGTCGGAGAGTTCCGGCAGGCCGAACGTCAGGCGCATCACGCCGCTGTTGACGTCGGTGCCCGCGATACCGATCAGTAGCCCCATCGCGGTCATCGCCACGCCTTTGAGCGCCGAGCCCTTGGACATGGTGCCGCCCGCGAGCAGACCGAGCAGCATGATCGAGAACAACTCGGTCGGTCCGAACTTGAAGGCGATGCTCACCAGTAGCGGCGAGGCGAAGATCATCACGATAATGCCGACGGAGGCTGCGAAGAACGATGAGATCATCGTAATGCCCAGCGCCGTGCCGCCCTTGCCGGCCAGCGTCATCGGATAGCCGTCCAGGCAGGTGACCGCGTGCGGAGGATGGCACGGCAGGTTCAGCAGGATGGCGCCGATCGCACCGCCGTATTGTGAGCCGTAGAAAATGCCCGCGAGCATCAGGATCGCCGGCACCGGGTGCATGGTGTAGGTGAGCGGCAGCAGCATGGATATCGCGGACAGCGCGCCCATGCCCGGCAGCACGCCGATCAAGTTGCCGATCAGCACGCCGAAGAACGACCACATCAGGTTATGCGGCTGCAGGGCCACGCCGAAACCCTGCATCAGATTCAGTAGAGATTGTTCGATCATGTTCAGCCCCACGTGAACAGCGGGAACTGCAGTTGCAGGGCCCACCAGAATACGACCGTGCAAATGACGCACATCCCGAGCGCAAGAATCAGCGCATCTTTCACGTTGTTCTGTCGATCGCCCAGCGCCGAGATAAACACGATTGCGAAGGTGGCCGGCAACAAGCCGCCGTACTTGCCGAGCACGACGAAGGCGAGCACGCCCGCCGCGATGCAGATCCAGCCGCGCCATTCGGGCGGCAGGTGCTCTTTGGCTTCAGCATGGACGTCGGGACGCTTGGAGGTAAAAGCGATGGCGAGCCCCACCAACACCAGGATCGCGCCGACGGCCACCGGGAAAAATCCCGGCCCCATGCGGCTCAAGCTGCCGATGTTATAAGTGATACCGGCGGAAATAGCGCCTATGCCGAATAGAAAAATCAAGGCGCCTGCGTAGAGATCCTTGCCGTATCGTTTGGCGAACGGTAGAGGGAATCCGGACTTGATGTTCACTTTGCCTGTCTCCAGTGACTCGACACGAGCCGCCCATAAAGTCACAGCGCGCGCAAAACGGCAACGCGCGCACTGTGCTGGCTTATTTTCTTCGTATCGGAATTGCTATGGGCTTTGCCGCTTCGACCCACGTGTCCGCAATCTGGATTCGTGCAGTAGCGCAGAGCGTGATGGGCAGCGGCCAATGACTACTTTACATGGTTAGTCAGTGTGCCGAGCATATCGATCGAAAGTTTCATCACATCGCCCTTCTTTAGAAAACGCGGCGGCTTGAAACCGATCCCGACACCCGCTGGTGTGCCGGTGGCGATGACGTCGCCCGGCAGCAGGGTAATCCCTGCGGACAGCGTTTCGATGATCGTGGGAATATCGAAAATCAGGTCACGCGTGTTGGCGTTCTGGCGCAGTTCGCCATTGATCCAGCAACGCACGTCGAGGTTGGCGCCGTCGACCTGGTCGGCGGTGACGAGCCACGGTCCCATCGGGCAAAACGTATCGAGCGATTTGCCGAGAAACCACTGGCGGTGTTTTTGTTGAAGGTCGCGCGCCGTGACGTCGTTGACGATCGTGTAGCCCCACACGTGATCGAAGGCTTGCGCTTTTGTAATGCCGATCCCCGGCTTGCCGATCACCACGGCGAGTTCGATTTCGTAGTCGAGCTGTTCGGTCAGATTCTCGAACGCGCTCACGGGTGCCATATCGCCGACGACGGTTGA
>Ga0302220_10002594_pt1 | contig 13090 bp, 27 predicted proteins | sample II_Palsa_E1_3_FD_194572 | JGI IMG/M metagenome (GOLD analysis project Ga0302220, IMG submission 194572) | Peat permafrost microbial communities from Stordalen Mire near Abisko, Sweden - II_Palsa_E1_3 | ecosystem: Environmental > Terrestrial > Soil > Palsa > Peat permafrost | place: Sweden... | reverse complement strand
TGAGCGGCTTGATGTTCTTGTAGAAGTGGCTGCCAATCGACTCGGCACCCTTGAACTGGCTGAGGTCGTCCGTCGTGAAATTCCGGTAGTGATACAGACCCGCCGGCGCGCCGTATTTGTTCTTGAATCGGATGGCCAGTGTCTGCGTTTCTGCGTCATGGCCGATGCTGTGGATCTGCGACGATTCAACGGCATCCATTGCGATTTGGGGTGTGGTGGTGCTCATGCCGCCACCCCGCTTGCGTCGAACGTCAGACATTTCAATTTCGATAGCGCGTCATCGATCTTTGCGGCGGATGCCTCGAATTCCTTGACCAGCTTGTTGCGCTTGGCAAGCAGGCACTGCACCTGGCCGGCAACAATGTCGACGTCGGGCGCATCAACTTCGATGGTGTGTTGGCACAACGGGACATAACCTTCGGAGACCCAGAACTTCGTCTCCTTGCCTTCCCAGAAATAGATCTTCGGGTTGGCCGGGTTAAATACATTAGGCTGCGCATACAGCCATCCTTCGATCTTGATCTTCATTTTTCTCTCCTCTATTCGTTGTTCGGGCGATGCTTTCAGCGGATGACGCTATGTCTGGTTTGTTAGTCCAGTTCTGTATGCCCCGCAGCTTCGACGCACTTAGGCTCCACTCGGGTGTTTTGGGCTCCACCGACGGACAGCCGGTTTCTACGCCTACTGTGCGTGTCTCTCCACGCCGCACAACGCCATCCGCTGAAAGCCCGAGCATCCCGCTCGGATGAGCCTCTTTAGCCGGCCTGGCTTGGGGGATCAGGCGGAAACTTCTTCCCAAAGACCCTTTTGTTTCAGGGCAAACTCGGCGCTCATACCGTCTTCATCCTCGCCGTTCGTCCAATCGCCACTATCGAGAGCGCGCCAGTCGATACCGTATTCCTTGCAGACCAAAACGAGGCACGGCTTGCCGTAGAACTCATAGACATCATCGAGACGCCTGGACAATTCATCCTTGCCGTCAAGCCACAGCCACGCCTGCATGTGCTCAACCGAGCGCCCCGCTGACAGTCCGCGGCAGTCATTGGCTTTGCCCCATGCGAACGGCATGTATTCCCGGATTTCCTTGGCTGGGTCGGTCTGCTGAACCCACTCTTCTGCTTTTGCCTCTGGCTTCAGATGCGGCTTAGCAAGCTCAAATGGCAGGGCATAAATCAGGTCGCCGCTATAGAATCCAAACATATCGCCGGCCTTGGCCCGTTCAATTTCGGCTACGATTTCTTCGTTTGTTCTTCCCATCGCTCTCTCCAGATTCGTTGTTTGGTTTCTGTATCGGCTTAAGCGGCCGGATGCGCTCTCAAACCATCGGCCTAACCACTTGCTGCCCAGCCCCATGCATCGACGCAATTGCGCACCAAGCAAGGGCCACGAGCACCAGCAACGCATACACCGCGCGCGCTCGCCACGGGTAGCGCTTGCAGAAGCGCATCAAGGCTTTATCGGACTGAGCGCGAGCCATTACGCCACCTTGCAATGCGTGAAGTGGCGAGCAATGTGCTGCGGCACGAACAACCGGCCAATTTCCATCGGCCTCAAGCCACGCCGCGCATTCCGCTCTTTCTTCTCCGCAAGCTGCGCATCGTTCATTGCGGCGAGGTGGCGCATTTCGGCGGCCATGCGCTCGGCTTGGGTCAGGCGCACGCCGGTTTCAACGAAGCGAAGATCGATATTCGGGGTGAGTTTCATGCGGCACCTATAGGGTGGAGATAGCAATGAAGGAGGACGTAGACGATGAATGCGGCGGCTACCAGCATCCACCCAGCAATACGAAGGGCTCTATGGCGCTCGCAAGCTGCGCGGAGTAGGGCATTTTGGTTGGGTGTGTTCATTTCGGGAGTCGCCGAAGCGCATCGATCGCCGCGTCTTTCGTGGCTGCAAACGCGCGGGGACTTTCTTGAACATTTTCGAAGTCGGGGTGCGCAGCGCACCAAGCATCGCCATCCATGAAAGTACGGACATTCGGACCGCCATGATTCAGGCAAGCAAGCCCTGGCACATAGCCGCCATAACGGCCGTCGTCACGAACCATCTCGCCAGTGCAATAGTTCATGACTTTGGGGCTATCCGGCCTTTCGCCAAACGCTGGCTCATCGCAGAATCCAGCCGGTCCGCCAAAGCTGAACATCGGGACTGAGCATTTGCCTTCACCTTGCTCATTGAGAGCTTTGTGGTGATTGCTTATTCTGCTCATGACGTACTCCCGGTTGCTTTGGCGATAGCCGCCTCGGCCTTTGCGATATCGAAGTCGCCAACGCTATCGACCAGAATGGTTAGCGCTGATTGCAGTGCGGCGAGCAGTTCGGGCGCGGCAGCGAGAAGTTGTGCGTTGGCAGCCACCTCGCCGCTGCGGTGCATCGCCATTGTTTCAACCGACCCGTTGCTGGCCGTGGTGGCGATCGGGCGATCTCGCTCGTCGTAAATCGTGATCGCAGCTCCGAGACGATTTCTCAGGGCTCGCCACGGCCCCGGCGTATGCGCGCTCATGCCACACCTCCCTCTGCCGCCACTAACACACGCCGACATTCCGGCGTTACCGTTTTTGCCAAAGCCTCGCGTAACGCAGCTTCGACGCGATCACCAGCAGCGATATAAATGCGCCCAGCGGCCTCCGCATCTCCACGGGCACGATGCTGCTCGATCAATGCTTCTTCGATCGCCGTGAAGCCCTTGGCGACATCACCAAAGTCGGTCAGTGCCTGAGCTTCGTCATGTAGATTGCAAGCGATGGCGTCAGCATCCAAAGGTTCGCGGATCATGATGGTGTGCCATCCAGAGCTTCGAGCGCTTCCAGTTCGACCAAGGCGAGTTGCTTGGCGTTGGCCGCCGCGAGTCGCTCAAGCGAGTTTTCGAACATCGGGGCGAGAACGAAGCGAACGACCCGTGCAACCGATGACTTGTCTTCGTGGTTGTGCAGCGCCAGAATCACCGCGGCTTCGTCGTAATCGAATGCGCGGATCATTTGCAGCATCAATTCGACGGTGGGCGCGCTGGCGTATTCGGCGCGCAGGCGGCTTAGTTCGTCGGCGGCGATGGTCTTTTCGCGCTCGGCGATCGCTTTGCCATTCGATGCCATGCGCTGATAATGCGCAGCCGTTGCGTGCGGCGATTTGGCGATTGATTCTGCGCATACCATGCTCATGATTTACTCCGAGCGCTTAGTTATCGAAGAAGAAAACGATGCGATGGTTCTCGCCGTCGATTCCATCGAAACCACTGATGATTTTTTTCAAGCCCGCACCGACATAGAACGACGCCGGTACTTCAATCTCAAAATCTTCATGATCGCGAGCGTTGGTCGACCGACAATACGGAAACAAGAGGCTCCAATCGGGATTGCCGGTGGCGATGGATGCACGGAGAGCCTTTAATTCCTCAGTCGACTTCATGCCGCTGACCGCGATCGTCTGCGAGTCCAGAAACGCGGACATCGCTTTCAGTTCGTGCAAGAAGAGGTAGCTATGGCTATGGCCGTCGACACCGTAGCGCTCGGACATCTTTGCAATCTCGGCGCAGGCATCGAATGGCAAGCCTCGCGGCGCGAAGGAGAATTTGTGCTCTTCACGCACGCCAGCCGAAAGAAGCCCGAACAACTGGTAATTTCGGTCGGAAAATCGGTTCTTCCAGGAAACCTCTATGCCTTTGTCGTCGTCGCCGCAGTCATAGGCGGTCCACTCGTCGGCAGTGGTCCATTTGCCATCGACGCACTTCTCTTTGTAAAGGTGAATGTCGCAACCCATTTTTCTCTCCCAGTTATTAAAAATTCAGCCAGCGCACCACGTACCGCACATATCCGATTGCTTGCTCTAGCCTGTCAGCGAACGTGTGTGCATCGTCAGGCGTATCAGGCGCTTCCGGACGCAGTTACACGCAGGCCGTCCGCAATCAGGCGGGCAGCGAATGCGCGCAAAAGATGATCTATCAGTGCGCCGTGCGGCAGGGGCAGGGCATTCAATTCCAGAAGCTCGTGCGCTAAGCTAGACATTTCAAAGGTCCTTGGATAAGAAAAATTGACCTAGCCTATTTTTAGCGTTGGCCCCGATGTCGATTACGTGGTACTTGACGTCCTCTCGCCCTAATGGGCAGAGATTCCTTCTGCAAGCGCTCGACGTCCCGAGCGGAGAATGTTCTTGGCTCCATTGGTATCGCGATCATGAATACAGCCGCAACTAGAGCAAGCCCACTCTCTTATTCGTAAGCCCTTCAGCCCGGTTGGGCCGCTGCGCGAACCGCATGCAGAACAGGTTACGGAGGAAAAGCTCTCATTCACTTCTTCGAACGTGGCCCCGTGCGCAATCGCTTTGTAGCGGAGCTTGTCTTTGAAGGACGACCAAGACGCGTCATAGACACTTTTCGCCATCTTGGTTTTGGCGAGTTTGCCGGCGGATACATTACCGACGGCGATGTAATCGAAGCGGCGCACCAGATCGAGCGCCAGCTTGTGCTGGAAGTCGGCGCGGGCGTTAGCCGCCCTCGCGTGCAACTTAGCAATGTGACGCTTGTGTTTCTTGGCGCGCTGCGCGCAGGCGAGTTTCGCAGCAGCTTGGCGGCCAAATCGATCATTGGGAATCATCTCGCCGGTAGACAGCGCGGCGAAAGATTTCAGGCCGAGGTCGATGCCGACGCCGCTATTGATGGAGCGTGCGGCGACGTCGGCTATTTCGATCACGATGTTGAGGAACCAGTTGCCGCGTGCATCCTGAGAAAAATTCGTACCGTCCTTGATCTTGCCTTCTGGCAAAGGACGACTATCGAAGACGCGGAACGTGTTACCTGCGAAGCGAAAAGCGTCGCCTTCTCGCCTAAGGTCTCGGCCTTTAAGCGGAACCCACCCCAGCGATTTCTTGCCGCGATTGCGCAATGTTGCCTTCTTAAACTGCCTCCGCAATGCAGCATAGCGCTCACAGACGGCCTGGACGGTACAGGAGTGCAGGCCCAATTCCTTGCTACTACCGGCAGTCAGATTATTTAGATAGAAACCTGTCGGCCACTTCTTGCCCCACTTCAGCGCATGCCTCTGAGTCTCGTTGCAAAACCACCAGACGTAATTGACCGCTCGCGCCTGCTTATTCAGAAGACCGTTGAGAGACTTCACGCGGTAGCGATAGGTCGTGATCATTTATATTGCCTTTGATTTAAGCAGTGCTTACTGCATCGCACTTATTAAATGCGATCTAGTAAGGCTCTGCGCCCATCCGACTACTTCCAGCTATGCTGGCTTCGGCTCAGGCGCAGTTTTTTATCCTTTCGTGACCTTCGCCAAACTTCTCACCGCAGGTAGTCAAGCATCGACCTAGCAAGGGCTTCTGGCGTCACGTTTCGGCCAATTGATATAGGCCGGCAGGGCGAGTCCCTTTCGGGAGGCCGCTGCGTAATCAATTTTTAAAGAACCCGGAGACATCCCGGCGCGCCATTGCGCAAATTACGATCTCGTCAGTGCGGACACAATCCGCAGACCGCCGAAGCGGTTTCGATCTGGGCCGGGCTTTGGTCCGGCAGCGGCATATAACCTCCTTCGTGAGCCAATTTCCCGGGTCATGGCCGGGGCCGGTTACCTTCAAATCGCTTTAGTCAGCAACCTCGTTGAAGTCGCTGAGTACTGCGATCGCGTTAGGCTGCGAGTTTTTGCGCGAGGCAATCCCACGCGTCATCTTCAAACTCAATCGCAACATATTCTTCGAAGGAAAACTTGAGTCCGCCGCCATACTGCGGTTTTCCTTGTACTTCGACTGTCTGCGTTTCCGCATCGACAACGAGCAGGGCATAGCCGCCGTCCGTCTCGTACGTGCTGATGCCAAGGCCAGTTAAGCCATTCATATCGCCCGACGCCATCTCGCAGAAAATGATTCGGGCAAGATACGGCTCATCGTTCCAGCGATCCTTGCCGCGAATGAGCGCGCTCTTAAGGACTTCGGGAAGTTGATAACCCGAATAGTGCGTGTACAGATAGATGCGACTATCCTTGCCTTCGCCCCCTGAGTTTTGCTTGATAACAATGTTTGCTCGATCACCCATGATCTTCATCCCCAGTAAGCAGCTAAGCTGCAATTATCAAAACTTCAACCCGCGCACCATCTCGACCAGCATCAAAGCAAAAACGAGTGCTGCGAGGATTCCGTCTATTTGGTCGAGAAGGGTCATTTCGGAATCCATTCGGCATAAGCCTTGAGAACCTTCTTCGGCTCCCACTTCGCCCATTGCGTGAGAACGTCGACAAGCACCTTACGCGTGGTCCCGGCTTTATGAGCGCGCGCATCAAGCAATCCATCGGCGGTGATCATTTCTGCCAAAGCCTGTTTAGCGAGCGACTTATCCATCCGGTGCTGTGCGGCGACATCTTTCTGCGCAGCCTTGGCGGTGATCGCTTGAGCGCGCTTGTATGCGTCGAGCTGCGAATCGATGTTGCCGCGCTTCGCCAACGGGAGGTTCAACATGCCGTGATCTAAGCTCATGTCAGACCTCGACCGCTTGATACTTCGCCCACTCGGCGGCGATCCATGCAATTCCTTTGGGTGTGAACACGGCCTGCTGAAACGCTTGGCCGTTCTCGGCCACGCCAGCTTTCACATCGAGTCGAAGCGCGCCCTGCTGGTGCGAGTAGGGCATCAAGCGGCCATTCAGGCGGTAGACGACATTGTTCGTACGCAGGAACGTGACGAACTCGCGCTCGTTGGCGTGCAGCAGCTTCGCGACTTCGCGGATGCCTTTGTTGCCGGTGGCTTTTGTGTACTTGTCGTAGAAGTCGGCCTTCGGGGCTTGCTCGGCAAGAGTGATCTGAAGGGCGCGGCTCTTTTCCACCTGATCGGCCCATGCGCGGGCGGCGATGACCGGATCGGTGAAATCGGGTAGGGTGGGCGCGACCGGCGCGGCGATAACAGCCTCAAGTTCTTGCCAGCGATCAATGATCCGAGCGCGCATCTTGACGCTATAGCCCGAGACAATAATCATCGTGTCGCGGAAGTTCAGATGGAACTCGCTGTACGTCTGGCGGTTCTGCGGGTGAACGTAAGGGGTCTCGTTTCCGAAAACGACACCCTGCTCGATGAGGCTGCGAACCGTTTTGAGCACGTTGTCATGCGTGCTACCGACCAACTCCGCAATCTCGCGGCTCGACATCGTGACGACTTGGTTGCTGACGGCGACTTGCATTCTTCACTCCATCTAGTTGCAGCGGTTGGGCTGCCGACAGAATCAAGCATAAGGCATAGCCTAACGAAATGCAAGAGGCATTGCCTTATATTTTTCGATGGGGCGAAAAAATACCCGCGCGGAGCGGGTTTCGGTTCGGCAGGGTGATTCTACGAGGCGTAGTAGATGTCGAACATTTGGTTGGCCAGCTCGGTGCACCAGGCGATCACGGCAATAACATCTCTCGGATCGACAACGGGCGTCAGAGTGGTGATCTGGCCAGCGGCCGAGATTTCAAAATGAATACAGGTCGAGATTTTCTTGCGAGCTGGATTGCAGCTATTTTTTAGTTCGCGGTAACGGCCAAGATCGACTACCTCAGTCTCTCTTGGTGCCAGGTCGATGCTTACCATGATCTTTAATCCCCGAAAATTTCACAGCTTCTCTAACAGAGGAACGAGGGTCTTTTTTGACCTCGCGCTGATCTTGTTCCGAAAGATTGTCACGATATAGCAGGAGTAAACCCGAGATGTGCGTGAATATTTTTTGCGATCTCTCGCCGGCGCCATCGAGGGCGTATATCAGGTCGACCACCTCGGATGCCTGACTCGATAATTTGACGTCATTGCCAAGACCATGCTGCTGGCGCATGGGTTGCGAGCCAAAATCCAGGCCCCAAAAGTCCAATCCCGCGACGTCTGAAAAGTACGCAACCAGAGCATCCAGATGCTTCTTGTCAAGGCGGCCGTAATTGATCCAATCCGTCACGGACGGGGGTTGGACGCCCATTGCTCGCGCGAACGCTGCCTTAGAGCATTTCTTTAATTCGATGGCTTTGGCGATAGCCGCGCCTAGTTCAGGACCAGTAAGCATTGCCTAATTTAAACAAAATAGGGGGTCGTAAGGCAATGCCGCTTGATTTATGCAAGGCAATGCCTTATAGTGGTTTTTATGACAAAGAAACCTTTCCCGCCAATCATCCGCGCCTGCCGAATCCTCAAGGGGAAGTCCGCGCTGGCGCGCGCAGTCGGCGTTTCGCCTCCGACCGTCCAACAATGGGCATCGAGCGTTCGCCCTGTCCCGCCTAAGCATTGCGTTTCGATAGAGAGCCTGACGGATAGAAAGGTGAAGCGTCAACATTTGCGCCCCCTTGATTGGCATTTGATCTGGCCCGAACTTATTCCCGCTGACCAGATCGTCAAGGCGGCTCTCTCCACCGATGACGCGCAACCCGAAACCGGCGGCGTAATCGATGAAGAGGGTTCTGAGTAGTACTAATTTCATAATTCCCACCGGTTTTGCTTAAAAGCTGACGCGAGGACCGCCACGATGATTCAAGTAAAGGACATGAGCAAGGACGTTACCCGCCAATCCATCGGCGGATTCGGCGCTTTGGTCCCCGACGTATCTCGCGATATCGCTGAGGCTCGCCCAGCGAAGCCAGTCGCGGACGTTGCGCTGATCGCTGGCTTCGCTGTCACGCTCACAGCGATCTTCTGGAGCGCTCTGCATGCAACCGATGGTGAATCGCTGTTCTGGCTGATCGTGCTCTTTGGTGCGGTCGCTGCGATGTTTCCGGCTGATGCGGTTTGGCGGTTGGTGGAGTAAGTAGGGCGTTTGCATTTTTCTGAGGGGCTGGTTATTCGGCTCCTTTATTTGGCTCCAGATCAGACCTTCAACCATAGTCAATTCACTTGAACCTCAATGACAGACCTCGATTTGCGCGTCAAGCGCCCACTCAAAACAACCAGTGAAATCGACTGGCCCGCCTGGACTAGCGAGGCGAAAGTCATTGCTGACACGTTGAAAAACAGCGGCCTGCAAGACAAGAGTGTAGCCATTGAGATCGGCGTGGATGCCGCGGTGCTGTCCAAGGTGCAGACGGGTCAAGCAAGGCTGTCAGAGCCCCACATGGACGCGCTGATGGACGCCTGCGGGTCTGAGGCGTGGTTGCATTACTGGCTACTCAAGCGGGGCTATGACCCGCGCTGCTTGCGTCGCATTGAGACGGACCTTGAAAGTGAGAACCGTATTTTGCGTGAGCGTCTTGAGGTAGTTGAGCGGGAGCGCGAAGTCGAGCTTCGGCTTTATTCGAAAATCCGAGTTACTTCGTAGGGGATGGATCATGAGTGGATTCTGTGTGTATGGCGGTTCGTTGGCGATTGCTCGGGCGCGCGCCGAAAAGCATGTGCCGCTGCGCGACCCCGAAACCAAGCGCCCTTATACCGAGGCGGAATATCGCGCGCTGGTCGAGGAATACGCCAAGCGCACGTTTCCGCTTATGAAACCCCTGCAAATCAGCCCCGCCTTCGATGCCCCGCAATTCGCCGGCGAGTGGCTTTCTCTTGCCTCCAAAACCGATCTCTATCGGGACTTCTCGATCATGTGTCGGGGGGGGCTTCACGACGCCAAGGGCAACCCGAAGATCAGCAAGACTACCGGCCAACAGTTAATCGGCTGGGTCAAGTACGAGCCGGTTCCGCAGCGTCGCGCGGCATAGCCTAAAAAATTTTGCCCTTTTGTGAATGCGCGCAGCCGAACTGACAGGACGCAAATTATGAAAGTCGAAATGGGAAGAATCCCGCTCCGCATCTCATTGGACTCGCCAGCGATTGGCGACGTCTACCGCGCTAAAGGCGGTCGCGGCACCAAGTTTTTCGTGGTGGCAGCCATCACCGGGAACATTGCGCATGCGTTGGGCCTGAACGCCGAGGGCGATATCGTCAGCACGACTAGTTACGGCACCCATGTGTTCGCCAGTCGCGATTTGGTCGGGCGCGTGAATGACTTGGCTGAGCTGACGCTGAATATCGAGTGGGAGCCGATATGAACGCACGCATGCCAATTCCTGAAGATCCTCGCCTGTTCGATATCAATGAACTCGGCGCCCGCATGACTGTTGCCGATACCAAGGACGTGCGCCTGCACTTGTGGGGCGAGCTGCGCGGGAAGATCGACGAGTACCTTCGCGATGCCACGGCGACGGCTTGTGTTGGGAAGAGGGCTCAGTAAATGCCGGTACGGATGCTCCGCGAAGGAATCTTGACGAGCGAGCGTATTGATTTGCTCAGCCCCTCCGGAGAGGTTTTCTATCGTCGCCTGATGTCTGTGGTCGATGATTACGGCCGCTTTTCGGCCAACCCTAAGTTGGTGCGCGCTGCCTGCTACCCGCTCAAGTTGGATACGGTGAATGACGCGCACATCGCTGATTGGCTTCAGGAGTGCGCCAAGGCTTCGTTGGTTCTCTGTTACGAAGTCGCCGGTAAGCAGTACTTAGAGGTGCAGGATTTCCGTCAGCAAGTGCGTTCGAAACATAGCAAATTCCCTGATCCGTTATCGGTTGTTATCAACTGCTTAGCAGATGCAAAGCAAGTGCACGAATCTGCCCACTTAGACGGAGACGGAGACGGGGACGTAGTCGAGGACGGTAATTCCTCTACTGACGTAGAGGTAGCGATCGGCGATGCCGAATCGCCCTCTGGGAGCAAGGTTCCTGATTGCCCTCACCAGCAGTTGATTGAGCTTTACGCGAAGCATTTGCCTGAATTGCCTTACCCGAGAATTTGGGAGGGAGAGCGACAGAAGTCGATGCGCGCTAGATGGCGGTGGGTTCTGACGGCCAAGCAGAAGAACGGCCAGCAGTACGCCACGGATGAGGCGAGTGCCGTCGCCTGGTTTGACCGGTTTTTTTCGTACGTCGCAAAGAGTGATTTTCTGAGCGGCAGGAATGGCAAGTGGAGCGGCTGCGATCTTGGCTGGTTGGTGAAGTCTGAGAATTTCGCAAAAGTCGTGCAGGGCAATTACGAGAACAAGGAAGCGAAATGAACGCACCTCACGACCTACCAGAGGAAAGCCGGCTGTCAGTCCCGCCCCAGGCAATCGAGGCCGAGCAATCGGTGCTTGGCGCGCTGCTTTTCGATAACGACGCGATTGATCGCATTACCGAGTTACGGGCCGAGCATTTTTACCGGTTCGACCATCGGATTATTTTTGAGCATATTTCCCGATTGATCGTCTCTGGACGCAACGCTGATGTCATCACAGTGCATGAGGCGCTGGGGGCCGCTGGCAAGGCTGCGGATGTCGGCGGCTTGCAATACTTGAATGCACTTTCGCAGAACACACCCGGCAGCGGTGGCGTGCGGCGCTGGGCGGAAATCGTCATTAGCCGCGCCAAGCTGCGCGGGCTGATCGCAGCAGCCGATGAAATTTCAACCATGGCCTATCGGCCTGACGGGCGCGCTATCGAGGAAATTGTCGCCCTGGCGCAATCGAAGCTCGAGCCGCTGGCTGATGCGATCGCGCACGAACCCGCCTTCATTTCAACCTTCCTCACGCCGATCGTCCAGCGCATAGACGAAGAATTTCACGGTAGCGCGACGCAGAGAAAGGCGTATTCGACGGGCCTGCGCGATCTTGACGCAAAGCTGGGCGGTGGGATGCGTGGCGGCCAATTAATCATTGTGGCCGGTAGGCCGTCGATGGGGAAGAGCGCGATAGCCTTGGGTGTGGCGGAATCGGTCGCACAAGTCGGTGAGCCGTCGATGTTCTTCACGCAAGAAATGACGGGCGACGAGTTATCGTCCCGGTCCTTGTCGCGCGCGTCAGGCCTGCCGCTCGAAAAAATTCTAGATGGCGCGAAATTCAGCAGGGACGACAACGACCCGGATTGGAGGATGCTTACCAAGGGCGTCAGTCAACTCGCTGACCTAGCCTTGCTGATCGACGAGACGGCGGGTATATCGCTACCCCAAATTCAAGCCCGCGCACGCGCCGCTAAGCGCAAGCATGGTCTTGGCCTGATCGTTGTCGACTATCTCGGCTTGATGGCAGCGTCTCAGGGCAATAATCGCACTGAGCAGGTCGGTGCCAACAGCCGTGGTCTCAAGACGCTCGCGAAACAGCTTGGCATCCCGATTGTCTTGCTGGCGCAGCTCTCCCGTAAATGCGAAGAGCGTACCAACAAGCGCCCGATGATGTCGGACCTGCGCGACTCCGGCGAAATTGAACAGGATGCGGACGTGATCCTGTTTCTGTATCGCGATGAGGTTTATGAGCCGGATTCACCCGATCGCGGAACTGCCGAAATAAACATTGCCAAGCAGCGCAATGGCCCGACTGGAATTGTTCGAGCTGCGTACCTGGGCGAGCGGACCATGTTCGCTGATATGGCGCCGGGTTACGTCGCAGCCCCGCACAAGGCACCAGAGAAAGCCCGTAGAGGTATGGAATGACCTCCCTCCACCTCCCCACCAAAGCCGCCGCGAAGCCGAGCAAATACCGCAATAAGGTAATTGTGATGGACGGGTTGAAGTTCGATAGCAAGCGCGAATACGCCCGCTGGTGCGAACTGAAATTGCTTCAAAGCGCCGGAAAGATCCGCAACTTGGTTCGTCAAGTCGAATTCAAGTTGGCGCCCGCAGTTTCGATCAAAGGCAGGAAACGGCCGGCATTGAAATATATCGCGGACTTCGCCTATGACGATGGACCGCATTGGGTAATCGAAGACGTGAAGGGAAAAATCACCGAAGGCTACCGCATAAAGCGACACCTCATGGCGGTGTTGGGCTTTCAGATATTGGAGACCAAATGATGCAGCAAGAGCTAACCGATTGGTTTGGACCAGACGTTCATCCCGTGCATGTGGGTTGGTATCACACAGGCGTCGATTGGCGCGATCCACAGAAAGACGATTCCCTTGAGTCTAAATTCAACTGGTGGTGGAGCGGCAAAGAGTGGTGGGATTTCCAGCCAAGAAGCCGCGAGGACGCCGAAGTCTGTCGTGTCCAAAACCGCTATTGGCGCGGCCTGGCATCCGATCCTGCAAAGGGAGTAAATCATGACTGATTCAGTACGAGACCAGATCACGAGATATTTGCAAGTCGCGCATCTGGCGTCGCGCAATGAGATTTTCCGTGACGTCGACGCACCGGCAAACACGATCAAC
>Ga0302220_10002593_pt1 | contig 13096 bp, 13 predicted proteins | sample II_Palsa_E1_3_FD_194572 | JGI IMG/M metagenome (GOLD analysis project Ga0302220, IMG submission 194572) | Peat permafrost microbial communities from Stordalen Mire near Abisko, Sweden - II_Palsa_E1_3 | ecosystem: Environmental > Terrestrial > Soil > Palsa > Peat permafrost | place: Sweden... | reverse complement strand
AATGCAACCGCCGTCTGGGCCGCACAACTCGGAATGAACCTGCAGTCCTCTACTCTCAAAGAGGATGAGACCGGTGAACCATTTCACGTTCAGCAGGCCGACCAGATACGAGCCTTTCGCGCTGCCTGGAAGGAGGCCGGTCACGCTCGTACTCCCCGCGTTTCTGTGAGCCGCAGCATCTTCGCGTTGCTCAACGATCTCGATCGCGCCTACTTTGGACGCGATGGTCAGGGAGGAGACAAGATAGGATTCATTGACCCATCGACACGAGCGATCTTTGGGCGAGGTTATGCTGCTGAGCCGGATGTCCTCATCGAGCAACTCAAAGAGGATGAGGCGATCGCGGAGGCCGACACCCTTTTTACTAACCGTCCCCAACCAACTCGGCGTCGCCTACAATGCGCATGTCCTCGAGGCTATTTTGACTACTGTTGCACCGGCTCTTAATTGGCGCTAAATCGTCGATACATCCGTAGTACCGATATTCTTCATGACGACACAACATCTTCTATAAAGTCCAATCAGATCCGGGAGCTTCTCGATCTTCTCAACTCGCTCCCTTCCGCGAGCTCAGCCTGCTCCCAAAAGCTCATCGCCGATTTCTCTCGCATTGTCGGTTGGAAGAGTCGCAATTCCTCCATCGATTCGCACTATATGCAAACATAACGAGGCCCCGGAACGACCAGGGGCCTCGCATTCAGCCCATCTTAATGGTCCAAATGTTCCAGGGAAATCGTCAGTACTTCATATTTGCCAGATCCTCGATCAGTCCGGGACCGGTCGGCTCCCATCCCAGTGTCCTGCGAGTCCATGCGCTCGAAGCCGGCATATCTACCGCGGCAATATATCCGAAAAACGGCCCGAAGTGCTCAATGGCCTTTTCGGCCGGAATCGAGTCCACCGGCACCTTCAGCCCCTTACCAAGCGTCTCCGCGATATCCCGCAGCGACACCCCTTCTTCCTGCACCGCGTGATACGTCGTCACGCCGGGGCACGTCTTCTCGACCGCCAGCCGATACAGGTGCTTCACATCCTTCAGCGGAGCAGCGGCCCAGCGGTTCGCGCCGTCGCCCACATACGACGAAACACTCTTCTCGCGCGCGATCTGAATGAGCCTCGTCACCAGCCCCTGCTTGCGCGTGTCATGTACCTGCGGCAGACGCACAATCGCCACATGCACTCCTTTTGCCGCCACCGCCTGCGCCGCCTGTTCCGGCCTGCGCGGAACCACCGTCGACTCCGCCGGAGGATCGTTCTCCGTCCGCACGTGGCCCGGCGCGCCGCGCATCAGCCCGATCCCGGAAGTGACCACCAGCAGCTTGCCCGGCTCCATCACCGAACCCAGCGCCTCAATCGCTTTCATCTCGTCCTCGGAGTTCTGCGCGAACGTCGAAAAGTCATGGTTGAATGCCAGGTTCACCACTGCATCCATCCCCTTCGCTCCGCTGCGCAGGCTGTCGAGATCTGTAAGGTCTCCGCGATGCACCTCGGCGCCCATAGCCTTCAACTGTTCCACTCCGGCATCACTGCGCGTCAGCCCGCGGACCTGGTGCCCTACCTCAATCAACTCCTTCACCAGCTCCGTCCCGATGAATCCCGTCGCTCCCGTTACAAATACACGCATCGTTACTCCTCCTGTTGTTGGTGGCGCAGCCACGGAGACCGCGTCAAAGTTGACATTCGGGCCTGCGCCCTTATAAAACGGGGATAGTCCCCGTATGAATATGATAACCGGGGATGGTCCCCGGTTGCAGAAAGTTTTCAGCTACCTTTCCTATGGCCAAAGAGAAACTCCCGTTACCCTCGCCTGCCCGCAAACCCCGCGCCGACGCGGAGCGCAACCGCGAGCGCATTCTTGAGGTAGCCAAAGAGGTTTTCACCCGCGATGGAGCAGCTGCGAGCCTCGACGACATCGCACGCCGATCCGGCATCGGCAATGCCACCCTCTATCGCCACTTCCCCACTCGCGACGACCTCATCGGAGCCGTCTACCGCAGCGAAGTTGAAAAGCTTGCGGCAGCCGAGCAGCGCTTCGCCGGTACTATGCCACCGCTCGAAGCGCTTCGCTCCTGGATGCTGCTCTTCATCGACCACGTCTCCGCCAAAAAGCTCATTATTCCCGCGATGGACACCGTCCCCGGCGGTTCCATGCGCCTCCTCGAAGGCTCTCGCTCGCTCATCCACAGCGCCTTCGTAGCCTCCGTCAAGCGCGCCATCGCCAGTGGCGATCTCCGCTCTGACACCGACCCTAACGACTTCGTTCGTGCCCTCGTCGGCGTCTTCCACACCACGGCTCTACCCGGCTGGGAGCCCAGCGCCCGCCGCCTCGTCGACATCCTCATCGCAGGTTCGCGCGCAACGCCCACGCACCCGTCCACCCGGCCCCGCGGGCGGCAAAAATAGCGAGGCCCAGAATTTATAGGTGGCTTTCCAGTGCGACGTACAACTCTTCTTCAAATTGATCGGAGCAAAACAGGCCACGCCGCCGTATGCACAGTGCTCCTTGGCTTCTGCATCGTGCCTATTCGGAACGCAGTGCCTGCATTGGATCGACGCGAGCTGCCTTTCGCGCCGGGAAATAGCAGGCCGCTATGGCGACCAGCATCAGAACTATCGCAACTCCGGAAAAGGTGAGAGGGTCGGTCGCACTGACGCCAAAGATCATCTTTGTCATTAACCGTGTGAGCGACAGCCCCGCCGCGATTCCAATCGTTACCCCCATCAGCGCCAGCCGTGTCCCTTCCCACAGCACCATGCGCACCACATCCATGCGCTGTGCGCCGAGCGCCATCCGGATCCCAATCTCCTGCGCGCGCTGCCCGACCAGGTAGGCGATCACCCCGTAGAGGCCTATGCCGGCCAACAGCAGAGCGAGCGCAGCAAACGCGCCGAGAAGGATCATGGCAAAGCGGCGTTCCGCCAACGAGTCCGAGATGGTGCTCTCCATAGTGTGGGAGTCGTAGAGGATCTGCTCGCGACTCATCTGTTCGATGCTGCGGCGAATGGCATCCGATACGTTTGTGAGACTACCTGTGTATCGCACCACCGCATCTATGCCAGAAGGAGCGAGGCGCACAAAATCGTCCGGGGTCTGCATCCAGACCGTATATAACTGCACCCGCAGCGGGTGGGCATCGTCCGCATCGAGCCCCCACTGCTTCACATGTCCAACGACGCCGACGATCTCCATCGTCCGGCTGTGATCTTCCAGCACAATGCGCTTTCCGATCGGATCCTGGCCTGGAAAATACTTCTTCGCAAAGACATCATCAATCACGCCCACCAGCGGGGATTTTTCATCGTCGTGTGCGGTAAAGAATCTGCCACGCTGCAGCGGAATCCCCATAGCCTTCAGGTAGTCTGGTCCGACGTTGTAGATGAGCGTTCCGAACATTCCGTCGGTATTGGCCGGCTTTGGCTGCCCATCCAGCCAAAACATGGCATCGTCATCGCCACCCATCGGCATGCCGCCCCATGACTGCGACACCGCTTCTACTCCGTGCGTCGCCGCAAGCTCGTCATCGAAGTTACGGTAGGCAGCGCGTATGGCATCGGGATTCCCATTGAGCATCGAAGGCGGAAGTGTATAGCCGAACGTCAACACGTTTCGCGGGTTAAACCCAGGATCCACGCTCCACAGCCGCTTGAGACTGCGCACCATCAGACCCGCACCGACCAGCAGCACAAGCGCTATGGCCATCTCCGCTATCACAAAGACGCTCTGCGCACGATGGCGTGTACCGCTTACACCACGCCCACCTTCTTTGAGAGCAGTATGGGGATCGGCCTGCGAGATTTTGAGCGCAGGCATCAGTCCAAAGAGTGTCCCCGCCAAAAGCGAAATCGTCATGGTGAAGAGCAGCACGCGAAGGTCGAGTCCAATCTCCTCCGTGCGCGGCAAAGACTCGGGCAGAAGCTTCAGCCCGACATGCGTACCCCACACTGAGAGCATCAGTCCAAGCCCACCGGCTACCGTTGCGAGCAGCAGACTCTCTGTAAACAGCTGTAGGATCATTCGTCTTCTGCTTGCCCCGAGTGCTGTCCGGACGGCGAACTCCCTCATCCTTCCCGTTGCTCGCGCCAGCATCAGGCTGGCAACATTTACGCAGGCAATCAGCAGCACAAAGCCTACGGCAGCCATCAGCATCAGAAGAAAGGGCCGTATATCGCCAACCATCTGCTCCTTCAGCGGAACCAGCTTTGCCCTGATGCCTTTGTCTACATCCGGAAAGGCATCGGCCAGGTTTTGCGATACCCGCGCCATATCCGCGTTTGCCTGCTCTACGCTCACTCCTGGCCTGAGCCGGGCGATGCCACGCATTCCCATGCCCGCGCCACGGTTAGTCAGCGACGGATTTCTCCATTGCCCCATCGGAACGTAGACATCCCTGCTGCGCAAAGTTCGTACCGCAAGATGGAAGCTCGCCGGAATCACACCGATGATCGCGTAGCTTCTTCCCTCAAGCGAGATCCTTCTGTGCAGTACATCCGGCGACGTTTCAAACTTTCGTTTCCACAAGCCCTCGCTGATCAGCACGACCGGCTCTGCGCCGGGCTGCTCTTCCGCCTGGGTAAACGTGCGGCCCAGCATCGGCTTCACGCCCAGCGTCTCAAAAAAGTCGGAGGTCATAAACTGACCGTCAAGCTGTTCCGCTACGCCCGTGCCGGTAAGGCTGAAATAATATCCGTCCGAGATCGCCATCGACGAAAAGGTGTGGTTGTTCTTCTGCCAGTCCTGAAAGTTCGGGTACGAGATGGCGCCGAACTCAAAGTTCGGTTTGCTCTCATGCAGGACCACGAGTTGTTCCGGATGCGGAAAAGGCAGCGGGTTGAGGAGCACTCCATTAACGATCGAGAAGATCGCTGTGTTGGCGCCGATTCCCAGCGCCAGCGTCATGACAGCTATGGCGGTAAATGCCGGACTCTTCCGCAGCATCCGCAGACCGAAGCGGATATCCTGCCAGAGCGGCTCGATCCAGGGCAGCGTCTGCCGTTCACGATACGCCTGCCGGGTCTGTTCGACGCCGCCCAGTCGAATAAGCGCCTGCCGCCGGGCCTCCTCCGGACTCATACCTGCGAGGAGGTTGTCTTCAATGTGCATCTGAAGGTGACTTTCCAGTTCTGCAACGAATTCTCTGTCCACTTGCCTTGCTTCAAATATCCCGCACAGCCGCCGCCACAACGCTCTGAGCTTTCGCATCATGCCTCCCTGGCCGGAGAGAGGAAGAGGGCGAGGATTGCGGTGGCCTGTTCCCAGTCGCGCGTCTCCTTCTGAAGTTGCTTTCGCCCCGCACGGGTCAGGCTATAGAACCTGGCCTTGCGGTTGTTCTCCGAGGTGCCCCACTCCGACGAAATCGCCCCCTCCTGCTCCAGTTTCAAGAGAGCCGGATACAGGGTTCCGTAGTTCAACGACAGGAGATCGCCGCTCGTCTGCTCGATACGCCGGGCGATGCCATAGCCGTGCAACGGTCCCATCGCTTCCAGCGTCTTGAGCACCATCAGTGCCAGAGTGCCTTGCCAGACGTCCGCCTTATCACCACTCATATTTCTCCTATTTGATAACCATAGGTAAGATGCCACATTCTCTATGGGTATGCAATAGGAGATTGTTAGGCTTCCGTCACTGATCGTCGAAAACGCCCCACTCGCGTTCAAGCCTGGCGAGGGCTACGGCATTCGAACACAAACTATCTTCTTCTGGGCCAGATCGTTCAGAAGGCTGCAGGTATGCCCTATTGCCAGTTCCTGCATAAACGCATCTTCCTCCCCCTGGCATGCGAGACACGCAGTGCCTTGAAGAAACTGGCGCAGCGGAGCGCCATGCAGCCGGGTATGAACCGGTTTACCCAGACAAAGGTAAACCTGCAAGCGCCGACCAGCCTATTGCGGTCATGGCTAATTCTTTCCTTTTCGGAGCGGGTAATCTCTTGTCAACCGGAGGCGATTTGGTTCGCTGGACAACTGCGCTGCATCACAGAACAGGTAACGGGAAATGGGATGAGCAGGTCCTTCGGACTGGAATAACGCTATATCTGCAAGTGGTCGAGACCGAGAACAAGAAGGATCGCCTCAGTAACGAATCCTTTTCGTTGAGGTCCCTGCATACTCGTTCCTTGTAAAGAGAGACCGGTGGTCAACGCCATAATGATGTCGGCAAGATCTTTCGGATCAGAGGGTGGAATTCGATCAAGCCTGCCAAACAGTTTGGTAACCAATCCAGCCATAGTGTCCCGGTGAGTGTGGTGCAGTTTGGCATAGGTCCTGGAAAACGTCTTATCGCGGCAGGCCTGCAATTGAAACTCCGCAGAAAGTAAACCGAAGTCGAAATCAGAGCCACGCCCGGTTTCAGAGTTGCGGATCAGCGAGAGAAGCTCCGAGGCAGGGATGTCCTGCGCAAGAAGCTGAGCCAAAGCGTCAATCTCGCGCCGCTTATGGGCATCGAGAAGTTCCAGGAAGATAGCTTCCTTGGTTTCAAAATTGGAGTAGAACGCTCCCTTGGAGTAGCCTGCGCTCTCCGCAATCAGATCGACAGACGCGCCCTCATAGCCGCCCCTTGCAAACAATTGAGCGGCTGACTCCAGAAGCCTTGTCCTGGTTTCGAGTCGGCTCTCCTGCCGGGTCAATCTCTGCTTGATCGCTTTAGGCACGTTTTCAGAATAACGCACGAAAACTATTTGCAACTAAAATACTATTAGGTATATATATACCAATTAGTATGTTTAGGAATTGACTCCAGAGGATCATTGCAAATGGCCAAAACAATCCTGATAACGGGCACCTCCAGCGGCATCGGACGAGCGACCGCGCTTTATTTCGCCGAAAGAGGCTGGAATGTGGCCGCAACCATGCGCAACCCGCGCATGGCCGACCCCGTGCTTCAGCATCCGCAAATCAGCTTGTTCGCGCTGGATGTGACGAACGCAGATTCCATTGCACAAGCGATAACCGATTCGTTGAATCGCTATAAAAAGATTGATGTGCTGCTGAACAACGCAGGCTACGGCTTGTTTGGTCCGATTGAAGCAGTAGACAATCAGCAAATCCAGCAGCAATTTGCGACGAATCTATTCGGCTTAATCGGGGTCACGCAGCAAATTCTTCCAGTCATGCGGAGCGCGGGCGAAGGCTTAATTATCAATGTCTCTTCCATTATTGGCCGTTTGGCTCTTCCCTACGCCTCGTCCTACATCGCGACAAAATTCGCAGTAGAAGGATTGAGCGAATCCATGCGCTATGAGTTGGAGCCGTTTCGTATCCGCGTCAAGATGATCGAACCCGGCAGCATCAGTACCGAATTCGGCAAGGGCAGCATGCAAATGGCGGTGAGTGATCCTTATCGACTAAGCATGACCAGATTCCTGGGCGTATTTACGAAAAGTAACGCTGCCGGGGCTAAGCCAGAGGAGGTTGCGAAAGTAATTTACCGTGCTGCGAATGATTCCAGCAATCGGTTACGTTACCTCGCCAAACCCGGCCCATTTTTTTGGATGAATCGAATTTTGCCCGATGCAGTGTGGCGGCGGTTGTTGGTGAAAGTAATGGTGAAATAGACATGAACGGGACGAAGCGAAACAAGATCATCTACTGGACACTGACAATCCTCGTCCTGCTGCCAACGGCAGGCTCAGGCTTCCCAGAACTCTTTTACCAGTGGCCCACAAGGGACAGTTCAAATGGTTCACGCTCTGGGATACCCACTCCACTTTCTGCTCATGGGTTCGTACTTTCTCTGGCATGGGACAAAGGAATCAAGGATCGCCTAGCAATCCATTCGATAGCTGACGAGGTGAATTCGACGATGAAGATACTGGTATTGGGAGCCTCGGGTTTGGTGGGGAAGAATGTATTGGCACAAGCTCTCGCGCATCCTGCCATAGCAAACGTGGTCGCGCCAACGCGCCGACCATTGGCCCCCCATCCAAAGCTTATAAATCCTGTGTCCGATCACCTGGAGTCGCTGCTGTCCGAAGGGGTGGGCTGGGGAATTGACGGCGTCGTCTGTGCGCTGGGAACGACGATCAGCAAGGCTGGTTCCAAAGAGGCATTTCGTGGGGTGGACTACGTGCTGCCGTTGGCGTTCGCGCGATCTGCTCACGAGCAAGGAGCGGAGACTTTCGTCCTCGTCTCGGCGAGCGTTGCCTCTGTTAGCTCTGCAATTTTCTATCCAAGAGTCAAAGGCGAAATCGAGCGAGACATTGAGCTCGTGGGATTCAAATCACTGACCATAGTTCGACCCAGCCTTATCGGCGGCGAACGAGAGGAACCGCGCTTCAGGGAAGGCATCGCTCTGCGAGTCATGAGCCTATTTGCGCCGATTCTCCCAAAGAAGTTTCATGTCAATCCCGCTCCCACCATCGCTGCGGTGTGCTTGGGTGATATCACGACGGCCGAGCCGGGCCGCCATTTTCGTTATGCCGAAAGCCTGGTCTAACACGCTGGTGATTCCGTTGACGTCGTGAAGCTTCGATACGCAAAATCAAATGAAGGGCATTCGCCTTCCCTAATCCGTTGTTGAGGTTCTCACTTTCCATGACCAATATCGGCATCGCTATGGCTCCTGATACGCTCTACAGGCTTGCGCCACCATTAATCGCGCTCCAGTTCGCCGCCTTCGGATGGCGGGTGAACCGAGAGATTAACCTCGGCGATGACGGGAGGGCGACCTGGATACCGATACCGGATGTGCTCAACATCATGAGCCTGCTTGCGACGGTCATTTGTCTGATCGTGGTGCCGATCGCGACTGACTCGTATTTCTGGCTTTCGCGAATGGTCCTGGGAGCCGGGTATGTATTGATTGCCTTCCATCCGTTCACCATGGCAGCGCATTACCGCCTTTGGAGTAGAGACGGTAGAAACAAATACGTCGCAGACGGGAAAGACTATCCATATGCGACGGGCGAGGAGCTTGCTTCATCGTCGCTCTCCATTGTCCTTGCAGTCTTAGCTGCCGCCTGTATCGGGACGTACTAACGAGATTGAGCTTTGCAATGTTGTCAAGCAGATTGACGTGCAGAACGCGCAGCTGATTAGTATTGGGAGAGCGTGCACGCGTGCCCCAAGTGCGGGCATACCGTCAATCCAGGACCTCTCGAATGTCAAATGTCGAGTTCAGGCCAACGCACACTCATCCAGCCTGCACTCAGACACCCGCGATCAATCCATCCCAGTCTTCCCTGGAGACCAATAAGCCCGCACCTTACTCCTCCGCACCTCGACCCCCAATTCCCTCAGCCCCTTTTGCACTCTCTGTATCGACCGCGCCTGCCCCGTAAAGATCCACTGCGAAACTCGCCCCCCGGACTTGTCAATCTTGTCGGAATCGTCAGACCCTTCAAAATCCCTAACCGCACTTTGCGCCAGCTTCTTCACCACCCGCTCCAGATGCTCCCCGTCCCCTGTCCTCTGATACAGCGTCACATCTTCAAGCCCCAGCCTGTCCGCAACATTCTTCGCCTCAGCTGCTGAAGTCACCTCCAACACATACCGGTGCCTCGCATCCGCCCTCCTGCATGATTGCAGCGCATACGCCGCCGCCATCGATGTCTCATCTCCAAAGAAGATCGCACTCCCTTCAAAGTTCGTAAAATCGAGCGAGTCCTTCGGCCGCATCACCTTGCAACCATCCCCCGTCTTCAGGCTCCCTGCCCACCGCGACCCGGGTCCTCCCCCATGCATATAAAACAAAAACTCAGCCGACCCCTCATCCGGCTCCATCTCCATCGGCGTATACGCCCGCTTCGTCAGGTTGCCCAGATAGAACTGCACTGCCTGTCCCGGAACCCACTTTGCTCCCTTGAAGACCTCTCCCTGCAAATGCACTCTTCGAAAGCGTCCACCAATAGTCTCCGCATGAGCAATCGTTACCGGATGAAACAGCAGCTTCTCTACAGCATTCGAGAGGAAGTTGGACAACGCAGGCATGAATCTCTCCTCAGCGCCTCAAACCAAGCCGCTAAGCATGTTAACGGATCACAACGAAAAATATTGTGCCGCACCCACCTCGACCCGACTTATCTCTACTGATTGGTTCTCACGACGAGATAAGCGTATATCGGGACTAAGCGGCTGATCTTCTAGGCAAGTTTTCGATTTCTGTTTGCCAAGCCGAAGCCGGCGATGTAGACGTAACAGAGTGAAGGAACCAGGAACGCTATTTGTAGACCGACCCTATCTGCGAGTCTCCCAGTAGCCAGAGGGATTATGGCTCCGCCGACAATTGCCGCGATCATCAGGCTTGAGCCCTTGCTCGTCAGTGGCCCGAGCCCCTGGAGTCCGAGGCTGAAGATAGATGGGAACATGATGGAGTTGCAAAAGCCGACCGCAAGCAGTGCATACATAGCAAGGTGGGCGTGGCTCGTGACAGCCAGGATGACGCATGAGAAGGCGCATAGGCCAGCCACGCCGAGAACAGGTCCGGTTGGCACGCGTTTCAAGATCGCTGCGCCGACGAACCTGCCAACCATGGCTCCGCCCCAGTAGAGCATGAGGAAGGCTGCCGCTCGCGACTCGGTGAATCCCGCGATTCGAGGGAGTTCCATGAAGTTGACGAGTAGACTTCCGATGGATACTTCGGCTCCAACGTAGGTGAAAATCCCGACTGCACCAGCGATAAGCCAGGGTGAGCGCCAGATACTTCCTGGGCTGGAGAGACTGTCTTTATAGACTCCCGGACGGAAGTCCTGAGTCTGGTTCAGCGTCGATTGCCTTGGCTTCAAGTTGATTGTGCCAAGCCCGATGGCCAGGCAAAACAGGACAAGCGCCATGCCGATGTACGGCAGGCGGACCGTTGACGCTTCGGTTGCACGATAGAGTTGTTGCGCCGCCTCCGACATGCTATGGAGCCGCTCAGGAGCAAGCGGCCTGGCTCCCTTAAGGATGAACATGGCGCCTAGAAACGGTGCGATAAATGTACCGACGGAATTGAAGGCTTGCGCGAGGTTCAAACGACTGGAAGCAGTTGCGGGCGGCCCAACGATGGTCACATAGGGGTTTGCCGCTACCTGGACAGTGGTCATTCCTGCGGCGAGTACCACCAGCGCAGCCAGGAACACGCCGAAGCTTGCAACGGTTGCCGCGGGAACAAACCCCAGAGCTCCGATGCCCATGATGATCAGGCCGCCGACCATTGCCCGCTTGTAGCCCACGACGTCCACAAACTTGCCACCGGGATAGCTAAAGATGAAGTAAGACGAGAAGAAGGCGAACTGCACCAGCATCACCTCTCCATAGGAGAGTTCGAAGATGCTCTTCAGATGGGGAATGAGGATGTCATTGAGGCAGGTGAGAAAACCCACCATGAAGAAAAGCGCGATTGCGACACCCATCGCGCGAACGTCGGTCTCGACCGGCGCAGCATCGCGAGCATCCTTCGTCTGTTCAACGGCTATGCTCTGCGTCACTTCATCTCCCTGGAATGTTGCAGATTGTTGCTACGGCTTACCAGCCAGAAGCGAAGCTTCGTCTCCTGGCTGGCAAGCTTGCGTCGCATCTTTGTGTACGCTCAACCCCAGGAATCGAGTCCCAGCAGCTTGCGGCCCAGCGGTGTCAGCACCGCCGTTTCATACTTCGTCCGCTCCCACTCTCGAGGGTCACCGGGAAAGGCGAAGCCTTCAGGAGCGCATCGTTCCTTCCAGGATTGAATGCGCCGTTCGCGCAGCTCGTCATTGTCTTCCGCTGCCGGTGTCATGGAGATGTACTGCGCCATCCGCACCTTATCTTCGGAGGTATTCGGCCGGATGCCATGCGCGAGAAGGCTGTTGAAGATCATCAGATCGCCGGCTTTCATCGGCACAGGGTAGACGTCGAAGCCATGCACGTTGGGCCTGAAGCCGTCGCGTCCTTCCGGCTGTCGCTTCTTCCATTCCTCGAAGGTGCGAAAGAGCTCTGGAACACATTGGAAGCCGCCTGTCTCCCCATCTACATCGACCAGCGAAAGAACGCCCTGGACATTCACAGGAAGCGGATCGAGTGTCGTATCGACGTCGGTATGGATAAAACCGGCGAAGGCGCGACCGCTCTTGTTCGGCGTATTCAGGTTGGCGCGATCGATCGTCACCCAAAGCTTCTCATCGTCCCAGATGTCTACGAAGGCATCGTAGAGCCGCTGCTCCTGGCGGTTATCCCAAAGCGCCTGATGGTTGTAGATCTCCACCATGCCGCTGTTGTTCAGCTCCTTCATCGCATGATCGCGCATTTGTGGCGCATTCCATGTCGACATATCGTTCGGATCCATCTCCTGGAACTCCCAGAGCAGCTTCTTCAGAGCTTCGATCTGAGCGCTCGGGACGGCCTGTTTGACGACCACGAAGCCGTAGGTCTGCCAGTGCTCGAAATCAGCCCTGGAGAGCACGCGCAGCGGCAGCTTCTTCTGGATGAGGCGAAGTGGTTCTCGCATAACCGCTGGAGTGAGTTTGTTGTCGCCGGGCTTGCCCACCACCTTCTTGTCGAATACTGCTGCTTCGTTCATGACCGCCTCCTGGGTGCCTTCTAGCACAAGAGAACGATATGCAGTTGGGAGACGTCCATGTTCGCATCGTGTATCAAAAACTAATACCAGAGTCCCACAACATGTCTTTTGGGAGATACAATTCCACCACTCGGTCGAATGTATGAAGCCCTATCTCGAACACATTGCCGCTTCAAAGGAAGGCTCCTGGACGCTCTTCGATCGACGTCTGCCCGCCATCCCATTCGAGTGGCATTACAACAGCGAGTACGAGCTGACCTTGACTCTCAACAGTCGCGGACAACGATTCGTCGGAGACAATATGGCCGCCTACGACGATGGTGACCTTGTCCTGATTGGGCCAAAGATACCGCACACCTGGTGTTCGAGCGAAGACTGCGATGCGGGCATCACGCATCAGGCTCTCGTGCTTTGGTTCAGTGAGGCATTCGTGCAAAGCCTGATCAAGCCTCACGTGGAACTGCGCCCCATTCAAGTCCTCCTTGAAAGCTCGACCCGGGCGGTTCAGTTCTCAGACGCTGTGAAAGCTAAGGCCCGCATCATCATCTGCGACATGCTGCACCAGACTGCGGAGGATCGCCTACCCGCATTGCTCCAGCTTTTGCTTCTCCTGGCGAGAGATACCAA
>Ga0302220_10002591_pt1 | contig 13100 bp, 10 predicted proteins | sample II_Palsa_E1_3_FD_194572 | JGI IMG/M metagenome (GOLD analysis project Ga0302220, IMG submission 194572) | Peat permafrost microbial communities from Stordalen Mire near Abisko, Sweden - II_Palsa_E1_3 | ecosystem: Environmental > Terrestrial > Soil > Palsa > Peat permafrost | place: Sweden... | reverse complement strand
GCGGCTACGATGGGTCCGTCTAGCGTTACTCAAGCTATCGATCCACCTTATCGGCCCCTAAGCCTATGTCCCAGACTCGTGACGCGCTGCGTCCTAAAACAGCCAATAATTCAGTCTCGCCTGCGCCAGCGCACATCCCCAGCAACCCGCGCTTCGTGCTGGCTACAACCTCCGCAATCTGCGCGCTGATCGTGCTCGACACCAATGTGGTCGCGGTCTCGCTACCGTCGATTGCCCGCTCGTTTCACGCAAGCTTTGCCGACGTGGAATGGGTCGTGAGCGCCTATATGGTCGCCTTCGCGGCGTGCCTTCTTCCGGCGGGCGGCCTGGCCGACCGGTTCGGTCGAAAACGCATGCTGCTGCTTGGGCTCGCCGTATTCTTTCTGGCGTCGCTCGGCTGCGGCCTCGCGCCGTCGGCATTGCTGCTGAATATTGCCCGGGCGGTCAAGGGCGTCGGCGCGGCGATGTTGGTGACCGCAGCGCTCGCCGTGATCGCCAATACGTTTCATGAGGGTCCCGAGCGCGTGCGTGCCTGGGCGGTGTGGGGCACCTGCATGGGACTGGCGACGACCGTGGCGCCGCTGGTGGGCGGCGTCATTACGCAATGGCTCGGCTGGCGCTGGATCTTTCTGCTTAATCTGCCGGTCTGCACGGTGCTGATTGTGTGCGCGTGGCATGCGATCCAGGACTCGCGCAACCCCGAAGCCGGACCTATCGATGTAGCGGGCAGCGCGTTGTTCGGTGTCGGCTTGGCGGTGGCTATCTGGGCCCTGATCGAGGCGCCGTCGGCAGGGTGGGCGAGCGGCTCGACTGGCGTGAAGCTATCGGCGGCGGCACTGATGTTTGCGGCCTTCGTCCAACTACAGCGCGTGCGCCAGCATGCGATGGTGGACCTTGCGCTGTTCCGCCAGTCGCGCTTCGTGGCCGCGGTCCTCGCTATGTTCGGTTATGCGGCGTGCGCGCAGGTCATGATGACTTTTCTGCCGCTTTATCTGCAGAACGCCTTTGGCCTGCCGGCCATCGCGGCGGGCGTGGGCATGCTGCCGTTTGCGCTTGCGATGGTGGTGGGGCCGTATGTCGGCGCGGTGTTGTCCCGGCGTCTCTCGGCTATGGCGGTGCTCAGCACGGGCCTGCTGTTGATCGGCACGGGCAATTTTCTAACGGCTCTGGTTGCGGGCGAGGCGCGTTATGGCCTGGTGGCGATCGGTATGGTGGTGACAGGCCTTGGCGCGGGCGTCCTCAACGGCGACACGCAAAAGGCCATCATGGGGTGCGTTCCGCCGAACCGTACCGGCATGGCGTCAGGTATCAGCACAACCACGCGCTTTACGGCCATCGTGACGTCGGTCGGCGTGCTCGGTGCCGTGCTGGCGGCGCGCACCCAGTCCGCGTTCTATGCGCGGCCTGAGCTAACCCCGGCGCTTAGAAGCACACTCGATGCGAGCTTCCTGTCTCGCGTATTGGCCGGTGACGCGGCAGAGGCGAGCGCACACCTGCCGTCCGCGATGCGCGCGTCGCTCACCGCCGCCGTTCATGCTAGCTTTGCCAGCGGTTTTGCTGCGGCGCTGTATGTTGCTGCAGCGATTGCGGCGGTGATCGCGTTGGCGGTGCACTTGCTGGCGGGTCGAGCAAGCCGTGCGGTGGCGGGTCGGATTGGCGGCCACAACGCTCAGGCTGGCAGCTAACCGCGAGTCTTGCCGAGGGCAATGACCCAAGACCCGGAGGCCGCGGCGGTTTGAATGGCACAATACGATACGAACGCTGCGGTTCGTTCGCGCGTGACAGGCTCAGTTGCGCCGTAGCCGGACTCGCAGTGCTTGCGCGTACCTTCGCGCTGGTGTTCACGATTCTGAAGTTCGCGGGCGTGGCGTATCTGCTGTTTCTCGCGTTTGCCAACCGCGCAAGTGCGACGGTGATGGCCGGTGCGGCTGCGGCGATTGCAACTCGCTAGCTCGGTCGCTCCGACGTTTTTCAAACGCCGGGTTTAAACGCTCGCGTGTTTTTCTTTCCGCGACACGCGTGGCTTTCAAGACGCGGCTCGTACAGACTCCAATCCGTCCAAAACGGGAACAATACTAACGATGAGTCATCCCAACACCAACAGCGAGTTGATCGAGCGTTTCTACGAAGCTTTCCAGAAGCGCGACGCCGAAGCGATGGGCGCATGCTATGCCGACGATGTCGTCTTCAGCGACCCCGTTTTCGGCGAGCTGCGCGGCGAGCAGGCGCGCGATATGTGGCGCATGCTGGTCGCGCGGGCGCAGGATTTTTCCCTGACGTTCGACGCCGTCACCGCCGACGAGCGTACCGGCCGTGCCCACTGGGTGGCGCGTTATCTTTTCAGTCAGACTGGCCGCAAGGTGGAGAACCGGATTCAGGCGCAATTCGTGTTTCGGGACGGACGCATCGTCGAGCATCGCGACAGCTTCGATCTTTGGCGCTGGTCGCGGCAGGCGTTGGGGCTCAAGGGCGCCTTGCTCGGCTGGACGCCCTTCGTGCAAGGGGCGATACGGGCGCAGGCGAGGAAAGGCCTCGATGCTTATCGGAGCAAGCGCGGTTGAGTCCAGGTACGACGTTGACCATACGCTGAAAGGCTTGGCCATCCGGCCTACTTGCGCGAGATTGGCGGGATGATGCAGTATCTCGTTGAGAGGGAGCGTTGCGTGTGGGTGGAAATTTGCCGCCTGCCCGCGCGCCCAACGAACAACGCCAAGGGGACGAATACTTATGCCTGTCGTGGATGCGGCCTGGGAAGATTGGCTGGCCACCAATGCGAAGCGTGGCTGCACCCTGGATTCCATGGTCGCGGCCATGATGGGGGCGGGTTTCGATCAGTTCTCCGCTAGCACTGCGGTGCAGCACGCGGTGAGCGCGGCAAATGTTGGCGGTACGGCGACAGCAACGGCTGATCCGGTGGGTGCCGTTGGCCTGGCAAGCGGGCCGGGAGGAGCAAACGGCCCGAACAGCCCGAGTGCCTTCGGCTCCGCCGATCAGGCAAGAACACCGGGCGGCATCGCGGCGACTGCCGGCACCGAGGCGAGCCTCGTCAAAGCGGTACAAGGCATGTACCAGTACGACGCGTTACCCGTAGCAAGCGGCAACCTGATCCGCGCGTTCGATCGCGATGTGAAAGTGGTGATGCGTTGCGAGCGGCCACAAGTGGTCGTCTTTGCCGACGTGCTTTCGCCCGAAGAGTGCGCCGAGATGATGGAGCGTTCGAGGCACCGTCTCAAACGTTCGACCACGGTCAATCCGGATACCGGGCAAGAAGACGTAATCCGCAACCGCACCAGCGAAGGTATCTGGTTTCAACGCGGTGAGGATGCGCTCATCGAGCGTCTTGATCAGCGCATTTCCAGCCTGATGAACTGGCCCGTGGAGAACGGCGAAGGGCTGCAGATTCTGCATTACAACACCAGCGGCGAATACAGTCCGCATTTCGACTATTTTCCGCCTGATCAACCGGGTAGCGCGGTGCACACCGCACGCGGCGGCCAGCGGGTGGCGACGCTGATTGTTTATCTCAACGATGTGCCGGATGGCGGCGAGACCATTTTCCCGGAGGCGGGTTTGTCGGTTACCGGCAGGCAGGGCGGGGCGGTGTACTTCCGTTACCTGAACGGTCAGCGGCAACTCGATCCGCTGACCTTGCACGGCGGCGCGCCCGTGCTGGGCGGCGACAAATGGATCATGACGAAGTGGATGCGGGAGCGGGAGTACGCTTAAGAGACTCGTTTTACAAGCGGCGAGTGCGAGGCCCCGTCCCGCGTTTCTCTACCCCGCCTGCAACGCCTTGCTGCGCTCATCGCCCGCCACTTCGCGAAGCACCGAATCGAAGAAATGCGCTTGTGCATCAGCATCCGAACGGGCGTATGCACGATTGATCCCGCTGATGACGGCGCGGATCGAAGCGGTAATCAGATTCGCGTCGATGCCCACACCGAATGCACTTCCCACCACCTGCGCACCAGCCATCTCGGCAATCGCGATAGCCTTCGCATCCGCGCCCTGGGTGAGCGCACGTTCTTCGTAGTGCTGGATTCGCACAGGAGTGCGCAGTGCATGCATCAACGCGTCGAGCGGGCCGTTGCCTTCGCCTGCCAGCACCGTGCGCTTGCCCGCGATCTCCACCGTCAGCTTGATACGCTCGCGCCCGCCGTCTTCTGACAGCGCATGGCCAATGTAGCGCAGCGGCGTCTCGCCGCGCACGTATTCATCCTGGAACACTTCCCAGATCTGCTGTGCGGTGACTTCCTGACCACTATCGTCGGTGAGTTGCTGGACGGCCGAGCTGAAATCGACCTGCAGACGCCGCGGCAGCACGACCCCATGCGTCTGTTCGAGCAGATACGCAATGCCGCCCTTACCCGACTGGCTGTTGACGCGGATGATCGAATCGTAAGTGCGGCCCAGGTCGCGCGGATCGATCGGCAGATACGGCATTTCCCACAGGCCCTCATCCTTCTGCACGGCGAAGCCTTTCTTGATCGCATCCTGATGCGATCCCGAGAAGGCCGTGAACACCAGATCGCCGACGTACGGATGACGCGGATGCACCGGCAATTGCGTGCATTCCTCGGCGGTGCGGGCGACTTCGTTGATGTGCGAAAAGTCGAGACCGGGGTCGACACCCTGCGTGTAAAGGTTGATTGCAAGCGTCACGAGGTCGACGTTGCCGGTGCGCTCGCCGTTGCCGAAGAGGCATCCTTCGACGCGGTCGGCGCCGGCCATCACGGCCAGTTCAGCCGCGGCGACTGCGGTGCCGCGATCGTTGTGCGGGTGAACCGAAAGCAGCAGCGAGTCGCGTCGCGCGAGGTTGCGGTGCATCCATTCGATCTGGTCCGCGTAGAAGTTCGGCGTGCCGACTTCCACGGTGGCCGGCAGGTTGACGATCGCTTTGCGCTCGGGCGTCGGCTGCCAGACATCGAACACGGCGTCGCACACTTCTTTCGCGAAATCGAGTTCGGTGGCGGTGAAGGTTTCCGGGCTGTACTGCAGTGTGAAAGCGGTCTCTGGGGTGGCATCCACGAGACGCTGCATGGTGCGTGCCGCGTTCACGGCCAACTGCTTGACACCGTTACGGTCGAGCCCAAACACGATCTTGCGGAATTCCGGCGCGGTGGCGTTATACAGATGCACGATTGCGCGCGGCACGCCGCGCAGCGATTCGAAGGTGCGCTCGATCAGGTCGTCGCGCGCCTGGGTCAACACTTCGATCGTGACGTCATCGGGAATGTGGCCGCCCTCAATCAGTTCGCGCACAAAATTGAAGTCGGTTTCGGACGCCGACGGGAACGCTACTTCGATCTCCTTGAAGCCGATCTGCACCAGTGTCTTGAACATACGCATCTTGCGCTGCGCGTTCATCGGCTCGAACAGCGCCTGATTGCCGTCTCGCAGATCCGTGCTCATCCAGATCGGCGGATGCGTGATGGTGCGCGACGGCCACGTGCGATCCGGCAAGTTGACGGGGGTGAAGGGGCGGTACTTGGTAGCAGGATTTTTCAGCATGATGGGCTCGTGGGTTCGAAAAACGGGGGACGCAAAGGAACGGGACGAAGCACGGCCGCCGGTTGGGCAACCGGGGCAAGGTCAGCAAAACTTGGGGATTAACTGCGCTTCAGATGCGTTAGATGCGGGAAGCGCGTAGCAGCAGACCTAGCCCGGTAGAGCGGGCTAGTAGTAGGAGGGATAGCAGGGTCTGTGCGGCGAACATGGGTGTAATAGGATCACAAACGGCATGGTGAGTCAAGTGGCGTTTGCTTACGAGGCATCGCCGGCTGGCTCTGCCGCCATCATTGCCCCGCGGTATTGCCGAGCGGCCGGGCGGCCAGCTCTTTCAGCGCCGACCAGCAGTTGTTGTAACCCATGCGCAGGATCATCAGGCCGATCACGCCGGCCGCGACGTGATCGAGCATCGGCAAGCCGGCCATGCTGCCGAGAATGCCCATCACGGCAACCAGCGCCGATACGGCGTCGAGTCTGGCGTGCCAGGCACTGGCGAGCAGAACGCCAGAGTGGGTTCGTTGCGCCACTGAGCGCATATAGCGGAACAGCGTTTCCTTGGCGAACATGACGAAGACCGCGACCACGAGCGCGCTTGCGCGCACGCTGGTGCTGACGGTGAGGATCGTGGCGGGCCCGATGCTATGCCACAGCATCTCGCCGGCGGTACCGACCAGCAGCACACCGATGACAAGCGTCGCGAGCGATGCATGGAAGCCGCCGTCGGTGCTGGGAGCACGCCGGCCGGAAGCTGCGGCCGCGCCGAGAAACAGCACGGCGATGACGACGCCGTCGGCGGCGAGATCGCTGAGTGTATGGATGCCGTCAGCCACCAGGCCGTCGGAATGCGCGAACAGGCCAATGACAATCTGCATGGTCATCAGCACGGCATTCAACACCGCGCTCATATAAGCGGCTTTGAAGGAACTGCCGCGTGACTGTCGGGGACGCTCTGACGGCGATGTCATTGGGGGGACGGTTTCGAGTGATTTCGAGTAGTGCAAGCAAACTAACCGTCCAACGTTGCGGGGATGTGACAGGTGGAGCGCGGCGGCAGACTGCTGCCCGGCCCACGCTTACGTCTCAGACCACGCTCACGACGCGTCCTGGCGCCGCGATCCTCCACCGACGCTTTGCCCCGCGTTGTGTTCCAGTTGCCAGTAACCCCAAACCGACGCCAGCGTCAGCAATCCGGCGCAGAGAAAGGCGATGCGGAAGTCATCGAGCGTAAAGACATGCCCTGAGATCTCGCCGTTGAACACGGCAGCACCGCGCAACGCCACCGCGCCGAAGGCAATGCCGAGGCCGATCGTCATTTGCGCCGCCGCGCTCCACAGCGTGCTCGCGGCGCTCATCTGCGGCTGAGCGACGTCTGCGTAGGCGAGGGTGGCGAGCGTCGAGAACTGCATCGAGCGCGCCACGCCGTACGCGAATATCACAATCAGCACCCAGGCGAGCGGCGACTCCGGCGTCAGCAGGCCGCAGACGATCGTGAAGACGCCTGCCACGGCGACGTCGATGATCGACACCGTGCGGAAGCCGTAGCGCTGCAGGATGCGCGTGGTCAACGCCTTCATGCCCAGGTTGCCGAGCGCGCTCGCCAGCAGCAACAGCCCCGACTTGAACGCGGACAGGCCGAAGCCGATCTGGAACAGCAGCGGCATCAGATACGGCACCGCGCCGATGCCGATGCGCGTGAACGAGCCGGTTACCACCGTCACCGAGAAAGTGGGAATCTTGAGCGTCGACACGTCGATCAGCGGATGCGGGTGACGCTGTGCATGCCGGAATGCGATGAAGCCGACCACCAGACCCGCCGCCATGACCGCGCCAGCCACCCATGGATTCTTGCCGGGCTGGCTGGCGAGCTCGGCGCCGTAAAGGATCGCGGTGAGGGTGGCCGCGCTCAGCAGCAGGCCGACGAGATCGAGCGTCCGGCGTTCGCTGCCTTTCAGGTTCGGCACCAGTGCGACGACGGCGCCCATCACCGCGATGCCGAACGGCACGTTCAGCAGAAAGATCCAGCGCCAGTTCGCATAAGTCGTGATGAAGCCGCCGATCGGCGGCCCGACCACCGGCGCGACGATCGCTGGCCACGTAATGGTGGAGATAGCCTGCATCAGGCGGCTTTTCTCGGTGCTGCGCACCACGATCAGCCGGCCGACAGGCACCATCATCGCGCCGCCCATCCCTTGCAACAGGCGCGCGGCGGTGAATTCCATCACGTTTTGCGACATCCCGCACAACACCGAGGCGACCGTAAACACGCCGATCGCGCTAAAGAAGACCGTGCGCGATCCGCACCGGTCGGCGACCCAGCCGCTTACCGGGATGAAAATCGCCAGCGCCAGCATGTAGGCGGTCATGCCAAGGCTGAGGCTATTCGGACCCACGCCGAACGAACGCGCCATCTGCGGCAGGGCCGTGGCGATCACCGTGGTGTCCAGATACTCCATGAAGAAGGTCGCCGCGACGATATAGGGCAACCAGCCGACGAAGCCGGGGCGTTTCTGGGTCTCGGTCATCAAGGTCCGTGTGCGAGGAAATAGTAGAAAACTAGAAGTATTGCTGAAGACGGCCAAAACCTGCATCCCCGGGCTGGAGATTTCTGCGTGCACGAATAGTCAAATTCAATGATGACGATTTAAACAATCAACTTTTTCTATTAAGTGAATCCAGACATACTGTCATCACTTTCTCAACCACGTACCAAAAGAGGACGCATCAGATGCCGATCATCAACAGCCAGATCAAACCTTTCAAGGCAACCGCTTACCACAATGGCGACTTTCAGACCGTTACCGACGAAACCCTGAAGGGCAAGTGGTCGGTCGTCGTGTTTTACCCGGCTGACTTCACGTTTGTTTGCCCGACTGAACTGGGCGACCTGGCCGATCGTTATGCCGAATTTCAGAAGCTCGGCGTGGAGATCTACAGCGTGTCGACCGATACGCACTTCACCCACAAGGCATGGCACGACACGTCGGACACGATCCAGAAGATCAAGTATCCGATGATTGCCGATCCGACTCTGGCAATCTCGCGTAACTTCGACGTGCTGATCGAAGAAGAAGGCCTGGCTCTGCGCGGTACCTTCGTGATCAACCCGGAAGGCGAGATCAAGCTGTGCGAAGTCCACGACAACGGCATTGGCCGCGACGCCGGCGAACTGCTGCGCAAGGTGCAGGCCGCGCAGTACATCGCAGCGCACCCGGGTGAAGTTTGCCCCGCCAAGTGGACGCCGGGCGCCGACACGCTGACCCCGTCGCTCGACCTGATCGGCAAGATCTAAGCCCTCCCGCTTAGCTCAGCGTCATCGCAGTACACGCCGCTCGCTGGCGTCTCACCGTGCGGACCGTATCACGCGCATTGCCGCTTCATGTGCATACGGCCCGCACGCCTCCTCGCCACGCAATGTGGGTGGCGCCCGGAGCCCAACCCTCGTCACGGAATTCGAATAGCCATGCTGGATGCCAATCTCAAGACTCAGTTGAAATCGTACCTGGAAAAGGTTAGCCGGCCGATCGAGATCGTGGCCTCGCTCGACGACGGCGCCAAATCGCAGGAACTGCTTGCATTGCTGAACGACATCGCGACGCTGTCGGCGCGCGTCAGCGTGATCGAGCGGCACGGCGACGCGGAGCGCAAGCCTTCGTTCTCGATCGGCGAGCCGGGCAAGGACACGGGCATCCGCTTTGCCGGCATCCCGATGGGACATGAATTTACGTCGCTGGTACTGGCACTGCTGCAGGTGGGCGGCCACCCGGTCAAGCTCGACGACGCGGTGATCGAACAGATCCGCGAACTCGACGGCGACTACCAGTTTGAAACCTATTTTTCGCTGACATGCCAGAACTGCCCGGAAGTCGTGCAGGCGCTGAACGTGATGGCGCTGATCAACCCGCGCATCCGCCACGTGGCGATTGACGGCGGGGTGTTCCCGAACGAAGTGGAAGCACGCCAGATCATGGCCGTGCCGACGATGTTCCTGAACGGCGAAGTGTTCGGCCAGGGCCGTAGCGGCGTGAAGGAAATTCTCGCCAAGCTCGATACCGGTGCCGGTGCGCGTGCAGCCAAAGAACTGGCGAAGAAGCCGGTATTCGACGTGCTGATCGTCGGTGGCGGCCCTGCAGGCGCTGCGGCGGCGATCTACGCGGCACGCAAGGGCATCAAGACGGGCGTGGTGGCGGAACGCTTCGGCGGGCAGGTGCTGGACACGCTTGCGATTGAAAATTTCGTCTCCGTTCAGGAGACCGAAGGACCGAAGTTCGCCACGGCGCTCGAACAGCACGTGAAGAGCTACGAAGTGGACATCATGGATGTGCAGCGGGCCGAAGCGCTGGTTCCGGGTCGCATCAACGAAGTGCGCCTGGCAAGCGGCGCGGTGCTGAAGGCGAAGACAATCGTGCTTGCCACCGGTGCGCGCTGGCGCGAAATCAACGTGCCGGGTGAGCGCGAGTACCGCAACCACGGCGTGGCCTACTGCCCGCACTGCGATGGCCCGCTGTTCAAGGGCAAGCGCGTCGCGGTGATCGGCGGCGGCAACTCGGGCGTGGAAGCGGCAATCGATCTGGCCGGTATCGTACGCGAAGTCACGCTGATCGAATTCGGCGCGCAACTGCGGGCTGACGAAGTGCTGCAACGCAAGCTGCGCAGCCTCGCCAATGTGACGATTGTGACCCAGGCGCAGACCACCGAGATCACCGGCGACGGCAAGAAGGTCAACGCACTCGTCTATAAGGATCTGCGCTCGGGCGAAACGAAGCAGGTCGAACTGGAAGGTGTGTTCGTGCAGATCGGTCTCGTGCCGAACACCGAATGGTTGAAGGGCACAGTCGAATTGTCGAAGCACGGCGAGATCGTCGTCGATGCGCGCGGCGCGACGTCGGTGCCGGGCGTGTTCGCGGCCGGCGATGTGACGACGGTGCCGTTCAAGCAGATCGTCATCGCCGTGGGCGAGGGCGCGAAGGCATCGCTTTCCGCCTTCGATCACCTGATTCGCAATAGCGCGGATGACGAAGTGGAGGTCGAGGAAGCTGCGGCGCTCGTGGAGGCCTAAGTTTTCTTCGTGAGCGGCTGGCGGTCCTGACTGGACTGACGAAGACCAGCCACTATCTGTTGCATTGCAATGAAGCCCGCTTTTGTGCGGGCTTCATTGTTTTCGGTTGCCGCATCGAAAGCGGATGACATTTGCGGTATCGCGGGACACCTATACACCCGTTTCATTCACACGCTTGACGCAGGCCACCGCGGGCGCGGTCGGCGCCGCTTTGTTTGGAGCCCGTCGCCTGGATTCAATTCTTGGCGAAGTGGCTCGTCTCACCATATAAATCTGTGAATCGAAGCAGACCTTTCGCGGCAATCAGCCGTGCGCGTTCCAACGCGTGCGTGCGCGGTCGAGGATGAAGGGCAATATAAAAGGAGACTGACGATGGCATCTTCGCAAGCGGCGCCCGCGAGTTGGGTCGACGGCAAACGCTACCTCTGGTTGCTCGGTGCGCTAACCATCACGTTGCCGCTGCACGCAGCCAATCTTGCGCTGCTCACGGGCTGGCATATCTTCTGGTGGTTTGGTCCGATCTTTGTGTTCGGCATTATCCCAGTGCTCGATTACGCGATTGGCGACGACCCCAGCAATCCGCCCGAGGAAGTGGTGCTCATGCTTGAGCGCGAGCGCTATTACCGGCGCGTCGTCTATCTCGCTACCTTCGTCGAATACGTCTCGTTCTTCGGCGCAGTGTGGATCGTCGGAACGCATGCGCTCGCGTGGTACGACTACCTGGGGTTTGCGCTCTCGCTCGGTGCGGCGACCGGAGTGTCGATTAATACTGCTCACGAACTCGGTCACAAGACCGACCGCTTCGAGCGCTGGCTGGCGAAGGTCACGCTGGCGCCGGTTGCCTATGGACACTTCTTCGTCGAACACAACCGCGGTCATCATGTGCGGGTGGCGACACCGCCCGATCCGGCCAGCGCACGCTATGGCGAGTCGTTCTGGGCGTTCTTGCCGCGTACGGTGCTCGGCAGCATTTCATCAGCGTGGCGGCTCGAAAAAGAGCGGCTCGCGCGCAGCGGTCATTCGCATTGGAGTTGGCGCAACGAGGTATTGCATGCGTGGGCGATGACTGCGTTGCTATGGGGCGCGATGATCGTTCTATTCGGCAAGGTCGTGATTCCGTTCCTGCTGATCCAGGCGATATACGGCGCCTCGCTGCTCGAAGTCGTCAATTATCTCGAGCACTACGGATTAGGCCGCAAGCAGTTGCCGAGCGGCAAATATGAGCGTTGCGGCCCTGAGCATTCGTGGAACAGCAATCGCGTTGTCACCAACCTGTTTCTTTATCAACTGCAGCGCCATGCGGATCATCACGCCAATCCGACGCGCTCGTTTCAGGCACTGCGTCACTTCGAAGGCGCACCGCAATTACCGTCCGGTTACGCGACGATGATCATGGTGGCTTATGTGCCACCGCTCTGGTTCCGCGTGATGAATCCGCGTGTGGTCGCGCATTATCACGGCAATATGGAGCAGTCCAATATCAGACCCGCAATTCGCGAAAGCGTGCTGGCAGAATTTTCTGGAGCGGGAATGACTTGAGATTTCTGTTCGCCATTTGCGAAACGGCCAAACGTTTGCGCCGTAGAGGCCATATTTACCGATTAAAAAAAGAGCCCAAAGCCGCAAAGGCTTAGCCGCGAACGATAAATTTATCGCTTAAGAAATTCGCTGCGCTGCCGAAAACAGAGCTATTAACCGGGTGGAACATTTCCCCGTGCGCCGGGGAAATCCTGGGTTCGAGCAAACCGGGAATGCGCTGCTACATGCACTCGGCGCAGGACAATCAGGCTTGCACCAATCAAGAACATAGAATCTCTCCGGAGAGGCGCAGCCACGCGCGCCTGCTCCGGTGCGGATTATCGAGAGGGGCACAGCTACGCTGAACGAAATGTCCGGCGTGGACGTGCAGCAGTTTAAATCCGCGTTTGAAACGGAGAGGCCATGTTTGTTGCGATCGGATGGGTATTGGTGTTGGGGTCGGTGATTGGTAGTTTTATCGGCGTAGGAGGGCATCTTCCTGCGCTGGTTCAACCATTCGAACTCCTGTGTATTTTCGGTGCGGCGATAGGGGCGTTTGTCGTCAGCAATCCGGTCACCACGCTGAAAAAGACGTTCAAGAGTCTGCCTATCTGCTTCAAGGGCGGCGGTTATACGAAAGAGAAATACCTTGAACTGATCGCGCTGCTGTTTGAACTGCTACAGAAGGCACGCAAGGAAGGCATGATGTCCCTCGAGGCGGATGTCGAGGCCCCCGAACAAAGCGCGCTGTTCCAGAAGTATTCGCATGTTCTCCAGGACCATCATCTGCTCGACTTTATCGTCGACTATCTGCGCATGATGTCGAGCGGCAACGTGAATGCGCTCGAAATGCAGGACCTGATGGACGAGGAACTGGAGACGCATCACGCGGAGGCCTCCGTCGCCGCCAACGCGATCCAGAAGATGGCCGACGGCTTGCCGGCGTTCGGCATTGTCGCCGCGGTGATGGGCGTGGTGCACACGATGGGCTCGGTGGGTGCCGCGCCCGCGGTGCTTG
>Ga0302220_10002587_pt1 | contig 13111 bp, 12 predicted proteins | sample II_Palsa_E1_3_FD_194572 | JGI IMG/M metagenome (GOLD analysis project Ga0302220, IMG submission 194572) | Peat permafrost microbial communities from Stordalen Mire near Abisko, Sweden - II_Palsa_E1_3 | ecosystem: Environmental > Terrestrial > Soil > Palsa > Peat permafrost | place: Sweden... | reverse complement strand
CGGGGAAGGATGAGCGGTATCTGAAGGATGCGGCTGAGCTTAATGCGCATATGCTGAAGCTTGCGCTCAATGGGTCGGAGCTTGTGACGGCGGAGGGTGCTACGCCGATTGCTGGGGATGCTTTGGGGGAGCTCGCTCGTTCGTATCTGCTCGCGCAGGGTGTTGTCGATCGTTTGAGCCGGTTGTATGACGCTGGGGCGCTTGAGGCCATTATGGATGGGGTTGTGCTGGATCTGTCTAATGAAGAGGCCGCTGAGGCTTCGGCTAAGGCGTTCGAGGCTAAGCTCAGGGATGATCCGCTGAAGCCCGAAGTGCGGGTTACGACTATGTATGACCAGGTGCGGGAGTTGAGGTCATTGCGGGTGTCGCGGACGCATCATGGGAATCAGAAGGTTTCTGTGCTGGATGAAGAGTTTCAGCTTACGGCGGACTATCAGCAGTTGCTGAATACGGCGCTGACGTTTAAGGGGTTGATTGGGCCGGGGGCGGTGATCAAGCGCGGTGAGCGGAGCATGGCTGTTAATGACTTTAAGAGTGCTATGAAGTGGTTGATTGCTGATGCTGAGCGGAATGTTTCCAAGCAGCGCTATAAGGGACTCGGTGAGATGAATCCTGGGCAGCTTTGGGAGACTACGATGGATCCGGCTGTTCGGCGTTTGCTTCGTGTGCAGATTGAGGATGCTATTGCGGCTGATGGCATTTTCACCACGCTCATGGGGGATGATGTGGAGCCGCGGAGGGCGTTCATTGAGTCGAATGCGTTGAGGGCGGGGAATATTGATGTTTGAGGAACCTCGTTTTTGCAGGGAAACAGAATTCGTTAGACTTTGATCGAGTTAGTTAGACTCGAAACTACCGAGATGATTAGACGTTCGTGACGTTTATTCGAGGGAGCGAGCGCGTGACTCCGTGGATGGATCTTATGCGCTGGCACATAGCGAGGTAGAACAACGCCTTCGCAATGCGAAGGTCGGGAGTTCGATCCTCCTCCTCCCAACATTTACTGCTGAGCGAGCCCCGCAGGACGTGGATGACTTTTGAACGTACGGGACCACATTCCCGTCATCAGGAAAATGGTCCAGCGCAGCCTGCAGAGTTGTATGGACGACTTTGCGTGGAAGAAACCGTACCGATTAGTGGCCACCAGCAAAGCATTTACCTTTGGCAGTTGTGACAGCACCGAGAAAGCGGATCAATTCCCGCGTGTTGTCGTCTCACACGGGCGTAATAGTTAACTTTCCTTTCTCCACCTCCACCCGAATCCGGCCATTAATCTCAAACCCAGCCTCTTCCAACCACCTCCCCGATAGTCGAATCCAAGGCGCTGGCGGCAAGTCTTCATAGTGTTCAATATGGGCCGGCGCGAGAATTTTCATCGGCCGTGGGCGTCTTTGTGACGAAATGGTCAAGACGCGTTGGGTTACAGGCGCAACTGCTTTATGATTGGCGTCAGCCATGATCAACTCCGTTTATGAGTTGGTTGTGGTCAGCGGGTCGTGTGGGTGGCAGCCCATGCGTCCCGCGCTTCATCTCCTTCCTCGTTCTCCTTGATGCTCGGCTCTTTGTGCCTTCACGTTTTCTTCTACCTTCCAATGCGCTAATCGCTCAGTTGTGCGTTATAAACGTAACGTTACGATAATGGATGGTATTGTTAGGCATCCAATCTATTTTCTCGCATCATCACGGGTTGTGCAACAGCATCCAACGTTCCACGAACAACAAACCAGCGCGTATATTTTTTTACTACATTTAGACGGACGGACTCTGCTAGAGGTCGCATAGGCACGAGCGTAGTGGGGCGAATACTGCTAGGTGCCTATGTTTGCCACAAGGGGTGGCACGTCCGATCCGCAGTGCACTCGGCATCGGTGAAAACTGATCGGGTCTATCGCTCGGGTGCTAAGAGATCTGCATACCGAGGGAGTAAATCCAGGTCAACGAGCCGGATCTCGATACGGTTGGCGATCTCGACATGCTCAGGATTGTCGACCGAAAATACTGCATCCATAACAGTCACAATGATCGTGCCGGTTTGCCTCTTGCCGGCCTCGGGCACCGCGATTAGCGCACGCGCCTCGGGAACCTGCTGCACAGTGACAACATGCGGCAGATATAGCATCCAGCCGACGCCGGGCTTGTCGTCGAACACCCGCTTTTCAAAATATTCCGGCGGCGATACCTCGGCATAGGCAGGATTGAACTGTTGTACGACCTGCCCGACGGTGCCGATGACGGTGTCAATGCCCAGGCCGTGTTCGCCAAGCATCTCTACCGCCATTGAATTCAGTTCGCCCTGCGGTCCTACGTGGCACACCATGCTGGCACCGTCTGCGGAAGTCTCGTTACCGTCCCAGATCGACACGAACGTCTGATCCTTCGATTTACGGAACTGCTCATTCAACACAGCCAGCGCGGCCGGCGATGGTCCGTTCCCGTCAAACGCGGGATAAAGCGCTGCTTCTTCCTGTGAGTCGCCTTTCAGGCACCATCTGCTCTTTCCCAGCTCGACGTTCTTTTCAGCCATCGAATCGATGATCTTGCCTAGCCGGGTAAGCACCGTCGTGAAGTCGGTCGGCGCAAGTGTGATGTCTCGAAACTGCGAATTGATTTCCATATAACACCTCAAGGTACGACAACAGACGGGACACCGTTCTGGCTCAGGAAGCGAAGCATTTTCTGTTGCGTCTTCGGCCCCTGGAAGTACCACATTAACTTGGTCGGTGGGTTAAGCCGGACGGCACGTGCCTGCTTGACGATCGTAGCTTGCATCGTGTCAAACCCGCCGAAGGACTTGACCGCCCAAGGCGCATCTACGAACTGGTCGTAATTTCCTTTCGCTTCCTGTAGCAGGCATTCGGCTTGCACAAAGCCGTCAAAATCAATGGTCTCCCAGTCCCACTCTTCGCTCCATCCTTCCGCGACGCTATACGGGCGACCTGTTATGCGGCCCTGGTACTCACGCGGTGCTGCGTTCATGTTATACGAGCGTTTGACAACCTGCCCTGTCTGTTCAGGTGGACATTTCTTGCAACTCTCATCGGTGCGCGGCAGGGTGCGCGCGACTGGCGCGGCCTTGCTGTCGTCCTTTGACGAGTCGCCCGACAGGCTAGCTGTTCCCGCCGTTGCCGCTCCGCCCAATAAGGCTGCGCCACCACGAGCCAGAGCTGGTCCAAGCGCGTCCACCGCTGACTCCACTAGCGGCGCGAGTAGTCCCGCCATAGGTCATTCCTCCAACAAATTCAGGATGTTCAATTCGCCAGCGCATCACGCGCAGGTAGTCGTGAAACCGTACGTCGGCCGAGCGCCCCGGCCGCGTGAGCCAGGTGCGCGTTGCTGGCTGGTCGTAGAAATTGGGCACGTAGGCTTCGACGCGCAGGAACGCGACAAGGTTATCGTCGTCGTTGATGCCGAGCCCGCGAGCGGCCTTGTATGCGCGCCACAGTCGCGCCTCGAGCGTCGGATCGTCGGCAAGTTTCGGGTCTTCATTCATGAGATCCCCGAGCACACCACGCACGAAACCGTTTGCATCAATCTCGGTGAGCACCGCAACCTGTTCGATAGTCAACTCAAGCATACGGATGCACCCTGCTCAATTCGCCGGCTATCTCGGTCAGCCAGTCGATTGTGGGGCTGAAAAATTCCGCGCGTTGTGATAACGACAACAGCCCAGCAATGTCGATGATTAGGCGTGCATCGTAGAAGCGCAGCAGCGCCGTGCGGCCGTCCGGCATCCGCACGTCCAGCCGTTCACGTAGCTCCTGGGCGAGGGATGGAAACGGATATGCACTAATCAGCCACGACACACCGTCGGTGCTTGCGGCCAACTCGAGTAGCGTCCGCCGCATGTCAGCCGATACATGCTCGAAGTCGAGGAGCCAGGGACCAGCATCGGCCAAAGAGGCATCGGCGGTACCTTCGAACAGGGCAATAGCAGCTTCCGAACGTTTAAGCGCTGCTGGGTGGGTTCTGCGCTCATAGAGCAGGGCGTCGACGAGGGCGTAAAGCCCGATCGGCAGCGAGGTCTGCGCCTGACGCTCTGCGAGATAATTTTCGATTTTCGACTGCTGCACGAACTACCCTCGCATTACGGTCGTCGCGCCGCTTTCGGCCGCGGCCTTGAGGCATTCAAGACAAAGTGTCGGGCTAGGGGTAAGCTCCGCCGCCGCAGACGCTGCACCGTCGTCAGGATGGCCGTTGCCGACGTCGTCGAAACTAGCATTGGATTGCGACGAGGCAATGAGTACCGCGCCGCATGCGGTGCGCATGCCCTCCACGGCCGTGTCGATGTCACCGATCCTGTGCGCATAGCGACGGCCCAGCAGATCCGGGAGAATCGGGAAGACGCCATTGCAGCGCGGACACATGACCTTGTGTCCGACGCCGGCGACGGGCTTGCCATCGACCGTTACAGTTTCTGAACCTTCGAGCACCCGGCCGTCGTGCGTCGTGGTGTCGCCTTTACAAATGAGGGCGCGTTTTCCCACAAATAGTCCTCGCTAGTCCACAAGTAAAACCCCGCTACCGTCCTCGGCGAAAATCGACCGTCAGCGCAAAAAACACACCGATCGCGAAAAACGGAAATCCGATTGCGAACAAGATGATCGCAAGACCCCAGTGATCCCAGAAGCTGTCGATCATCGCTCGCTCGGGTGTATTTCTGTCGTAGAGGACGTCAACCACGTCGCCGTCCTGATATCCGATATGCGACGAGGACGAATCTTGCGCAAAGGTAATTTCCCTTCCGGTATCCGTTTTGAAGACGACCACGGCAGAGTAAATATGCGCGTTCTGGTTGTACGTAGTCCGGTTCTGCTTTATATCGACTACCTCTCCCTTCGCCTTGCTAAACCCCTGAGTCTTCTGCAGCTCGTGCATCAGCGAAACACCTGCGCCAAGCAAAAATCCTGTACCCAGAACGACCGGAATCACGGTCACCAGAATGGACAGTCTGTCCAGTTGCCTTTTCCGCTGGCGTATCGAGCGCGCAACGGGTGGCGAGGTGGCGCGCAATACAGCGCGGCGTTCTGCCAGATAGACGCCAATGGAGATCGCAGTCCACGTAATGCTAAGCACGCACGCCACCAAAACAGGAAACCAGCGCTGTTCAAAGTCGTCGATGACGGCACGCCGGCGTGTATCTGTCTCGTCGTAAAAGATCCGGACTCGCTGGCCGATATCGTAATCGGGGTGGGACGACGAAGTGCTTCCAGTCACCTCTCGCTGCTCACCGCTTGCGGACGTAAAGCGGATGATCGGCCGATAAGAACGAAGCTGCCCGTTATCCTCAAAGCGAACGACGGTACCTTCGGCGCTGGCCATATTCCAGGTTGAGCGCAGCATCGATCCGATCCAGAACAGCGTCAACGCCAGAAGCAGAAAGCCAACGCCGAGCGCCGCTTTTGTCTTCCAGCTGATTGGCACGTCTGCGGCCGTGATGGCGCTCTTCGGTCGTGTGGGCTGTTCTAGCCTTGTCATTGAGCGACGGGTTCCGTCTGGTTAGCCACGCAGCGGAATCCAACGGTCGCGTCCGTTGTATCGGGCGCCATCCCTGTGCGATCGATCACAAGTCGGGTGTTGCCATCGGTCCCGAACCGTACGCTTCGCAGTGTCCCCTGCTCGGGGCCGCGAGGATCGTGCTGCGGGCTGTGGCTGTAATAGTCCTTGTCAAACCAGTCGTACGTCCACTCCTTGCCACGCCCAAATACGTCCGATACGCCAAGCTTGTTGTCGCCATAAGTACCAACAGGTCGGCTGATCATCGGTTCAGGGCTGGTCCCGTTATTTTCCATTCGTACAACGGTATCGTCGAGTTGTTCGACGTTGTATTTCCCGTCGACAGCCTGGATTTCCGGGCTCGGAATCACCCACAGTTCACCGCGCGAGCGTGCCGCGTACTCCCATTGCGCCTCTGTGGGGAGGCCCAGCGGCAGGCCCGTAATTCGTCCAGCCCACGAACAGAAGTCGCTAGCCTCCTGCCACGTTACCTGCGCAACCGGGTAGTCTGGAAACCGGAATTCCAGCTCATGCCCGTTCCTGATTCCTATGGGATCGAGATGATTGGCCCTCGTATACAAGTCGAAGTCCGCGTAAGTCACGCGATGTTTGAGTATCGAATAGCTGTCGAGCACCACCGGGTGCGCTGGGGACGCGCCGTCGTTTGCAGAATACGGAAGCTTTTCCTTTGAGTGTTCAGGTCCGAAATCCCCCATCAGAAATTTCCCGCCCTTAACAAAAACGAACTCGTGCCGAACCTTGTCCTTGAATTGGGCGAGCTCACTATTGGCGGGAGCCGGGAGGCTCTTGAAGTACTCCTGGAGGATCCTGATCGTGTCGTCGTACGGCTTGCCACGCGCCCAGTTCAGGACGAGACTCAGATGCTCCCAGACGCTCTTCGGTGGCGACGGGGTCGTGATTTCACGTATCAGCCGGTCCTTGTCCGCAGGAGCATTCACGTCAATCTTGTCCGCAAATGCAGTGAACGAAACCAGCAGCGCGACGCCAACAATCGCAGACCGGCAAGACTTCCGCAGAGTGCGGGAGGACAGATAACTCATACAGTCACATTCCTTTGTTCTTCGCTAGATGGCCACGGCGAATCATGCCATCTGGCTGCCGTCGGGCGTCGTCGTCGGATCGAGCCAGGCGACATTGGTGCCTTGCTGCATTCCGTAGGCGGGGCTGTCGTTGAAAGCGAACGCGAAGCCGGGAGCGGGGTCGTCGCGGATCCGTCCTTCGATTTCCGCCAACTGATCCGCACCGATAGTACTAGCAATATCACTGCGCGCTGTTTGCGCGCTCCCTTTTTCTGCAACCTCTGGCGAGACGAATTGATAAATGTTGTGCAACTCATTGGTAATCTGGGCGGAGGAAAGAACATGGCTAATCGAGTCGGACACCTCGCTCTGCCACTGCTGAAACTGCTCTCCCAGTCCCTGCAGGGCATAGATAATATAGCCCTTCACCTCGGCAACGCTGTTCAGCAACTCATCATGTGCATTTTTGATCGCATTCAGAAATTGTTGGGGCTCAGTGCGGATGAAGTCCACCAGTTCGCCTCGGAGCGTTTCGAAGTCCTTCCCGAGATATGTCTTTAACTCCTTTCCTTCGGCAATCGCGAGCGTGCAGATCGTGACGAAGATCTTGAAAGCCTCCGGCGCGAAATACTTCAGATTCTGGTCACCTGCATAAGCAATCTGCGTTTTGGCCCACCACGCGAATTCGATCATGTTGACAGCATCGATGGACGCCTCGATTTCGCCTTTCAAACCAACGCCCGCACACAGGGCCGCTTTCATAAAAATCCTGAATTGCTTGTCGTACGTGATATGAAACGCAGCCTGCGCACCAATGCCGGCCTGTCCACTTACGCCCGGCTTGACCGATGCAAACGAATTCCAGTCATCCTTTTTTGCTTGAGGGCGCCGCCAGTCAAGTGAGCCTTGGATCGATGCCTCTGCTTCGACGCCCGCAAACGCCTTCAGATCGGCGCCGACATCGCCTTCGACCTTCGTTTCCGTAACGTTGAGTTTTGGCTGCTGCATCTGCGTGGCATTGCGCTTGGCGCGAGAGCCCTTCACCTGTTGTGTCTTGCCGTCGCGGCCCAATTTGAACTCAACACCCCCTTCTGCGAGCAGACTCGCTCCGCATGAGGCTTCCGCGGTTGTCTTCAGCGAGATGCGAAAAAATCCCAGCGTGGTGTTCGGCGAGCTTCCCGCCCACGAGACGGCGCCAGACGTCGTTTGCGTTGGTGTGGGAATGTACAGTTCCAGACCGGAATTCCACGGGATATAGATATTCGCGTGGACATTGCCTTCTGCGAGGACGCCGCCAAGCTCGCCCTTTGCTTTTGCTGACGCGGCGACCTCACCGCGCATCTTCAAAACATCATCGAAAGACTTGAATGTGTTCTCTACTTTTGCACTGGCGCCTGCACCAGCGAAGAATCGCAGGAACTGCGCTCCACCCTTGAATTCGCACATCTCGTGCGGGCTGTCGGGTGACTTGAATGTGCAGTTTTTATTCCACGATTCCGCGAACTCCGGGACCCATTCCTTACCCCACGGCGGTGTTTTCCACTCGTGAGAAAACTTGGCCTTCTTGAATGCCTCGTTGAGAGAATCGTGAAGCCGATCGTGATCGATCTTGTACTTGCCAGTCGTCTGATCCTTGACAAGGAATGACTTCAACTGATTGGGTTTGTCGGAATCAAGCTTGTACCGCCGAAAATGGTTCTTGACCTTCGATGAGCGAACGTACGTAAATCGCTGCCCTGCATATTGCTGCTTGCCCGAGCTGGTCTTCATCAGTGGCAGCAGTTCCCAGACGCCGTCCTTGTTGAATGCGGGGGTTTCTTCCAGTTCCTTATGGATCTTGTCAGTGGCCGCCTCTTCGTTCTGGATCGCTGTCTTGAGGTTGGATTCAAGCTGCGGACGCAGCGCCACGTTCGACTGTTGATCCTGCCAGGCTGCGTGAGCGATGCCGAGTGCCTGACGTGCCTCAATCAGGTCCTCGGAAAGCTTGCTCATCAGGGCGATCTCCTGGCGCACCGGTTCGATGGATTCCACCGGAAGTTCGAACAACTCTGCGGTGTCCGGATACAGGAAGTAAAGGGCCTTCTGCTGTGCCGTTGCATTGGCAGTGCTTCCTGCCTGAGGATTGGTCTGGCTCGACCCCGATGGACTTTGATCATTCATGTTTTGCTCCCCAACCGCGCGATATGTATTTTCTGGTTGCGATCATTCATCGTCTTCATGGAACATGTTCACGGCCTGCGCCTTTGTGCCCGTGAATACTCGCACCGTCTTGCCTTCCGCGTCTGTGGTTCCCCTTGCGAGAACCGATCCGCCTTCGCCTTCAATCCGGTACGGCGCAAACGGCATCAGGTTGCCGGTGCTTTTATCTTTCAGGATGAACTGCTGGTCGTTGCCAATACTCGTTGGTAATGCGGGAGGCTTTCCGTCGTAGCTCGCGGGTCCGGAGAATGAGTGCTGGGCGCCCTTGATGTCGACAGATCCCGGTGCATGGATCTGAATGTTTCCACCGCTGATGCGAATGTAGCCGCCCCCCGCCGTCAGCAGTATCTCTTTGCTCGCCGACACCTGGATAGAATCAGTTGAGGAAGACATCTTGATCCCCTTGCTTGCCAGCAGATCGATGCCCCCCGTCTGCGCCTGAATTTCAACCTTGCCGCTGGCTGCGATCAGCTTCATGCCCATTTTGTAAGCGAAGAGACTGATTTTTTCGACTGCGTTTGCAACAAGGCTCTTGCCGGTCGCAAGATTGAAATCCTGATTGGTCGATACCGTCGCGTTTTCACCCGCATGCATATGAATGCTTGTGGGAGTGGTGATGGCAACTCCCTTGGGCGATGCGATGAGGAGCACAGGGTCGCTAAATCCATTGGCTTGCCCCGCGGCGCCGGAACTCGACGACTGGGTAGCGGCTGTGAAGGTCTTTAGTGAGCCGATGGCCTGCATGTCGGCAGCGCCGTGCTGCGTAGCTGTATCTGAAGTTGCCTGTAGCAGCTGCTGGCCAGCGGATAACTGGCCGCTGGCCTCGGTGACGTCAAGCTGTTCACCACTCGCCCCTGACCGGCCGAAGGTACTGATGTATAGGCCCTTTTGAGTGCGAATCGCGCCATAAGAGTCGGTCGCGAGCTCGAAGCCGGTTCCTCGAAACTGCCCGCGCGTATTGCCGTTCTGTGCGACGAGATAGCCGAGATTCAGTTGTGACGAAGCGCTGCTGCTGTATAGCTGCGTGCGATTCTGACCTGTTGAATCGTCGAGTACCAGTTGATTGAAACCCGACCCTTTGTATTCTTTTGACTTATAGCCTGACAACTGGCCTTGCGTGTGCCATTGCGGCGTGGTTACCGCGTTGTACACGCGACCCGTGATCAACGGTCGGTCCGGATCGCCGTCGATATACGTGATGACTACTTCTTGACCGATACGCGGTACAAAAACACCCCCCCAGTTCTGTCCCGCATTGGGATAGCTCACCCGAACCCAGCAGGACGCGTTCTCATCGCCTGTGTTGATGCGGTCCCAATGCATGCACACCTTGACCCGGTTCAGATCGTCAGTAAAAACCTCTTCGCCGGTTGGCCCGACCACCGTCGCGGTTTGAGCCGGCATCACAGGCTTGAGGTGCTCGAATGGACTGCGAAACGGTACCGTGCGTCGCTGAGCCTCGACCATTGCCATAAAGAAGCCATCGCTACCATCACCAGCCCTCGTCGAAGAGGGATCGTTCGCGGTGTACGTACCTCTAAGCGCCGTCACGCGGGACTTGAGGCTATGAGGAAAATCAGCCGCATTGCCAGTGACGGGGAGATTATTCTCGATAACCCATTCGACGGCGATGACCGCGAACTGCCGGTTCTGCGCGCTGTCCTGATCGTGCTCGGGATGATCAACCAGCTCGAACCACCGACCCACGTCGACGCTACGCACCGATCCGACGCCGCAGAACCTTTTCGCCCGCGACTCCCATTCCTGCATGCGGATTTTAGACAGCGCGTCGCCTCGATTCTGCTCGAGATACGTATAGGCGCCGGAGTACTGGTACACCTCGGTCTGGGAAGGTAATGAGCCCTGATTCCCCATGGTGGGCACGTTTGTGCCCTTACTGGTTTGCGGCGCTTTATAGTCGAACGTACTTGTGGTGAGCGACGTGCTCTGCAGCGTGCGCGTACCCGCCCATTGGACAAACGCGTCGGCTTCACTCTTGGTGCCGGCGCGATAAAAGCTGATCTGCTGGGGGTTAGCGGGCTTGAACGAGTACAGGTCGTCCGTCAGCACGAGGGTGTGTGATTTGCCATCACTCGATTGCTCGAAGTACCCGAACCACCCCTCCATCTCCATCAGGCGATTGACGAAATTCCAGTCGCTCTCATACTGAACGCAGAACGAGCGTGGCTTGACCTGATTGGTCAAGTCGAAACGGAATGCGCCTTGGGCCTGTGGGTGTTGATTAAAAACCTGCGTGATGATTTCGTCCGCAGTCACGTTCTGCCAGATACGCGCATCGGAGCGGAAGCGAAGAAAGTGCAGCCAGCAACCAAGAATCAGCTGATAGCTGCTTAAGCTGCCGTCGGAGCCGAGCCGGCGAGCCGTATGGACATAACCGTTGAATGGCTTATACGATTTGTCGGTCTGCTGTAGCCAGAGCGTGACCGGTTGCGCGATTAGATCTTTCAGTTGGACCGAATCATCCAGCGAGACGAAATCAACTGTGAACTCATAGTCCCGACCCGCCCGGCTCGTACCTACTACCCGTTGCACCAGCACAGAATTGCTGCCAAGCGGTGTGTCGATTTTTACCAGTCGATCATTTTGCGTAATGCCAGATCGCAGCTGGCCAATTATGTCAGACGCCCCCATTTGATTTATGCTCCGTAGCGTGTCGCGCAGGTCTGGCGCCGCCGTATTCTAGATCTGACAAATGAAATGGTAAACATTCATTCTCGAGACTTTAACTTAACTGACAATTCAAGAAATAATGCCCGAAGATTTGAGCTATGCAATATGAATATGGGAGTAAATTACCTGTCGCTTTTGCCAATAGATCTGACACCCGCAGCCATAATGCTCGTTGAATACTCTGCAGCCCACAGGCGCGAAGTTCCCGACGCATGCGCGCATGCGGGGGCCGTAACCTGAAGAGGAAAGTGCGTCCAAACCCCGATGCCGCTTTGCCCAATACACATGTAACGAATGCCCTTTTTCCTTCTACGTCATGGAAGGCTCCCCATTCAAAGGACTCCGGCATCCGGAAAAATGAGTCGATTTTATCTGGTGCCGTATTTCAGGCAAATCACTTTCAGATGTTTATTATGCTATCTGCATAACTATTGATAGTGTGGCGCGCTGGGGCCGCGCAATGCTCGAATCACTGGAATTGTGCACGCCGGAATTGCCGGTGTGGTTGCTGGATCATCAGCGACGTATCGATCCACTCACGCTGGCGCATATCTCCTCGGCTGCCACACGCTGGATTGAAACGGTCGATCAAATGGGGGCAGGTATCCTGAAGCATTGCCCGGACTGCGGCAGTAACGACCTTCGGTTCAAAAGCCGCATCGTTCTCTACATTTGCCGCGCATGCTAGCGAGGTGTGTGTTCCGTGACCTGCACACGATTCCTGAAGCTCGGTAATTCGCACTCGTGGCCGCGCTTTGTCAAGGAGTTGATCGCGGGCTCAAGTGACGCAGATATTGCATGACGCCTGGACATCTGCTTTCGAGCCTCGCGTAAGTTAGCGGGGCGACTTGACACTGAAGACACCCCTGCTTCGGAATTCGCGTGGGAGATGATAAATCACCCCTCATTCCTCACTCGCTCACCTCTTCGTCCCACCCAATCCGCTCGAGAATCCCCTTCAACTTCGCCCCACGCTGCGCATTCAACATAACCGCCTGCGCCACTCGTCCCTGCAAATGCGCACGAAAATCCACATGCCCGTCACGGTTCTGCGAAGCGGGCCCATGCCGCACACAATTCGTCAGAATCGCCTTGAGCGTATCGAATTCGGACCGCGCCAGGTTCGGATGCTGGTTCACCACGACCCCTGCCAGGTGCTGCCTCGCGCCGCGCCGCATCACGCGTGTCTTGCGCAACTGAATCGAGAATCCCTCCTCCAGCGCAATCGCTGCGACCCGAACTGAAAGCCGCTCAATCACCCGCGCCAGATCTTCGCCACCTGAGAACGCCAGGTCATCCGCATAGCGCGTGTAGGTAGCCCCGAGCGCACGAGCAAGACCGGCAAGCCGAAGGTCGAGCCGGAAAGCACAGAGATTGGCCAGCGACGGTGAGGTGGGCGCCCCTGCGGCAGATGCCGCGTCCGATACCGCTGCCGCTCCAGCCATTCCATCTTGCCCTGCACATCCGGAGCGAGCAAACGAGCACTCGGAACCCGATTCGTACAAAGCGCAGTCAACGCTCGCACCACCTCCTGCGGATACCCTAATGTCCGCATCAATGCGTGAACGCGAGGGGCGTGAACGGACGCAAAGAAATCCGCAAGATCAAATCGAACCACCACTGCCTTACCGGCATGCGGCGCCGCGTAAGTCACGGTATTGCGACCCTTGCGAAATCCATGCACGCAA
>Ga0302220_10002585_pt1 | contig 13114 bp, 3 predicted proteins | sample II_Palsa_E1_3_FD_194572 | JGI IMG/M metagenome (GOLD analysis project Ga0302220, IMG submission 194572) | Peat permafrost microbial communities from Stordalen Mire near Abisko, Sweden - II_Palsa_E1_3 | ecosystem: Environmental > Terrestrial > Soil > Palsa > Peat permafrost | place: Sweden... | reverse complement strand
CCCCGGGGGCCCGTCCGGCAGGACATATCTTTCAGGCTACGGAACGCGGAGGGGGCGGAAACCGCTGGTCGGGAACAGGCCCGTCGGGTAGTCCTCGGTCGGGTTCTGCTGCTTGAAGAGATAGCGGAGGAAGAAACCGCCGGAGACGGTGTTGTAGTTGTTCGTATTGTTCGCCGAAAGGAAGCCGCCAACGTACCAGTGGTCGGCTACACGATATGCGCCTTCGGTATTGAAGGCATAGTTCAGGCCGGTGTTGCTGTTGACGGCATACTGAGCATTGCCCGAAGCAGTCTGCAGGGGCACATCGAGAGGATAGTAAGGGGCTGCGGCTTCCTGGAAGCTCTGTACCCCGATGGTGCCGCCGATGGTGTAGTGGAAGTCGGTTTTGTAATAGCCGTTGAAGGTGACCGGCACGGCGGCGAGGAAGTAGACATTCGGACTGAAGTAGCCTCCCTGCCCGTAGGTCATGTCGCGCTCGTTGTGGTCGAAGTGCATGCCGAAGAAGCTGGTGCCGATATTGAGGGTGCCGATGCCGGGCCAGGTTTTGATCTGGAAGTAGGCTCCCATGATGCCCTCATACTTGCGATTTTCGAGGACGTGGAAGCCGGTGAGATCAGCTCCATCGGCGGAGACGAAGAGACCGGACTTCGCCGTGCCGACATCGAGACGGATACCGCCGCCCGAGGAGACGACGCCGCCCCAGATATTGCCTGGCGATGTGGCCGAGATGGTGCCGGGATCGCGAAGGCCGGCGTAGGAGAGCTGAGTTTCCTTGATCGAGTCGCGGTTGCCGAAGAGCGTGATGTGACCGCCGAAGGGACGCCACTGCGCACGGCCAGTGACATTCGAGACCAGAAACTCGTATGGGGTATAGCCGACGGCGGCGGCGAAGTTGGTGGAGGTAAGCTGCAGTTCGCCGCCGACGCCGGTGGCAAACTGCTGCGCGGGGGTGTTCGTCGCATTTCCCGGCAGGGTGCCAAGGATGGGGATCACGCCGGTTGAACTCTGGAACGAGGCGGTGTCGATGGTGCCGGAGTTCAGGAAGACAGGTACGGCAACGACGGTGGCACGAACGGTTTTGCCAAGAACGCCGGAGGCCTCAAAGGGAGCTTCGAGGTCGGTGAGGCGATCGAAGCCGACGGTGCCGCTGCGGTAGCGGGCGATGCCGGTGCCGCCGATCCAGCCGCTGTAGGAGGCCTCCAGAGTGGAGAGCTCAAGCTCGGTCTGCTGACGCTGCGAGAGCGGTGGACCAGGCGCGGGGGAGTTGGGGTCGTAGGAGCCGCGCAACGGAGGGACGCTTTTGGCGACGAGGTCGGCGTCGGTAGGGGGCGTGCCCTGGGGCGCCGTTGGGCCGAGTACCGGGTATGCCGAGCTGCTGAGCGGCTGAGCCACGCCGGGGTAGCTGAGCGGCGGCTGCGTGGACGCGGCAGGAGTAGAAGAGGTACGCGGACGGGTGCGGGTGGCGGTGTGGGGAGCTACTCCGGGCTGGGGATATTGCTGGCCGTAGCTGTCGCCGGTGGGCTGCTGGGGCAGTGGCTGCGCCTGAGCAAGGTACTGGGTGTTTTGTGCCGGAGGATTGTTGTAGTCGTCTGGCGGCGGGTTGCTCTGGCCTTCCATGCTGCGGCCATTCGTGGTCTGCCTGCGGTTGGCGGTGAAGTCCGTGTGAGCGGAGCCGTTGCCGGTCTGGGCGTTCGGCATATAACGGGCCGTGGGCAGGACGTCGGTGATGTCACGCTGCGGAGGAGCGATGCGCGGGCTGTTGTCGCCGAGCTGGACGGGCACCGGCGACGGGGTGTAGCCGGCGTTCTGGGTTGGAGGAACGTAGGGAACGTAAGAGCCGTAGACCTCCTGCTGCGGAGTTGCGGTCAGCGGCGGAGGCGTCTCGGTCTGGGCCTGCCGGGTGAGGCGGAGGATCTGCTGATGCTGGTAGTCCTGAGACGAAACATCGCCCGGCTGGTTCGCGGACGAGTAAAGCGGTTCAGTGTCTGTTGCGCTGGCCGTACCGTATCGATCGGGCTGATAGACGGTCGGCGGCTGGCTGTTCGAGGACTGCGGGACGTAGTTCCCCAGGGTCGACCTGCCGGAGGGGGCTGGCTGGTTTCTCCGGGAGTCCGGATTGGTCATATACGAGGGCACGACGTTGGAGTTGCCCTGGATTTGTACGGGAGCCTGGCCGTAGGCGTTGCCGTAGCTCGGCAGATAGGGCGGTGCGGGCGGCGCGTTCTGTGGAGCGGCGTCCTGCGGATCGGCGCTGCTGAGGAGCGTGGCCAGGTCCTGAGGCTGGACCGGAGTCGGCAGGCGAACGACTGGCTGAGGCTGGCTGAGTTCGCTGGCGAGTTCTGCTCCTGGGTCGCTGGGCGGCAGAGCGGCGAGTGAGGCGCGATAGTAGTCGGCGGCGCGGGTGCTGTTGCCGCGAGCCTGCTCGAACTTCGCGCCGAGGGTGAGCATGTCGGCGTCTTTGGGATAGGTGTCGAGACCGTAGCGGAGCCAGATCTCGGCGTCCTTTGTATCACCGGCAGCGAGGGCCGCGCCGACTGCGGACTTGTAATCGGAGGCGGTCGCGGCGGTCATGTCCTGCGACTTGAAGATGAGGACAGCCTGTTTGGGCAGACCGGCGCGGGCATAGCCGGAGGCCAGAGCGCGGAGAACGCCGGGGTTGTCTGGAAAGGAGCGGGCGGCGGCGTTGAGGATGGCGAGAGAACGTTTGATGTTTCCGGCGGCGGCGGACTGGTTGGCGCGGCGGACGGCCCAGTTGGTCCAGATCGTCTGCACGGTGCGGCGCTGCTCGTCGCTGAGATCCTGACGGCTGCCGAGGAGCATGAGCTGGCGGTAGAGCCCGGCGTCGTTGCCGCCGTTGAAGAGCAGCCAGGCGTCCTGCACGTCGATGTCGGCGGGGGCGGCGGTGCGTTGCTGCGCGTAGTGCTGCTGGACGCGGTTGATGAAGAACATCGCCTCCTGCGGCTGGCCGAGGCCGTTGTAGACCGCGCCTACGGTCTGGAGGTACTCCACGTCCCCTTCAAGCTGTTTACGAACGGCAGGAGGAATCTGCTGGATCTGCGCGAGGGCCTCCTGATCGCGGCCCGCGGAATGAAGCACGGTCAGCAGGCCCTTCCAGGCATCGGGGCGATCGGGATTTTCAGAGAGGATCTGGCGGTAGATCGGAAAAGCGCGCTGGGCATCGTTGCGCGAAAGATAGATTCCGGCAAGCTGCAGCAAAACCGCGGTGGAGGGCTTTTGTCCGGCGGCGGTCTGTTGCGCGACCGATTTTTCGAGGATGTCCTGAGCGATGTCCAGTTTGTTCTGGCTTTGATAGACGGCAGCCACGGTTGTCTGAAAACCGGGGTCGCGCATCGCCACTTCATAGGTGGAGGGCGGCATGGTCTGCAGGGTCTGGAGCGCCTGAGGATCTTCCTTCATCGCGTGTTCGACACGAACCAGACCCTGCCAGGCGGCGGTGTTCGAAAGGTCCTCCTGAAGGACCTGCTTAAATAGCCCCGCGGCCTGATCGAGGTGGTTGGCCTGCTGCAGGAGGCTGGCGTACTGAAGCTGCGTCTCGGCCTGGAGACCGCGCGCGCCCGGAGGAAACGGAAGATCGAGCGCGCTGTGCAGCACACGCTGGGCGTCGGCGTCGCGTCCCACGGCCGAGTAGGCAGAGGCCAGCGAGCGGAGGAAGTCGGGGTCGCGCATGAGCTGCGAACGAACGGCTGGAGGAATGCGGCGCTCGGTCATCAGCGCCTGAGGTGCATTGCCCGCGCCGAACTGCGCCATGAAGAGACCGCGCCATGCAGCAGGAGCCGATGGCTTCACCTTGACGTAGCGCTCGTAGACCTCGATGGCGGGCTCCGGCTGTTGCGCCTTGAGCAGCGTGCCGCCGAGACCTTCGAGGGCTTCGGCGCTGGAGGGGCGCATCACCAGAGCGGCACGGTACTGCTGCTCGGCGGTGGTGAGGTCGTTTTCGTTGAGCGCGGTCGAACCCTGGCTCATGATCGAGTAGAAATGAGCACTTTCGAGGGCCGCGTCGAGTCCGGCGTCGCGGGCGCCATCCTGCTTTGCCTGTTCGAGGAAGCTGATCGCGCCGCCGAAGTTGGACTGCTGCATGCGGACGTAGCCCATGCCAGCCAGAGCGCGGGCGTTTTCAGGGTCCTTCGCGAGGATGGCTTTGAAGCGAAGCTCTGCTTCGGAGAGATTTTTCGCGTTGAGGGCGCTGTAGGCTGCCTGTTCCTCGATGGAGCGCGAACGATTGGCGGCGGCTTCGGCGATCTCCTCCGGGGTCTGCGGGGCGCGCGCTGCGGTTACCTTAGGCTGGTTGCGCAGAGCCTGGGAAAGCTGCGCGTCGTTATGCTTCGCGAGATAGGCGCGGATATCGGCAGCGGAGGCCGGGTTCGCGGAGTCCCACAGGAGAGACTGGCGAAGGGCCTCGACGGCCTGCGGATCGTTGGGATGGCGCTCGAGGTATTGACGGCCCTCGGCGCGGGTCTTCGGGTTGTAGGTCAGGATGCGGCCGAGCGCGATCTGGTAGCGGGAGTCTGTCGGGTACTTCTGAACGAGCACCTGCAGACCGGCGATGGCATGGGGGCGGCCATCTTCCGTTGCGGACTCAGTTTCGTAGTAGGCCAGCGCCCATTCGCCCTGGGGCGGATTGTCGCCGAAGACCTGGCGGTAGATCTTCATGGCCTGCGCGTACTGCCCGGCTTCGGCGTACTTGCCCGCCTGCTGGAGCTGCGCGGTCTGATTGGCCTGCGAGCCCATCCTCTCCACGCGGTCGATGTTCGGGTCGTTGGGGCTGATGGCGCGGAGACGATCGAGGTAGGTTCCGGCGAGGGCGGTGTTGCCGCTGAGTTTGGCGGAACGGGCGAGACCGGAGAGCGCATCCACGTTATTTGGGTCGGCGAGCAGAACCTGCTGCCAGGTCTGGGCGGCCATGTCCATGCGGCCACGGGCCTCGAAGCTGTGAGCTTTATCGAGCAGCGACCGGGTCTCCGACTCGACGTTCTGAGCGCGCAGAGGAACAGGAGATAAGGCAATGGCAAACGCGCCTGCCAGAAGGGCGGATGCAAGAGGCCGGATTGGCAGAAAATTCTTCATAATGAAACGCCGCTGCAAGTGTTCAATGCGAGAAAGGAACCAGCATCGACACCTCTGCCGTCCTTCCGAAGCTTACCGCTTTTTCTTGTTTTTGTACCGCTTTATTCGTGGTATTTACTGGTTTGCTACTGACGAATTCGTTAAAGGACACTACGGTTTTTGCCGCCACTTTACCCGGAGGCTGCCATCGCGGTCGAATCGGAATCTCTGCTCCGACCAGCCGGTAGAAAATAATGCGAGGTTCTGGTCATAATACCCTGCGTTGTGACCGTAGAGGCCCTGCGCTACGTCTTTCGTTGCAGCCAGGCGGTCGCTCTGCAGCTTTTCCTGCTCCTTCAGCCCCAGGGCGTGCAGGTAGGGGATGAGCGCGGCTGAGAATCCTGGAGGCGCATTGGTGCTCAGCACGCGTCCCATGCTGTCGACCTGCTCCGGGGGAGTGACGTGGGCTTTGAGATAAGCGGCCATGCCGGAGACTGTGGGCAATAACGCCTGCACTCCCGGTGTGGCGGGGTCGGAGATGCCGAGCCAGAGATAGACGCGAATGGCGTCATAGCTGCCGATGGGGACTTTATCGGCTGCGCCTGAGGCCAGCTGAGAAGGCGAGAGCGTGGGGTGAATGCCGGAGCCGGCGGCGATCCAGTCCATGGCGAAGCCCGTGCCGGAGCCCTGGGCGAGCAGGGGCTGCAGGGACTGGAGGATGGAGCTCCAGGGGCCGGTGGGCTGGGTCTTCGCGAAGTACGCGAGCAGGAACGGAGGCATGTAGCTGGGGTTGAGGATCCAGGTGTGGTCGTCAGGATGAAAGCCGACCGAGCTGGGAAGCAGCGTTGTTCCCACGCCGGGAACGTAGGCGACCTCCTGCTGGGCGATGCGCATTGCCATGAGCAGGCCGAGTTTCTGGTAGCGGGGCTCGTTCCAGAGACGGCCAGCCTCCATGAGGTCGTAGGCCATCCAGAGATCGGCGTCGGAGGCCGGATTCTGGTCGAGGACGCGCCAGCTGCCGTCGGGACTTTTGCCCCAGCTCCATGCGGGTAAATGCAGGGAAAGGTCATCGGCAGCGAGGTTGGTTTCCGTCCAGTTCAGGATTTTGTCGAAGCGTGTGCGGTCGTTGGCGACCAGAGCGAAGAACATGCCGTAGGACTGGCCTTCGCTGGTGGTATGGTCCTGCGCGCTGTGGTCGATGACCCTGCCCTGCGGGTCGACGATGTGCTGCGTGTAGCTCTCCCAGAGCGGCCAGGGAGGCTGGGCGTTGCACCCCTGTCCCAGACAGAGGGTAAAAAGGACGGTTGAAATAAGCCGGATTCGCGAGGCATGGGGACGCTTCGATGTTTTCAGCGTCCTGTGCTTCGGCGAAGGGTCCATGCGCATATCAGGTCAGGTTTTTCTGTCTTCAGAGACAACTGTCAGACTATAGAGCCGAAGTGATTTCCTGGTTAAGACTCGACATCGACGGGTATCGAGTCCTCGGATTTGATCGAATCAGAGACGCTGTCTGCGTGTATGGATGAGTTCTATCCGTTCCCCTGCAGCCGAGCGCGTGCGCGCCTCCGCAGCATGGCGCGGATGATAACCGCCATGAGGAAGCAGAAGGCCATGGTGGAGACGACCATCAGCCATTGATAGTCGGAGAAGAGCATGTTGAGTTGAACCCACAGCGACCGCGAACCGACCCAGTAGGCATCGTTGCCGATGCGGTAGGAGACGAAGCGTGCGCCCTTCAGCACACTGACCGACTGGGAGATATCGGAGGACTGGGATGTTTTGAGGAAGACCGAGAGGAAGTTCGGCACAATGGTGCGATCGCGCAGGGCCACCAGAACAACGGAGCGGTTCGAGTCCCTGGGCCACTCGATGCCTTCGATCAGCGCGTCGGGCAGGCCGCCGGCGGTCTCAAGCTGGCCGGACTGGATGCGATCGGAGCTGCGAACCTTCCACCAGGCGTGCTGCAGCTGGGCGAAGAAGCCCTGCGTGTCCTGAATGTGCAGGCCGCTGCCATCGACCATGACCGGAAGCGAGGGGTTGAGGCGGTTGATGGCGGGTTGATCGTCGACCGTTCCCAGCACCAGATAGTCCTTGTTGCTGTCAGACTTCATGCCGTCGGCGTTGGTGACGGTGACGTTGAGCACAGGGTAGCCGGTCTGGGCGCCGAAGTGTCCCATGAAGGTGAGGTACGTCTCAAGCTCTTCGGGGGCTGCGTTGTCGGGCATGACGACGGCGGTGTCGGAGAGATCGGCCTTGCGGGTGAAGGGATAGCCGGCGTTGGCGAAGATCTCAAGATTGGGCAGAACGACCCAGTGGGGGATGTCGCGGATATCGAGCCAGGAGTCTTTGAGGATGGCTCCCTGCAGGTTGTAGGGCGCGGTGTCCTCGCACTGGCCTTTCTTCGCGAGCAGGAAGATGAACCGCATCATCAGGGAGTTCGAGAAGGGCCTCAGATCGGAGACCGGGATGGGGACGATGGTATCGAGCTGGGCTGACGCCTTGTCGGTGTGCGGCATCGGCGTCGAACTGACGTAGGCGTCGTTCAGGTACACCTGCAGCGTGCTCTCGTTGGAAATGGGAATGGCGTTGTAGCGGTAGCTCATGTGGAAGCCGAGGTTCTGCAGTGCGCCGCAGGTGGTGCAGAGATCGGGCGGAAGCCGCATGTAGACCGCGACCGGAACCGAGCCGTCGCCCTGCAGATCGCCGGCGGAAGCGATGTCGCCGACGTTGGTGATTCTCTCCGTGCTCAGCCAGCGGGGAGCATCGTCGGGTTCGCGGGCGGCGGGCATTTTGAGCGAAGGGATGCGGACCTGGTCACCCTGCAGCAGATCGCGTTGCAGGGTGAGCGCCATCGCCGCGGTGAGCACGTCGTCTGCAGTATCGCCGGTGAGTACCAGAACCTTGGAGTATGGGTCCGAGGGATTGGTCCGCATGGCGATGTTAGGACCGGAGCTCGCGGTGATCTGCAGCGAGGACGGCAGCGAGGCAGCGTTCTCCCCGATGACGATTGCGTTGCCCGCGGGGATGGTGCCGACCGAGACCGGGAAACGAACCGGACGGGAGTTGGTAAGGATGCCGAACCATGACGCCACAATGCCGGCTGCCTGAAGCGCCTTCGGCGATGGCTGGCTGAGGAAGACGATCGGAATGACGGGCTTGAGATTGACCGACATATCGTAGAACGGCAGCGGCAGAAGCTTGAGGTCGTCGTGCAGGGGCAGCAGCGTGCCCGCCAGTTCGAGGGTTGAGTTTGCGTCGACCTGGCTCCAGAGCGTGGAGTGCGAAGGGTCTTCGCACTTCAGCGTGTAGTGGCCGATGAACTCGAAGGTCAGGTCGTTGTCGTGGACGAGCATCTCGGCGGGGAGGGTGAGGGTCGCCTCGAGAAGCGCGCTGTTTTCCACGCGGGAGACGGTAAGGGACTGGTTGTCCGAAGACGCGCTCGGACCGCCTGCCGTGGGCTGCGTGTTGACCGCGAGGGTCGCGAAGAGCGTGCCGTTGAGGCTGACCTTGAGATGGCTGAGGGCAGGAATGAGCCCCGGCGAAAAATGGTACCGGAGCTTCATCGTCGCCGATTTGACGATCTGGGTCTGCGGCAGCGAGAAGTGAACGGTGTGGTAGGCGTCGACGCCGCGCAGCTCGATGGTGTCGGGCACGCCGATGTCGGAGAGGGTGAAGACGTTGTCGAAGGTGCCGGGGGGGACTGTGCGTGGCGACTGCGCCATGCCCTGCATGGATGTCTGCTCCATCGCGGGAAGGGATGACCCGGCATGGCTGGTCTGTCCTGCGGCTGGCCTGGACTTCGTGGAGAGCCTCGAACTGAGCTGGGCCCGCAGGGTACCGGTTCCGAACAGCACGGCCAGCAGGAGAAGGGGGGCGATGCTGGTAGCGAGTCTGCCCTTCGGCGAAACTTTCTTCTTCTTCATCAAACCTCGAATTGTCTGTCCAAAGCCATGCATCGCGAGCTGGAAGATGCGTCCCAGGCTCCTGAGCGGCTTGTCTGCTTCGCGGGTCTCTCCCCAGCCGAGCCAGGTGTCGGCGCGCGAATAGAGCACCATCGTCAGCGCCTCTTCTTCCTGCAGATTGAGTGGGTCGAACTGTACGCGGAGAACATTGCCGCTGATACCGACGACCGTGGCAGGCAGTGTTGCGTTGCCGTCGAGAACGGGCAGAGTGAGCTTTACCGACTCTCCCATCGTCGCGTTGAAGTCGCGCTCCATGCGGATCATGACGCCGCCGCTGGACATGTCGCAGGTGACGCCCTGCACGACGCTTCCGTTGGCCAGCTGAACACCGGCGGGAACGGCCATCGTCACACGAACGGTCTGACGGCGCTGCTGACTCTCCCATGCGACCGAGGTGGCCACGCCAAGGATGACCAGGTTGAAGCACACCCAGATGAGATTCATCACGATGGTGCCGACGTGGGTACCGTCATACATTCCGGCCGGGATGTTGATGATCCAGTCAAAGGGGTGGGGCAGGTCGACGGACGGGATCTGGAAGAACCTCGGAATCGCGCACAGGATGCCGACGACGTTCATCACGATCATGAACAGAAAAGGCTGAGCGATGCGCGCGTCGAAGAATCGGCGGTTGACGACGCCGCCCTTCGCCGTGACGTCAAAGCTGCCGAACTTCGGGTTCACCAGAGCAAGCATGGTGGGGAGAAAGATGTACGGCGCAAGCACGGTCTCGTAGATCTCGTTCCAGAAGGAGTGGCGATGCGCGCCCTGGATGCGGGAGTTCGTGATGTTCGAGAGCACAAGGTGAGGAAAGGCGTAGGCCAGAATGGCGGCCCAGTAGCCCGGAACGTTCACGTGTCCGAAGATGAGGTAGATCAGGGGCGCGGTAAGGAAGATGAGTCGCGGCAGCGCGTAGAGGAAGTGCGTCATCGCATTGAAGTAACAGAGCCGCTGCGCTGCGCTGAGACCGCGGGCGAAGAGCGGGTTGTCGGTGCGCATGATCTGGATCATGCCGCGAGCCCAGCGGATGCGCTGCTTGACGTGTCCGCTCAGGCGTTCGGTGGCGAGACCGGCAGCCTGCGGGATGTTGATGTAAGCGGTGTTCCAGCCGTTCATCTGCATACGCAGCGAGGTGTGCGCGTCTTCGGTGACGGTCTCGACGGCGATGCCGCCGATCTCATCGAGCGCGGTGCGCCGCAGAACCGCGCAGGAGCCGCAGAAGAAGGTTGCGTTCCAGAAGTCGTTGCCGTCCTGGACGATGCCGTAGAACAGCTCGCCTTCGTTGGGGATGGTGCGGAACTGGCCGAGATTGCGCTCGAACGGGTCGGGCGAGTAGAAGTGATGCGGGGTCTGCAGCATGCCCAGCTTACTGTCGCGCAGGAACCAGCCCATCGTGACCTGCATAAAGCTGCGGGTAGGAACGTGGTCGCAGTCGAAGATGGCGACGAAGGGCGCATCGAGACGACCGAGGGCGCGATTGATGTTGCCGGCCTTGGCGTGCTTGTTGTCGTCCCGCGTCATGTAGCCGACGCCGGCCTCTTCGGCGAATTTGCGGAACTCCTCGCGTTTGCCGTCGTCGAGGATGTAGACGTTGAGCTTGTCGGCGGGCCAGTCGATGTTCATCGCAGCGAGCGCGGTGTACTTCACGACGCTGAGCGGCTCGTTGTAGGTGGGGATGAGCAGATCGACGGCGGGCCATCGCTCGGGATCATCGGGCAGCGGCACCGGCGTGCGGCGCAGCGGCCACAGCGTCTGGAGATAGCCAAGAAAAAGGATGATGAAGGCATAGGCCTCGGCACATACCAGCAGCCAGATGAAGAAGCCGTCGAGAAAGCTCCAGACGGAGCCGGGGTCGATGAAGAATTTGACCGTGGTGGCGATTCTCCAGAACCCATAGCGGAAGGTGGAGAACATCGAGACCAGCATCAGCGTGAGCGTGACGAGGTATGAGCTCGAGCTGCGGTCCAGCCAGATGGTAAGCAGGATGGTAAGCAGACCGAGCACGGCCTGCTGGGGCCAGGTCAGTTCCAGGATACCGGTGAAGCCAAGCAGAAAGATTCCGCAGATGAGGATGAGAAAGCGAAGAATCCTAAAAAAGAAATCGTCCCCTGACTCGAACTTCCTCCATAGAGGCGATCGGGTCATCGTTCACTCCAGCGTACGTTGCGAAAGCCGGCAGTCGCGGGCGCGGCGACGGTGCGGAGCCAGGTGGCGACATTGAGATAGTCTTCGGCGATGGGCGAGTCCGGCGCGTAGTCGATGACGGTCATACCTTCGGCCAGGGCTTCGCTGACCGCAGGTGCGCGGCGAATCACGAAAGGCAGCAGGCGGTCGCCGAGCTGACGGCGCAGGACCTCGCGCACATCGAGATGCAGCGGCAGCGAGGTGTCGAACTGGTTGAGCACATAGAAGGGCTGCAGCGGACGGCCATCGCCATCGTTGACGCCGTGGAACAGTTTTTCGACCGTCTGCAGGCTGATGACAGAGTTCATATCGGGCGCGACCGGCACAAGGATCGTCGGATTCATGCGGGCCATGCGGCGCACGATCCAGCTGGAGTTCGCGGAGAAGTCGAGAAGAATGCGCTGCGTGCCGCGGCTGTTGTTGATGATCTCTTCGGCGAGCAGCTCCTGGGCAGCATCGTCGCTTCCCTTCTGCTCCACGTCGTGGCTGACGAGATAGATCGGCGCGTCGGTGCTTCCGCTGGGCGGCGAGAAGGTGCGCACTGTGCCCTGGCGCAGCTCGCTGGCGCCGAAGTAGAACGGCAGCAGACCGTGCGAGGTGGTGTCGGTGAGAAGAACCTTCTCTCCCATCGAGGAGAGTGCGCGTCCGACCGTGGCGACCAGGCTGGTCTTGCCGACGCCGCCGGCGAGAGAGAAGACTGCGAGGACGGGGGTGCGGGTTTCTTTCTGGCGAACCGGAACAACCTCGGGCTGCTCCTGGCCGGGCTGCTCGAAGACGCCCTTGAGTGCGAACCAGCGAGCGGCGACGCGTTCGCGTGAGTGCTGCAGCGTGTCGGCTACGGATGACTGGGGCGGCGCGGTCACCGAGAGAGGCTTCTGCGTCAGTGGCGCGGGCGGAGCATATAACCATGCCGGACCGGTGGGATCGGCCACGTAGGCGGAGCGTTGCCCGGAAACCGGAGGCTCGGACGGCGGCTCCACGGCGGCACGGCGCTCCCGCTCCGGGAAACCCTGCGACTGCTGGTAGTCGAAATCATCCTGAGCGCGGCGTCCACGCGTGGAGTCGGACGGAACCAGCGCCTGCGAAAAGGGAGACACGGCTCTGGTCGAAGCATCGGCGGAAGGCACAGTGGAGCGCGTGTTGGGCTGCCGCGCCACCGAGGCATTGGCAAGCAGAGAATCAGCAATAGCCTCTCTGCCAGGACCCATGACCGGGTCGAATGCAGACAGAGAGCGTTCTCCTGCCGACACAGACCATTGCTCCGGGCGTCCCGCGGGTGACGGCGCGCTGGACTCGGCCCTGGGACGCTCCCCCGGCTGCGGCTGGACATCGGTGCGCCGCTGTCCCATGACCGGAGTCGAGGCGACGTCGGCCGTGGGGGACGGGCGTGGCGAGTTCGTGGATGGTTCGGTTGTCGGCTTCATTTCCTGGGATGGCGCGGGTACAGGCTGGAGGCGGCTCTGGAGTGGAATATGCTGCCGTACCGGCTCAGCCGCGATGGGCTCGGGCTGGGAGGCATCATAGTCAGGGCCGCGATAGATCTGCCGAACGCCGGATGCATCGTCGGGGCGATAACCCTGAGGCCGGCGTGGCGTGACCTGCTGTACGGGAACGCGCTGCTCCGGAAGGATCGGAGCGGGAGAATAGTCGGCGTAGTCGCGGGAGACGCGGTCGCCGGTCGAGCGCAGCTCTTCTGCCGGAGCTGTCTGCTGTGCATGAATGGATTCAAGCGGTGGATGTGCCGGAGGTTCGGCGACATAGGGGTCCGAGACCGTGCCTGGGACATCGGGAGAAGAGGCCTGGAGACGAGCGGCGGCCCGGCGGCGAATCTCAGAGTCGGCGTAGCGGGCAGCCTGTCTCTGGGCGGAGGCATGCGCCTCGGCGATCTCGCGTTCCTCACGGCG
>Ga0302220_10002578_pt1 | contig 13142 bp, 14 predicted proteins | sample II_Palsa_E1_3_FD_194572 | JGI IMG/M metagenome (GOLD analysis project Ga0302220, IMG submission 194572) | Peat permafrost microbial communities from Stordalen Mire near Abisko, Sweden - II_Palsa_E1_3 | ecosystem: Environmental > Terrestrial > Soil > Palsa > Peat permafrost | place: Sweden... | reverse complement strand
GACTAACAGCCCTGCCCGCGACGAACTTGGGCAAAACGAGCGGCACCGGTAAAATACCGATAACCCGAATTATAACGAGCACGCTGGCTTCGCCAGCACGCCAAAACAGAGTCGGACGCGCTGCGCCGGTTGCCAGCACAATGTAACCCTGGCGCGCCAGTATGCCGCCTCACCAAAAAGGACTCCTCATGCCATCGTTTGACGTCGTTTGCGAAGCAAACATGATTGAAGTCAAGAATGCGATCGAACAGTCGAACAAGGAAATTTCGACGCGTTTCGACTTCAAAGGCTCCGATGCCCGCATCGAGCATAAGGAAAACGACCTGACCTGCTATGCCGACGACGATTTCAAGCTCAGCCAGGTCAAGGACGTCATGATCAACAAAATGGCCAAACGCAACGTCGACGTGCGCTTTCTCGACTACGGCAAGGTCGAGAAGATCGGCGGCGACAAGATCAAGCAGGTCATCACGATCAAGAAAGGCGTGTCGGGCGATCTGTCGAAGAAAATCGTGCGCTTGTTAAAGGACAGCAAGATCAAGGTGCAAGCGAGCATCCAGGGCGACGCGGTGCGCGTGACCGGCACCAAACGCGACGACTTGCAAGCCGCGATTGCGTTGATGCGCAAGGATGTGACCGATACGCCGCTGGATTTCAATAACTTCCGCGATTAAAACGGCGGGCAGTGAACGGGGGGCGTCTACTTGCCCCAGCACGCACGGTTACACGTAACCGTGCCCTGCCCCCGGACGCAATGATGCACCCGCTTATTTTTTAGCGCTTTTCGCCGGCGCAGGCTTCACGCCTGCCGCAGTCTTTTTCTCCCCGATGCGGCTTTCCTTGCCTGCCATCAGCTTCGTAATGTTCCCACTGTGCCGATAAATCAATAACGCGCTCATCAGAAAAACAGCCAGCAGAATCGGCCCCGTGCCGAACATCAAAAAATCGAAGAACGGCGCAAACAAAGCCGAAATCAATGCGGCCAGCGAAGAGTAACGGATGAAGAACGCGACGATCAGCCAGGTTGCGAGGGTTGCCAGGCCGAGTATGGGATCGATCGCCAATAATATCCCCGCCGCAGTCGCGACCCCCTTGCCGCCCTTGAAGCGAAAGAACACCGGATAAAGGTGACCGATAAAGACGGCGATCGCAGCCAGTGCGATGGCATCGTCATCGAGTCCGAAACGCGCGGCGTAATGCTGCGTCAGCCAAACTGCCAGCCAACCTTTGAAGGCGTCGCCGAGCAAGGTCAGCACCGCCGCCAGCTTGTTGCCAGTGCGCAGCACGTTGGTTGCGCCCGGGTTCTTCGAACCGTACGAGCGCGGGTCGGCGAGCCCCATCCCGGCGCTAACCAGCACCGCGAACGACACGGAGCCGATCAGGTAAGCCAGCACGGCAACGAGCAAATCAATAGACAAAATGGACATGATGAGTTTTGCGACAATTTAGCGATGGTCAGGCGCGCATTGTACCGAAGCTCGCGGGCCCTACCTAGACTGGATTACCCCGCTGGATTATCCCGCTGCATCACCCCACCGACTCCCCGCACCGAAGTACGCCGCTCGTCGCGCTATGATGCACTCTCACGCGCCGTCACACTCTCATTCAACGCTGGCGCAATTCACCGGCTTGGCCTCTAGCAGACGGGGCAGAACATTGGGCACCAGGCTCACCAGATAACCGCGCCGCCCACCGTTGAGGTAAATCAGCGGCAGCTCGAGGATGCTCTCTTCGAAGTACACCGGCATCGCTTTTTTCAAGCCAAACGGCGAGGTGCCGCCCACGAGGTAGCCGGAATGGCGGTTCGCCACCTCAGGCTTGCACGGCTCCACCCGTTTCACGCCAATTTGCCGCGCCAGGTTTTTGGTCGACACCGTGCGGTCGCCATGCATCAGGACGATCAACGGTTTGGCTTGATCGTCCTCCATCACCAGGGTCTTGATGACGTGATGCTCGTCCACGCCGAGCTGGCGAGCCGATTCGGTTGTGCCACCATGGTCGACGTAGGTGTACGGATGCTCCCCGAACGCCACCTGATGCTTGCGCAAAAACTGTGTCGCCTGGGTCTCGGATACGTGTTTCTGTTTGCTCATGGCATTATTGTAAGGATCATCGGCGCACCACGAAACCCTAGCCTGCGCGGTGCCGTTCAGCCACGCGGGTGATGCATCTGATGGAGCGTCTTGAGTCGTTCGCGCGCCACATGGGTGTAGATCTGCGTCGTCGAAATATCGGCATGGCCCAGCAGCAATTGCACCACACGCAGGTCGGCGCCGTGATTGAGCAGATGCGTTGCAAACGCGTGCCGCAAGGTATGCGGCGATAGCGGCGCATTGATGCCGGCGATCAGCGCATAGCGTTTGAGCAAATACCAGAACGCTTGCCGCGTCATGGCCCCGCCGCGTGTGGTGACAAATAGCGCATCTGCCGAACGCGCTCCCAATAGTGCGGGGCGCGACTCCCGCAGATAGCGCGTAAGCCAGCCATGCGCTTCTTCGCCGAACGGGATCAACCGTTCTTTCGAGCCCTTGCCCAGCACCCGCACCACACCTTCGTTCAGGCCCACTTCGACGGTCTTGAGCGTCACCAGTTCGGACACACGCAGGCCGCTCGCATACATCAACTCGATCATGGTGCGATCGCGCAAGCCCAGCGCAGCGTCGAGGTTAGGCGCTCGCAACAGGCCTTCGACCTGCGCTTCCGAAAGCGTCGACGGAAAGCGCAGCGGCTGTCGGGCCGCGCGCGCCTTCAATGTCGGATCGACCGACACCCGGTGTTCGCGCAGAGCCCAGGCGTAATAGCGGCGTAGTACCGAGAGGCGGCGATTCGAAGTAGTGGCCTTATCGGCGCGCCGTACGGCGAAATAGGCGTTCAGATCATCTTCTTCGACGCTGTCCAAAGCCTGATCGCGTTGCGCCGCTAGCCAATACGCGAACAAACTCAAATCACATCGATAGGCCGACAGCGTGTTGCGCGACAGCCCATGCTCGAGCCAGATCGCATCGCAAAAGGTGTCGATCCGCTCAACACTGGCTTGATACGTCCGCTGCGCGGAGTCCGACAGCGGCTCGCTCGCTGCAACCGCGACCGTAGCCGTAGCCGCATTGGAAAGTTCAGGCACGGCAGCCGCTTTTGCCATCAGTACTTCACCCCTTCGTGCGTGAGCAGCCAGCGCTTGATATCGCGGAAATATCCGTCTCCGCCATGATGGGCGAATCCACCGATGCCCGATGAAGACACGACCCGGTGACACGGAATCAATAATGGAAAATAGTTCGAACCGCATGCTTGACCAACCGCACGTGGCGCGCTGCCTATCAGGCGCGCCAACTGGCCATAGGTACGCACGGTCCCACACGGTATTTCGCAAATGGCTTGCCAGACACGTTGCTGGAACGCCGTGCCGACGACCTCCAAAGGCACGTCGAACGCACTGACCGGACGCTCCAGATAGCGTTCGATCTGTTGCGCCGTGCGCTGCGCAAGCGGCGTCTGCGGCGCACGCAATGCCGTAGTCGGTAACAGATAGATCACTTCCTTCAGCACCTCGGGCTGCATCGGATTGAAATCCGTAACGCCATGACTGGTACGAATGCCAACCCGTCCGAATGGCACATCAATGACCGCTTGGTACATCACATTCTCCCTTTGCATTCACGCCGCCTCGAGCGCCCAACCGACGTGCTCTCGCACCACCGCCGAATCGTCATCGACGCGCGTCCTGAGCGCTGCCAGTACCGCATCGCGTGCCGCCGGTTCGAGTTGCGCACGCAGCGCATTGCCCAATCCCACCGCGAGGTTTCTCAACCAGCGTTCATATCCGATGCGGCGTATCGCCGAGCCAGCCAGACGGGCATCGAATTGCGCCGCGCTCCATCCGAACAATTCGACCAGTTCGGGCCGGGCTAGCCCATTGCGCGGTGCGAAATCTTCGACCGACGCGGGCTGCGCAAACTTATTCCACGGACACACCATCTGACAGTCGTCGCATCCATACACACGATTACCGATCAATGGCCGAAGCTCAAGCGGGATACTGCCTTTCAATTCTATCGTCAGATAAGAGATACAACGCCGCGCATCGACTTGATAAGGCGCCACGATCGCGCCGGTCGGGCAGGCTGCCAGACAGCGCGTGCAAGACCCACAATGCGCCCCATCGATCTCGCCGGGCAACTGAGCCTCGGGCTCCTCTTCCTCGGTCGACACCGGTAATGCGATATCGACATAAATTTCACCGAGAAAGAAAAACGAACCGTGCTGCGGGTGCAGCAGCAAAGTATGTTTGCCGCGCCAACCCAGGTTGGCCCGACGCGCCAACTCAACTTCCAGGACAGGCGCCGAATCGGTGAACACGCGATGACCGAATGGGCCGATCCGCTCGGCAATGCGCTCGGCCAGTTTCTGCAGGCGTTGTCGCAACACCTTGTGATAATCGCGGCCCCGCGCGTAGACGGATACCACCGCGCTGCCCGGTTCGCTTAAACGGGATAATTCCGCGTTGCGCCAATCGCCGGGGTGTCTTGCGGGATGTCTTGTGATTGCGGCTGTAGACCCGCTTGCGTTTGCGTTTGCGTTTGCAGCGGCGGAAGCCGTTGCCGTAAACACTTCCGCGGGCAGATAATCGAGGCGCACGCTGATAACCCGTAACGTACCCGGCACAAGTTCGGCCGGTCGAGTGCGTTTGGAGCCGTGTTTCGCCATATAATCCATCTCGCCGTGGTACCCCGCTGCGAGCCACGCGTCAAAGCGGGCTTCAAGCTTCGCCTGGGCCTCGGCCGCGACCGGATGACGGGTATCGACGGTGCTGATACCCACGGCGCTGAAACCCAGTTCACGCCCCCAGACCTGAATCTGCCGGGCGCACTCGACCAGCGCCTCGGCGTTCAGTGACGCCGCAGCCAACGTATCGGACGCCGCGGAAAACGGAATGGAATTCATACGATCATTTTACGCAATGCCCGCGCCCTCGGTTCCACCTGACAATACAAATTCGCAAGCTCGCGTTGGCCACGAAGTCGACACCATGACGCGCGTTTTCGATTTGCCCGACGAAGCGGCCACCGTCGCGTTCGGGCAACGTTTTGCCGCCGCGCTCAATATTTTGCGTAACGCGTCTTACGAACAACAACCGCGCGCTATGCAAGCCCCAACACACACTCCGTTACAAGGCGCACTGCAACCTTTCCCAGGCCTGCAAGTCCATCTTAGCGGCGATCTCGGGGCGGGCAAGACCACGCTGGTACGCGCCACGCTGCAAGCATTAGGTCACCCAGGGCGAGTGCGCAGCCCGACCTACACACTGGTCGAACCTTACACCATCGACAGCATTGCCTCACCACAAAGCAGTCTGCTTGTTTATCATTTCGACCTGTACCGCTTTGCCGATCCAGCGGAATGGGCCGACGCCGGGTTCCGCGATTATTTTGGCAGCGGCGCGCTATGCCTGGTCGAATGGCCCGAACAAGCGGGGGGCTTGCTCGGGGTACCGGACCTGAACTTTGCCATCGCGCTGAGCGACGAAGGTCGTCAGCTCACGGCGCTAGCCTTTACCGAAACGGGAAAACAGTGCCTCGCAAATTGTTGATCAAACCGTTTTACTCGATCGAATCGGCCGCGAGCGCAAGCTCGGGCTGGTCGCGGCGCAAGATATTGCGCGCGAGTGCGTCGACCGTACTGGTCGGTTTGCTGGGGCCGTTGAGCCCGCTGGCGAGCCGCGACGCGGCGGCGCAATCGGTGATGGCAGTGCGCGTATGGCCCGCACGCGATTACACGCGTGTCACCATCGAGTCGGATCAGCCATTGCAGTATCAGGAGCAATTGCTGCAAGGGCCGGATCGCGTGGTGGTCGATTTCAACGGCCTCGATCTGGATCAGGCGCTCAAGGATCTGGTCGCCAAGATCACGCCGAACGACCCGCAGATTGCACAGGTGCGCGTAGGGCAATTCCAGCCGCACGTGGTGCGGCTGGTGATCGATCTGAAGGGCGCGGTCAAGCCGCAATCGTTTTCGCTCGCGCCAGTGGGCGACTACAAGTATCGGCTGGTATTCGATCTCTATCCTGCGGTGGCCCCTGACCCGCTGCTGGAGTTGCTCGCGCGTACCGAGAACAAACAAGACGCGCTGTCCGAACAGAACTCCGCCGATACACCGGCACCCGATGCACCGCCCGCTCCCAGCTCGCTCGATAGCAGCGATGCGTTCTTTGAAAAATACGCCAACCAAACGGCCCAAGCCGCTAGCGGCCCGAGCGCACCGGCTGCACCGGGCACAGCGCAATTCCACACGCCGAGTGCCGTGGCGAATGTGCCGCCTCACAAGTCGGATCCTTTAGCCAGCGTGAATCGGGCGGCACCGGGCCCCGCTGCCGGCCTGCCACCCGAGAAGATGGCGCGCGCTACACCAGACAAGCCGGACAAGCCCACCACAGTGAGGCTGCTGACGGTGGCCATCGACCCGGGCCACGGCGGCGAAGATCCTGGTGCGATCGGCAGCGCCGGAAGCTACGAAAAAACGGTGGTGCTCGACATCGGCCGCAAACTGCGCGCCAAGATCGATGCCCAACCCAATATGCGGGCGATGATGACGCGTGACGACGATTTCTTCGTGCCGCTCAATGTCCGCGTTCAGAAAGCGCGTCGGGTCGAAGCCGACCTGTTCGTGTCGATCCACGCCGACGCCTTCATCACGCCGAATGCGCGTGGCTCGTCGGTGTTCGCGCTGTCCGACCACGGCGCGTCGAGTACCGCCGCGCGCTGGATGGCAAACAAGGAGAACTCGTCCGACCTGATCGGCGGGATCAACATCAAGACTCAGGACGAAACCGTGTCACGCGCCATGCTGGATATGTCGACCACGGCGCAAATTCACGATAGCTTGCGCTATGGCACCTTCGTGCTCGACGAAATCGGCTCCATCAACAAGTTGCACAAGGGTTCGGTGGAACAGGCCAGTTTTGCCGTACTCAAGGCGCCCGACATCCCATCGGTGCTCGTCGAGACCGCGTTTATTTCGAACCCGGAAGAAGAAGTGAAGCTGAACAACGAGGCCTATCGCGATCAGATGGCAGATGCAATCCTGCGAGGCATCAAACGGTATTTCGCCGCCAATCCGCCGCTGGCGAAAAGTCGTACGGTATAAGAAAAGGCCAGTTGAGAAAGCCGGGCGTAAGAAAAGCCGTGCACGGTCGAAACGGCACGGCTTGTGTGGGGTTGCCTGAATGCGGTGCCTGCGGTGCATGAGTCAGGTGCATGAGCAGCGCTGTCCGAAGAGCCAGTGCAGCCGATAGGCGGCGGCCACCACCGCCTCCCTAATCCTCAAGCGCCTCGTTTTTGCCTCATCAGTTTCCATAAGGCGCCGAACGCCACCGGCACCGCTGCAGCAGCCACACCGACCAGCACGATGACGTTCAGATATTGCTTGATATACGGCAAGTTACCGAAGAAATAGCCGCACAACACCAAGCTCAACACCCATAGCAACGCGCTGGCGACGTTGAACATCTGGAACCGGCCGAACCGCATCCCCGACACACCGGCCACGAACGGCGCAAAGGTCCGCACCACCGGCATAAAGCGGGCCAACACGATCGTTTTTCCGCCGTGCCGTTCATAGAAATCGTGCGTGCGTTGCAGCGCCTTTTTATCGAGAAAACGCCAGTTGCTCTGATACACGCGCACGCCGATGCCACGACCGATCGCGTAATTCAAGGTATTGCCGCCGATCGCCGCCACGAGCACCAGCACCGTGAGCAGCGTCACATCCATCAGGCCGGAAGCGGCGAACGCACCACCGACAAATAACAAGGAATCGCCGGGCAAGAAAGGAAAGACCACCAGCCCGGTTTCGCAAAACACTATCAGGAACAGCACCGCGTACACCCACGCGCCGTATTGCTGGATGAATACTCCCAGAAATTTGTCGATATGCAGCACCAAGCTGCCAAAAGCCAATAGCGTGTCCAAATGGGGATCCTGTCAGGGTTCAATGATCGCGCCCATGATACCGGAAACCATTTCGAAAACGCCCGAGTGGTTTTGGTCGTTGAGTTAAATGGTCGTGTTATGCGCCGGGTTCAGCCGCCGGGTTCAGCCGCCGGGTTCAGCCGCCGGGTTCAACCGCTATAATCTCGACATGGCCGATACCCTCCCCCTGCGTTCTTCCGACACCACCCCGCCCGCATCCGCCGACGCCGCACCGGCACAAGCCGTCAGCCGGTCGATTCAGCCGCTGCCCGATCAATTGATCAGCCAGATCGCCGCCGGTGAAGTCGTCGAGCGCCCCGCGTCGGTCGTCAAGGAACTGCTCGAGAATGCGCTCGACGCAGGCGCCATGGCGCTGCGCATCACCCTCGATGAAGGCGGCGTGAAACGCATTACGGTGACTGACGACGGCCGCGGAATCGCCGCCGACGAACTGCCGCTCGCACTGATGCGGCATGCAACCAGCAAGATCCATACGCTGGCCGAGCTCGAATCGGTACGCACGCTCGGTTTTCGCGGTGAAGCGCTCGCCTCGATCGCATCGGTCGCACAAGTCTCGATCACGAGCCGCACGCCAGGCGCTGCGCACGCTACCCGCATTGACGCGCAGTCCGGCGAGCTTGCGCCGTCGGCGGGCGCGACGGGCACGACCATCGAGGTGCGCGAGTTATATTTCAATACGCCGGCGCGCCGCAAGTTTCTGAAAAGCGAACAAACCGAGTTGGGCCACTGCCTGGAAATGGTGCGGCGCGCCGCACTCTCCCGTCCTGACGTAGCGATTTCGGTGCTCCACAACGGCCGCGCGGTCGATCACTGGAATCCCAGCGACGCGGCGCAGCGCACGGCGAAGATCCTCGGCGAGACGTTTGCCGGCGCGCACCTGCCGCTCGAGGAACAAGCCGGTCCACTGGCCGTCTACGGCTACGCCGGTTTGCCGACCGCCAGCCGAAGCCGCAGCGACCAGCAGTATTTTTTCGTCAACGGCCGCTTCGTGCGCGACCGGCTGCTCACCCACGCTGTACGCGCCGCGTACGAAGACGTGTTGCACGGCGAGCGCTATCCGTCCTACGTGTTATGCCTGGAAATTCCACCGGAGTCGGTGGATGTCAACGTGCACCCGTCCAAAATCGAGGTGCGCTTTCGCGACTCGCGCTCCATCCACCAATTCGTGTTTCACGCGGTGCAACGCGCGCTGGCACGGCATGCCGGTGCCGCGCCTGAAACCACCGCGGGCGGTCATGCGGCGCATCTGGAAAGCACGCAGCCGCTGCCAGTCCCGGGCGCCGTGCCCGGTACGCAAAGCACGTGGCTACCGCAAGCCCGGATGCGGCAAGGTACCTTGCCCGTCGCCCAACCGTTGGCGTTCTACGATGCGCTCTTTGGGCGCCGCTCCGAATCTCCGGCGGCCACGCCAGGTGGACTGAATTCACGTACGGCTGGGCTGGACACACCTTACGCTGCGTCGTCGCCATCGATGCCAGGCTACGTCAGTGAGCTCGGTGTGGGCGAATTGACGCCAGGGCAATGGTCCGACCACGAACAACCGCTCGGCTTTGCGCTAGGACAAGTCCACGGCATCTACGTGTTGGCACAAAATTCGAGCGGCCTCGTGATTGTCGACATGCACGCCGCGCACGAACGCATACTTTACGAGCAGTTCAAGAATGCGCTGGCCGATCGTTCGATCGCGGTGCAGCCTTTGTTGATTCCGCTTGCGATGCCGGCCGATCCGGTCGAGGTCGGCACCGTAGAAGAAAACCGCGAAACACTCGCCGCGCTCGGCTTCGATCTGGCCGTGCTGTCGCCTACCTCGATCGCGGTGCGTGCAGTTCCTGCACTGTTGAAAGACGCGGATTTGCAGACGCTCGCACGCGCGGTGCTCTCGGACCTGCAGTCCTATGGCGGCTCGCGCGTACTCACCGAGCGTCAGCATGAACTGCTGGGCACGCTGGCCTGCCACCACGCGGTGCGTGCCAACCGGCGTCTGGGCCTGGACGAAATGAATTCGCTGTTGCGCCAGATGGAAGCGACCGAACGCGCCGACCAGTGCAACCATGGTCGGCCGACTTGGTTCCAGTTGACGCTGGCCGACATGGATCGGCTTTTCATGCGCGGGCAATAAGTGCCGGCGTCTGCACGCGGGTGTCGGCATGATTGAAGCTCCACTCCCCGTCGTCTGTCTGTTGGGTCCGACTGCGTCTGGCAAAACCGCCGCGGCGCTGGAATTGGCGCGCCAATTGCCGATCGAAATCGTCAGCGTCGATTCGGCGCTGGTCTATCGCGAAATGGATATCGGCACCGCGAAACCCGATGCGGCCGAGCGAGCACAGGTACCGCATCATCTGATCGACATCATTGACCCGGCCGACGCTTATTCCGCAGGTCAGTTTCATGACGACGCGCGGCGCTTGATTGGTGAAATTCGAGCGCGTGGTCGTGTGCCGCTGCTGGTTGGCGGCACGATGTTGTACTACCGGGCGTTGAGTCAGGGGTTGAACGATATGCCCAGTGCGGATCCTGCGGTGCGGGCTACGCTCGATGCACAAGCGGCGGACGTAGGCTGGCCCGCGTTGCATGCGCGCTTGGCGCAGCTGGATCCCGTGACTGCGGCGCGGCTGGCACCTAACGATTCGCAACGAATCCAGCGCGCGTTGGAGGTCTGGATGCTATCCGGTCAAGCGCTTTCGGCGTTTCATGCGAAGGCGCGGCAGCCGTCGGCCGAGGCCGGTTATCGGTTTCTTCCGGTAGCGCTGGAGCCTTCCGATCGCGCTGTGTTGCATGCACGCATTGCGCGGCGTTTCGATCAGATGATCGCGGCCGGCCTGGTCGACGAGGTAGCGCGACTGCGTGCGCGCGGCGATCTGCACCCGGGGCTGCCGTCGATACGGTGTGTCGGCTATCGGCAGATTTGGGAGTATCTCGACGGTGCAATCGATTTGCCGGGCGCCAGGGACAAAGGCGTGTTCGCGACGCGGCAGTTGTGCAAGCGGCAATTGACGTGGTTGCGCGGGGTGCCCGAGCGTACGGTTATCGATTGTTGCGATGCCGAAGCTACGGTGCAGGCGGTGAATGCAATCAGGGCGTTGTTAAGCCTTTGAGCCCTTTGAGCCTTCCGCCGACGAGAAAAACACGACATCGTCTGATTGATTGCCCGAGTCCAATGATTAGTTTCGGTTAGCGCGTATTGTGCCTTCGGCTAAACGACGCGCCCCCTCTGCGGTGTGCTCTCTGCCGCAAAAAAACAGCAGCGTCCGACTACACCCCGTGATGACAACCAGACCGTTTCGCCTAGCGTAGGTAGTGCGAGCGCGATACGGTTGTTGTCAGTGAGCAGGAGGATGCAAAGCGAAGATGTCAAGCGAGGACGTGAAGCGATCAAACATGAGGCAAAACACGATGAGCAAAATACCGAGCACGGGCGGATCGCATCCGGCGAAGGCGCATGATGCGGACATCGCGAGCAGCGACGCGGCCGATTCAAATAACAGCCGCGCGGACCCTGCCAAACCAACGATGCCCCCGAAGCAGACGGTGATGATGAGCCTTGATGCCGATGTACTGACCTGGTTCAAGGCGCGGGGTCAGGACTATCAGATACACATCAACAAACTGCTGCGAATTCATATGCAAGCGCATCAGCGTCGGCCCCGGTGACGCCCGACTCCCGCATATAACCCCTATATAACCCACACATAACGCCACACACGCAACGCGCATGACTCGCGGCGCTCGAAGGCCATCGGCGCCGCGACGCGACCGCCCTCTTCAACGCACGATAGTCTGCGCTTCGCCTTCAGCGCGCGCGCGAATCGCGCCGATATTCCACACCGTCTCACCCGCGTTCTGCAGGAAAGCCTGCGCCGCCGCCGCCTGATCCGCCGCCACGATCAGCACCATTCCAATGCCGCAGTTGAATACGCGATGCATTTCGTTATCGGCCACGCCACCATGCTCCTGCAACCAGGCGAACAACGGCGGCAGCGGCCATGATTTCTGATCCAGCTCGGCGGTCAATGCTTCGCCCAACACGCGCGGAACATTCTCGACCAGCCCGCCCCCGGTGATATGCGCCATGCCTTTAACCGGCACGGTTTCCATCAACGCCAGCACCGGCTTCACGTAAATACGCGTGGGCGCCATCAGCGCATCGCCCAGCGTACGGCCACCGAAATCGGCGTTCAGATCAGGCTTGGCGCGCTCAATGATTTTGCGCACCAGCGAAAACCCATTCGAATGAATGCCGCTGGACGCCAAACCCAAAACCACATCGCCGGGCGTAATCGTCGTCCCGTCGATAATTTCGCTTTTTTCGACTGCGCCTACCGCGAAACCCGCCAAATCGTACTCGCCATCGGGATACATACCCGGCATTTCGGCCGTCTCGCCCCCGATCAGCGCGCAGCCGGCCAACTCACACCCGGCCGCAATACCCTTGACGACCGTCGTGGCCGTCTGCACATCGAGCTTGCCGCAAGCGAAATAATCGAGGAAAAACAACGGCTCCGCGCCCTGCACCAGGATGTCGTTGACGCTCATGGCGACCAGATCCTGCCCAACCGTGTCGTGGCGATTCAAATCGAACGCCAGCTTGAGCTTGGTGCCCACCCCGTCGGTACCCGATACCAGCACCGCTTCGCGATACTTCTTCGGCACTTCGAACAGCGCGCCAAAACCGCCGATACCGGCCAGCACGCCCGGACGCATGGTCTTTTTAGCGTAGGGTTTGATCGCATCGACCAGCGCGTCGCCAGCGTCAATATCGACGCCAGCATCTTTGTACGACAGGCCTGGCTCGGTGGAAGCGGATTTCGGTGAATTCATGGGGAGGAGCGGTGAAGGTTCGGTAAAATACGGATTTTACCCGATGGAAGCCTCCCCCCGATGAATTCACCCATGTTTACTCCGTCCCAACGGCAGGTTTTTATTTGGGTACTCATCGCTTTCTTAGTGTGCGTGGTGCTCTGGGCCCTGAGCCCGGTGCTGACACCGTTCCTGCTGGGGGCGATCCTTGCGTACATTTTGCAGCCCGGCGTCGCGGCTTTGAGCAGGAAGCGCATCCCGCGCAGCCTCGCCGCGCTGCTGATGATGCTGCTACTGGTGACACTGGTCACGCTGCTGGTGATCCTGGTTCTGCTGGTCGCCCAGCAGGAAGGGCCGCAA
>Ga0302220_10002576_pt1 | contig 13148 bp, 13 predicted proteins | sample II_Palsa_E1_3_FD_194572 | JGI IMG/M metagenome (GOLD analysis project Ga0302220, IMG submission 194572) | Peat permafrost microbial communities from Stordalen Mire near Abisko, Sweden - II_Palsa_E1_3 | ecosystem: Environmental > Terrestrial > Soil > Palsa > Peat permafrost | place: Sweden... | reverse complement strand
GATGATGACGACGGTACAGAAGAGGCCGATCGCCGCGTTGATCGTCGCGGTAAGGCGGCAGCGCCGGCCGAGCCGGATGCAGGTCGGAATGCGACGCAGGTCGTCGCCAAGCAGCACGATATCCGCGGACGCCACCGCGATATCGATCCCCCGTTCACCCATCGCAATGCTGGTCGCGCCCGCCTTGATGGCCAGCACATCGTTCAGGCCGTCGCCGACCACGAGCGGATGATGTCCCGCGTCGAGCTCGTGCATCACGTAGTCGAGCTTGTCGTGCGGCAGTGCCTGCGAGACGACCGTGTCGATGCCGACCTCGGCGGCTACCTTGCGCGCCACCACGTCGCGATCACCCGTCAGCAGGGTCTGCCGCACGAGACCGAGTTCGCGCAGTTCGGCGAGCGCACCGGCAGCTTCGGCGCGCAACGCGTCGGCAAAGCCGAACCACGCCAGCAGTTGGCCATTGAGCGCGAGGCCGACACAAGGTCCATCGATCGAGGCGGGCGCCGCTTGCAGCGTGGCGACATGCTCGCGTAGCAACTCAGCACGGCCGAGCACCGCGGTGCCTTCGGGCGTTTCTGCGACCACCCCAAGTCCGCGCAGTTCGCGGGTACGTTTGAACGGTGCAACCTCTTGCCCAGCGGCTGAGGTGGCCGAGGCGGCATAGCGCGTCAGTGCCCGGCTCACCGGATGCGCACTGCCCGCCCCCAGCCGCGCCGCCAGCGCGACGGCCTCGGCGCTCGCCACGCCCGGTTGAGCAAACACGTCCGCGACGCGCAGTTCGCCGTACGTGAGCGTGCCGGTCTTGTCGATCACGAGCGAGTCGATCTCACCAATCCGGTCAAGGAACGCCGCATTTCTGAACAGCACGCCGTGCCGAGCGCCGACCGCAATCCCGGCAATCGCCGTCGAAGGCGCGGCGAGCACCAACGCGCAAGGACACGCGGCGACGATCACCGCCAGCATCGCCGACGCGTTGGCCGAGGCGAACCACACAATCGCCGCAATCAGCAGCACCAGCGCCAGATAACCGCCCATGTAGCGCTCGAGTACCTGGGTGATCGGCGGCTTGACCTGCTCGGCGCGCTGCAGCAGTTCAATGATCTTGCCGAGCGTCGAATGCTCGCCCGCATGCGTGACCTCGATGCGCAGCGGACCGTCGAGATTCATCGCGCCGCCGAAGACGGCAACACCCTCGTCGACATCGAGCGGCAACGATTCGCCCGTGATCGGTCCATTGTCGACGCTGGAGCGGCCGCGGCGCACTACGCCATCAGCGGGAATCCGCGATCCTGCCGCCACTTCTACCGTGTCGCCGGCGCGAATGGCCTCGTACGGCACGTCCTCGATCGTGCCGTCAGCTCTCACGCGCCGCACGTTGCCCGACGTCAGCCGGCCGAGTGCGCGGATCGCCTCTTGTGAGCCGAGCACGCTGCGCTCTTCGAGCGCGTGTCCGAAGGTCATGACGATCGGCAGCAGGGCCGCCGTCGTCATGTCGCCGATCGCCCACGCCGCCAGCATCGCAAGCGCGATCAGCCGGTCGGTCACGCCGTGCAGGCTGGGGTGCTTCAAACTGTGCCACGCGCCGGCGAACACCGGTCCCGCCACCAGCAGCGATGCGAGTCCTGCGAGCACTTCGGCGAGTTGCGCGCCGCCCGGCGCGAAATAGCGCCATGCGAGCGACAACGCCAGCAGCCCGCCAGCCAGCAGGGCGAGCGCAATCTGCCGCGTGACGACGCGGCGTTCCGTGGCGGAAAGCGCGATCGTCGGTCCGTCGTCATCGTGTGAATGATTGGCGTCCGGGCCGGAGCCGTGATCATGCGGGTCATGCGGTTCGTGCCCCGCGCCATGACCCGCATGCGCAGAATCAGCAGCCCCGGCGGGCGTAGCACGCTCGACCGGTTCGATGTGCGCGTTCATTGAATTTTCCCGGGCAGCACCAGGCTCGATGCATCGTGTGGATCGATCGTCGTCACGCGCCCCGCCTTCGAGAGGATCTGCTGGATCCGGTCACGATAAGCGCGCGCGAGCAGCCCCGGATCGCTATTGGCGTCGAGCGGTGTCTCGAGTTGCAGGATCGTCGTGGTTTCGGCCCGTGCGGTCGACACGCGCTCGGAGGCGCTTGCCTGTGCGCTCTGCAGGATCTGGTCAGCGGACTGCTGCGCACCCTGGCGGATGTTCTCGGCCTGGGTCCGCGCGTCGGCGATATTGCGGTCGGCGGTTTGCAACGATGTGAGCACCGAGTTGAACGCATCGACGGCCGCCGCCGGAAACTGGGCCTGCACGTCCATACGCGCGACTTCGATCCCGAGGCCCGCATGAACCGCCGCCAGGGCGTTCAGATGCCGTTGCACCGCCTGTGCCATGTCGCCACGCAACTGCTCGCGCTTGAGGGCCATCTGCTGATCGGTCGACAGCAGTTCGGGACGCGCCACCAGAATCGAATCGAGATCGCGCGACGCTGTCACCTCGACCACCGCCGCTGCAACCACGCGCTGCAACGCCGAGTCGAGACGATCTTTCTGCAGGGCATACGCGTAGGGGGCGACCACGCGGTAGTACAGCGTCGCGCTCAACTGCACGACGCCGTTGTCGCCGGTCAACACATAGCCGGAGCCAGCCAGCGCGTCGGAAAGCGCCGGGCCGGTGTTGTCAGGCGCCGATCCGTCAGGCTGGAAACCCCACGAACTCACGTCGCCCAGTGGCAACTGCTGGGGCTGGGGCTCGCTGGATTCGGTGGTGGCAACCGGGTCCGCTGCACGCGCACGCGGATCGCGGTCGAGCGCGCTGATGCGCTGTTCAAGTACGCGCGCGCTGCCGGGAATCAGCAACACCGTCTCGAACGGCTGCGGCCACGCAACGAGCAAGCCCGCATCCTGGGTACGCACGAACGCGCCGAAACGCATCACCACGGCCTGGCTGTCTGCCGGAATGCGACGGATGTTCGACGTGGCCCACACGCCGGCAGCCAGCAGTGCGATCACCACCACGAACCAGAACGCGAGACGTACCGCTTGCGCGGCCGGTCCGAGCGAGGGCGTTGGCGTTTCCACGGCCGTATTCATGGGGTGTGCTTGCCCTTCTTACCGGCAGCGGGCTGGGCGGCTCCCGGGGCCTGGACCTGGACCTGCGTCTGCGTGACGCCGAGTCCCGCGGGTCCTTGAACCAGCACGTTGAACGGCGCAGCGTCGGTGCGCAGGATCAGGTTGGTGTTGGTGTTGACCACCGTGCTCAGCGTGTCGAGCGAGCGCAGCATCGTGTACAGATGCGGATTGCCCGCGTAGCTCTTGCCGTAGATCGCCGCGGCATCCTGGCGTGACTGGGCTTCGATCTGCGCGGTCCTGACGTTGGCATCCGCAACCGCGATGCGCGCGTCGCGATCCGCGTCCGAGCGGATCTGCGCAGCTTGCCGCTTGCCGTCCGCCGTGCGTTGCGCGGCCACCGTCTCGCGCTCGGCCCGCATCCGCTCGACCGTCGCGGAAAGTGTCACCGCAGGCAGCGTCAGGTGCTCGATGCCCACCTGCACGACATGCACGCCATAGGCCTGATAAAGCTGCGAATCCACCTGGCGGCGCAGTTCGTCCTCGAACGCGCCGATCCGCACCTGGCTCGGATTGGTGTTCACCAGCGAGGCGAGATCGAAGTCCGCGGACGTGGTTTGCAACGCCGAGCCGAGCAGCGAGCGAATCTGCCGCGCCGCTTCATCCGGTTCGTTGCGCACCGCGCGCACGAAACGTCCGACGTCGTTGGCGTTGGCCGGCACGCGCCAGGCCACATAGGCCTGCACGATGATGCGCAAGCCATCGCGTGTGCCGACGTCCTGCAGGCCGCTGGAGGTCGTATGCAGACGCAGGTCGACCGGCACCGCCGCTTCAATCGGCGCCGGCAGGCGCCACGCGAGACCCGGTTCGAGCAGCACCCGCACCGGCTCGCCGAAGCGGGTCACCACCGTCGCCTGGCCGGCCTGTACCTGGATGAAGCTCGCCACCGCGAACGCAATCACGACGCACAGCGCCGCCAGCGCCACCCGCCAGTAGAAACCGGGGCCTCCGCCTGCTGCCGCGCCGCCGTGCCCGCGCGCATCACCCCCGCCGTGGTGGTGATGCGCGTGACCGTGTCCATGAGCATGCGCGTGCGAATGATTCAAACTCACAATATCCCCCGAAGCCGTCTGTCCGATGCCATGCCGATTTTGTCGTGCAAGCGCGCGCGTGATGCCGCGCCGTTGTGATGCCTTCAATCGTCAATAAACGCGCCGTCCGCGCACGACATCGCCCGCGCCGTACGAGCGCAGATCGATGGTGGCGCGGTTGCCTTCCACAAGCCGGTCGTCGATCACCGTCACGTGAGCGTTCTGCAAACCATTTCGCAGGTTGTGCAGGTAGTACTCGAGTACAAACGCCGGGCCGCCCGCCTGGGCCGCGATCATGTCGGCGCTGAAACTGGTTTGCTGGACCTCGGCGGCGGACGTGATATCGGCGGCTTGCGCATCCGCTTGGGCGACCGCGGTCTCGGCCTGCTGCTGCGCATCGCCGAGCGCTTGCGCAGCGAGTCCGCGGGCCTCTGCCACGCTCGCCTCGGCACGGATCTGCGCGGCCTGCACGCTATGCCACGCGGCGGATGCCCCCGCCGGCGGATGCACGCTTTCGATCACCACGGCCACCACGTCGATGCCGCTCGACAGCCGGTCGAGCTGAGCCTGCACCGCGCGGCTGATGGTGTCGGCCATGACGGTCTGGCGCGTTTCGAGCAACGAGTCCAGCGTGTGCGAGGCGAGGTAGCGCACCACCTCGCGATTGGCAATCGCCCGCACGGTTTGCGGCACGTCATCAGTGCGATACAGCGAGGCACGCGCGGCGGCATCCGACAGACCGATGCGGTAATCGAGCCGCACGTCCGCGCTGACAATCTGGAAGTTCTGCCGGTCGCCGCTGCCGCCGGCAATCACCTGGCTCGTCTCGCCCTGATGCACGACGTCCCACAGACGGTTCAACTGCTCGGGGGTTTGGGCGTCGGCGGGCACCAGCGGCGACGCGGCAGTGGTCTCTTCAGGCGAACCGGAGACGACCAGTTGATGGACCGCGCCATTGTCGATCGCGCGCGCCTTGCCGAACGGCCAGGGCAGCGCCACATGCAGACCCGGTTGCCACACCGCGACCGGCGCACCGAATCGCTCGTACACGGCGCGCTGTTCGGGTCCCAGCATGACGACACCGGTCAACAACCACGCGCATACGACAATCGTCCCAATCGCGGCCGGCAGCAAACGCACGACACTTTGCAAGACCCAGTTCTGACGCAAATCGATGCCGTAACGATTGCGCAGTTGAGCGCTAAAGCGAGCGAGCGGCGAGGGACGCAAGCGCAGCAGGCTCGCGACGAGGCTGTCGGGCACGCTGGCGTCGCCACTACGCGTACGCGGCGGCGCGAACCATGAGAACACAGCGCGCAACGCGAATTCGAGCGCGATCGCCGCGCTGAAGACGCTGAGCGCATGCACCGGCCACACCGCTGACACGTCGGCATATGCGAGCAACACAGCGCAGACCGCCGCAACCAGCGCACTCAGCAGCGCCGCGCGCAGCACATTGGCGAGCGACGCCCATGCGCGGCCGCGCTCTGCATGCATCGAAAAGAAGAGTTCGGCGACGAGCGTGCCGAACGCCAGTGCGAAGGCGGCGACGCCCACGATCAGCGCGGCACCGGGCGGCCGCAACGCAGCGGCAAGCGCAAACTGGACCGGCGCCCGCCATGCGAGCGATGCCACCGCAATGGACAACGCCGCACACACCAGCACGGCCCAAGGCTGCCAGCGAATGGCGCGCAACACCGCGAGCGCCGCCGCGCCGGCCGCGCGCCACCAGATGGCTTGCCAGACCCGCAGGCCCAACGGTTGGCGTGATTGAATCGATTCCGTATGAACGCGCCGGCCACCGGTGTTGGCCAGCCCAGCCGCGAGCGCGACCGTGAAAACGTTGAGCCATGCGCTCGACAACGCCGCACACCAGCGGATATCGAACCAGCCGCCCTTGATCAAAGGCAGTGCGCCGAGTACCAAGGCCAGTACCAGACTGACAGAGGCGATCCGCGTGGCGGGGACCGGATAGCTGCGCGTTGCTTCTTCGTCGCTTTGCATCTCAGGCAACATCGCGATCCTTAATTGACCTGCGCCGGATCCCTGCACCCGGTCTGCGGCATGCAACTGTATGTATTTCGTCAGGATTTGTTTGGCAGCGCCGGCGGCGTGCGAGGCGAATTTAACGCGTCGGGATTCGAAACTCAAGTGAATCGTGTGCACCGCGCGTTTTTATCAATGAATGCGTTATTGGCGCTATGTGGGGCGTTTATTGTGCGGGAGATTGACGGGGCCGATTGGCCGGGGCGCGAGGCGCGCCAAAAGCAAAGCCCGTCGACGGGTCAATACCCAACACCGACAAAGCAGGTTAAATCCGGGGATTACTGAATATAGGCGGCGCAGACTATCGTGTCTGCATAACTGCTTTTAGACATCTGGCCGAGGATGAATAACGGCTTTCAAATAGGCTTGAAATCGTTTCCCGACACATGATTTTAGTTGCAGGCCAATCCAATCAGGCCGCAACCCAATAAGCCGCGGCAGATGCGGTTGTCCCTGCCCCATGCGCACGGTATGCTGCCTGTCCGCCGTTACCAGTAGGCACTAACCTTTCTCTTTGCAGCCATGGATATCAACAAACAACTCGCCGCTCTCACCACGTCCGAACTGCAGACGGCCGGCGCCAGCCAGGCGACCGCCATTGCCGTGAGCGTCCTGCTTCGACACCTCCAATCCCCCGAGCTGTCGAAGCTGCTGTCGAGCGCGTTCGAAAACCATCAGGCGGTCATGCTGCAGACGCCGTGGCCCGACCCGATGCTGCAGTCGTTTGAAGCCACGAGGCGGTTTCTCGAAGGCGCGGCCAAACCACCCGGCGCCGACGACACCCCGCGCAGCCCCACTTAAGGCTGCCGCACCGCCACAGCACGCGAGCGCACACGCAGCTTCCCGACCATCTGGGGCTGCAGTGCAGTGCGCTGCGATGAATGCGCAATCAGCTTGTCGATCGTGACGCGCGCCACTGTGCGCTTCGTCCTTCTGACCAGATGCGTCAAACGCTTTTCGGTCGCCGAACCGCGCGCCCACACGAATGCCGCAATCCAGCCGACCACTGTCCAGCCGAGCAGGACGTTGAACACCGTGATGGCAAACGCGTCATCGCGATTGCGCGCATCCGCTTCAATCGACGGAATCATGTAGAGGGTAAAGGCGCCGAGAACGGCTACGCCCTCAAGTATCTGAACCATGACATCACCTCATTTTTCGACAGCTTCTTTAACCGTTAACGGGGCGCGACGGGCCTAATCGCTGTGCTTTAGCCTCAAAGCATGCTCGACGCCCGCCGCGCAAACCGATTAATGGCCTCTGTACAGGTTGCTGTTGGTGGCAAACGTGTCACGGCTGCCCGATTGCGATACCCCGCTAACCACGCCGCCGTAAGAGGAGTCGACAGAGGCGTTATCTGTGCTGTTGCGCTCAGCGGTAATCGCTACGGCGCTCTGCCCGCGTTGCGAAACCGGTGCGCCAACCGACGGGCGATAGAACGGTGCCGGGCCGTAGCCGCTAGCAAAAGCGGGAGCAGCAACAACTGCGGAAACGGCGACGAGCAATGCTGCGATCAATTTGGTCTTCATGATGAGACTCCAATGAGATTTCGGATTACCGGGTGCGCCGCTGGCTGCTTGGTGCGTCGCTTCGTTGGAGTCAATTCTAGGGGAGCCCTATTGAAAGTCTATGTCGATAGGATGAAATCATAGTTATGAGATCGCTAACAATCCCCTGGGCCTTGGCGCGACGGGGGCGGCGGGCCCACGCCGCGTCATGAACCGCCGCTCGCCGCCCCCCTCTGTGCCTGCCAGATCAGTCGCGATCCGGCGCACCGAGCGGGAATAGCGGACGAAAGGGGCGTGCCTCGTCGACGGCACGGGCAAAGGAAGGCCTAGCCAGCAGCCGTTGCCGATACGCCAGCACCTGCCCGAACGACGGGTCGATGCGATGCGTCCAGTCCGCGTAGAACAGGAACGGTGCGGCCGCGCAATCGGCAAGGCTGAAGCGGTCGCCGGCGGCCCACTCGCGGCCCGCCATGGTCTTGTCGAGCCAGGCGTACGCCGTGTCGAGCATCGCGGCGGCGTCGACGACGCCACGGGGGTCACGCTCGCCTTCCGCGCGCAAGCTATCGGCGACGATCTTTTGCTGCGGCGTCGAGATGTAGTTGTCGAAAAAGCGGTCCATGCTGCGCACCTCGAGCGCGGCGCGCGGGTCCGCCGGCAGCAATGACACCGGCCCCGGATGATATAGACCCAGGTACTCGATGACGACGGTCGCCTCGGTCACCGTGTAGCCCGCGTCGACGAGGACCGGAAACTTCCTGAATGGCCACAGCCCGGCCAGTTCCGCCCACAACTGCGGCTTCTCGTGGGACAGCTCGCAGTATTCAAACGGCGTCTGGTTCTCGTACAGCGCGGTCAGAACCTTTTGGCAGTAACAGGAAAAGGGATGGGCATAGAGCTTTAGTGTCATCGCGGTCACCTTGGGTCAGAAAGGAAAGCGGTCCGAACAGCGTTTGCCCGGAAGTCTGCTTTACCCTACGACGAATCACAATCGCGCAAAACGACATCCCTAATCCAGGCTGGGGTCAAAAAGTTTTCAACGCGCCGGCAAAACGATGCGCACCCAAAGTCCTCCATCGGGATGATTACCCAGCTTCAGGCTCGCGCCGCAGTTGCGCGCCAGCCTCGCGACCACTGAAAGACCGAGCCCCCAGTGCTGGGTGCTTTTTTGCGTGGCGTTCAAACGAACGAACGGCTTGGTCGCGCTCGCCATCTCGCTCGCCTTGATGCCGGTGCCGTGATCGCGCACGCTCAGGAGCCAGCCGTCCTGATTGCGCGAGGTCCTGATTTCGATTGGCGGCTCGCCGTGTTCAAGCGCGTTGTCCACCAGGTTGGACATCAGGCGTTCGAGCAACGGGCGCGACATCACAAACTGCGGCCCCGCCTTCAGATCGCAGGCAAACAAGGCGCCATCCATCGTGCCGATCATCGAGAAGCGGTCGCGCAGGAAACCATCCACCGAGACGACCTGCTCCGCACTGTTGCCGCGTCCCGCGACTTCCAGCAGTTGCTGCGCGATGTCGGAAAACGAATCGATGTCTTCGACAAACGCCACCCGCTTGTGCCACTCGTTGACCTCGAGCGCGCGGGTACGCAGGCGTGCCGCCTGGTATTCCATATGTTGCGCAAGACCAGCCAGGGCCGAGGCCTGTGCCTCAATCGCCTCGTTGCGGCGCCTTGACATCTCGTTGAAGGCCCGCACCACCCGCCGCAATTCACTCGGGCCTTCTTCGCGAACGGTCGCCGCAACACGGCGGCCACAGGCGGCCTCGCGCGCCGCATGTGTGACACTGCGCAGCCGACGTGGCAGGCGCCAGAGGCTGAAGAACGCGAGCGCGAGGATCACCACGGACAGCGCCCACTCCGCGACAGCAAAGCGCGAATCGAGCGGCCAGGCCTGAACCTCGTCCAACCATGGCGAATCGTCGTGCAGCGTGTCCGGCGAGCGCGGCGTCCAGGGTGCTGCCACGTCGCTCAAGGAGACACCCGCCGCCGGCACTTCGTAGACGGCCGGATGAAGGTCCACAATTTTCGGCCGCTCGGCGAGGTCGAGCTTCATCGCAGCGGGCACTAACGAGACCGGCGTCGTGGGCGCCGCCGACGGCAATTCGGCGGCGCTCTCCTGTGGATCGCCGGCGAACGACCGCTCGGTGACGACGGTAGTCTGCAGCGCGCTGTCGTCGCTGGCCGCCGTCGATCCGCAAACCAGCAGAATGACGCCGGCGTGTACCGAGATCAGCACGACCATCGACAGCAAAATGGTTCTTACAAACAAGGTATTCAACGATTCCTCTTCGTTGTCAGTCGGAAGTTACACGGTCCGATCGGGCATCGGACATCCCGCCAGTTAAATTTTGGGCGACATGGGTAAAGAATCCTTTGCTGCGTCCGTTAACGTTAAGAGAGACGGTGGTGGGAACAAACGAACCCACAGACGAACTCCCACGCCGATAGTCCCCCACGCCGGCGATATTAGAACCTACGAATAAGCCCCCTGGGGCGACAAGTCCTTACATAATCTTTCCGGACCTTTCAGAAGGTAACGGGCGGTCCCGAACCCAATCTGGACCGCGCTATAGCGACGTTCAATCGCCACAATCGAAATATCCAACTATGCACACGCTGGCGATCGCCCAAATAATGGGTGCCCCGCCCCTCCTCCAGCGCAATGTATCCGATGGCATCCACTTCAACCGAGGTTTCGTCCGCACGGCAGTGCGACGGACAAAGCCGCGAACTTCATGCGGCGCCCGCAATTCTTTCAACCCCGATCCAGCCACAAACGAAGCGAGCAAGCGTAGCCCGCATTGCGTTCGGTGGGGCCTTCGCTACGCTCGCGCTGATCTTGAGCGCTGAGGTGCTCGGCGCTTCACCTGCCTTTGCGACGCCTCCGCCTGCAACCGATCTGCATGGCGGTCTTGTCGCCACGTGTGCGGCGTGCCATGGTGCCGCTGGAGAAGGCTCGTCGACTCGCGCGATACCTCGGCTCGCCGGGCAGAACGCCGACTATCTGGCGCATGCCTTAGCGATGTTCAAGGACGGCACGCGCGCAAGCCCGGTGATGCAGCCTGTCGCGCAGAACCTTTCCGATAGCGACATGCGCCAACTCGCCGACTACTTTGCGGCACAACATCCGCCGCTCGCGCAGGCAGTCACGGCGCCAACAGCCGCCCAGATCGAAACGGGACGGCAACTCGCCCAGGCTGGCGACGGCGCGAGTGTGGCAGCGTGTTTCGCCTGCCACGCAGCGGGCGGAACAGGCAATGGCGCGCGCTTCCCGAGTATCGCAGGACAGCCAGCCAGTTTTACGGTGGAACGTTTGCACGAGTTTCAGGATCGCGCAAAGAAAGGTGCCGTGAAACCCGGGACGATGACGGCAGTCGCGGCGCAAATGTCGGATGCACAGATTGAAGCCGCCGCCGCATACCTCTCGACGCTTCCGCGTTGAGCGCAAGCCACGGCTTCAACAGACAGAGTCGCCTCGTCATTCCGACCTGAATCGCGCCATGCCTCTTATTGGAATTGTGTTTTGCGCAACCGGGGCATTCATGTGTTACCCGCGAGCCGTTAATGTATCGATGCGCCTACCGTGTGGTGGCGCACTCCAAAAGCGATTTGCCCCGCCCGTTCCGGGTGGGGCGTTTTTCGTGGCTGCGTCTGAAGGAATTCGTCTCCGGTGCCATTGCGCTGGACTTCCCGCAAGCATACCGGGCAGCATGTATAAGCGAACGCCGCTATGATGTCTGGCGGCGATTTGCCGTCGAACCATCTCCGGAGAATGCTCGAATGATCCATGTCTTTGCCACCATCACTACTCAACCCGGTCAACGGGAGGCCGTGCTCGCGCTCTTTAACAAGAACCGTCCAGCGGTGCTGGCGGAGACCGGCTGCATCAGCTACGAAGCAGTTGTCGACGTACCCGACTTTGGTGGGTTTCAGACACCGCTCGGAAACGATACGTTTGCCGTCGTCGAGCGTTGGGAAAGTACTGAAGCGTTGAAAGCGCATGCAGCCTCGGCGCATATGGCCGAATATGGGCGCAATACCGCCTCGCTGCTGGCGAAACGCGTCATCAACGTACTTCACGCCGTCTAAACGCTGCGGCTCGCGTCCGCGTTACGACTGGCGATGTCCTTCGACCCGGTGCGCGTCAGCCGGTGGTTGCCACGCTCGCAAGTGATCAACCGCCGCTGACGGCCGCGCGTACTACGGTGCACTAAATAATTTAGTCACATGTCGTTTCATTTTGTGGAGCTATAGCCAGATGACGAACATTAAACGTAGACGCTTTAACGCCGCGCTAGCCGTCGGTGGACTATTTCCTGCGACAGGCACCGTCGCCTTCGCCGATACATCGAAACCAGGCGTCGTTCAGCCCGAAACGCTCAACTTCGCTGCTAACGGCTGGATTCCAAACAATCAGCGCCTGCCGGTACTCGTCTACCGGTCAGCAATCAAACCGGTCGGTGCCGATCCGGCGTCCCTGTTCGAACACGCATTCGCGACGAACGGCTGGCCGCCGCAATGGCGAAACGGCATATATGACTTTCACCATTTCCATCCATCGACACACGAGGTGTTGGGATTCGCCGCGGGGCAAGCGCGGCTGATATTGGGCGGACCGGGTACGATTGGCCGTGAGGTGACAGTGCAAGCCGGCGACGTGGTCGTGCTACCCGCTGGCATCGGACATTGCAAAATTGAAGCGAGCGCCGATTTTCTCGTCGTGGGCGCCTATCCTCCGAATGAGGATATCGGCATCAGTCGTGTCGCATTGAATGCAGACGGGTTACAGCAAATGCGCGAGGTGCCCTTTCCACAGTCAGATCCACTTTCAGGCACAAACGGGCCGCTTGTTAAGCGTTGGCACGCGTAGGTGATGGGCTCGGCGCGGCATTTGTGCCGGACCGCTGCGCTGGCTCAGGATGTCATTACTGCCCTTTCCCGCTGACTACATTTGTCACCGGCATCAGTTGCTGGAAGACCCGGAGCGTGCATCGGAAGCCTTCATATGCTGACCCGATTGCGATGCGGGATCATTCGAGCCGCCATATGACTCATTGGCATCTGCCTCGGCACGCTCGGCCGCAACCGTTTGTGCGCTTTGCCCTTGTTGCGAAGCCGGTGCGCCGATACCTGGCCGATAAAACGGCGCTGGGCCGTAGCCGCTAGCGAAAGCGGGAACTGCAAGCAAGGTGGAAGCGGCGACCAGCACAACGGTTAGAAGCTTACTTTTCATGAGGGGACTCCGGATATATTCCAGCTTCGAATTGGCAACACACTGAAAACCAACTGACTGCGATGATTTATCGATGCTTACCTAAGTATGGTATTCGTTAAAAAAAGGCGCATTCGGCGTCAATACGAAAATCAGTATTGATCGAAGTGCCATAGGCCCTTTTCCGCACAACTGTTTTGCGTAACGAGTAGCTTTCGCAATGCTTCGTCAGCCGCTACCCTGCCTCGTT
>Ga0302220_10002573_pt1 | contig 13151 bp, 8 predicted proteins | sample II_Palsa_E1_3_FD_194572 | JGI IMG/M metagenome (GOLD analysis project Ga0302220, IMG submission 194572) | Peat permafrost microbial communities from Stordalen Mire near Abisko, Sweden - II_Palsa_E1_3 | ecosystem: Environmental > Terrestrial > Soil > Palsa > Peat permafrost | place: Sweden... | reverse complement strand
ATCCGCGAAGACCGCGAAGACAACAAAGACCACCAAAGCCCCCGCAAAAATCCCGCAGCTCCCCTTCGTCATCCAGAAGCACGCCGCCTCGCACCTCCACTACGACTTCCGCCTCGGCTGGAACGGCGTCCTCAAAAGCTGGGCCGTCGCCAAAGGCCCCAGCTACGTCACCACCGACAAGCGCCTCGCCGTTCAGGTCGAAGACCACCCCATGGAATACGGCGGCTTCGAGGGCATCATCCCGCAGGGCCAGTACGGCGGCGGCACCGTCATGCTCTGGGACCAGGGCACCTGGAACCCGCAGCCCGCGCACCCCGACGTCGACGAAGGCCTCCGCACCGGCTCGCTCAAGTTCACCATGCACGGCACAAAGATGAAGGGTAACTGGGCACTCGTCCGCATGGGCGGCAAAGCCGCAAACGAGCGCAAGCCCAACTGGCTCCTCATCAAGGAACACGACGACTTCGAGCGCACCAGCAGCGACAAGCCCATCACCGAGGCCGAACCCAACAGCGTCGTCACCGGCCGCAGCATGGAAGAGATTGCCCACAACGAAGACCACGTCTGGAACTCAAAGCAGACCGCAAAAGGCAACGCCTGGTACCGCAACGACAGCATTCCAAAAAAAGATTCCGCCACGGAAAAAATCCCTTCACAAAAGAAGCCCTCCGCACACCCGCGGTCGGTCAGCTTCAACTCCTCACTCAACAACACCCCCAAAGAAAAACTCCCCACCTTCCTGCCTCCGCAACTCGCCCTGCAGTCCACCACGCCGCCCACAGACAGCGGCTGGCTGCACGAGCTCAAGCTCGACGGCTACCGCATCCAGGCCCGCAAAGACGGCCCCCACGTCCAGCTCCTCACCCGCACCGGCCTCGACTGGACCCACCGCATGAAGACCATCGCCGCCCAGGTCGAAGCCCTCCCCGCCAACACCGCCATCCTCGACGGCGAAGTCGTCGTCCTCGCCGAAGACGGCACCACCAGCTTCGCCGACCTGCAGGCCGCCTTTCAGGAGGGCGTCAAAAAGCCCCTCACCTACTTCGCCTTCGACCTCCTCCACCTCAACGGCCACAACCTCCGCAACCTGAGCCTCCTCGAACGCAAATCCCTCCTCGCCGAACTCCTCGCAAACTCCGGCGAATACCTCCGCCTCAGCGAGCACCTCGAAGGCAGCGGCGAAACCATCTTTCACAACGCCTGCGATCTCCACGCCGAGGGCATCGTCTCTAAACGCGCCTCCGGCCAGTACACCTCCGGCCGCACCAGCGACTGGCTCAAGCTCAAGTGCATCCACGAGCAGGAGTTCGTCATCGGCGGCTTCACCCTCCCCTCCAAAGGCCACACCGGCATTCACGGGATCGGTTCGCTACTCCTCGGCTACTACCAAAACAAAAAGCTCATCTACGCCGGACGCACCGGCACCGGCTTCACCCAAAAGACCCACCGCCTCCTTCGCGACCAGGTCGACAAACTCCGCCAGCCCACACCACCCTTCGACCATCCCCCAGCCGAAGCCCGTCGCGGAGCCATCTGGCTCAAACCGCAGCTCGTAGCCCAGGTAAACTTCGCCACCTGGACCGCTGACAACCTCGTCCGCCAGGCGTCCTTCAAGGGCCTCCGCGAAGACAAACCCGCTGCCGACGTCCGCCGCGAAGAGCCTGCCCCAAAACCCCGCAGCGCCCACCACACCGCGCCCACACCTGTAGCCGCAAAAACCGCAACTAAGTCCGCAAAAAAATCTCCGACCATAAATGTAACCGAATCTGCTACAAAAACATCTCCGCGCAAAGCCATAGAACCCGCTCCCATCCGCCTCACACACCCCGACAAAATCCTCGACCCCGACTCCCACCTCACCAAACAGCAGCTCGCCGACTACTACTGGGCCATCGCCCCGCACATGCTCCCCCAAATCGCCGGGCGTCCCCTCTCGCTCGTCCGCTGTCCCGAAGGCAGCACCCAGACCTGCTTCTACCAGAAGCACGCCAGCCACACACTTCCTCCCGGCGTCGAATCCATCGACGTCCCCGACAAAAAAACCGGCAAACCCGAGCCCTACATCACGCTCTCTACCCCCGAAGCCCTCGCCGGCCTCGCTCAGATGAGCGTCCTCGAAGTCCACCCCTGGGGCTCCTGCAACGACGACCTCGAGCATCCCGACCGCATCATCATCGACCTCGACCCCGACGCCTCCATCCCCTGGTCCACCCTCACCGCCAGCGCCGCCGAAGTCCGCAGACAACTAAAAAAACTCGCCCTCGAAGGGTTCCTCAAGCTCACCGGCGGCAAGGGCCTCCACATCGTCGTCCCCATCGCCCCCACGCACGACTGGGCCATCATCAAGCAGTTCGCCCACGCCTTCGTCCTCCAGATGGAAAAATCCGACCCACACCTCTACCTCACAAAGATGAGCAAAGCCGCCCGCAAAGACCGCATCTACCTCGACTATCTCCGCAACGAACGCGGCGCCACCGCCGTCGCGCCCTTCTCCCCCCGCGCCCGCAGCGGAGTCTCCGTCTCCCTCCCGCTCAACTGGACCGACCTCAAACTCCCCGAACGCCCCATCTTCCCGGTCGCCGCCTTCGACCAGTGGCGCAGTCGCCTCACCCGCGACCCCTGGAAGCAGCTCCCAACCCTCAACCAGACCCTCACGCCCGAGACTCTGGCCGCCCTCAACATCACGCCGGAAAAATAAGTTCCTCGCCTATCATCGTGTGATGAATAACCAGGAAGACCAAAAGACCTCGCAGCCGTGGAACGCTCTGGCAGAGGTCTACGCATCCTCCCGGCACGTCTCCGCCGATCAGCTGATCGAGTGGCCGGCTCAGCTTCGAATGAGCGGAGACTTTCAGGGCAAACACGTGCTGGACGTTGGCTGCGCCACTGGCGACAAGGCCCGATTCTTCGCCGAACATGGAGCGCAGTCAGTCCTGGCCATCGATCCCAGCGAAGGCTTCTCTCAGCACTGGAAGGCCCACGCCGCCTGCTCCAGGCTGTCCTTCGCAACAGGAACCTTTGAAGACCTCCTGACCCTGCCCGCCGTATCATCGAAGAAATTCGATCTCATCGTCACGTTTCAGGCGCTGATGTATGCCCGGGACCTGAATGAAACCGTAAAAACACTCAGCAGTCTCCTGTCTCCCGGCGGCAACCTCATCCTCTCCATCCCCCACCCATTCCGCTTCGCCATCCTGAAGAACGAGATCGAGGGCTGGGGTCATGGCTACGCCTACCAAAAGACCGCGCCCTATCGTTATCCGTCGCCGTGGAAGGCCGATGTGCTTCTGGAACACGCGACGCCGCGAGTCTCCGATTATGCAAACGCAATCACAGCGGCGGGCCTTCGCATCGAAGCGATCGACGAGCCCGCCGCTACGGATGATCTGCGAAAAATTGCTCCAGACAAGGCCCTGTGGATGGATCGATACGTCGGCATCCTCATCTTTCGGACACATCTCGACGCAGAGTTGTCGAGATGAAATAAGCACAGCCCCTCCCGTTAGCCGGGATCATTTACTTGCCGACCAACGGGAGGCCCCTAAAACATCATCCCCGCAAGACAAGGTACACGCGTCACGAAGTGACCGCCCTCCGCGAAGGAGGCCCGTCCGGCAGGACATCGGCCTTTAAGGCTTAGCCGCTTCCTCCGGCATCACCGCTCCCGCCTTCACCCACTGCGTCACAATCGTGATATCGTCATCCGAGATCTTTGGCTTCTTCGGCGGCATCGGCATCGGATCGTTCGGCGGTCCTTCATGCCGAATCAGCTTCACCAGCAGACTATTCGCCGGGTCTCCCGGAACCAGTACGACCCCATCGTGTCCACCCTTCAGCAGCGACGCCCTCGTCGCGATACTCAGTCCACCGCGATGATTCTCCCCACCATGGCACGCGTAGCAGTTTTCCTTCAGGATCGGCAGCACCTTCGTCGTGTAAAACTCAGGCGTCGCCGCTTCATCCTGTCCCGCAGCCTGCACCGTTCCAGCTCCCAGCCCCCAGCTCAGCAGGGCAACCGACGCCATACCCAGTCCCGCAGCAATCCCCTTCATGAACCCTCCCTGTTTATAGTGAAGTACACAGAACCCATTTGATTACTTCCACTCTACCGCATACTTCTTTAGGCTAGGAGGTGCTCTGGCGTTCCGCGCCTCTTAAATTCATGATGCGTTCGAACGCCCTTATACCGGCCCTTCTGGCATTTGCTGTTCTATGTCTCCTGCCTGCCCGCACCCTCGCCAAAACGACGCACCGCCTCGCCCGCAGGACAGCAGCCGCTGCGTCCTCGCCAAATCACGCGGCCCGCAAAAAGTCCGTCGCTGCAGCCGTCCACGAAGCCCGCTCCACTCGCCGTCACAGCGCCGCAGCGCCTGAGCTCACCCACGCCCACACGCAGAGACCCAACCGCCAGCATCTCCGCCGCGCTGTAAAATCCTCCGCCCTGGAGCCCGCGCAACAGCCCGAAGAAACAGCCGGCGCCGCAGCCCGACAAAAAGCTACCTCTGCTGACTTCCTCCGCGCTGCCTCCGAACCCACGCCAGTCCCGGCCCCCGTCGCCATCCACGGCACAGCGCGCCCCGAAGAGCCCAGCGAAGCTCAGCATCCAGCCTCGCTACGCAGACATAGCTCCGTCGCTCGTCCCGTGCCCGTCATCAGTGTCGTCCGCCCATCCGCCCGCAAGCCGCAGCTTGAAAGCGTCCAGGACGAGGCCTCCACCCCCGTCATCCTGCCCGCGCTCTACAACAAGCGTGGCCGCCTCATCATGCCTCCCGCTCTCAAAGGCTCCCACGAGATTCTCATCCACCAGAATCAAATGGCCGACCGCGACGGCCTGCACCGCATCCAGAACGACGACGACCTCCTCGACATGCGCAATCAGAAGCTGCTCGTAGGTCTCCCTGTCAGCAACGCCCTCGACGTCGACGACCGCCTCCCCGTCGACCGCCGCTACTGCCGCCCCTGGACCGCGCAGTTCCTCGCCAATCTTGCCCGCGCCCACTACGAGCACTTCCACTCTTCCCTGCAGGTCAACTCCGCTGTCCGCACCGTCGAGTTCCAGCAGCACCTCATGCACATCAACGGCAACGCCGCCCCTGCCGAAGGCGATACCGCCTCACCTCACCTCACCGGCCAGGCCATCGACATCGCCAAGCACGGCCTCTCCCTCACCGAGATTGCCTGGATGCGTGGCTACCTTCTGCCCCTCGTGCAGGAGGGCCGAATCGATGTCGAAGAGGAGTTCCAGCAGTCCTGCTTCCACATCAGCGTCTACAAAAACTACGCTCCTTTCGACGCAACTCCGAAGCGCTACCTTGCCTCATCGCACCAGAACGAAACCAGCACTCTGGCCACCGCAATACGCTAAAGAATATGTCCTGACGGACGGGCCCACTACGCGTGGGGCGGGCGTTCACACACCTTTTTAACTTGTCGAGGTAAATAGAAAGCATCGGCCCTCCCGCTGGTCGGGATCATGCATCCGCCGAGCAACGCGAGGCCCCTAAAAGATGATCCCCGCAAGACCGGCACACCCACCACGAAGTGGTCGCCCTCCGCGCAGGAGGCCCGTCCGGCAGGACAATATCTCTTACAACGCCTCGCGAAGCCCGGTCTGCCAGCTCTTATAAGCCGCATCCAGCCCCTGCATATTCAGCACGCCGTCATCGCCAGTCGCCGCAAAACTTCCCTTGCCGCGCAAAGCCAGCGCAAAGCTATCCAGCATCCGCGTATACCCGTCGTTATTCTCGACGCTCGCAGTCTCCACCAGCTCGCCCCCACGACGCAGCACCAGCTGCACCGGCCGGTCGACCGTCAAACCATTCTCCGCGATCAACACGCCATCGCTCCCGTTCACTTCGACCAGCGTGCGATACGGCGCGCGCGCACTCGCCGTCACATTCGCATACACCCCGCCGGTCATCTCCAGCTGCAGCGAAGCAATCGCCTCCACCCGGCCTGAAGCTTCATCCTTACTCGCCAGCGTGCTGACGCTGATCACATCCTGCCCCAGCACAAACCGAAGCGCGTCGATGCAGTGCACCCCCACATCGGCGATCGGCCCTCCACACGCCAGCGTCGGATCGGTAATCCACTTTCGCGGAGCTGTCTTCGCCGGATAGCTGTACTGCGCATGAGCCAGCTGCGGCTGCCCAATCTTCCCCGCAGCAATCTGCTCCCGCATCCACTCCAGGCTACGGTTGAAGCGAAAGTTCTGCGCCACGCCAAACAGCACGCCCGCAGCCTTCGCGGCGGCATTCATCTCAGCAGCCTCAGCCGCATTCATCGCCAGCGGCTTCTCGCACAACACGGCCTTGCCATGCTGCAGCGCCAGCAGCATATCGTCCTTATGCATCGCATCCGGCGAAGTAATAAAGACGACATCCACCTCCGGCGAAGAACAAAGCTCCTCCCGCGTCGCAAAGCAATGCGAAATCTTAAACTCCGCGTAGTTCTGCTGTGCCGCCGCGTGGTCCCGACGCCACATGCCCGTCAGCCTCGCATGTTCGCAGCGTCCAAACGCCGGCAGCAGCCGCCGAACCGCATGATGGCCAAAGCCAAGAATCGCAAAACGCACCGGTAACTCTGTCATGCTGTCTCCGCAAAGCTGCAAAGGAAGTTTAGTGAGCGTCGTTCTTGAAGATCTGTTCGGCGAAGAAGTTCTCCACCTTCGCCTGATCGTGCAGCATCTCCAGATACGCGCTCTTCAGCAGTTGCGAACGGCCATCCCGCAGTTGCTGCCGAATCGCCTGCTGCACACTCGGATCGTTGATATCGCGCTGTCCTGCGGGCTCGCGTGAGATCAGCTTATAAATCGCATACGCCACCGGCTTCTTCGTATTCGGATCGACGATCGGAATAATATCGGTGACCTGCCCGGCCTTCAGCTTGCCGATCTCGGCAAAGATCGTGGGATTGGTCCGCAGCTCCGACTCCTGATGAAAGCCCATATCCCCGCCGTTGGTCGTCGTCCCCGGATCTTCCGAAAAATTCATCGCCAGCACAGCGAAGTCCTCGCCACTATCCAGCCTGTTTTTCAGCGCCTGAATCTTCTTCTTCGCCTCGACGTCGTTGGTCGCCTTGCTTCCCTGCAGATTGCCCGGTTGCGCCGACGGCTGATCGGTCACCGTAATCTGCGCCAGGTGGTACTGCGTCTGAATCAGATTGAACTCCGACTTATGCTGGTTGTAGTAGTTCGTCACGTCCGCGTCGGTCACCGTGATCTTCGAGTTGATCTCTTTATTCAGCAGCTTGTTGATCGTCAGATTATGGCGCAGGTCATGCTTCAAACCATCCAGCGTTTGATTATTCGCCTTCAGCTTTTGCGCGAAGATCTCCTCAGTATAAGGAGCCTTCATCTCGGCAAGCTTTGCATCCACCTCTTCGTTGGTCGCCGTCAGGTTCATCTTCGCGGCGCGCTGCTCCACAATCTCTTCATCGATCAGCTCACGCAGCAGATTCAGCCGCAGCGTATCCGCCTGATCCTGCGAAGGCTTCTGCTGCGACTCCCCAAGTTGTCCCGTATAAGCCCTGTCCAGCTCCGACCGCATAATGGCGTGGCCATTCACCGTAGCCACCACATCGGCATTATGGCCGTGATTGCAGCCCGCCAGACCAACAGCCAGAAGCAGCGCAACCGGAACGGAGACCTGACGAACGAAACGTAGGGGGAAAGAGAGAGTGGTATCAGTCAACAATATCGGCACGTCCTGGGTCTCCTGCATCACAGCTGCTAATTACCGGGCTTCGCCGCCGGCGCGGGTTGAGGAGGTGTCTGGACCGGTGCAACCGGCGGTGGCGGCGTCTGACCTGCCGCCGTCAGCGCGTTATCGATCATACGATATACATCCGTCAGTGGTTGAGCGCCCTCGATCTTTTCACCATTGATAAACAGAGCCGGCGTCGCCTCCACACCCAAAGCCTCGCCCTCCTTCACCGATGCCTTGATCGCCGTATCGTCCTGTTTGGCGATGCACGCATTCAACCCATCGGCGTTCACATTCTGCCGTTTGCCCTCATCGCGCGCCAGCGTGTCCAGCATTTCGTTCGCCTTCACCAGACTCTTCTCTTCGCCGCCCAGCTCACTCGCGTGCGCGTGGATATAGTCCACCAGATTCCAGTAGCCGGTCGCGCTCTGTGCCCCCACGCAGTTCACATCGATCGCCGCCCGCACCGCCCACGGATGCTGGTCCAGTGGAAAATCGCGATAGACAATATGGATCTGGTTCTTATACCGCTCCATCAGCGCCGGAAACAGCTGCGCATGCATCTTCGCGCAGAACGGGCACTCCAGATCGTCGAAGCCGACAATCAGAACCGGTGCATTCGCCGGTCCACCCCGCGCCGGCCTGCCCACGGCGCTCACCAGCTCCTTCGGGTCCTTACTGATGTCGAACTTACTGAACTGCGCCAGCGTCTTTCCATCGGTCGACAGCAGAAACGTCACCGGCTTGCTCGTCTTCCCGTCCGCCGTAAACGACACGCTGATCTCGTCGAACCCAGGCAGGTCGCTCTTCGTTCGTGGACCGACCTCAATCTCGTATTCCGGCGGTATATTGGACCGCGAGCGGATCAACACCTCCACGCGTCGCGTCAGATCAAGAGAGAGCTTCCCCGCACCCTGCGCCGAGCTTTGAGCCGGACTCTGGGCATGACATCCCAAAGCAGCCAGCGTGAGGGCAAACGTAAGGGCAAGGGCGGACGCACGGAGTGGCTTAACTACAATCAGCACAATACCCTGATTATCTCACGCAGAAGCCCTGCCCCTGCCCTCCAAAACCCCCGGATTCCCTGTAATCCGCAGGCTAAAACAAACTGATCGCCCGCTTCAGATCGCCCGCCGTCCCGATATTCGCCAGCGTAAGGCTGAACTTCTCCACCGTCTCATTTCGCACCGCGCCCAGCTCGTACTTCAGAACCTCCACGCTCAGCCCGCAGCAGTCCCAGTTATACGTGGTCTCCAGCGCACCAAACTGCAACAGGCCGTCCCCGGCGCTTGCATTGTGATTCAGGTCCAGCGCCATACTGGCCGCAACCCCCAGCCCTGCCTTCGTCGGCGACCCATACCCCACCGAAAACCGTATCTGATTGAAGTCCGAGACCGACGAGCTCACGCCCTCCGTATAAAAGCGTCCCGGCGCATTCAGCCGCGCATAGCCGATCTGGCCGAAGATATTCCCCTGATGTGCATCCACCATCACATTGTTCGAGGTAAACTTCTTCGCTCCTGTATCCAGGTCGAAGTCCCACTCCAGGTCCAGGTTCGCCGACGCGCGCATACGCATCCGCGAGACCAGCGGCGAGATCGCCCGCGCCTCCGTCAAAAACGCAATCCCCGAAAAATTCAGCGTCGTATCGAAGATATTCCGCCGCCCATCGATCACCGCCCCGCCAAAGTTCTGGTCGAAGAAGTACTTCTGCGTCAGCCGCCAGCTGATCCACTCCCGGCTCCCGCACCCGCTCGGCTTCTTTACCGAGAGGCGGTTCGGGTCCCGTTCCTTCTCCTGCTGCTGCTCGACCTCTTCCTCCGTCACCGGGCACGACCGCTTCTTCAGAGGACGCAAAAACAGCCGCTGCGTCATCCCATACTCCAGCTCATTCGTATCGCTCACGATGTCCACATCGTCAAAGCGCAGCACCTTCAAAAAATCATCCACGCCCGTGACATAGCGATACGTCACCTCCGGCTCGATCGTATGCTTCAGATCGTACCCAAACAGCTTCTCCACTTTGCTCGAATCGAACGTCCGCTCCAGCACCGGCGGCCGTATCTCCACCTGCATTTCCACGTCGGCGCGGTTGATCCCGTTCGGCTCCTCCACCGGCACTCCCGGCGGATACGGCGTCTCCCTGCTTCGGCTGTACAGCGTATCCCGCACTCCCAGCGACGGCCTCAGATGCCACCCCCCGAAGCTCAGCGGATACGAGATCTCCGGATGCACATCGAACCGCTGCATCAGTCCGCCCGTCGAAAACCCCGGCTGAACCCGCGACAACCCGGCCGCCGAGGCATCCAGCTTCCACAACATTCCGCTGTCGCCGATCTCATGCTCCGTCGTGTTGAAGTCCAGAGACGGCACATGAAAAATCTTCACCTGCTCCTCCGGAATCGCCGGTGTCGTCGCCGTCGCCGCCACGGCAACCATCTTCAGCCCCTGGTATTTGTCCGCCCGCACCGACTCCAGATAACCATCCGCCTCATGCACTCCATACACGACCGAAAAGATATCGCTCGAAACCGCATCGTTGAAGTTCTCCGCGAACGCCTCCCGATACGTATACGAGCTCAGGTACTCCGCATCGCCGACAACTCTGGTCTGCGCGGAATAATCATGGCGTCCCAGAAACGTAACGTCCTCGCCCCCCTGGTTCACGTAGATCCCGTTGGTCACATACCCCCGGTCCTGCAGCCCGCTGTAGTGCGCCATCACAAGGTTCTGGCCCACCCCCTTATAGCGGAACGTCGCGCGCTCCTGCCATCCTCGCAGCGAGAAATAATCCAGCCCCAGCGTCAGATCGGCGCTCCGCCCCATCACCCAGTAAAACTCCTCACCGACCGTAAAACCCTTGGTCGACGAGTCCCCCACCACCGGGATCATAATCCCGCTCTGCCTCTCCTCCCCATTCGTCGGGTGCGTCACATACGGCAGATACAGCAGCGGAATATTCATCAGATGAAACACGCTGTTCTGCGCCTTCGCCTTCTGGCTGTCCACGCTGAAGTGCCCCGCCGCAAACAGCCAGTCCGGATTCGGCAGCTGGCACGACGTCACCGTCCCCTCGTAGATCTCATACTCCTCCGGCCCCGTCCTCACCACCATCCGGCCCGTAAACAAAAACGGATTGCTGTTCGCATACGTCGTGTTGCTGTCCTTGCTCTTCAGCCCCACCGAGCCCGTCACATCGTAGAACAGCGCCGTCTGCTTCGCCAGGTTCATCGTCCCGTGGCTCGCCCGGATATCCTCATGGTTCGGCCCGCCCGTCACGTGCACGTGCCCTGTCGCCGTCACATCGCCTGTGTCCGTGTCGTATTCAATGTGATCGGCATTCACGATCCGGTCGCGATACGTCACCACGACGCTGCCATCCAGCACATACAGATTGCCCTGCTTCGACTGCGTATCCGACTCCATCTGCACGTCGGTCATATCGTTCTCTGGCTCCACTTCAGCCTCGGGATATCGCACCGCGCCCGGCCCATCCGGAAGACTCGTCCGGGGTGGTGCCTGACTCGTCACCTGTTGCGCCCCAAGCTGTGGATGACTTGCCATCACCACCGTGATAGTTATCAAGAGGTAAATAGTCTTCAGGGCACCCTGGGTGAACTCCGGACGAAGAACAAAGCCCCTCAGGAAACCCTGCAGAAAGCGGTATTCGCCGGACAGCAGAGGCAGTAAGGGCAGCCCGCGCTGCCGTTCGGTCGTAACACCCTGTTCGTTTGGTTTAAAGCTTCTCAGACGCACCACTCTTTGAGGCTAAACGATTTCACAGAAGCGAGTTTGGATTTGAGCACAATGAGCTCTGCACAGCGTGACCTACACCCTCTGGACGAAGCTGCCGCCGAAACGGAAGCCGCAGCCCCCTTCGCCCTGCGCGAACAGGTAGCCGAGCGCCTCGCCGCCCATCGCGCCCGCCGCACCCAGCGCTCCGGCAGCCAGGTCACCCCCATCGCCGCACCCGCGCCAGCCAACAACCGCTCCGCTCGCATCGCCGCAGCCGTAGCCGAGCGCTACGCCGAATCCCAGAGCTACCGCGCCTTCCTCGCCGCCGAAGCCGAGCGCGCCATCCGCCAGGCCGAAGCAGCCGCCGAGGTCGCCGCCATCAACGCCCAGGCCGTCGCCGACGCGCAGTACCAGCTCCTCGACGAGCTCGACCAGTGGGCCTTAACGCCTCCACCACCGCCCGCATCCCCGGTCCTGGTCGCACCCCCCGCCGAACTCCGCCCGCAGACCCAGCCCACCGCCCAGCCCTCCATCACCAGCCCGGCCAGCCAGCTCCCCAGCCCCGGCCTCACCGTCCGCCTCTATGAAGAGGTAGCTCCCAGAATCTCCGAGCGCGTCGCGACCTCCCACGCCCTCCAGACCCAGACCGTCGCCGACGAAGCCGAAGGTCTCGCCCTCGACGAAGAGATCGCCTTCCGCCAGTCCCCCATCTTCGAAGAGCCGGCAGGCCCACCCACCGACATCCCTGCCAACCTCATCGAGTTCCCCCGCCAGCTCGTCGCCGCCCGCAAAGCCCGTCCCCGCCTCGCCGAGGGCCCTCTCCGCGAAGACGCCGACGAAGCCCCCGCGGCCGCGCAGCTCCGCATCTTCGAGGTCGAAGCCACCCAGATCTCCTCTGCACCCGTCGTCGAATCCGTCGCCCCCGAGTGGTCTTCCATCCTGCTCAGCGCGCTCCCCGCCACGGCCCCGGTCCCCTCCCCCGAGACCGACTACAACCCCGACGCCCGCCCCCAGACCGCTCCGCTCAACCTGCGCCTGATGGCCGCCATGGTCGACGGCTGCGTCATCCTGACCGCCTTCCTCGCCTTCACCGCAGCCTTCGCCCTCACCGTCGGCAAGCTGTCCGCCACTCCCGCCACCAACCCCATCCTCGGCTCCATGAGCCTTCAAACCGCTGCGATCACCTCCGCCGTGGTTCTCGCCTTCCTGATCCTCCTCTACCAGGTACTCTTCTTCACTCTGGGCGAGGCGACCCCCGGCATGAGATACGCCCGCATCGCTCTCTGCACCCTGAGCGACGATAACCCGACCCGTCCCGCCATGCGCCGCCGCATCTTCGCCATGCTCCTCTCTGCCTGCCCCCTCGGCCTGGGCTTCTTATGGGCCTTACTGGACGAGGACGGCCTCGGCTGGCACGACCGCATCTCCCGCATGTACCAGCGCAGCTACTAACCAGCCTCCCGCCGTGTCTTCGATTACGCAGACCTCCATCCCACCCGCCCCATCCACCACCCCGTCATCGCTGCTCCTCCTCCGACCGATCACCCGCCCCCAAAGCATGTCATCCTGAGCGAAGCGGCTCACGGCACTCAGTGAGCCGCGCAGTCGAAGGACCTGCGGTTGCTCTTGCCCTTGTCCCTGTTGTTGTCGTTGCTCTTGCCTTTGCCGTTGTTCTTGCTCTTGCCGTTGCCGTTGTTATTGCCGTTGCCGTTG
>Ga0302220_10002572_pt1 | contig 13153 bp, 14 predicted proteins | sample II_Palsa_E1_3_FD_194572 | JGI IMG/M metagenome (GOLD analysis project Ga0302220, IMG submission 194572) | Peat permafrost microbial communities from Stordalen Mire near Abisko, Sweden - II_Palsa_E1_3 | ecosystem: Environmental > Terrestrial > Soil > Palsa > Peat permafrost | place: Sweden... | reverse complement strand
CGAAATCGCTGGGTAAAGCCGGACCGGGATATGCACCAGGCCGAAACTGATCGCGCCACGCCATATGATCTGAGCCATTGCCGACTCCCGAGTCTGAGATGGGATCGACGCGCCGTGGGCGCGTCACGCTAACCCTACGAGCAAACCCTGTGCCAGCAAGCAGCGCTGTGCCAACGCCTAGTCTTCGTCTTGGGACCGCGGCTGGCCCTACCTGAACAATCGCCGCCGACGCCGTCGCACGCGCGGCACGCCGTGCTTGTTCGCCAATATCATCGCAACCGGTGCCAGCCCATCCACGTGTTCACTGATGACTTTGGTCACGGCCAGCAACGGCGAGCACAGCAACAAACCCCATACTCCCCAGAGCCAACCCCATATGAATAGGCTGACGAACATCACGCAAGCGTCCATTTGCAAAGCGCGGCTTTGCAGGATCGTGGTGATGAAGGTTCCACCGAGCATGGCGATGAACAGCGACACGGCGGCGATGACAAAAGCGTGTTGCAGATTGCCCGAGGTAAGCCACGAAAGAATGAAACTGGCGGCTGCGATCAATGCCGTGCCGAAATAAGGGATGAAATGCAATGCGGCGGTTGCCACGCCCCACATGACCGCCTGCTGCATACCCAATAACGCAAAGCAGACCGCCGTGGCGCCACCGATAATCACGTTGGCCACCAGCAAGGCCAGTAACGAGTTTTGGATTTGGCGCGACATCTCGGTCAGCATGCGCGCCCGGCGCTTCTGCCGGCTTAGGCCGCCGCCCGTGCTCAACAAATATTTGCGCCGAAGTTCGTCGCCGGAAGCCAACAGGAAAAACGTCAGGAAACTGACCACCAGCAAATTGCTGAACGCGTTGGCGATGCTGAGCGAACCACTCAAGAAGAAATCGCGGAAGTTAAAAATCGGCGCGGCCGGCGCAGCGCTTGCATGAATCTGAGGCGGGCCGACTTGGTTGCCCAGTTGCTCGATCAGTGTGGTCGCGCTCTGAAGCTTCTTGACTGTCGGAATGCGGCTGTGACGCAAAGCGTTCAGCTCATCGGTGATTTTCTCTGCGGCGGCCGGTACTTGTTCGGTTAACGCAATCAAGCCGTCTTGCGATGCATACAGGAAATAGCACCCCGCCACCCACAACACCGATACCACTATGCCCGCGGCAGCTACGCGCGGCAGTCCGAAACGTCTTAGGTAACGGGTTGGAGGATTGAGCGCGAAACTGCCGATGACACTGACTGCGATCGGAATCAGCAGCGTGCGCGCCCAGAAGAGGAAGGCCACTGCACCCATTAACGTCAGCAGCAGCAACAGGAAGCGTTCGAGCCGAGCGCGAGGCGCCGCAAATGCAGGCGCCGGCACGGCCACCACCGCAGGCCCCTCGCGGCGCGTACCCGGTGCGACGGTGTGTAGCGACGCGCTTTCGTCCACGTTGGGTGGGAACGGCATCAAAGACTCACTCACAACGTAGCAGCAAGTAGTGCTGCCAAACAAAGGGTTTGATGAATATTCATTGAATGACCTTCAAAACAGATGGGATCGTCGCATTCGCGCCTTCTTGCCGACACGTGTAATTTTTACCACATGCGCTTTGACGCGCTGCCGACCGAAAAGCTCCCGCTAAACGCATAGCCGCGGGAACAACATTTGCGACCCAATCTTACAGCCATCTGGCTGGGGTCAAACCGCGCCGGCGATTGCCCCAGGCGTTTTACTTTGGGCGACCACCATGAACGATCGATCGAAGTTTGACAACATCCCGCTCTTCGAAGAACCCCAAGCATCGGGCGCTTTGGCGCTGGCCGAGTTGAACGCTTACCTCGCCGCCATGGAATTCGATGCGTCGCGGTGGGCCGCGGTGGGCACGGCGTTCAGGGCGTTGGTCGATGCGGGTTTCGATCAATTACCTTTGCCCGGCTCAGGCGCGACCGTGCAGCGATGGAATGCGCTGGCCGCCGTGGCAGCGCGCGATCTGAGCCTCGCGAAATTCTTCGAAGGCCATACCGATGCGCTGGCGATACTCGCCGAGCTGCAGCCCGGTTACCCCCAGGCGCAGGAATATTGGGGCGTGTGGGCCTCGGAATCGCCGAATGCGCGCATCACCGCATCGTCGCCGGGCGGCGCAGCCGAGGCAGCGGGCGGGACGGCAGTCGAGTTGAACGGCGTCAAACAGTGGTGTTCCGGTGCGGCCGCGGTTACCCATGCGCTCGTGACAGGGTGGGACCCCGATGGTGCCGCAGGCCTGTATGCCGTGGAACTGAATCAAGCGGGCGTGATGGTGGCCACAGGCGGCTGGCATGCCGTGGGCATGCAGGCTACCGCAAGCGTCGAAGTGGTCTTCGAGCACGTCGCGGCACAGCGTATCGGTAACGTGGGCACATACGTTACACGCCCCGGATTCTGGCAAGGTGGGGCAGGCATTGCGGCCTGCTGGTACGGCGCCATCGCGGAACTGGCGCGCAGCGTCGTGCAGGCAACGGCGCAACGTCCCAATCCCCACCGCAATGCCCATCTGGGCAGCATACTCGTGGCCGTGGGCAACGCTGCGTCGACACTGCGCGAGGCCGCCGACGCGATCGACGAAATGCCGCATGCCGATGCGCGATGGCTCGCGTTGCGTACACGCCTGAGCGTCGAGGACGCCGCGTGCGAAGTGCTCGAACACGCCGCACGAGCGCTAGGGGCCGCGCCGGTGTGCCTGGACGCTCATATCGCCCGACTGATGGCGGACCTGCCGGTGTTCATGCGTCAGAGCCATGCGGAACACGATCTGGCCGCGTTGGGTGAGTTTCACGCCCGAACCCACGCGCAAGCCGCTGAAAAATCACCACTCGATGCGCTCGACGCGAGATGCCTATGGCAAATCTGATCTCCTCCCCGCTTGCTGACCATTTTGAGCAGCTTTATCGACTCAGCGATGATCCTTGGGCGATGCGCGCGCGATGGTATGAGTCACGCAAACGAGCGCTCACGCTGGCATGCCTGCCGAAAGCGCAATACGAAGCCGGCTTCGAGCCAGGCTGTGCAAATGGCGAACTGAGCGCTGCACTGGCGTCACGCTGCGCAACGCTGCTGGTGTCGGATCTGAATGCCACTGCTGTGGAACTCGCGCGCAACCGCCTGCGCGATCTTCCCCAGGTGCAGGTTGAGCAGCGCGCGATGCCGCATCAGTGGCCGCAGCAACGATTCGATTTGGTGGTGATCAGCGAGCTGGCCTATTACCTCAGTGCGGCCGACCTGAAAGTCTTGCTCGGCCACATAATCAATTCGCTGGCGCCCGACGCTACCCTGCTCGCCTGCCACTGGCGGCGCACGGTGGAAGCCAACGGGCAAAGCGCCGAGCGTATCCATGCTGCATTCAATGCGCGACCGGAGTTGACGCGACTGGTCAGCCATCGCGAAGATGATTTCATTCTCGAAGTGTGGTCGCCCGATGCACGCTCGGTCGCGCAGCGTGAAGGCATGGTGCCGGATACAACCGTATAGCGGGCGAACAAATCGCAGGTCCGATCAGGCGGCTTTGTTCAGCGAGTCGTCAAGACCCCATGGCTCGGGCCCCCCTGCAGTTTCCCGTGACGCCTGCCGCAGCGGCATCGCCAGAAACTGGGCCTCGGGTTCGCGAACCTGTATCGTTTCCAGACACGTGCCAAACCCACCGGGAATTTTAAAGTCTTTGCGCGCGCTGGTCGTCACACGTGGCGAGGCGCTCCAGGCGATACTTGCGCCGCTCGCAATCAGTGCGTCCACGAGCGCGACATCCTCGCTCACCGAGAGACCGGAAAAACCACCGGCCAATGCATAGGCATGCGCCGACACGCCCAGGTTAGCGCCATGTATATGTCGATGGCCGTCGCGATCCATATAGTTACGCTCGTATTCGCGGCGCACCCAAGCACTGTGTTCCGACCATTCGTCGACACCCACCGTACCGCATACCGCATCGGTACGAAGTTCGAGCTGGGACATTATCCAGTTCTCCGAAACAACCGTGTCCGCATCGGTGAACGCCAACCACCGGGTGCCGCACGCCAGCAGGTAATCGGCGCCGGCCGCTCGGGCAGCGCCGACGTTGCACGCGTTGATCGATAGCGTTTCGACGCCGCAGGTTCGGGCGATCTGCGCCGAACGGTCGCGGCATGCATCCAGCACCACGACAATCTTCACGGCTTCACGATGTAGCCCCGGATGACACGAGGCGGCGATGACAGTGCGCAGGCAACGTTCGATTCGTTGCTCTTCGTTGTGCGCTGGGATCACGATTCCGATCACAATACGACTCCGTTAAGTTTAGGACTTCCCAATACGAAACGGGAAAGCCCGAAGCTTTTAGCAAATCGTGTGCCTAAGCGAAATTAAGCCGGGAATTTCAAGACGGGGGAATTTAAGGCGGCGGATTTCACGTCGCGGCTCGCAAGCCGGCCGGTGCGTGAACCAGTGTCCAATAGCGCCCTGGCAAATAGAACTCGGCGGTGTCGGGCGCGTCGAACCCCAGCAACTGGCTTTGATACGCGGCGACTGCCCGACGCGTTAATTCGGCCACGTCGTCGCTGGCCGTCTTGCCGCTGTGCCCGCCTACGCTCGCCTGCATAGCGAATGGCGTCGCCACGATTTCATTGTCGGCCAGCATGATCAGCCGCCCCTGCACCAGACCCTCGACTCGCCGATAGGGGGCTTCTTCATATCCTAGCCAGCGTAGCTGCGGATTTTCTTTTAGAACCCGCAGACAAGCGCAATGCACGAGATCGTGATCCGGGTGACAAAGCCCAAGCGGGATCATTACCGTGCCGCAGCGATGAGCGACGACCAGCGCATCGATCGCCTGTGCAACCGCGTCAACAGCGGGACGTTCACCATATTGGCGATCCAAAAAGCCCAACCGCAGCGCATGGGCATGCAATAGGCTCAAAGCGCGATCGTCCTCCGCGAAGCGCGCGCGCATCGCCTGCTCTGCGTCGACAAAGCCGCATCTCGCATCCCAATCGGTGTGCATCGGGCTCTCGGCCGGCGTAGCGGTAAAGACAGTGCCAACCAGGACATCAGGTTGCCGTGCCATCCAGTCCGCACAACTGAACACCGCATCATCAAAGTGCGGCGAGACGATCAACAGCGACGCATTGGCAGAGGACATTGTTCAATGAGCTGACCAGGTGAAAACCACGGTGTGAAAAGCCGCGCGCAAGCGACGTAAAGGCCGCGGGCCGATCGCGTTCGTATCGCACCAAACTTACCGGGCAACGACCGTTTTTACACGCGCCCCACTGCCACCCATGTGCACGCGTGCCCATCGAACGCGTGGCTACCCTGCGGGAAACACGCGCAACGCATGCGCAACCCATGCGCGGAGCCACGCGCGAAGTTGTGCATGAAAAGAGGACTGTACAAACTCCTGATAGACGTTTGCAATTTTCGTGCCGCGGCACAACGCCTGCTCAACGTCCTGCTCATCACCCTCGTTACTCAGAACCAAAGCGCCGCGAGCTGCGCGCCAAAACCACCTAGCATCAAGACCAATGCGACGACAGACATCGACAAATATAATTTTTTGCGCTGCCGCGCCTCCTGCATCACCTCGGCCGCTTTCCTGCCGTCCTTCACTTCTTCGTGGGGTTCTGCCGTGACGGCAATGACCGCCTGCTCATCGTGTGTGGGTTGGGGAAAACCGTAAAAAAACAGCACAACAACGCCGGCCATATTGGCAATCAGGCCGGTAGCGCTCAGCAGTTGGTGCGTCATGGCAGGTCTCCGTTCGGAACCGACGCAATCGGGCCACACCGTCTGCTGTAGGTGTGCCCCAGGCGATGTTCGCCGCGACGTCGATCACCTTGGCGGTGATCGCGGCCAGCTTCCTGTTGTTTCGAGATCCCTCGCGAACAATGGTTCCTAAGCCTGGACACGTCTGCAAAGGCAACCGTCAATCAAGGCGGGTCGACGGTCGGTGTTCAGCGCAGATCGGGGGACGCCACAAGAGACACGCCCTGCGTTTGCGCCGCCGCGACCTGGGCGGCCAAGCCACGTTCAAAAGCCGGGCGTTCGCGCAGCCTTTGCCAATAGGCGGCCACTGCCGGTTTGAACCGTGGCTTCAATCCCAGATGCTCGGCCAACATCAACGCATATCCGACCGAAATATCGGCCACCGTAAAACGTCCCGCACAAATATAGTGATTGGACTGCAGCAGCGGTTCGAGGCTGCGTAATCGCGACACAAACCACTTCGCGTAGTCGTCAGCCACTTGCGGCTGACGACGCTCATCCGGTTCCTGATGCAGATAGCGCAGCACCAGCGTTTGCGGGAACGTCAGCGTGGCTTCGCCGAAATGCAGGTAATTCAGGTAGGCGCCGAAACCGGGCTCGTCTGCGGTAACGTCCAGCGGCGTGGGTGCCGCGCGCGTGGCCAGGTACTGGCACATTGCGGCGGATTCCGTCATGTGCGTTTCACCGTCGATCAACAAAGGTATCGTGCCCAGCGGATTGATCGCGAGAAACGAGCGATCGAGCACACGCGGTGGGAAGGGCAACATTTTCAATTCGTAGGACATGCCCAGTTCTTCGAGCGCCCAAAGCGGCCGGAAAGAGCGCGCACTCATGCAGTGATAAAGCGTGATCATCGGCCTGCCGTTCCATGAAAAAAAGCCCACGTACGACTAGGCAGTCGTGCGTGGGCTGGCGCGATCAGCCGTCTAGCGGCCAACCGATCTATTTAACGCACCCAGTGGCAAGCGCGGTGATGGTGGTGATCGAAGTGGCACACTTTATGGCCGCGGTGATCGTACGCCTGCGCGCTCAGCGGAGCAAACGCAGCCAAACCAGCGGCCAGCATCAGTGCTGCCAAAACTGTCTTTCCCATTGTCATATTTTTCCTCTCGTAGTAAAGAACCGCGGACCGCTGTCACGTTCGTTGCGTGAACGATAGCCAACGGTCCTCGGCATTAATAGTGATGCCAGCGATCGTCGTGATGACGTTCCCACTCATGCCGCCCCCAGTAACGATGACCGTCCCAGTAGCGATCGCCGTGCCAACCAATTATCACGGCCGGTCCGGCAACATAAGCGGGTTGGGGATAATACACCGCCGGCGGAGGCGGCGGTGCGACATAAACTGGGGCGGGAGCGACATACACCGGCGCGCCGAGATTGATGCCGACGTCGACTCGAGCCAGAGCCAGGCCCGAAAAGCCGAGCGCCAAAGCGCCCGCGCCCAGCGACAGCGCCAAACGTTTGGTATTCATGAGACACCTCATATGAGTAGTGAGTAAATTCATCGTAGCGAGGTTCATCTCAAAGATCATTACCAAAATGTAACGGCTGCGAAAAAAATGAGAGATTTAGGGGCTCCTCGCCCGATCTTTGGGGCGAATCGATTAGCAAACTTACTTTATTTTACAAATACCCACTTATTTATATCAAGTGACAGATCGATCGCCCGCGACAGCTGTCGATCATATCAGTTCTCCTGCCGTCTTTCAGCCTAGCCGTTCAGCCTACGGCGGGTTGTTCGCGACGCTCGCTGTAGCGATTCACGGGGCGCGGCAAGCCAAGATTTTCGCGCAACGTGCTGCCTTCGTATTCGGTTCTGAACAAACCGCGCCGCTGAAGTTCCGGAATCACACCAGCGGCAAATTCATCGAGGCCGCCCGGCAACCACGGCGACATTATATTGAAACCGTCCGCGCCGCCTTCTTCGAACCACTGCTGCAATTGGTCCGCAATACTTTGCGCCGTACCGACCACTTGCTGATGACCGCGCGCGCCGGCGATGCGCAAATAGAGTTGGCGTATGGTCAGGTTTTCACGTTGCGCCAGATCGAATAGCAGACGCTGGCGGCTGCGGCCGCCATTGGTTTCGGGTAGATCGGGCAGAGGCCCGTCGAGCGGGTATGGCGATAGGTCGACACCACCGGTCATACCGGAGAGCAGCGATAAGCCCACCACCGGGTGGATCAGGTCCTGCAATTGCTGGAATTTTTCTTCCGCTTCCTCTTGCGTGCGGCCGATCACCGGAAAGATGCCCGGCATGATCTTCAAGTGGTCGGGTTGCCGCCCGTATTTCTCCAAGCGACCTTTGACGTCGCGGTAGAACGATTGCGCTTCCTCGAACGTCTGGTGCGCCACGAAGATCACTTCGGCAGTCTGCGCGGCCAATTCGCGGCCGGCCTCCGACGCGCCCGCCTGCACGACCACCGGCCAGCCTTGCGGAGAGCGCGCTACGTTGAGCGGCCCGCGCACCGAAAAATGTTTGCCGCTGTGGTTCAGCGTGTGCAGCTTGGCGGGATCGAAATACACGCCGCTGGCCTTGTCGCGGATGAACGCATCGTCCTCCCAGCTATCCCATAGCCCCGCCACCACATCGTAGAACTCGCGTGCACGTTCGTAGCGCAAGCCGTGGTCCGGATGACGTTCGAAGTTGAAGTTGAGTGCTTCCGATTCGGTACTCGAAGTCACGAGGTTCCAACCTGAGCGCCCGCCGCTGAGATGATCGAGCGACGCGAATTTGCGCGCCAGGTTGTAAGGCTCGTTGAAGGTGGTCGAGACGGTCGCGATCAAGCCGATTTTCTCGGTGACGACCGACAAGGCCGACAGCAGCGTGATCGGTTCGAAATGATCGGCGCGCGCGGTGCGCGATAGCGATGCGAGCTGTGAGTCGCGCACGCTGACACCGTCGGCGAAAAAGACCGCGTCGAATTTCGCGCGCTCGGCGCTCTGCGCAAGTTGGGCATAGTGCCGGAAGTTCTGCCCGGCATCGGCTTGGGCGTCGGGATGGCGCCAAGCAGCGATATGGTGGCCGGTTTGCATGAGGAATGCGCCCAGCTTGATCTGTCGTTTGGTTTGTTGTTGGGTTGGCTTCATCGGTTTTTCTCGGAACGGTTCATAAGGAGGCGTCAGCCGCGCCGCCAGGCTCGGCAAACTCGCGTAGCACGTCGTCGCGGATTCGAATGAATTCCGGATCGCTGCGGTTGCGCGGGCGCGCCATAGGCACGTCGACCACGCGTTTGACGCGTCCCGGGCGCGGTTGCATGACGACCACCCGGTCGCCCAGGAACACCGCTTCCTCGACATCGTGGGTGACCAACACCATCGTGATGCGTTCCCGTGCCCAGATGCGCTGCAATTCGCCTTGCAGGCGGCTGCGCGTGAGTGCGTCCAGTGCGCCAAACGGCTCGTCGAGCAGCAGCACGCTGGGGCGGTTAACCAGCCCTCGTGCGATCGCCACGCGCTGCGCCATGCCCCCCGAAAGCTGATGCGCATAGGCATGCTCGAAACCGCCCAGACCGACCAGTTCGATGTGCTCGGCGATCGCCAGCCGCTTCTGCGCCGCATCAAGGCCCGAGTTGCGCAGCGCCACGCCGATGTTCTGCTCGACATTCAACCAGGGAAACAGCCGATGCTCCTGGAACACGATGCCGCGCGCGAGACTGGTGCCGGCAACGGTTTGTCCATCGAGCCGTATCGTTCCATCGAATTCGGCGTCTAGCCCGGCAATCAAGCGCAACAGCGTCGATTTTCCGCAACCGCTTGCGCCGACCACGCTGACGAATTCGCCGGCGGCAACATCGAGTTCAATGTCGGCCAGCACCTCGAGATTGCCGCCCGGCTGCGCGTAGTTTTTGCTGACATGGCGGATCTGCAAATCGTTGGTGCGCTGCGGCTCGACATTTTGCTGGGTACTTCGCTTGCTGCTCTGCTTGGTATTTCGCTCATTGCTCTCTTGTACTCTCGACAAAAGCTCTGACATAACAATGACTCCACGAACTAAAAATTAGCGGCTGCGGTGCGCGAATAGACGCCGCTCCAGCAGTCTGGCGCTGGCGTTCAATGCCCAGCCAACGATACCGATCACGACAATGCCAAACAGCACCAGATCCATGCGAAATTGTTCGCTGCCGTCGATCAGCATGTTGCCGATGCCGCTGCCGGCCACGAGCAAATACTCCGCACCCAGCGTGGCCAGCCATGAATAAATCAAAGCCAGGTAGATCCCGGTAAACACCGACGGCAAGGCCGCCGGCAACACCACCCGCACCACCACTTGCCAACGCGTGTAGCGATAAACGCGCGCTACTTCGAGCAACTCGGGCGACACATTGCGTATGCCATCGCTTACATGCGCGACCACCGGCAGCAGCGCCGCCAACGAGAGAAACACCACTTTGGCCGCGTCTCCCAAGCCGAACCAGACGGAGATCAACGGAATCCAGGCAAATAAGGAGATCTGTTTGAAGGTATTGAAACTAGGACCTAATACGCGCTCGGCCAAACGCGAAAAGCCGAGCAGACCGCCGAGCACCAAGCCACCGGCCGTGCCCAGCGCAAAGCCGGTGAGTTCGCGTGCCAAGCTCGCTGAGAGCGCACGCCACAAAGCGCCGCTCGCGATCTGTTCGATGCCGGTATGAACAACCTGCTGTGGCGAGACCAGCAAGCCGGAACGGCTGATATCGGTCGCGCTGACGCCCCACCACACGGCGAGCGCCAGCAGCGGCAAGACCGCGCCGCGCCAACGCCGCGGCGCGGTGGACGTGGACGTGGACGTGGACGTAGATGTCGGCGTCCGCGTCGGCTTAGTGTGCCCAGCGCGATCGGCGTCGATCGCTGGCGGCGTCAATTCAAAGTCGGCAGCGTGTGCCATGCCCATCTCCCGGTCAGCCATTCAGAATGCGCGGAATGCACGACGAGCGCCGCGCGTGAGCCGTGCTTCCAGCGCGTTGAGCAAGCGGTCGATGACATAGCCGATCGCACCGACCACGATCACCGCGGCCATCACCAGATCCAGCTGGAACAACTGCCGTCCATAAACGATCAGGTAGCCCAAGCCCTGCGAGGAGGCGACCAGTTCCACCACGACCAGCGCCAGCCACGCTTTGGTAAATGCCAGCCGCACCCCGGTGGCGATCGTTGGCAACGCGGCGGGAAACACCACCTCGGTGATCAACTGCCAACGGCTGTAGCGAAACACGTCCGCCACTTCGTAATATGCCGCGGGGGCCTGCCGGAAACCTTGCAAGGTGCTCAACGTGACGGGCACCAGTGCGGCCTGCCCGATCAACAGATATTTGAGCGGCTCGCCTATCCCCACCAACAACAGCAGGAACGGCAACCAGCCCAGCACCGGGATTTGCACAAGTGCATTGAAACTGGGCAGCACATAGCTTTCCAGCGTACGCGACATGCCTAAGCTACTGCCGAGCAGCAGCCCCAGTGCGGTGCCTCCCGCGAAGCCGACCAGTACGCGCGATAGGCTGATCCACGTGTTGCTCCACAGGTCGCCGCTGCGCGCCAAGTCCAGCAGTGTCTCCAGTACCAGATGCGGCGCGGGCAGTACTTGTGGCGCTATCCAACCGAAGCTCGAGCCGGCTAGCCATAAGGAAAACAACAGTACCGGCACGATGAACGGCAAGATCTGCCAACGCAGCGTTCGCGCGTACTCAGTCCAGCCGCGTCGACCCTCCGTGGGGCGCGGCGCCGGATGCGCCAGGCTGCGCTCGATTGCGGTATCGCTCATCGCGGTCTCCCTCAGCTAAGCGGCTTGCCGGCCGCGTCGTAAGGCGTCCAATACGTTTGCAGCTTCAGCGTCTGCAACGCGCGGTCCAGATAAACGGGCTCAAACCACGAATCCACTTCAACGGGCTGGCGGATCAGCTTGAGCGCCAGCGCCTCTTGGGCGACGGCCTTATAGCGGCCGATCACGAATGGGTCGATCAGCGGCGAGCTGCGCGACTTGAGCGACTGCCCGGCAAATTCGGCTTGCCACGTGCTGGCTGGCACGCCGCCTTTTGCCCAAAGGTCGAACAGTGCGGCACGGTTGCTTTCCTCGGACGACCACTGCGCGCTGCGCACAACGGCGTTGACCACCCGCTGCACGATCTCGGGGTGCGCATGGTCGAAATCGTCGAGTACCAGCAGATGCGCTTGGCGTGTGAATTGCGGGCCATCGGTGTGCGATTCGTAGATGACCTTCGCGAGCCCCTGCGCCTGCAGTTTGTACAAGTGGAAGTCGCTGAACGACGCGTCGATACCCTTGGACGCGAGCGCCGCCTGCGAGCTTGCGGTGTCGAGGTTGATCACCTGCAGGTCGCGTTCCGAGAGGCCATTGGCGGCCAGCGCGTTATCCACGACCAGCTGCATGTTGGTGCCGCGAAAAAGTGCGACGCGCTTGCCCTTCAGGTCTTTGACCGAATGGATGTCGGAACCCGGGGGCACCGCCAGCTTGACGTCTGAGCGCACGCCGCTGGCCAGCAGGATGTGCGTCTTGATGCCGTTGGCGCGCGCGAGCACGGCGGGCAGGTCGCCCTGGTATGCGAAATCGAGTTGCTTATTAGCCAGCGCCTCGTTCACCGCCGGGCCTGCACCCTTGAAGAACAGCCATTCGACCTTGATGCCGTCGGGTTGGAACTCCCTTTCGAGTTCGCCTTGCAATTGGGCCGTCGCGGCGGGCGAGCCGCCGAAGGTCGGGGGGTCGCCGGCTCCCTGTTGCGCAACGCCGATGCGAATGACCGTGGGCTCGGCGGCCAGCGCTGCGCCGCTGAGCGTGAACGTGAGGGCGGCCGTGAGAAGGAGCGCCAACGGGCGCTTGAACCCGGCGGCGAACAAGGCAAAAGCGCGCGTCGCACCGACACGCAGGAAAACGAGAATAGTCATGTGATCCGCTTGGAAGTCTGGGAAATCTGGGGATTCGCCTCGATGAATTCAAACACCCCCGCGGAGAAAAGCAAAATACGAAATTGAGCTTTCGAAATCAACAAATCGTCGAATAGGAAAGTCCGTTTGCAGGAGTATCGTTATGAAGCCGTGCAGGGCCCGAGCCGTGACGCTCGAATGCCTGGAAATCAAGCGCAGGCAAAACAATTAGCAACACATAAGAGATGGACAGTTGACACATCGGTAAGCTAGGCTCACCGCTGACCTGACTCGCCGCCGTCCCGCTTCATGCTCATTGCCATGCCGACGGGCGTGCCCACTTGGTACCCATAACGACGCCGTGACTCCCGCAGCCCAAACCAGCGACGCCCCACGCATCTGGCTTATTTTTCCGGCGCTCATGCTTGTGCTGCTGCTGGCTGCGCTCGATCAAACGATCGTATCCACCGCGTTACCCACCATAGTCGGCGAGCTGGGCAGCCCGGAAAATCTATCGTGGGTCGTGACGGCGTATTTGCTCAGCGAAACC
>Ga0302220_10002571_pt1 | contig 13155 bp, 14 predicted proteins | sample II_Palsa_E1_3_FD_194572 | JGI IMG/M metagenome (GOLD analysis project Ga0302220, IMG submission 194572) | Peat permafrost microbial communities from Stordalen Mire near Abisko, Sweden - II_Palsa_E1_3 | ecosystem: Environmental > Terrestrial > Soil > Palsa > Peat permafrost | place: Sweden... | reverse complement strand
GGCCCCCGAGCTTGCTTCGGCTGCTTCGGCTGCTTCGGCTGCTTCGGCTGCGCCGTCTCCCCGTCCGACAGCACCGCCACCTGTCGCACCATTGGATCTCGGCAATCTGTTTTGGAAGATTCTCTGGGATCGTGTCCGTAACCTGCTCGGCTTCGGCCGCAAAGCATCATAAGTCGACGGTCATGAGCCCCACTAACGAACTCCCTCAGCCCGCCGACACACCGCGTGCGCGTGCCAACCATGCCGCACTGGAACGCTTGTACGCCACGCGGCCGCAGTGGCATAGCGTACGTTGCGCGCGCGACGCAATCGGCCTGCCCGATCGCACGCTGCTGCATGCCGGCCCCCCTTACTCCGATCCTCGACTACCCTCCGCCCCCGTGCTCTCGTCCGCGGTGTTGTGTTGTCTATACGAAGGCTGGGCTCGCACCGAATCCGAAGCGGAGCAGCTGATTGCGAACGGCACGGTCAAATTGGTACCGGCTCAATCGTATGGCGTAGTGACACCGCTGGCCGCGGTGATATCGCCCACCACCTCGCTAGTCGAAGTCAGCGATGCCGCCGCCGCGCCCGCTGAAACGGGACGGCGCGCCTGGTCCCTGCTCGGTAGCGGCGCGGGCGCGCAGATACGCTTCGGCAGCCGCGACCTGGCCATCCTGGCACGCCTCGCGTGGCGCGACACCGTACTCGCGCCGTGCCTGAGCGAGGCGTTAGCGACGCGGCCCATCGACTTGCTGGCACTCGCAGCGGCGGGGCTTGCCGCCGGCGACGACCTGCACGCCCGCACCGCCAGCGCCACGCAACAACTCTGCGCGCAGTTGTCGCCCCGGCTCGCTGCATGTCAGCGGCCCGAGCACGGTGCGGCGGTCGAAGCCATGTTGCAGCAGACGCCACTATTTTTCCTGACGCTCTGGATGGCCGCCTGTCACTTGATGCTCGATACCGCGGCGGCAGGCGGCCAGGATGCCGCCTCGACGCTCGTCGTCGCACTCGCCGGCAACGGGCAAACGTGCGGCATCCGGCTTGCCGGCGCGCCGGACCGCTGGTGGACTTGCACAACAGGGAGTCCGCTCGGACCGCGCCTGAATCCCGCATCGACCGACGCGATAGCTGCGCTCACCGGTGACAGCGGCGTGATCGATAGCGCAGGCTTTGGCGCCCAGGCGCTTGCTGCAGCGCCGGAAATCGAACAAGTGTTTGCCCCTTGGTTGCCGAGTGATAGTCGCGAGCAGCAAGCCAGCTTGCTAGCCGGCGCGCACCCTTATTTTGCGCACACGCCGCGGACTGCCGCGCTTCGTTGTGGAATGGATGCCGCAGCCGTTGCCACCAGCAGTACCGCGCCGCTGGCGGCGATAGCGATGATCGCCGCGGACGGCCGCGCCGGACTGCTCGGACGCGGCCTGTATAGTGCACCTTCGGAACTGTTCGCCACCGCTGTCGCGGAGCTTGGCAACTGATGGACTTACTGTCGCGCTGACTATCGCGTTGACTACCCCGCTGACTACCCCGCTAACTACGCCTCTCCGATACACATTGCCGATGCAGATCAACGACCCCGCCGTGCTTGCCGAAGTAAGCGCCGCTTTCGATGCCTACGAACTCGCGTTGACGAGCAACCAGGTAGAAACGCTGGACGCCCTGTTCTGGAATAGCGAACACACGCTACGCTACGGCGCTGCGGAAAATTTACAAGGTTACGCGCAGATCCAGTCATACCGAGCGCAACGCCCATTGCGGGGCTTGATGCGCACGGTCGTTTCGCGTTCCATCACAACCTTTGGCGCTGACTTTGCGGTCGCGAACATCACCTTCACGCGCGAGGGTGAGCCGCGCGTAGGCCGGCAATCGCAGAGCTGGGTGCGTTTCCCCACCGGCTGGCAGGTGGTCGCCGCTCATGTCAGTTGGATGGATGCGTAGTCAACGGGGGTCAGCCGGCTCGACGCAAACGTAACGTCGCGCTGAAACCGACGACGCGGACGATGCGCACGCAGACACACCTAGTCGGTCTCACGCTCCTTCGCTCGCGTAACCGGTGTACGGCTCGACTCATTACCCGCTTCGACCAGCAACTGCAGATAATGCATGAATTGCTCACGAGCGGCCGGCGGTAATTTTTCAATCGTGCGCTGGTGCGCGCGCGCGACCCCCACTTCAAGCCGCGCCAGCAACGCGCGTCCCACTTCGGTCAATTCAGCCACTTTCGTGCGCTTGTCGGTACGCGCAACCTTGCGTTGGATAAAGCGCCGCTCGACAAGTCGCGTGATCACATCGGCCGTGTTGGCGCGATCTAGACCGACCGCGCGCGACAGCACGATCTGCTCGGAAGGTCCAAGTTGTTCGAGCGCAGTCAGGATGCTGTACTGCACCGGCGTAATCCCCTCCGGCGCGCACTCCTCGAAAAACAGCGCGACGTGAATCTGGTGCAGCCGGCGAATCAGAAAACCGGGCCGAGACTCCAGCGAAGTGCCGCGCCAATCGGTCGTCGCTTGTTTACCAAACTCTGCAGACTCGGCAACCGGCAAATCGCCCATCGCTTGCGTACTGGATTCAGCGACCGGCAGCTCGGTCGGCGCTTGTGCACCGCGACGCCGTGGAGCAACGGGCAATTTAGCGCTCGCCATCTTGATCACTTTGCGAGGCGGGCCAAACGCTGACGTGTATCGGCGTCGGCTTGAAGCCTGACGAAGGATTGTTCTGCTGCGGGCAGTTGGACAGTACGGCAAGCACCGGCATTTCCGCGCGCAACTCGACATAGTCGCCGGCCTTCGATGAACTAGGCTCGATCGCAACCTGCCCCTGCGCATCGAAAGCGACACGCATAAAGAAGTTGATGTTGGACACGATTTCCGAAGGCGCCAACGCCCATTTGGATAACTCGGCGACGAAATTACTGCGGCAACTCTGCGTCTTGACTACACCGTAGCGCAATTCGTCCATCTCGTTGCTGCAGCAACCGGCCAGCGTGTCGTGAAACCCGCAGGTATCTTCGATGACGGTAAAGAGCGTCTTCGCGTGATCAGAGTAGAGCTTGTTGCCTTTGGTCACATATAGCGAGCGATTCAGTTTGATGGTGTTGGGCACATTAAGGCGGTCCAACGGCAAACTCGCCGAGTAGCAAAGGAAGTCGACCGCCTGCTGCCCTTCGAGGTCGACAATGCGCAAACGCTCGCCCGCCTCCAATCGCCGTGACCAGTGTCCGCCTGCCTCGATCGTCTCGCTCGCGAGCGGCTCGACCTCGCGACTCGAATGTTTCTGTGGCTCTTGCATGCCGCGCTCCTTTTTTCTCAATGGGAATTAATGCCAGGTAGGTAGTAGTCCCGCACCATGACGCAAGAACCGCGCCGCCTCGCGCATATCGTCAGCATACATCGTATCTTGAAACTGACGATGCTTGAACTACCTATCGGGAAATATCCCGGAGCTAATCGTCGCCCCGCAAAGAGCGTTCTTCATCCCCCTGCAGCACGAGCCAAATCGGTGCGCCATGCACCGCTGTATAAGCATCTTAGGCCGAATCTGTGCACCGGCACGGTGCTTATCCCAAGCAGAAAAACGAGCCGGTCTTCGCCCAGCCTTTTGCACATTCGCTGGCCCGTCTCTGGCATGAGCCTTGCATAGTTATGCACGATTCGTCAGTACCCGTACTAATTGTGCGAGTGCAGCGAACTCCACCCGACCGCGGACGACGTGCATCGCACGTGGAGACGGTCTCAACAGCGAAAAGGGAAAAAATCGATGTCGTCTCTCATATCACGTGCCTTAGGTCAGCCACGCCGCACATCCAACCGACCGCAACGTGCAGGGGTGCGCCGCACCGCAGCGCTCGCCGTCCTCACGCTCGCCGCGACCTTTGGCGTGTATGCCACCGCGAGCGCCCAGACCGCCGACGCGATCAAGGCGCGCGGGTCCATGACCGTTGCGACCGAAGATGATTTCAAGCCTTTCGAGTTCGTCGACAACGGCGTGCCTACCGGCTACGACACCGAAATGCTGGCCTTGGTCAAAAAGAAACTCGGCATCAACATCACGCAGCAGATCATGCCGTGGTCGGGCATCCTGCCAGGCGTCACCACGGGTAAATACGACATGGCCGTTACAGCCGTGCTGGTCACCCCCGAACGCAAAGCGGTGTTCGATTTCACGTCGCCGCTCGCGCAGTCCACCACGTTCTACGCCGTCAAAAAAGGCTCGAGCATCACCTCGGCTGACGATCTGGTCGGCAAGGTGGTCGGGGTTCAGACAGGCAGCGCGATGCTGGCCGACCTGAAAGCGTTCGACGAAGCGATGAAGAAGAAAACCGGCAAAGGGCTCAAGCAAATCGTCGAGTACCAGTCCTACCCCGAGATCTATCAAGACCTGGCGCTTGGGCGCGTCGACGCTGTCGCCAACACACAGATCAACCTGAACTCGTTGATCCAGACCCGCCCCGACACGTTCGTGATAGGCAAGCCGATCGGCAACCCGGTCTATATCGCATGGGCGGTCAAGAAGGGCAATCCGGGCGCCTTGGCGCTCGTGGACGGCGCGCTGACCGACCTGCGCAAGAGCGGCGAAATGTACGCATTGCAAAAGAAATGGCTCGGTGCGAGCTTCGAATCAATGCCGCAATCGATTAATTGATTTACCGCGAGCCCGTCGATGACCGCATACGATTACTGGAGCATCACGCGCGGCGCGCTGGCGACGATCTCGCTGTCGCTCGTGAGCATCCTGCTTGGGGTCCCGCTCGGGCTGGCGTTGGCATTGATACGCTGGGCCCGTGTTCCCGTGCTCAGCCGGCTGGTGTATGGCTACGTCAGCGTGGTCCGGTCGTGCCCGACGGTCACACTGACCTTGCTGGTGTATTTTGCGCTGCCCCAGCTCGGGTTGTCGCTTGAGCCGACCGGGGCGGCCATACTCGCGCTGACTGTCAGTACCTCGGCGTTCAACTGCGAGATCTGGCGTAGCGCGTTGGTCGAGTTTCCGCGCGACCAATACGATGCGGCACGTGCGTTTGCGATGTCGCGCTGGGTGCGCCTCAAGTTGATTGTGTTTCCGCAAATCTGGCGGGCGAGCCTGCCTGCGCTCGTCAACGAAATGACGCTGCAAATCAAGTCGACGCCGGCCGTCGCGGTGATCGGCATCGTCGACATTACGCGTGCGGCCTTACGGGTGGGCGCCAATACCTATCAACCGCTGCCGCCGTTTATCTTCGCGCTGCTGCTTTATGGCGTGATCGTGTTCGCCTTGTTGCGCGTGCAGCGCGCGCTCGAACGCCGTCAACGCGTCAGCGGGGCAATGGCATGAGCGATTTCCTGATTATCTGGGGGCAGCGCGATGTCGTGCTGGCCGGCCTGCTCAACACCGTGATCCTGCTCGTGATCGCAGCAGTCGCTTCGATCGTGCTCGGCGCGGTGCTCGCGGCACTATTGATGTCCAAGCACAAGGCGGTGGCAAAAGGGGCGGCGCTGTATGTCGATGCGATGCGCTGTTCGCCGTTCCTGCTGTTTGTTTATCTGATTTATTTCGGCTTGCCGACACTGGGCATCAGCTTGTCGAACTGGGTATCGGGCGCGATCGCGCTGATACTCTACAACACCGCTTACATGGCCGAACTGATGCGCGGCGCATGGCTGGAACTGCCGGCCACGATGATCGAATCGGGCAAGGCCTTCGGCTTTCGCGGCGTGTCCCTGCTGCGCTATATCATCCTGCCGCCCGTGCTGCTGCGCGCGATGCCGTTGATCAGCAGCCAATTGATCCAGATCGTCAAGGACAGCGCGTTTCTCACCGTGATCGCCGTGTCGGAACTCACGCACGAGATGACCAGCATCCAGGCGACCTACTTTATTCCGTTCGCGGCCTTCGTCACGGCAGTCGCTCTGTATTGGGGCATCTGCCTTACGATCGAAGCGGCAAACGGCATGCTCGACAAGTATGCAGAACAACGCAGGTCGTGACCCCTACTCAACGGCAAGCCCATGAACTCGATTTCTGTCAGCGCCACAGACGCGCATAAGCCCGATGGACTCAACGCGGGCGCCCCGGCCGCCGCCGTGGGCGACGTTGCGCTGACCGTGCTACACCTGAACGGCATTTCCAAATCCTTCGGCAGCAATCAGGTCCTGCGCGATGTCTCCTTGACAGTGGCCAAGGGCGAGACGGTCTGCCTGCTCGGCCCCTCGGGCTGCGGCAAGTCGACTTTGCTGCGCTGTATCAACTGGCTGGAGGTACCCGATGCCGGCAGCATTCATGTGTCCGGCAACCGCATGGGCGTGCGCGGCAACACCAGCTTGAAGATGAGCGACGCCGACCTGGCGCAGGTGCGCGCCAAGATCGGCATGGTGTTCCAGCATTTTGCCTTGTGGCCGCATTTGAGCGTGATCGAAAACGTGATGGCGGCGCCCTTGCATGTGCTCAAGCGCGACCGCGCCGAAGTCAGGGCGGAGGCGGAGCAATTGCTGGCGCGAGTCGGGCTTGCCGAAAAGTGCGACCAGTTCCCGTCGCAACTCTCGGGCGGTCAGAAACAGCGCGTCGGCATCGCCCGCGCGCTCGCGATGAAACCCGACGTACTGCTATTCGATGAGCCGACCAGCGCGCTCGATCCGATGCTGGTCGGTGAAGTACTGAGCGTGATGCAGGCACTGGCCAGCGAAGGCGCGACGATGGTCATCGTTACGCACGAGATGGAGTTCGCGCGGCAAGTGGCGAACCGGGTGGTATTCATGGACGCCGGCCAAGTGGTGGAAACCGCGCCGCCCGCACAGTTCTTCAGCGCGCCGGCATCGGTCCGGGCTCGGCAATTTTTGGCACGCTTTCACGGGCAGGGCACGGTGGCCTGAGGGCGGCCGGGGGAAACGTGGGGCGTGGGAACGGGCGGCTAAGGCAAACGCGGGGCCGTGCAAACAAGCACCTCCGTCAAACCGGTAGGCTCGGCTTGCACGGAGGCACCACCAGTTCATTCAAGTTTTCTGCTTGCTCTGCAGCGACTCGACGAGCGCCAGCAGTTTCGCCATTTCGGTTTCGAGGAGCTCGGTGAGATTGCGCAGCGCTTCTTCTTTCGAAGTCCCGCTCGCGCTGTATTTCCTCAAAACCTGGGCGTGGTCGGCCGACAACGCTGCCAAGTCCAGGAAAATTTCGTCGCCTTGGCGGCTCGGCGCGGTGGCGCAGTAGCCACCGCGTTGCGCGCTGGTTGAAGCCGCCTGGGTTGAAGCCCCCTGGGTTGAAGCCCCCTGCGCGGGTTTCGCCGCTGCGGTACCGCCAGGAAGAAAGCCCGAGCCCAGCAGGCTGCGCCCGCGTTTATGGTCCTTGTACATGTCGCCTCCCGCCCACCTTAAGAATCGCAAAAGATCCCGAAGCTTGCGATCCGGGAATGGAGTTCAGTATTTGGGATTCAATACGCGGGCGGTAGTTCCCTCAGTACGGAAACGCACGACGGGGGATTTTGCGGAACGCCCGAGCGCGACAAGCGCTCGGGGTGTCAAGGATGGCGATGCGCACGCTCTATCGGGCGGTATCGGCAGCCATCATATTTTTGCCGACCGGCGCTCCAGGCTTGCGGTCCGGCAGCAGGAAGGCGATCAGCGCAGCGAGGAACGCGGCGACGGCAAGCACCACCAGCGCCATAGAGAAGTTGCCGGTGAAGTCCTTGATGATGCCGACGACCCACGGGCCGGCCAGACCGCCGAACTGCCCGATGGTGTTGATCAGCGCGATGCCGATTGCCGCTGCCGCGCCGCCGAGAAACTCGCCCGTCAACGTCCAGAACACGGCCAGGCAACCCCAGATACCGGCAGCCGCTATGCAAAGCAACACGAGTCCGATGATCGGTTGCGAGACAAACGCGCAAGCGAGCAAGGCCACGCCGCCGACAACCATGCAGATGGCGATGTGCAGCTTGCGCTCGGCTACCTTGTCGGAATGACGCGAGACGAGACTCATCGACAGCGCTGCGCAGCAAAACGGCAATGCGGTCAGGAAGCCGACTTGGAGATCGCTCGACGTGCCCATGCTCTTGATGATCTGCGGCAACCACAGCAGCACGCCGTAGAAGGCCGTAAGAAAGCACACGAACAGCGCAGACAAGCTCCACACGCGCGGCATCACGGCGATCTTCAGGAACGGCAGGTTGGCGGTCTTCTCCAGCTTGGCCGCTTCGCTTGCCAGTTCGTTCACCAGCCAATTTCTTTGATCGGCGGCGAGCCACTTGGCGCGCTCTGGCCGGTCGGTCAGCCAGACCAGCACGAACAGGCCGAGCACAACAGCGGGCACGGCCTCGAACAGCAGCATCCAGCGCCAACCGGAAATACCGTGGCTGCCGTCCATCGTATGCATCAACAAACCGGAGACCGGCGAGCCGATCGCCGAGGCAATCGCGGTCGCCATGATCACGCCGGCGTTGGCGCGCGAACGGTAACGTACCGGAAACCAGTAAGCCAGGTAAGCGACTACGCCAGGGATAAAGCCCGCTTCGGCAACCCCGAGCATAAAGCGCAGCACATAGAACGAGGTCTGCGTATGCACGAAGGCCAGCATGCCCGACACCAGCCCCCATGTCACCATGATGCGGGCGATCCAAAGCCGCGCACCGACACGATGCAACATGATGTTGCTCGGGACTTCGAACACCGCATAGCCGATGAAGAAGATGCCGGCTCCGAGACCAAATACCGATGCGCTAAAGCCCAGCTCATGATTCATGCGCAGGGCTGCAAAGCCGATATTGACGCGGTCCAGGTAATTAATGATCAGCAATACGAACAGGAACGGAATCAGGCGCCAGTACACGCGCTTGATCGTCAGCGATTCTAGTGAATTCTCCACTACAGCCTCCTTGTGGAACCGCCTGCCGAAGGGCAGGCGGCGTGTTTGGTTTGTGTCGGGTTTTTGTTTTTCTTATGGGTGGGGCGAGATGCGGGTCGACGCTATGGCTTCAACTCGCGGCGTGTTCGGTCCAGGCTTCCGGATTCAGCAAATTGATAGGCCGCCCGGCACGCCATGCGATCAGTTGTTCAATGGCGATGCCGAAGTAATGCTCATAAGTATCTTTCTCGACGTAGCCGATATGGGGCGTAGCCAGCACGTTATCGAAACGCAACAACGGATGGTCGGCGTTGTAGATCGGCTCGCGCTCGTACACGTCGACGGCCGCAAAACCTGGGCGGCCGGCCGTCAGCGCCGCTTCGAGCGCACCGTCGGCCACGACTTCGCTGCGGCTGGTGTTGACGAACAGCGCGGTCGGTTTCATCGCCAGCAGATCGTCGCGCGTGATCGAGCCGCGCGTGGCCGGCAAAAGACGCAAATGACAGCAGACCACATCTGCCTGGCTGAAGAATTTTTTCCGGTCGGTCTCGGTTTCCACGCCATCCTTGGCCGCGGCCTCGATCGACGTCACGTGGTCGCCCAGCGCGATTACCCGCATGCCGAAGGCGCGGCCATATCCCGCCACTACGCTGCCGATCTTGCCGTAGCCGGCGATACCGAGCGTGCGGCCTTGCAAACCGGTACCGAGGTGGCCTTGCCAAAGACCGGCCTTGAAGCGCGTCGCTTCGAGATGAACCTTGCGCATCGACGCCATCACGAGCGCCCAGGTCAGCTCGGCAGCCGCGGTCGTGGCGGAGCCCTCCGAGCATACGGGAATGCCGCGCGCCGTGCAGGCTTTGAGATCGACGTGATTGGCGGCGCGCCCAGTTTGGCTAATGAACTTCAGGTTCGGCAGTCGCGCGAGCAGTTCGGCACTGATCGGCGTGCGTTCGCGAATCAGCAGCAAAGCGTCGGCAGAGGCGAAGCGCCGTGCTTGTTCGTCGATCGAAGTCACGGTGTCCTGATGGATTTCGACTTCGAAATCGCGGGCCAGCGACGCATAGCAGTCGAGCGTCTTCACGCAGTCCTGGTAGTCGTCGGAGATAATCACTTTCATAGTTTTCTCGCGAGCCGCTTAGATTTTCGACCAGGGGGCCGATATCAGGAGCTGGTTTTCCTGGTTGTCGATAAAGCGGCCTTCCGCTGTTTTTTGCTTGTACACCTTCCAGTCCGGGTCACTCTCCATCGCGGCGCGCTTGCGCTGGCGATCGGCGAAATCCTCGTAGCCCCACAGATGCACGACCTGATTGAGCTGACCGACTTCGGTGATGAAATAGCCGAGCGGGTCGCCGATGTGCCGGCGCTGCACCGGCAAACCATGCGATTCGTAGATGGCGAGATACTGCTTGAGCTGCCCGGGCACGATCGTGTACCGGCGAAGATCGACCAACATGTGTGTTTCCTCGTAAAGACTAGCGCTCAGTGTAGGGCGACCTGCTTCCCTAGTACAATCGATTAAAACTGCACTATTCACGAGAAAATTGGATGAATGAAGATCGGTCCACAAAGCGGCTTTCGGTACGGCATGTGCGTGCGTTTGTCGCCGTGGCCCAGCATCGCAGCCTGACGCGAGCCGCGGAGTCGCTGTTCGTGACCCAATCGGCGCTGAGCCTGACGATCCAGCATCTGGAGCAGGATCTTGGCGTCTTGTTGTTCAATCGGACCACGCGCCGGCTCGACCTGACCGAGGCCGGAGAGGAATTCCTGCCGTCCGCCAAGCGTGTGCTGCACGAGTTCGATTCGACCATCGGCGACATGCGCGCGCTGGGCAAACGCGAACGCGGCCGGGTCGGGGTGGCGGCGGTGCCATCGGTCATGGCGCTGTTGATACCGGAGGCGGTGGCGACGTATATCGATGCGTTTCCCGGCATCGATGTGTATTTGCGCGAGGACAATTCCGAAAGCGTGCAGCAGCGGATCATCAACGGCGACGTCGATTTCGGCATCTGCAGCCCGTGGGAGGCGGATTCGGAACTGGTGTTCGAGCCGCTGTTGGAGGATTCATTCGGCGTGGTGTTCGCGCCGCATCATGCGCTGGCCGAAAGTACCGACGAAATCTCGTGGGACGAGATTGGCGAATATCGCATCATCGGTTTCAGTCCGGACTTGGGGATGCAGCATCAATTGAGCAACACGCCGGGATTGAGCCGTGAAGTGCGCGAGCCGCGCTATCGCGTGTCGAACACATCGACGATAGAGACTTTGCTGATGCGGGGGCTGGGTGTATCGGTGATGTCGGCGCTGGCGGCGCAGCGTACGCCGCTGAATCGGCTCAGCCTGAGGCTGCTGTCGCAGCCGGTGCTCACACGTACCGTGGGCGTGGTGCGTCGCGAGGGCAAGGCGTTCTCGCCCGCCGCGGCGGCGATGCTCGCGCACATTCGAAAGGCTGTGCCGCAACTGGCCCGCTTTCCGGGAGTGAGGGTCTTAGCGGAAAAGGACGGCGATTGACTAGCTTTGCGGCCGCTCGGCGATTTTGCGACATGACAATGCGACGCCCACGAAAAAGCCGCCTGGTCTGACAAGACACAGGCGGCTTTTGGGGCGAATTACGCGTTTGGCTTCGCGTCGGCTTATTAGGCCGTTTTCTTCTTCCCCATCATGCGCGTGATGTAATACTGCTGCGTAATCGACAGCACGTTGTTCACCACGTAGTACAGCACCAGGCCGGCCGGGAAGAAGAAGAACATGACCGAGAACGCCAGCGGCATGAACATCATCATCTTGGCCTGCATCGGATCCGGCGGCGTCGGGTTAAGACGCGTTTGCAGGAACATGGAAGCCGCCATCAGCACCGGCAGGATGTAAAACGGATCGGGCTGCGACAAATCGTGCAACCACAGCGCCCACGGTGCGCCGCGCATTTCGACCGACGACAGCAGCACCCAATACAGCGAGATGAACACCGGGATCTGGATCACCACCGGCAAGCAACCGCCGAACGGGTTGACCTTCTCGGTCTTGTATAGCTCCATGAGCGCCGCATTCATCTTCTGCGGATCGCCCTTGAAGCGTTCGCGCAGCGCGGTCATACGTGGCGTGATCGCCTTCATGCGCGCCATCGAGCGATAGCTTGCCGCCGAGAGCGGGAAGAACACGGCCTTGATCAGCACGGTCAGCGCAATGATCGACCAGCCCCAGTTGCCGAGCACGCTATGGATCTTGTCGAGCAGCCAGAACAGCGGCTTAGCGATGATCGTGACCCAGCCGTAATCCTTGACCAGATCGAGCCCCGGAGCGATCGAAGCGAGCATGCTCTCTTCCTCGGGACCGGCGAACAGGCGAGCCGAAACATCGACCGATTGTCCCGGCGCCAAGGTTTGCAGCGGCTCTTTCACACCCACGCGATACAGCGTCGGATCGATCTTCTGGACGTAGATGTCGCGCTTCACCCCTTGCTGCGGAATCCATGCCGTGGCGAAGTAATGCTGCACCATCGCGACCCAGCCGTTATCGGCTTGCGGTGCGTATTCCTCTTTGTTCTTGTCGATATCTTCGAACGTCATTTTCTGGAAATGATGTTCGTTGGTATAGACAGCCGGGCCGATGAAGGTATGCGAGAAACGCGGCGTTTCAACCGCCTGGTCGTCGCGCACCAATTCCATGTACAGCGTAGGCGTAACCGGCGTACTACCGGTGTTGGTCACCTGATTCGACACCGCGATCACATAGCTGCCGCGCGTGAACGTATAGGTTTTTACGACCTTCACGCCATCCTTGACCGGCGACTCGAACTTGACCGCCAGCGTGTCGCTGCCCGGGGCCATCGTGGTCGGGCCCGGCACCAGCGTGAACACGTCGCTGTGGTTCGGGAAGTTGCCGCCCGTCAGGCCGGTACGCGCCAGATAGGTATGCGTCGGCGTCTGGTCGAACAGCGTGATGTAGTCGTCTTTCTTCTCGTCGCCAACCTGCAGCAGCGACAGCTTGCTCAGCGTCGCGCCCTGCGTATCGATCACGCCTTTAAAGACGTCGGTCTGGAACTCGATTTTCTGGCTCGGCACGGCAGCTTGCGTGCCGCCGGGCAACGCGGCGGAATTCGGCGTCACGGTGCCGGGCTGGTCCGACTTGGCGCCTGGCGTCGCGTCGGCCGCAGCCTGAGTGGACACCGGGCTCGGGAAGAACATCGATGGGTGACCGTGCGAGCGCTGCCAGTTATCGAACAGGATAAGCAGCGACACAAAGAAGATAGCCCACAGAATGTTGCGTTTTGTGATAACCATGCGGCGTCTCGATATCTGGGAGGGCAGCGCTTCAGCGCTTAGAGTTGAAAGATCGTTCGGGGACGGCGTCTATACCGCCTGCCGAAAAAGGATGGCA
>Ga0302220_10002566_pt1 | contig 13177 bp, 12 predicted proteins | sample II_Palsa_E1_3_FD_194572 | JGI IMG/M metagenome (GOLD analysis project Ga0302220, IMG submission 194572) | Peat permafrost microbial communities from Stordalen Mire near Abisko, Sweden - II_Palsa_E1_3 | ecosystem: Environmental > Terrestrial > Soil > Palsa > Peat permafrost | place: Sweden... | reverse complement strand
AGAAGCTGCCTATTCGCGTGTTTGCGATCAATAAGCCGGGCGCGCTCAAGCGCATCGTTCAGGGCGACGACGAAGGTACGCTCGTCCACGTGTAAACTCACGCGGTGACAAAAGGGCGAGGGCGGGCGCGCTCCCAGGGAACTGCGCTGCCACCGCCAGCACTGCACGCAATAAAAGTACGGAGGCTCAAATGAGTGTGGCTGACATTAGAAAGAGCGTCGATCAGAAGATGCAAAAGTCGATCGAAGCGTTCAAGAACGATCTCGCGAAGATCCGCACGGGCCGCGCCCACACGGGCTTGCTGGACCATATCCAGGTGGATTACTACGGCTCGAGCGTGCCCATTTCGCAAGTCGCGAACATGACGCTCATCGACGCCCGTACGATCGGCGTGCAGGCGTGGGAAAAGAAGATGGTGCCGGTGGTGGAAAAGGCGATCCGTGACTCGGATCTGGGCCTGAACCCCTCCAACCAGGGCGATCAGATCCGCGTCCCCATGCCCGCGCTGACCGAAGAACGCCGTCGCGAACTGACGAAAGTCGTCAAGAGCGAAGGCGAAAACGCCAAGATTGCCGTGCGCAATCTGCGTCGCGACGCCAACGAGCAGTTGAAGCGGCTCGTGAAGGACAAGGAAATCTCCGAGGACGACGAACGTCGTGCAAGCGATGACGTCCAGAAGCTCACCGATAAAAACGTCGCGGAAATCGACAAGCTGGTTGTGTCGAAAGAAGCCGAAATCATGACGGTTTGAGGCCGTTTCCGGTCTCTTGCGTCGTGCCGGCGCGTCACTCTGTCGATACTTAGATTCAGCGGCCATGACCTATACCAGCTCTACCGTTCGCGTACCCGATGTCGCGGCTGTCCCGCGCCATATCGCGATCATCATGGACGGCAACGGCCGTTGGGCGACGCAGCGGCGCCTGCCGCGCGTGGCCGGCCATACGCGTGGCGTAGACGCCGTGCGTGCAACGGTCGAAAGCTGTGCGCGCCAGGGCGTCGAATTCGTGACGCTGTTCGCTTTCAGTTCCGAAAACTGGCGTCGTCCGAATGACGAAGTCTCGTTCCTCATGCGCCTGTTCGTGACGGCGCTGGAGCGCGAAGTCGGCAAACTGCACGCCAACGGCATCCGTTTGCGGGTGGTTGGCGACACCGCCATGTTCGACGACCGCATCCGCGCGCTGATCCAGCGTGCCGAAACCAAGACGGCGCGCAACACGCGGCTGACGCTGACCATCGCGGCGAATTACGGTGGCCGCTGGGACGTCATGCAGGCAGCGAAAAAGCTGGCGGAGCAGTCGGTTCAGGAAGGCCGCGTCGTTCCGGTCGACGAAGCGGCGTTCGAACAGCACCTGGCCATGGCCTATGCCCCTGAGCCTGACCTGTTCATCCGGACGGGCGGGGAGCAGCGCATCAGCAATTTCCTGCTGTGGCAGATGGCGTACACCGAACTCTATTTCACCGATACCTACTGGCCCGATTTCGACGCCGAAGCACTGGCTCGCGCGATCGAATCGTATGCTGAGCGCGAACGCCGGTTCGGGCGGACCAGCGCGCAACTCGAACCGCAATCGCAGAAGGCCGACACCCTTTCATGCTAAAGACCCGTGTCATCACGGCAATCGTCCTGCTGGCAGTGCTTCTGCCAATCACGTTGTTCGCGCCGGTGGGCGTTTTCGCGGCATTGATTGCCGTCGTGGTTATCTTCGCTGCCTGGGAATGGGCGCGGCTGCTCAAGTTGGGCGGCGGGTCGCCGGTGGTGTACGCGGTAATTGCGGGCATGGCGCTGATCGCCAGCACGCGGCTCGGACTGGGTTACAAACCGCTATATCAGATGGCGGCCATATTCTGGGTGCTGGCCGGCCCGTTCGCGCTCGCGCGCAAGCCCACGCTTGCCGAGGGCGCGTGGCGCGTGTTCCTGCTGTTCGCCGGTATTGTGACCTTCGTGGCCTGCTGGCACGCGCTGGTTGCGGCCCGTACGGTCGGGGTGGCGTTCGTGCTATCGCTTCTCCTAGTCGTATGGCTGGCCGACATTGGCGCATACTTCGCCGGAAAAGCGTTCGGCCGTCATAAACTTGCACCGTCCATCAGCCCTGGCAAAACCCGCGAAGGCGCGTTGGGTGGGTGGCTGGCGGTAATGATCGTAGGCTCGGCGGGCGCGGCCACGCTGGTTTTTGCACCGACACTGTTTTCGGCGCTGGTGCAGCATCTCGGCTGGGCCGGGGCGCTTCTCTCGTTGACGGTGCTGACCGTATTCAGCGTAATTGGCGACCTGTTCGAGTCTTTGCTGAAACGCCAGGCCGGCGTCAAGGATTCGAGCGGATTGCTGCCCGGGCACGGTGGCGTCCTTGACCGGATCGACGCATTGTTGCCTGTATTGCCGATCGCACTCCTGTTGCTCGGTCCTGTTGCCCAGTCAATCGGCTAATCGGCTAAAGAAGGATTTATGCAAAAACGTCTGACTCTGCTCGGATCCACGGGCTCGATCGGCGAAAGCACGCTCGACGTCGTGGGGCGACACCCGGACCGCTTCAAGGTCTATGCGCTCACCGCGCATCGCAACGGTGACAAGCTGGTCGACCAATGTGTGCGATTCCAGCCGGAAGTGGCGGTGGTCGGTGACGCCGATACCGCCGCGAAGGTTGCCGCCGCGCTGCGCGCCCAGGGCTGCAAGACCGAGGTGAGCTACGGCCCGCAAGCGCTCGTGGACGTCTCGGCAAGCGCCGCCTGCGACACGGTGGTGGCCGCTATTGTCGGTGCTGCGGGCCTGGCTCCCACACTGGCTGCCGCGCGCGCGGGCAAGCGCATCCTGCTGGCCAACAAGGAAGCGCTGGTCATGTCGGGCAAGATTTTTATCGACGCGGTGCACGACAACGGCGCGGTGCTGCTGCCGGTCGATAGCGAGCACAACGCGGTGTTCCAGTGCATGCCGCGTGAAGTGGCGCTGCACGGCGGGGTATCGAAGATCATTTTGACGGCATCCGGCGGACCGTTCCGCACCCGCGAGCCGTCAACGCTCCGCCACGTGACGCCAGACGAAGCCTGCAAGCATCCAAACTGGGCGATGGGCCGCAAGATTTCCGTCGATTCCGCCACGATGATGAACAAGGGCCTCGAAGTGATCGAGGCGCATTGGCTCTTCAACGTGCCGGGCTCGCGCATCGAAGTGCTGATTCATCCGCAAAGCGTGATTCATTCGCTCGTTTCATACGCGGACGGCTCCGTGCTCGCGCAACTCGGCAACCCCGACATGCGCACGCCGATTGCCTATGCACTGGCGTTTCCGGAGCGTGTTGATTCAGGCGTCGCGCAGCTTGACCTCGCACAAATTGCTTCGCTTACCTTTGAGAAGCCCGACCTGAAGCGTTTCCCATGCCTCGCGCTCGCGCTGAAGGCGCTGGAAGCCGGCGGCACCGCAAGCGCGGCGCTCAACGCGGCCAACGAGGTCGCGGTGGAAGCGTTCCTTGCTCGCCGTATCGGCTTCATGGCGATCGGGGAAGTGGTCGAGCGCGTGCTGAATGCGTTGCCGAACGGCAGTGCATCCACGCTCGACGAAGTGCTCGCCGCCGATGCCGAAGCGCGTCGCCTGGCAGGCGAGTTCGCCGCTTTGCTGACAGCCGACGCGCCGCACACCGAACGCGTCCTGCATTGAGGTCGCCATGAACTTCCTGACTGAAATCGTTGCATTTGTGGTGGCTATCGGCGTGCTGGTAGTTGTCCATGAATTCGGCCATTACAGCGTCGCGCGTCTTTGCGGCGTGAAGGTCCTGCGATTTTCGGTCGGATTCGGCAAGCCGCTCGTGAAATGGGTCAGCAAGCGCACGGGCACCGAGTGGACGATCTCCGCGCTGCCGCTCGGCGGCTACGTGAAGATGCTCGACGAACGGGAAGCGGAAGCGAGCATTCCCGAAGCCGATTTGCCGCGCGCATTCAACCGTCAACCGGTGTTCAAGCGGATCGCGATCGTTTTAGCGGGTCCGGTGGCGAACTTCATTCTCGCCATTTTGCTGTTCGCCGGCGTGTTTGCGGGTGGTGTCTCTGAGCCGGCTGCGATTCTCGCGGTGCCGGCACCCAACACCGTTGCCGCGAAGGCGGGCTTCGAGGGCGGCGAGACGATCGTTTCAATGCGCGATGTGCAGGGCAGCAGCGACGCGAGTGGCGAGACGCATCAGGTGCGCTCGTGGTCCGATCTGCGCTGGAAACTGCTCGACGCGTCGTTTGATCATCGCCGCGTGGTGCTGACGGCCAAGACGAACGAAGGTACGTTCGATTTCCCCTTAAGCGTGGGCAAGATCGACGATCAGGACGTCGACCAGGATTTCATGGATAAACTCGGCTTCGAGCCGGGTGGCGGCACGCTGGCGGTAGCCGGTGTGGAAGCGGGCAGTGCGGCGGCAAAAGCGGGCTTGCAGGCTGGGGACGTGCTGCGCGCTATCGACGGTAAAAAGATCGATAACGCGATGGGTTTTATCGACTACGTGCAGCATCGTCCGGGTACGCCGGTCTCGCTGACGGTCGAGCGCAACGGCGTGCAGCATGCGGTGCAGATCGTCCCGGAGCTCAAGCAGGACGCTGCCACACATCGCGATGTTGGCCGGATTGGCGCGTCGCTTGCGACCCGGATTCCGGCAGTGGATGTGCGTTATGGTCCGTTCGAAAGCCTGCAGCTGGGCGTCAAACGGACCTGGGACATCAGCATTTATTCGCTGCGCATGTTCGGGCGGATGATCACGGGCGAAGCGTCGCTGAAAAATCTTTCGGGGCCGGTGACGATTGCGGACTACGCCGGCAAGAGCGCGCGGCTTGGATTGTCGGCGTTTCTTTCATTCCTCGCGCTCGTGAGTATCAGTCTCGGCGTCTTGAACTTGTTACCGATTCCGGTTCTTGACGGTGGGCATCTGTTATATTATTTGGTTGAAGCCGCAACCGGCAAGGCCGTGTCAGATCGCTGGCAGCTGGTTTTGCAGCGGGCGGGTCTTGTTTGCATCGTCGCCTTGTCGATGATCGCGCTCTTTAATGACCTTGCCCGCCTGATCCGCTTTTGATCTGGCTTGGCCGTAACCTTGATCCTTTTTCATCTTGTCTGGCGGCGCTTGAACGAACGCCGTCCGGCTTGATGCAGCTATACACACTGGGGAAGCACGTTGTTCAAACCTCATCGCTTTGTTCCTAAGTCGGCTGTGGCCGCAGCATTGGCCGCAACCGGAATGGCGGCGCACGCGACAACGCCGTTTGTCGTGCAGGACATCCGGATTGACGGCCTTCAGCGCATTGAACCCGGTTCGGTATTCGCCTACTTGCCTATCAAGCAGGGCGACACGTTCACCGACGACAAAGCCTCCGAGGCAATTCGCGCGCTTTATGCAACGGGCTTCTTCAACGACGTCCAGATCGCCACACAGGGCAACGTGGTGGTGGTGCAGGTGCAGGAGCGTCCGGCCATTTCGCAAATCGACTTCTCCGGGATCCACGAGTTCGAAAAGGACAACCTGGCGAAGGCGTTGCGCGCGGTAGGCTTGTCGCAGGGCCGCTCGTACGACAAGGCGCTTGTCGACAAAGCCGAGCAGGAACTCAAGCGCCAGTACCTGACGCGCGGGTTCTACGCGGCCGAAGTCACGACCACCGTCACGCCGGTTGACCGTAACCGCGTGCAAATCCTGTTCTCGGTGGCGGAAGGTCCGAGCGCGAAGATCCGCCAGATCAACTTCATCGGCAACAAGGCGGTCAGCACGAGCACGCTGCGCGACGAGATGCAGTTGTCCACGCCGAACTGGTTCTCGTGGTACACGAAGAACGATTTGTACGCGAAGGACAAGCTCACGGGCGACCTCGAAAACGTACGCTCGTACTACCTGAATCGCGGTTATCTCGAGTTCAACATCGACTCGACGCAGGTGTCCATCTCGCCCGACAAGAAGGACATGTACCTGACGATTGCGCTGCACGAAGGCGAACCGTACAAGATCAGCGCGATCAAGCTCTCGGGCAATCTGCTCGACCGCCAGGCCGAGCTGACGAAGCTCATCAAGATCAAACCGGGTGACCGTTTCTCGGCTGAAAAGCTGCAGGCGACCACAAAGGCCATCGTCGACAAGCTCGGTGAATATGGCTACGCGTTCGCACAGGTCAACGCACAGCCGCAGATCAATCAGGCCGATCACACGGTCGACCTGACGCTGAATGTGGATCCGAGCCGTCGCGTGTATGTGCGGCGCGTGAACATCGTCGGCAATACGCGTACACGTGACGAAGTGGTGCGCCGGGAAATGCGTCAGCTCGAAAGCTCGTGGTTCGATTCGAGCCGGCTGGCGTTGTCGAAGGATCGCGTGAATCGTCTCGGTTACTTCACCGATGTCGACGTGACCACCATCCCGGTCGAAGGGACGAACGACCAGGTGGACGTGGACGTGAAAGTCACGGAAAAGCCGACCGGCGCGATTACGCTCGGCGCGGGTTTTTCGTCGACCGACAAGGTAGTGCTGTCAGCGGGCGTGTCGCAGGACAACGTGTTCGGTTCGGGTACCAGCCTCTCGGTCAACATCAATACGGCCAAGACGTACCGGACATTGACGGTGACGCAAGTCGATCCGTACTTCACCATCGACGGCATCAAGCGTATTACCGACCTGTACTACCGCACGTATCAGCCGCTGTATTACTCCACGGATTCCAGTTTCAAGATCGTTACCGTCGGTGGTGATTTGAAGTTCGGCATTCCGTTCTCGGAGCAGGACACGGTGTACTTCGGCGCGGGCCTCGAGCAGAACACGCTCGATATTGATTCCGCTACGCCGCAAAGCTATATCGACTACGTGAAGGAATTCGGCCGCGTAGTGAACAACGTGCCGGTGACGGTTGGCTGGTCGCGTGACAATCGTGACAGCGCATTGGTCCCGAGCCGCGGTTATTACACGCAGACGAACGCTGAATACGGCACGCCGGCGGGTAACACGACGTACGTCAAGGTGGACGCTCAGGCGCAGTACTACTACTCGTTCGCGCGCGGCTTCGTGCTCGGCCTGAACTTGCAAGGCGGCTACGGTAAGGGCCTGCAAGGCCAGACGTACCCGATTTTCAAGAACTACTATGCCGGCGGTATCGGCTCGGTTCGCGGCTATGAACCGAGTTCGCTGGGTCCGCGTGACACGACCACGGGAGACCCGATCGGCGGTTCGCGCATGGCGGTGGGTAACATCGAGTTGACCTTCCCGTTGCCGGGTACGGGTTATGACCGCACGCTGCGCGTCTTTACCTTCCTTGACGGCGGTAACGTCTGGGGCGATCCGGGTCAGGGCGGCACCAGCACGGGTGCGAACGGCCTGCGGTATGGTTACGGTTTCGGCTTGGCCTGGATCTCGCCGATCGGCCCGCTCAAGTTGAGCTTGGGTTTCCCGGTGACGAAGCATGCCGGCGACCAGTATCAGAAGTTCCAGTTCCAGATCGGTACGGCGTTCTAAACTGCGATCGGGATGTGTCGGTGGCCCGGTTTTCCGCTCTTGTCGCGGAGCTGGGGTGCCTGACACAGTGGCTTGACTTGGTAACCTGATTCAGCGACTTGATTGAGCAAGATAAGTCAGTGGTGTAAATAAGTAACGTGAGGAAGACTTTGCGAACCGGTAAGCTTTCTAAACATGTAGCGTTGGCGCTTGTCATGTCGGTGGCGCTCGGCCTGACGGGTGCCGCCAAGGCAGAGGCGCAGGAGACCCGGATTGCAGCCGTCAACTCCGATCGCATCTTGCGTGAGTCAGCAGCGGCGAAGGCGGCGCAGACGAAGCTCGAAAGAGAGTTTTCAAAGCGAGACAAGGCGCTGCAGGACATGGCAGCGGGCCTGAAGACCCTGTCGGACGCAATGGACAAGAACGGCGCAGGCATGGCACCTGCCGACCGTGCTGCCAAGCAACGCGAGTTGTCGCAGGCCGATCAGGACTTCCAGCGCAAACAACGCGAATTTCGCGAAGACCTGAATCAGCGGCGCAACGAAGAGCTTGCTGCCGTGCTGGACAAGGCCAACAAGGTCATCAAGCAGATTGCGGAAGCGCAGCATTACGACCTGATCGTGCAGGAGGCGGTGTACGTCAGTCCGCGCATCGATATCACCGATCAGGTGCTGAAGGCGCTGGCCGCAAATCAGGCGAGCCTGTCTGCCAATCCAGCTAGTAGTTCGAACTGATCGGGAGCGGTACCGGATGGCATCAGACAGTGCGATCACGCTTGGTGAACTGACCGAGCGCTTCGGCGGAGACATAGCGGGCGATGCAGCGCATCGCGTGAACGGCCTCGCGCCGCTCGACAAAGCCGGCCCCACGCAACTCGCCTTTCTCGCGAACCAGAAATATTTGTCTCAAGTGGAAAGCACTCAGGCCGGTGGGGTATTGATTTCGCCAGCAGACCTGGAAAAAGTGACGTCGCCGGAAGGGCGTAACTTCATCGTCACAGCGAATCCCTACGCTTATTTTGCGCGTGTGGCGCAGGCTTTCATCGACCTCGCGACGCCGCCGGTTGAACCCGGCGTGCATCCCACGGCGTTTATCCATCCCGGCGCGAAGGTGGCGGCCAGTGCCGTGATCGGGCCGCACGTGAGCGTGGAAGCGGGCGCCGAGATTGGCGAGCGCGTGAAGCTGGATGCGGGCGTGACGATCGGCCAGGGCGTCAAGCTGGCTGACGACGTTCATCTCTATCCCCACGTGAGCGTCTATCATGGCTGTAAGCTCGGGGCGCGCGTGATCGTGCATGCCGGCGCGGTGATCGGTGCAGACGGTTTTGGTTTTGCTCCGGATTTTGCCGGCGACGGCGACGCGCGCACCGGCAACTGGGTCAAGATTCCGCAAGTCGGCGCCGTGGTCGTGGCAGAGGACGTGGAGATCGGCGCGAACACGACGATCGACCGGGGCGCAATGGCCGATACGGTGATCGAGGAAGGCGTGAAGATCGATAATCTGGTCCAGATCGGGCATAACTGCCGGATCGGCGCCTACACGGTGATTGCAGGCTGCGCGGGCATTGCGGGCAGCACGAACATTGGACGGCACTGCATGATCGGCGGCGCGGTGGGCATTGCGGGCCACGTGACGCTGGCGGACTACGTGATCGTCACGGCCCAGTCCGGCGTGTCGAAGTCGCTGCTGAAGCCGGGTATGTACACCAGCGCGTTCCCCGCCGTGAATCACGCCGACTGGAACAAAAGCGCTGCCATTGTGCGTAATCTGGACAAGTTGCGCGAACGCATCAAGACGCTCGAAGCGGCCGTAGCTTCGGGCACTCACCCGGATAACACCGCGGATAACATCCCGGACAGCACTTCAGGCAAGCATTAAGACGGTAAATACCGGCATCCCACGCGAAGCCGCTTGTTGTTTGTTGCTTATCAACGAGTAACGAGCTAACGAGCGGTTTCGCAGTCAACACCCGCGCTGTGAAGCGCGCGAGCAGAACGACTATGAGCACCGAAAAAATCAATCTAGACATCCACAAGATTCTCACGTTGCTGCCGCATCGGTATCCGATCCTGCTCGTCGACCGAGTACTCGAACTCACGCCGCATAAGAGCATCAAAGCGCTGAAGAACGTGTCGATCAACGAGCCGTATTTTCAGGGTCACTTCCCGACACGGCCTGTGATGCCTGGCGTGCTGATTCTCGAAGCGCTTGCGCAGGCAGCCGCGCTGCTGACGTTCGCCGAGGAGAAGGAGCCGCACGACCCGGAAACCACTCTGTATTACTTCGTAGGCATCGACCGGGCACGCTTCAAGCGCGTGGTCGAACCCGGCGACCAGTTGATCCTGAACGTGAACTTCGAGCGCTACATGCGCGGCATCTGGAAATTCAGCGCACGTGCCGAAGTGGACGGTGCAGTAGCAGCCGAAGCCGAGTTGATGTGCACCGTGAAAAACACGGCCGCCGACCCGAAGTGACGCGAGCCGTGCCTAAGTGACGCGAGCCGTGCCTTAGCCGGCGCGGCAAACCAAGCAACTGAACACCAAGCGAGGGCGCATGAGCAAGATTCACCCTACCGCGATCATCGAGCCGGGCGCGCAGCTCGACGAATCCGTCGAAGTCGGTCCATACGCGATCGTCGGCCAGCACGTGCAAATTGGCGCGCGCACGACTATTGGTTCGCACAGCATAATCGAAGGCCATACGGTCCTCGGTAGCGACAACCGCATCGGCCACTACGCATCCGTCGGCGGCCGGCCGCAGGACATGAAGTACAAGGACGAGCCCACCCGGCTTGTGATCGGCGAGCGCAACACCATCCGCGAATTCACCACCATTCATACCGGCACGGTGCAGGATACAGGCGTGACCACCATCGGCGACGACAACTGGATCATGGCGTACGTGCACGTAGGCCATGATTGCCAGCTTGGCAGCAACATCGTCATGTCGAGCAACGCGCAACTGGCAGGTCACGTGATCATTGGCGACCATGCCATTGTCGGCGGCATGTCGGGCGTGCATCAGTTCGTGCGCATTGGCGCGCATTCCATGCTGGGCGGTGCGTCCGCGCTCGTGCAGGACATCCCTCCGTTCGTGATCGCCGCCGGTAACAAGGCTGAGCCGCACGGTATCAACGTGGAAGGGCTGCGTCGCCGTGGCTTCTCGGCTGAGGCTATTTCGGCGCTGCGTTCGGCGTATCGCGTGGTGTACAAGAGCGGCGCGACGCTGGAAGAAGCGAAAGTGCAATTACGTGAACTCGCTTCCGCAGGTGGAGACGGCGACGCGCCCGTCACGGCGCTGGCCGATTTTATCGACGCCTCGCAGCGCGGCATCATCCGTTGACCGAGCGCTCGATGACGCTGGCCCCCGCCCCCCTGCGCGTTGCGATGGTGGCGGGCGAGCCGTCAGGCGATCTGCTTGCGGCTTCCCTGCTTGAGGGCTTGAACGAGCGTTTGCCGGCCGGCACGCAGTTCAACGGGATCGGCGGTCCACGCATGACGGCCGCGGGTTTCGACGCCCACTGGCCGATGGACAAGCTGACGGTGCGGGGTTATGTCGAAGCGCTCAAGCATATTCCCGAGATCCTGGGCATTCGCAACGAGCTCAAGCGGCAACTGCTCGCGGAGCCGCCGTCGGTGTTTATCGGCGTGGATGCGCCCGATTTCAATTTTGGTCTCGAACACGCGTTGCGCGACGCCGGTATTCCGACAGTGCATTTCGTGTGTCCGTCGATCTGGGCGTGGCGCGGCGGACGGATCAAGAAGATCGTCAAAGCTGTCGATCACATGCTGTGCGTGTTCCCGTTCGAACCGGCGCTGATGGAGAAGGCGGGCATTGCGTCCACCTACGTGGGCCATCCGCTCGCCGATGAAATCCCGCTCGTGCCTGACGTTGAAGGCGCGCGCCGCGCATTGGGCTTGGCGGAGGGCGGCCCGATCATCGCGGTGTTGCCCGGTAGCCGGCGTTCCGAGATCGCGCTGATCGGCCCGACCTTTTTCGACGCGATGGAGCTCATGCAGCTTCGCGAACCCGGTGTGCGTTTCGTGATGCCGGCGGCGACTGCTGCGTTGCGCGAATTGCTGCAGCCGCTGGTTGCCGCGCATCCGAATCTCGCGCTGACGATCACTGAAGGCAAGGCTCAGGTGGCGATGACTGCCGCCGACGCCATCCTGGTCAAGAGCGGCACCGTGACGCTGGAAGCAGCGCTGCTTAAAAAGCCGATGGTCATCTCGTACAAGGTGCCTTGGCTGACGGGCCAGATCATGCAGCGGCAGGGTTATTTGCCGTATGTCGGCTTGCCGAATATTCTGGCCGGGCGGTTTGTCGTGCCGGAGATTCTCCAGCATTTCGCCACGCCCGAAGCGCTTGCCGACGCCACGCTGAAACAGTTGAATGACGATGCGAACCGCGCGACACTGACGGAAATCTTCACGGAAATGCATCACGCGCTGCGTCAGAACACGGCTCAACGCGCTGCGCAGGCCGTGGCGCAGGTGCTGGAAACGAGGAGGCCGCGGTAATGGCGAAGATCGTCGTGAAAGGCGTGGTACGGCGCGCGAGGCGGCAAGCACTGCAGCCTGCGTTCGACTTCGACGTCGACATGCCGTCCGACGTCATTTGCGGCGTGGACGAAGCCGGCCGTGGCCCGCTGGCGGGTCCCGTGGTTGCGGCGGCGGTGATCTTCGATCCATCGAAACCCAAGATTCGCGGACTCGATGACTCGAAGGTGCTGAGCGCCAAGAAGCGCGAGGAGTTGTACGAGAAGATCATCGACCGTGCGCTGGCCTATAGCGTGGCTTCGGCGACGGTCGACGAAATCGACACGATCAACATTCTCCATGCCACCATGCTCGCGATGAAACGCGCCGTGGAAGGGCTGTCGGTTACGCCGACGGTCGCGAAGATCGACGGTAACCGGTGTCCCCAGTTGTCGATGCGCTCGGTGGCTGTTATTGGCGGCGACGCGTTGATCGCGCAGATTTCGGCGGCTTCCATTCTGGCCAAAGTCACGCGCGACCGGATGCTGCTGCAATTGCACGAAGTTCACCCCGTTTATGGTTTCGATGCCCACGCCGGTTACGGCACGCCGCAGCACCTGAGGGCGTTGCTTGAACACGGGCCTTGCGAGCATCATCGGCGTTCGTTTGCGCCTGTTCGTGAGGCGCATGCGCGCTTGGGCACGGCGTTGCCGGTTGTTGCGGCCGGGGTGCTTGAAGCGGCTGCCGCGGAGCAAGGCGTCGACGCTCCTCCGTTCTGAATTCTCCCCACGTGAAATCCATTACCTCGCGGGATAACCCGCTTTACAAGCGCCTGAAGGCGCTCGCCGGATCGACCTCGCAGCAGCGCCGCAGTGGCCACGCTTTGCTCGAAGGGCTGCATCTCGCCAGTGCTTATCTCGACGCGGAAGGGCAGCCAGAGACGTGCGTTGTGACCGAGGGTGCGCTTGAGCACGATGAAGCGCGGCAGATTGTCGGCCGGATCGATCCTGCGCATGTTTATACGTTGCCCGATGCTTTGTTCGGACAACTATCGAGTGTCGTGCATGGTGTGGGGATGGTGTTGCTGGTCGAGAAAATCGCGCCATCGTTGCCCGAACGCATCACTGGGACGTGTCTGGTTCTCGATGGTATCCAGGATGCCGGCAATGTCGGATCCATCTTGCGGAGCGCCGCAGCGGCCGGCGTTCAGCATGTGTTTTGCGTACCCGGGACGGTGTTCGCGTGGTCATCGAAGGTGCTGAGGGC
>Ga0302220_10002565_pt1 | contig 13181 bp, 12 predicted proteins | sample II_Palsa_E1_3_FD_194572 | JGI IMG/M metagenome (GOLD analysis project Ga0302220, IMG submission 194572) | Peat permafrost microbial communities from Stordalen Mire near Abisko, Sweden - II_Palsa_E1_3 | ecosystem: Environmental > Terrestrial > Soil > Palsa > Peat permafrost | place: Sweden... | reverse complement strand
GTTCCAACCGTGCTCATGCTGATGCCCAGCGTACGCGCTACCTCCTTGTTGCTGGCGCCTTGGCTGATGTGCCGCAACACATCAACTTCCCGCTCCGACAATGTCGCTCGCTTGACACGATCCGGTGTGCGTACCGAGGCCGTATGTTCTGACGAGGTCATGGCGACAACCACGTCGGCGTCGAACCGCCCCGCTTGCGCCTCCTTGGTCAAAGTACGCGCCGCTTCCTCGAAACTCAGTGGCTCTCTCCACGGTCTAGGCGAGCGCAACGCAATCCAGGCGACGGCCGTGGAAAGCACGCGCGCCTCAAGAGAAATTTCCCGCCCGCTCGCGCTGCGGAAATAGCCGGAGCCATCAAGGCGTTCGTAGGCAAACGAGGCGATAGCGGCCTCCGGTTCCAGCGCCGCGATATTCTTGCCGGCTCGTTGTGTCCAATACGGCACGAGTCGAATTTTTTCCCACGCCGCAGCCGACAATTTTCCGCTCGTATTCCAGACCGAATTCGAGACCGATGTGCGCCCCATCCCGTGGATCAACCCGGCGCGATACACCAGGCGCTGCGTACTCGTGGCGACGCCTAGCGCAGCACAGCATCGGGCGCAGGCCTGGGCGACGCGTCGTGAATACTGCGTCATCCAAGGCAGCTTAAGGTCGATCACATCGGCGATAAGCTCCGGCGAGGTCAGTTGCTGCGTTCGGTCTGTCGTCAGAAACCCATCGAAATCGTGACCGGCTTCGTGCTCAAGTGCCTCATGCCATTGCCGGCCACGCTGGGAGACCAGGTCGACCAACTCGGCCGGATAGCGCGAGCCCGCATCTTTCGTGAGCAACGTCAGTGCCGCATCGAGTCCATACACGCGGCTCAGAATTTCCAAGTCACCGGCCAGCGACACCGTAGACACTGCACGCGGCACGCCGTCGCCGGCAACGTGATTGGGCAAACCGGTGCCGTCTCGGTTCTCGAAAATATTTCGCAGCGCCACCTCGGTGTCGTGATCGAGCGCCAGCATGCGCGCGATCTCGCCAGACACCTCGCAGTGAATTTGTGCGAGGCCGGCAATCGCTGCGCCCTCGCCTCGGGCAAACACGGCCGCCAAGGCGGAATCGGGGCGCCTCGCAAGCATCGCTTCGCGCTCGGCCACGTCGTCGCCGATCAGTTGCGCGAATCCATGAGCGTTGGCCGTACAGCCGGACCACCGCAATAGCGCCACCTGTTTGACCACGTCGCACTGGTTGGTGCCGTAGCCGGCGTCGGCCGCAACTTGCGCTGCCAGCCAGGCGGTGCGCACCGAGTGATCCGTGGGTTGGCCCATGCTCAGGTCGCCGATGAAGGCCAGCGCCTTGGCAACGTCCAGAACACGGATGTCCGCTTCTTCTTCCATCTCATCCTCACACGCAAATTGGCGGTTTTACGCCGCTTTTTCCACCACTTTTTCCACCCTCATGGCGGCCACCACCGAATTCGGCCACATCGGTCATTCGATGCATAGGCAGGCGAGCCCCGCCATCTTATTCTTCTAAAGCCATAGAGTGAAAACGATGCGACACGTCGGATCCTATCTGATGGGCCGCATTTTTCATTTGTAGTGGCCGCTTACAATCGCTGCACATTTATGGGAAAAGCTTCATAATTTCACCGGCCGGCGCTGGACCCATGCGCGGCCTATCGAATAAGTCGCCTACGCGCCGCTTCGCGATTCGCTTAGTGATTAGACGCAGCACCTCTTTTGGACACCATGTCTTTCAACCCGAAATCAACCCGGCCGTTCGTTATTGCTTCTGTCATGGCCTCCATGGCCATGGTCGCCATCGAGGCGACGATCGTCTCGACCGCCATGCCGCAGATCGTGACGCAACTCGGCGGCCTGCACCTTTATAGCTGGGTCTTCTCGTCGTTCCTGCTCACTCAGACCGCCATGACGGTTGTCTTCGGCAAGCTGGCGGACTTGTACGGTCGCAAACCGGTGATGCTGATCGGTATTGCGGTGTTTCTCGTCGGGTCGGTGCTGGCCGGCTTTGCCTGGTCGATGCCCGCAATGATAGCCTTCCGGCTGATCCAGGGCGTGGGCGCCGGTGCGATCCAGCCCGTCACCATGACGATCGTGGCCGACCTGTACCCCGCGCACGAGCGCGGCAAGATCCAGGGCTATCTCGCCAGCGTGTGGGCGTTCTCCGCGGTGGTCGGCCCGGTCGTGGGCGGCTTGATCATCCGCGACCTCTCGTGGGCCTGGATTTTCTGGCTCAACATTCCGATCGGCCTGGCTTCGGCCGCCGGCTTTATTGCCTTTCTGCACGAAAAGGAGCGGCATGATCGCCCCGCGCTCGACATTGCCGGCGCGGCATTGTTCACGATCGCTATCGCGTCTTTGTTGATGGCGCTCACCGATATCGGCACCTCCGACAATACTCGAGCCGTGCTTGAATTCGGCCTGTTCTGCGTGTGTTCCGGGCTGTTCGTGGCGCAGGAGCGGCGTGCTCCCGATCCGATGATTTCGTTCTCGCTGTGGGCGCACCGGCCAATTGCCGCATCGAACGCCGCAACCGTACTCACCGGCATGGCGCTGATGGGATTGACCACATTCCTGCCCATGTATGTGCAGGGCGTGTTGCACCGCTCGCCGGTCGTCGCCGGATTCGCGCTGACCATGGTGATGGTCGGATGGCCGACTGGCGCGACGCTGGCAGCGCGGTCGTTCCATCGCTTCGGCTTACGGCAGATATTGGTCGTCGGCAGTGTGTTCTTGCCGATAGGGGCAGTCGTGTTTGTCCTGCTGACACCGGATAGCTCACCGATTGTCGCGTCCATCGGCTCGCTGGTCATGGGCTTCGGCATGGGCACATCGAGTGTGAGCGCAATGGTTCTTATCCAGGAAATCGTTCACCCTTCGCAGCGTGGCAGCGCGACGGCCTCGAACCTGTTCTCACGCAACCTCGGCAGTACGCTGGGCGCGACCATGTTCGGCGCGGTGCTCAATTACGGCCTGACGCATGCCCGAGGTATCGGCGTGGTCACGTCAGATCAGCTACGGCAGGTTCTCGAAACGCCGCCCACCCACGTCGGGAGCGACGCACTCGTTCGGCTCGCGCTTCAGCAATCGCTGCATCTCACGTTTGTGGCTATGCTGGTGATCTCGCTGGCGATTGTCGTGTCAGCCATGCTGGTTCCCACGACGGCGCTTGAACGCATGCGCGAAGCCGCGGCCCGCTGATCGGGCGTGTCCTCGCGCTCGGAGTCAACGCCAACCGGCACGTTAGCCCGCCTGACTTCACCTCACCGCATTTCATCTCACCTCGCACGGCATGGCGCGTGTGACCTCTCGTCACCCCCGCCATGCCGTGGAGTCGGCGCTTATGGCGCCGAGGCGGGCTTGGGTTGCGAGGCTTTTGCCGCATCGACCTTGCGCTGGGCGTCCTGCAGGTTCTGCGGATAATTTACTTGGTCGCCGCCGGGGTTGTAGCCGTTCTTCTCCAGAGCCTTCAGCTCGGTGTTTTTCTTCGCCCTAGCCGCTTTGTTGGCCGCCTTGCGGTTGGCCTTGCGGACTTGCTTGGGCGTAGACGCGGCCGTATCCGGTGTTTGGGCGGGTGTTTGCGCGACGGCCACCGGGCCATAAACCAGGGCAAGTCCAACACACATACTGACAGCGACGACGGCAAGGCGAAGTTTCGACATGAGTGATCTCCAGGTAGGCCGGCAAATGCCGGCCATCAACAATACCATTACGACCCGTAAGGATTGTCAGTCTGCACCCATATGCGCCGCCGCAGCGTTGCTGTCGAGATACATTTGATCTGCCGCGGGGCGTGCTGCGGGATCATCCGCCGGGCGGTTGCGCCGGTACCCTCTGCCAGCCACTGGGGCAGGCCTTGACATACGGATAGTAGCCATCGGGCTTCGCGCAGTGATACCAGTAGGTCATTTGCGGCATGCCGCCACCGCCCATGCCCGTCTGCCCCTGCTCTACGTACTGAGCCGGGGACACGCCGCCCGCCGCAGGCCAGTTAGGGTAGTAGCCGGAGTAGTACGGATACGGATAGGCGTACGGGTAGGGATACGGATAGCCGTACCCGTAACCATAGCCATAGCCGTAGCCAAAACCCGGGCCGAAATAGAAACCGACGGACCCGCCGCAGCAGTGGCCGCCGTGGCCCCACCAGCCACCACCGCCATGAGAGCCGCCACCGCCCCAGCCACCGCCACCGCCGCCACCATGGGAGCCACCCCAGCCTCCCCCACCGGCCACCGCTGCGCCGCTGGCGCCCAAGGCCGCCAATACCAGCAATAGCTGGCATACCCTACGCCCATTCATGATGGTCTCCTCGACTGTCCACGCCGATTCATATTTGCCCCCCCGAGCCGAATCTTGTGCGGGGAAAGGCGGGCCTGAATCAGGACTGGCTACTCACAAGTGTATGACTTTCTCAGGCATTCTTCCGGCTTCCTTGGCCGAGCCGAACCAGCCGGCGGTGCGGGCGATGGGGCCGTCTTCGCGGCGTCACGTCGGCTTCCTGTCCACCCCGCTGCTCGCGATGGGACCAAAGTCCAATAGTGCGCGAGCCACGCCGCACATACCATGGGCACATGGTTATCCCACGCGCCGGGATGTGCATGAGCTGGTGCCAACTGGTTGGCGTCGCCGCACTGTGTGGCGTCGGCTTCACCATGAGTCTGTTCATCGGCTCCCTCGCTTTCGAAGGCCCCGAATATTTCACGCCCCTGCGCTTGGGCGTGATCGCGGGCTCAGCCCTATCGGGCGTTACCGATTATTTATTGCTCAGGTTTGCGTCGGGTCATTCCAAGCCCCTCTCGCACGGGGCTAACTAATCGATCTCAACGGGAGCCGGGCGTCATGAACCTCGACACGCTGGAAACGCTGATGGCCGCGGCACTTGTTCTTCTGCTCGGGCGGCAGATACTCGCCCGGACAAGCCTACTGAGAACTTACAGCATTCCCGAACCGGTTGTCGGCGGTCTACTCGTCGCGGTGCTCGTTTTCGCGCTACGCAACAGCGCGCACATCGAGGTCCAGTTCGACACGACGCTTCAAGCGCCGCTGATGCTCACTTTCTTTGCCACCATCGGCCTTAACGCCGATCTGGCTGGCTTGAAAGCGGGCGGGCGTGCGCTGATGGTCTTTCTCGGTGTCGTAGTCGGCTTGCTCGTGATGCAGGATGCGCTCGGCATCGGTCTGGCTTGGGCGCTGGGCCAGGAGCGCCTGCTCGGCCTGCTCGGGGCATCGGTGACGCTCTCGGGCGGCCATGGCACGGGCGCGGCGTGGGCCAAGGTGTTCGCAGAGCGTCACGGACTCGCATCGGCCACAGAGATTGCGATTGCTTGTGCCACGTTCGGCTTGATACTCGGGGGATTGGTCGGCGGCCCGGTCGCGCGTTTTCTGATTACGCACTATCGGCTGACGCCCGACCCGAAGTCCGGTGTCGCAGGCGCGAGCGGTTTCGAGCAACCCAAAGCGGTTCGCACGATCACAGCGGAGGTCGTCATCGAAACCGTCGCGCTGATCGCCGTTTGCCTCGCTGTGGGCTCGGTGATCGCGTCGTGCTTGATCGGTACCGCGTTCGAACTGCCCACGTTCGTGTGTGTATTGTTCGTCGGCGTCGTTCTGCGAAATGGGCTGGCCGTGCCCGGTTGGTATCAGGTCTTCGAGCCCGCCGTGTCGCTGCTCGGCAATGTAAGCCTCGGGCTTTTTCTCGCCATCGCGCTGATGAGCCTGCGTTTATGGGACTTAGCCTCGCTTGCGTTGCCGTTACTCGCCATCCTGGCAGTGCAGGCTATCGCTATGGCGGTATATGCCATTGTCGTCACCTTTCGCGTGATGGGGCGCAACTATGACGCCGCGGTGCTGGCTGCCGGGCACTGCGGTTTTGGCCTTGGGGCGACGCCTACCGCAATCGCCAACATGCAAGCCATTACGGATCGGTTCGGCCCCTCTCACCTGGCTTTCTTGGTGGTGCCGATGGTGGGAGCGTTTTTTATTGACATCGCAAACGCGATCGTCATCAAGTTGTTCCTGCTCCTGCCCATTTACGGATAAAGACCGATTTGCTATTCCTCCACCTTCCCCGCCGCTTGGAAGATCCGTTGCCGTACGACGCCAATCGCCTGTTTGAGAGCGTAAAGATCTTGGAAATAGCGCTGCGGAATCCGTATCTGGCTGGCATGCGCATCAACGTTCTCGATTTCGTCGCGCCACCGCGCAATCTGGTCCAGCGTCGGTTGCTCGGTTCTCCATATTTCATCTTCCAGCGATTTGATTTCGTGATACCAAACCACGAGCCGGCGTTTCATCCGCGCCTCCATCATGCGCGGCAACGCCTGCAGCAAACCTAGCAGCAAGGCCATGAAAGGCAGCAGGATCAGCAGGCGCCTTTCAACAAAGCTGGCCAGCCAGAATGGCATGTAGCGCTGCAGGAAGGGACGACCGGATTTGAAGTAGCGCGTGCTTTCGTCGGCGATGGGAAATTCTTCGGTGTTCAGGTTGGGAAACGCGCCCAACGGCGTGAAGTAATCTTCGCCGCCGTGCACGGTCCTGGCCGCGTCCAGTAGTAGGTAGACGAGGGCCGGGTGCAGCGTGTCTTTGGACACGAGCAAAGCCGTGGCGGCTAGCAAGGTGACATCCGCCTGCGGAAGATCGTTGACGACGCTGGTCGAGGCGCGTGGGAAAATAATTTTGGAGAGTGACGGGAATTTTTGCGCCAAGGCATCGGCCTGGGCAAAGCTCATCAGCTTAAGATTGCTGTTCAGTAGTGTTTGTTGCATCGAGGCATCCGGCCTGCCGATAAAGAAAGCCGCATCCAGACTGCCATTCTCGAGGCCTTGATATGCCGAGACGGCATCCATTTCCAGCAGCGCGGCATTGTCGCCGGTGATGCCGCTATAGGCGAGCAATACGCGGGAGACGTTGAGCAGGCCGCTGCCGGGCACGCCTATGGCCACCCTTTTGCCACGCAGCTGTGCGAGCCGGTTGACGGTGGCGCCACCCCGATAAAACACCCAGATCGGTTCATATGAGACCGCAGCGATGGTCTGCAGATGGTCTGTGTCTTTCGGACTGGTGGTGCCGGATTGGATAAAGCCCACTTCGTATTCGCCGTCTGGATTCTTCAGCCGCTGATAATTTTCGGTCGAACCGGAAGAACTGCGGATATCCAGCGTGATGCCATCGCGCTTCAGGATGGGGGCATAGCGATCCGCAAAGCCGCGATAGATACCCTCGTTCGCCCCGGTTGTGATGACGATCGTGTGCTGGATGGCGGGCTTGAGTACGGTCGCCAGCACCCAACCCAGTGCTGCCAGCAACAGTATCGCGGCGATGATGAGAAGCCGCCGGCGTCCCGGTGTGATGGGGGGTTTCTGGCTACGATGAAGCGCTGGGTTGTGCCTGGCCATGGGGCGGCCTCTCTTGTTAGGCCTGTCTTGTCAGGCCGCACGATCGGCAAGCTTTTGCTGCTGCCCTAAGCGCTGCGACGTTCAACGCATTCCGCTGCGACGGTCAACGCATTTCGCCGCGGCGTATAACGCATCCCGCCGCCGCGTACAACGCATTCGACGGCTTCAGCGCAGCCATTTGCGCACGTCCTCTTCCCAGGCCGGCTGACCACACCCGGATGGGTTCTCGGGCCCGAGCACCGTTATGTAACCGCGACCTTTCATACATGATTCGTACGCTCGAACCTTCGCACACTGTCCGGGCGCTGCCGATCTGGCTGCAGCCTTGCAGTCGGCAATCGACCGATCCATCGGTCCAAAATCGAGTGCATCGGGATTGGACGACAACGCCGGTGAATCCGCACCGCCCGTCGAAAATTCGACAGGCCCCGTTTGTGCGCATGCGGCCACCAGCATCGTCGTTGCGAGCAGCGAGACGGCCCGAAAGGGAAAATGAAATCGCATCGTCTGAACCCCCATCACAGCATGGACTTGCCCTGGGCAAGAATCTTGTCGCAGACTTGTTTGGTGACCTGCTCCTTCATGCCGCCACCGCTCAAGTCCAATTTCTGACCACTGCTACTGTTCAGGATGCCCTTGGCGCCATCGGCATAGCCTTTGTCCGAAGACGGCGTACCGCCATTGAGCTTGCCCATCAGCCCGTCCTTGACGGAGGCCGCCGACGACGCGCTGCTGCCGCCAAGATAGTTGTTCTTGATGCAGAATTGCAATATGCCGGCGACATTGCCCGCACTGCCGGAACTCATCGACTGCCCCGACAGCATCCCGCCGAGATTGCCCATGCCACCCCCACCGCCCGATCCGCTGGAGCCTGCGCCGTTAAGCAGCCCCCCGAGTTGCGCGTGGGCAGCCGGCAACGGCAGTAGCAGCAACATCGCGATCAGACCGGCTGCGGCATGAATGTGGGTTTGAGTGCGGATTTGAACGTGGGATTGAACGTTGATTTGAGTGCGGGCTTGAGTGCAGTATGCGTTGGTTTTCATATCGAACCCCTTCGGCTGTCTGGGAGTACCCCCTGAACATGCTACTCTTCCTACCCTCTTTTCGGCAGTAGTTTATACGCCGTTTCCACGATTTCCTTGTTGTATTTTCGCTCCAGCCGCAACACCGTAAAATGCCCTTTGGCCATCGCCTGGAAGTGGCTGATGAAGATGGTGTTGATCGCAGCGCCGCCCACCGCGCCGATCACGGGCACCAGTTGTGCACCGAGCTTCTCCGTGTACTGCACACCTAAGCGTTCGACCACCTTCTTGATCAGCGCGACCAAATGCGGTGCAGCTCTATCAGACGCCGACTTCGCTAAAAAATCCGATGCGGTTTTGGCCTGCTGAGCAAGGGCAGCTCGAACCATGTAATAGCCCGATTCCGCCGCGTCGTCCCCTGCGGTTTTTCCGCCAAAGGCGAACACTTCGACGCAAGCCAGGATGGTGGCCTCGCTCTTGATCGACTCCCCCTCACTACGGGCAATATCGGCGATGGATCGAAATATGATGCCGGTCGTAACCGGAATTTCGGCAAGCATCGCCCATGGTCCGAAGAATCCGCCCACGCCGCCGGAGACAACGACCCCCAGCGTATGCAACCGGTTCTGTGGCGTACCCCGTGGCCTATCGCCGAAATCCTCTCCCATGGTCACCGTCGCCGTTCTGGCGACCTTCAACAGGACGTTTTCGAGGACCGTGCCTAGCCGTTGATGAATTTTCGCAGGCAGTCGTTTCAGGCCCGCCTGGATAGGTGTTCCAACCACGCTGGTCAGTTGCGCGGCAAGACCGGGGTTTTCAAGAATATTCTTCGCGGCCTGGAGGGCCTTGAGATCGGCTTCCGAGAGCGTCATCGCTGATCCCGTTGTTGATTCGAACATCGGATCGAGAATAGCGGTTTGCGGCACAAATAGCCACCGCACACGCATTGACGAGAAGTACCCCCGGCCTGCACCAAGGCGGATCAGTGTCGGATCTGCGCGATCACGACCAATATCACGGTCGCATTCGCCGGCAATTGGGAGTGCGAAAATGCCGAGCGCGCGTGGCCCGCTTTGTCGCCCAGTACCTGGGCAAAAAGGTCGGATGCACCATCGAGCACGGCGGGCTGTGCGTAGAATCCGTCAACACAACTAACGTGCCCTTCGACGCGAACGATGTGGTCTAGCCGATCGAAGCCGCCGAGGTGCTTGCGGATTTGCGCAAGTACGTTGAGCGCCGTGAGTTGGGCCGCCTGCTGCCCTTCCTCGATCGTCTGCGTGTCGCCCACTTTGCCGGTGTACATCATCTTTCCGTCGCGCAACGGCACCTGGCCGGAGATGAACAACAGATCGCCAGCCTCGCTGACTGCGGTGTAAGCGCCAAGCGGCTGCGGTGGGTTGGGCAGACTCAGACCCAGATCCTGAAGCTTTTGTTCGATTGACATGGTGACCTCCAATTTTCGGTGCGCGGGCGCGAATGGCTAAACGTCTTGGGACAAACCGCGAGCGAGCCTGACGACTTTGAACCAACGGGTTTGCTCAAACGGGTTTCAGCCAATATACGGCAGATGCGCCCCCGCAATAATGCCGTGCACCGCACTTCAGTTTGTACGCGGTGTAACGAACCGCCGGAAATTCGCACGTCTTGGCCAGGCCGACGCCACGACAGACCGCATCGTGAACACCACCGTCATCGGCCGCGCACCAAAGAAGTCATCCCCGCAAAGACTAGGGTCGCAGCTTGTCGACCAGAAAATCGACAAAACTGCGTACCCGTGACGACAAATGACGTCCATGCGGATAAAGCAGGATGAAGGGTCGCGAACAACCGCCATGCTCGCGCAGCACTTCGACCAACGCGCCGCTGGCAAGATCACGCTCGACGATAAACCGGTATGTTTGAAACAAGCCCGCACCGCTGCGTGCGAGGGTCACTCCGGCCAACGCGTCGCCCGAGGTCCGATAGCCGCCTATCGTGGCGATATCGACCGGCTCGGTCGAGCCGCCAAACTGCCAAATCAGATTGCGTCCGCTACTGGGAAGCTCGAACTGAATACATTCGTGTTGAGCCAGATCGGCCGGCGATTGCGGTACGCCGGCGCGCTTCAGATACTCGGGCGTCGCCACGATCACCAGCTCCGCGTCCTCGAGTTTGCGCGCAATCAAATTCGAGTCGTCCGGTGCTCGCCCGCGAATGGCCAGGTCGAAACCCTCGTACCCAAAATCGATATTGCGATTGCTCAAATGCGCCTCCACCTCGACGTGCGGATGGCGAGCACGGAATTCAGGCAGTAGCGGCAGCAAGCGATAGTGGCCGTAGGGAGTCGGCACGCTGATGCGCAAGACGCCCGCAGGGCTCGTTTGCTGGCCGCTCACCTCACGCTCGGCGTCCACGAGCTGAGTCAACGCGTTGCGGCATTGCTCGAAGTAAGTGCGCCCCGCATCGGTCAAGCGGATCTGGCGCGTGGTACGCACGAACAGACGTACGCCGAGCCGCTCCTCGAGTCGAGCGACCGAACGGCTCACCGCGGCAGGCGTGACGCTCGCGGCGGTCGCTGCCCGCGTAAAGCTGCCCAGATCCGCAGCCATGCAAAAAAGCTCGATGCTGCCGAGCAGAAGATCGTCGAATTGGCGTTGCATTGTTTTTATTGCTCCTGCGCTTCGTCAAGCAGCCATTCTGTGAACGCGAGTATGAATGGCGCGTGGTTTTTCTGTGCCTTGTGGACGATGTAGTAAGCGAGAAGCGGGTAGTGCCGCAGCGCGGATAGGTCGTCCAGCGGATGCGACGCACCCATTGTCCCCCAAACAAGTTTTTCTATCTCGCGGCAGAAGATCTTCCCAGTTGGCAGCCAGACCGTCAAGAACGATAGTTCTTCCACGGCGCGCCTCTTTGCCTCGCTGAAATCCAGCAAACCCAAGCCGTCGCTCGCATTCACAAGCTTCACTTTTCTGCCACGGGGCCGACATGTTCCGTGGTCATTCTGGTCATCGCCTGAAATAGGTCAGCATGCACCATCGCTGTGGCCCGCGTCGTCAATTTTTATATTTTTTTTAGACGCGCCCCCCACCCATGCCAAGTGAAAAGATCAGACATGACCAACAACAGCAGACGCGACTTTCTGCGCGCGGCCGCACAAGCGGCCGGCGCAGCCACGGCACTCGGAGCGATACCCCTGGGTATTCGCAACGCGCTCGCGATTCCCGCGAACAATGCCACGGGCAGTATCGAGGATGTGCAGCACATCGTTGTCCTGATGCAGGAAAACCGTTCGTTCGACAATTACTTTGGCTCGCTCAGGGGTGTGCGCGGCTTTGGCGACACGCGCGCGATCACCCTGCCGAGCGGCAAGCCGGTGTTTTATCAACCGGCCACCAATGCAGACGGCTACGTCCTGCCGTTTCGCCCCAACCTGCCCAATCTGGGCTTGCAGTTCGTGCAAGATCTCGACCATGGCTGGGTCACCACGCATGCGGCGTGGAATAGCGGCCGCTATGACCAGTGGGTCCCCGCCAAGGGATCGACGACGATGTTCTACATGACGCGCGAGGACATTCCGTTTCACTACCAGCTAGCCGATTCGTTCACGATCTGCGACGCCTATCATTGTTCGGCGATGACCCCGACCGATCCGAATCGCTACTATATGTGGACGGGCTGGGTCGGCAACGACGGCCTCGGCGGCGGCCCGGTGATCGACAATGCGGAACTCGGTTATTCGTGGTCGACTTATCCGGAAAAACTCGAGAGCGCCGGCATTTCGTGGAAGATCTATCAGGACATCGGCATCGGCCTGAATGCGCAAGGCGCCTGGGGCGATACCTCGAATGCCTTCATCGGCAACTTCGGCGACAACTCGCTGTTGTACTTCAATCAGTATCGCAATGCGGCGCCCGGCAGCCCGCTGTTTCAAAAGGCCTGCACCGGCACCAATGTGGCGGTCTCGGGAAATTACTTCGACATTCTCGCGAAGGATGTGCAAAACAATACGCTGCCGCAGGTTTCATGGATCGTGGCGCCCGAAGCCTATTCCGAGCACGGCAACTGGCCACCGAACTTCGGCGCCTGGTATGTCGACCAGGTCCTGCAAGTGCTCACGTCGAACCCCGAAGTGTGGAGCAAGACGGTGCTGCTGCTGACCTACGACGAGAACGACGGACTCTTCGATCACTTGGCTCCCCCCTATGCCTCGTCGACCAGCGCCACGGGCATGTCGACAGTCGATACCAGCAACGAGTTCTTTGCCGGCAACAGCACCAACCCAGCGGGCCCCTACGGCCTCGGCCCGCGCGTGCCGATGATCGCAATTTCGCCGTGGTCCAAAGGCGGCTACGTGTGTTCCGAAGTGTTCGACCACACATCGATCATCCGCTTCATACAGCAGCGTTTCGGCCGCGGCGGCGATCTCCAGGAGCCCAATGTCACGCCGTGGCGCCGCGCCGTATGCGGCGACTTGACCTCCGCCTTCAACTTCAAGAACCCCAACGACACGTTTCCGCAACTGCCCAGCACGACCCCGTTCATTCCGCCGGACAAGCTGCGTCATCCGAACGTTGTGCCCGTCGTACCGGAGCCGCAGGCCTTGCCGAAACAAGAGCCGGGCGTGCGCCCCGCTCGCGCATTGGCTTACGAATTCGTGGTGCGCGGCGAGGTCGTCGAGAACGGCGCTTCGTTCCAACTGCATCTCGTGAATACGGGGCACTTGGGCGCCAACTTCCTCGTTTATTCGGGCAATCCGCAGGACCTGCCGCGCAGTTATA
>Ga0302220_10002562_pt1 | contig 13191 bp, 18 predicted proteins | sample II_Palsa_E1_3_FD_194572 | JGI IMG/M metagenome (GOLD analysis project Ga0302220, IMG submission 194572) | Peat permafrost microbial communities from Stordalen Mire near Abisko, Sweden - II_Palsa_E1_3 | ecosystem: Environmental > Terrestrial > Soil > Palsa > Peat permafrost | place: Sweden... | reverse complement strand
GCGATGCCCTTCCGCACTCGGTTGCTGTTTATCCAGCGGACGTTTTTCTCTCGCATCTGCTTGTTTGTTATCCGGGGTTTTTTACTTTTGCGTCGCCGGGGACGTGTCCTCTGTTTACCTGCGACGCATCTTTTTGTTGTCCGTCGCGTATCTCCGCAGGATTCACTATGCGCATTACGTGCGATCTTTTGTTGTCCGGCATAAGTCATGCGTCCCTCGCGTTTGCGCTGGGTCGATGCCGTTTATTGACCGCGCGTGAATAACCGTTTGCCTGCTGTACATACGTAACTTGCCTGAAAGCGCGATTTTGCTGACCCAGGTTTATCTCACGGAGCTGTAAACGACACTGAAACTGAGGTATTGCAGGATAGGCTACCGCCGGTTTTGGGCGCCATCGTTATAAGCTCCAAGAATTTGACCAACCAGACTTCCACTCATGTCGGCGCCTGCTTGTTTGTGCCGAAGTCCCGAGCGCTCGACCTGCGCACTGTCAGGTGTAAACGCATCGGCCGGCCCAGGCTTTAGCACCCTGTCCACCACGGTTTGAATCACTTTGAATCGGTCGAATCCGCGCATGTTCAATGTCACCAGTTTGGTTGGCTACACGGCGACCACCCATTGTCGGAACGGAAGCTCTCCGCATCGCACCAGCACGGAAACATGACATTTCTCATATGGCCGCCTCCCATGTGCAAGCAAATATTGTGTTTGACGGAGTGGGTGATTGCGGGCTTATATCCGGACTGGATCGCGGAGCATAGCCCGAAAGCGCGTTAACGCTTCGGCCGGCGCGTTCATGCTGCCCTTCTTCACCGGTTGATAGAGCCGGTTCGCAGTGGGCGTGATGCCGTGCCAGAAAAACAGCAGCGCGCAGACCTCTTGATACCGATCCTGCGTTCCCGGAAACTGCGCGCGCAACTGGTCAATTCCCGCGTGCAGTTGAGCTCCAAGGCGAAGCGTTCATGGCGAGTATTTCGGGAAGATAAAAGTATAAAATTACAACGTATAACGTTGGTTATCCTGAAAAGATAGTCTGAATTTAGACATTCTGACGATAATGTTAAGTAAAATGGCGCATTGTTTGAAGTGAGCGCGCCTCTCGTTGGTTAAAGCAAATTTGTATCCATTCTTAAAGTAATTTTGTTCCTAGCCCCCTGGGCCGACATCGTCGTGCTGATGCACCCGGCAGTCGGTGTTGGGCTCAAACTGCCGGCCAGCGACGCCGGAACCGTGATGGGCACGAACCAGCGGCTTTCACGTCCGGGACGCCGGCAACCCTACAAAATTGCTTAAAGTGTCAGCCGAAGGAACAATTTTGGTTAAAACTTTTTAAAGCAAATTTGTTCCCAATGATTCACGTTGCCGCCAACTTGCCATGACTTGACGGGAACAAAATTACTTAAACTCACGTCTCACCCCATATGTCGTTTCCTGAGCCCCTCCGCGTGTCCGACGGCACCCTGGTGCCGATCGAGAACTTGTATCTCCCACCAGAGCTCGACGGCAGCCTCGGCACGAACCGCGCGCTCGGCGCCCGGCCTCAAATTGCGGCCCAAAACGACGTCGACGCGATCCGGGCGTGGCTCGCGCGCTTCGTGGACACGAAGGCGACCTTTGATACCTATCGAAAGGAGTCCGAACGGCTGTTGCTGTGGTCGACCACCGAACTGCGCAAGCCGCTCTCCTCTCTCACACACGAAGACCTCCTTCTCTACCGGCGGTTTCTGGCGGACCCGCAACCGGCGCAACGCTGGGTCATGACCGGACGCAAAGTGGCCCGCGCCGACCGATCCTGGCGGCCGTTCGCGGGACCCCTCTCCCCCGCGAGCGAGCGACAAGCGTTTGTGATTCTGAATACGCTGTTCGCGTGGCTGGTCAACGCGGGCTATCTGGCCGGCAATCCCCTGTCTCTATCGCGTCAGCGTGCGCGTAAGGCGAAGCCGCGCGTGACGCGCTTCCTCGAGGACGATCTTTGGCAGGCCGTCAAAACCTCAATCGACGCGATGCCCCGTGACACCGCACGGGAGCAGGAGCACTACGCACGCGTGCGCTGGCTGATCTCGATCCTGTATCTGATGGGTCTGCGTATCTCGGAAGTCGTGAGCAATCCGATGGGGGGCTTTTTTAGACGGCGGGACCGCGAAGGCCAGGACCGATGGTGGCTGGCGATCACTGGCAAGGGCGACAAGGAACGTTTGCTGCCGGCGACGACCGAACTGATGATGGAGCTGACACGCTATCGCCGACACTATGGCCTTGCTCCCCTGCCCTATGGTGGTGAAACGACACCCCTGCTGTTGCCGATCGGTGGCACACCCCGGACTATGACACGTGGCGCCGTGCACCTGATCATTAAGCAGGTGTTCGACAATGCGATCGACCATCTACAGTCAACGGGGGAAGCGCATGAGCGCGCAACAGAACGGTTGCGCCAAGCGTCGGCCCATTGGCTGCGGCACACAGCGGGCTCGCACATGATGGATGGGCAAGTTGACCTCCGATACGTGCGTGACAACCTAGGGCATGAATCGATCTCAACAACCAGCCAGTACCTGCATGCGGACGACGATGATCGGCACCGTGCAACAGAGGCGGGACTGAGACTCAACTGGTAGCAAGATGACTAGCATTCGAAGCTCGGCATAAGCAGGCCTGTGACCAGTAGACAACGAGAGCCTTCGTATTCAAAGGTCGATGTGGCAGATTGCGCACGAAGTAGCGCTACGGCTGATGTCCCAGGGGCGCCCGCGCTATTACACCTTTTCTTAGGGGATATGTGCTAACACGCTTCCTTGCATCGACAACCCTTCGTTCGGGCCAGCAGGCAGCGCTTATGGCAGACCTGTTGTCGCTGCTCGATGCGCTTCAGGTTGAACAGGTCGTGCTGGGCGGTTATGACTGGGGCGGCCGGGCAGCATGCGTCGTGGCGTCGCTGTACCCCTCGAGAGCGCGAGGGCTGGTTTCGGTCAACGGCTACAACGTCCAGAATAAAGCCACCGACATGCGGCCAGCCAGCCCGGAAAAGGGACATCAACTCTGGTACCAATATTATTCTCATAGTGAGCGCGGCCGGGCGAGACTGACTGAAAACCGGCGCGCGTTCTGTCACCTCTTATGGTCTTTATGGTCGCTGAGCTGGCGCTTCGACGACGACACCTACGCGCGCTCCGCAGCTTGTCTATAGCGCGCAACCACATAGGCGTTTCGCTTCTTCCACAAAGCATGGCGATCACGTCAGGCGCGCCCTAGCCCGTCCCCTTCACGAACTCGTCGGCATGCGCCACGGTGGTGGCTATGTTTAAAACCTCGCGATCCCAGCGTTTGTAAAATTCGTGCATCGCTCTCAGAACCCTACCGGGCCTCTGTTCCACACTCGCGCGCAGAACTTCCACCGAAGCATAAAACAGTGGATCGACGAAATATTGTCCTCGAAAGTTGGTCAGCTTGCCGCTTTCCAGCAAGCTGGCGGCCTTCCCAATTCGAGGAAAGCAGATCAAGCTCGGGACCTCGGCATATCGGATCATCAGCAGGTAACGCCAGCGATGTCCAGGTGCAAGGGAAGCGGGCAATAATTCCACGCTGCTTTCCATGTGCCCACACTTCCTGAGGAAGTTATATACGACTAGGACCCGCTCTTTCGCATTGCCTGCGATGAGCACATAGTGTGCGGTCGAGGTCACTGGTTGCCCCCCGTCGTCGTTCACCCTGCTATCGTCGCATTGGAGCCCAAGGACCTCCATCAAGTGCCGCTGTGCATCGGAGTTCAACGACTGCGTCCCTGCAAGGTAGCTGTCCAGCGCAGGTTTCGTGACCGCTATCCGTTTCGAGACTGCCAACACTGGCTCTGGCCAACAGCCAAGCAAAGCAGCAACAATCTCACGGCAGGTGCCCTCATCCACGATCGTCTCCAAAGCAGAAAATAGATTTGATGCCCGGCCGATATTCGCCAATGGAGAATTGACGTGTAAGCGACTTCGCATGGCGCAACTCGATGAACCGGTCGAGGAATTCGCACGACCGAGCTGTCTGAGGTTTTGGGAATGCTTGCTCTGACCTGGAACGGTATTTGACCTACCAAGAGCGTGACGATTGTAGGTTCCACCGACGGCGATGTTCGCAACGAACTCACGAATTCGATTTCCGTCTATCTATGGCGCATGGACCCATTCGGGTTCTAGACTTCAGGGAATAAACAGCCGTGAATTTGTCGGCAGGCTGCGGCACTTTGTGCGACGCCGTTACTCACATAGATCTGGAGCATCCCTCCAACCACTTCATACCATAGTAGAGCAGCGCCTCCTGGGCAGGGCGCCCTCTGGTCAGTCTACCCGGCCATGCAGCAGCTGCGGTTGACATGGGTCAATCCGTCCGATCTCCATCCGGTTGACGAATTGCAATATGCGAATCGCCGGACACGGGACGCCCGGTTCGGTCTGCCAATACATTTCTTTCTCGTCTCGCTATCATGAGCCTGCTCGCCTTGGGCTCCCACGTATGTCTGTTTGTTGATTTGCATCAACCCGTGCATGCGGCGTTCGGCGCCACATAGAACTATCCCCACGTCGTACGGATATCAAACATGAATTCCGCCCGCATTCTCGATCCGCGCCTGCTCGGTCGCGTGACGTCCGCCGACGAGGCGGCCGCCCTAATCGGCCCCGGCATGACTGTCGCCATGAGCGGCTTTACCGGTGCCGGCTACCCGAAGGCAGTACCTGTCGCGCTTGCCGCTCGGATTGGCGCCGCTCATGCGCGTGGCCAGGATTTTCGCATCACCGTCATGACCGGCGCATCGACTGCACCGGAACTCGACGGTGTACTGGCACGCGCAAATGGCATCGCGATGCGTCTGCCCTATCAATCGGATCCCACGCTACGCGACAAGATCAACGCTGGCGAGATTGAATACCTGGACATCCATCTGAGCAATGTGGCGCAGCATGCATGGTTTGGGCTATTCGGAGATTTGGATATTGCCGTAGTGGAGGTGTGCGCAATACGCGAGGACGGACTGCTTATTCCCTCCTCTTCAGTCGGGAACAACAAGACGTGGCTTGAACGCGCGAAGGGCGTGATTCTTGAAGTCAACGCGCGTCAACCCTTGGGGCTCGACGGCATGCACGACATCTACTACGGTACTGCGCTACCTCCGCACCGCATGCCGATTCCATTGTTGAACACGGGCGATCGCATCGGTGAGCCGTACCTCCGGTGCCCGACCGACAAGATCCTCGCCATCGTCGAAACGGATGCGCCGGATCGCAGCAATGCATTTACGCCACCTGATGCGACGTCCCGGCAGATTGCAGGGCACCTGATCGAGTTCCTGCGGCACGAGATTGCACGTGGCCGTCTGCCGGCCAACCTTCTGCCGTTGCAATCCGGCGTGGGCAATGTCACCAACGCCGTGCTGGCCGAACTGGGCGAAGGCGGCTTCACGGGGCTCACCGCCTTTACGGAGGTCATTCAGGACGGCATGCTCGATCTGCTGGATAACGGCACGTTGAGCATGGCCTCGGCCACTGCCCTCTCCCTGAGTCCGGCTGCAACAATTCGCTTTGCCGATGGGATAGAGCGTTTCCGTGAGCGCATCGTGTTGCGGCCCCAGGAAATCAGCAACCACCCGGAACTGGTGCGCCGTCTTGGCTGCATCGCGATGAACGGCATGATGGAAGCCGATATCTACGGCAATGTCAACTCGACTCATGTGATGGGAAGCCGCATCCAGAACGGGATCGGTGGCTCGGGCGATTTCGCGCGCAACGGCTATCTGTCATGCTTCATGTCCGCCAGCACGGCGAAGAACGGTAGCATTTCGCGGATCGTGCCGATGGCAAGCCACGTCGATCACACCGAGCACGATGTGGCTGTCGTGGTGACCGAACAGGGGCTCGCCGACCTGCGTGGCCTCTCGCCCAAGCAGCGGGCTCGGGAAATCATTGCCCGCTGTGCACATCCGGACTATCGCCCGATGCTACAGGATTATTCCGAACGCGCCTGCCAGCAAAGCTTCGGCAAGCACACCCCGCATCTACTGAAGGAAGCCCTGTCCTGGCACGAGCGGTATATCGAAAGCGGCTCCATGCGGAGCTCGTAACCGGTCCCCTTAACAAAGCATCAGGATGGCATTCAAGCGCCACATCGCAAGAGAAACTACACAGACATGGAGATATCACACGCGTTTGATCCTGCTGGGTGCTCCCAGAGCGGGTAAGAGCACTCAGGCGAACTTCATCAAGGACAAGTTCGGCATTCCGCAAATTCCGACAGGCGACATGCTGCGTACCGCCGTCACGGCTGGCTCGCCGCTCAGCGTCGCAGCGAAACGCTTCATAGATGCCGGCGAATTGCTGCTCGACGAACTGATCATCAACTCGTCAGGGAACGACTGCGCGAGCCGGACCGCGCAAGTCACCATCTGTTCGACGGTTACCACGCACGTTGCCGCAAACCGAAGCGATGAAGCAAGCCGGTGTCGCGATCGACTACGTGCTGTAAGTCGATCTTCCATTCGACGAAATCATCGTGCGTATTAACGGCCGGCGTGTCGACGCCGCGTCGGGTCGTACATATCACGTCAACTTCAACCGGGGGTTCCTTGTGATGGAGGAATTGGCTGTGTGTCCTGGGTCATGCTTGAGACATGAAGTATCTGCGATTCAGCCTCGGTCAAGTGCGGGCATCGCGCAACAGAAGCCGGACTGAGACTCAACTGGTAACAAGATGACTATCGATTCAAGGGTCTGCATTAGCAAGTCAGTGACCATCCACTGTGCGGCAACCATTGCGCACAGCAAACGCCTCTAGTCTGACCCGGAACGGACAGTGGCACAATTCGGCAGCGGCCATCGTCAGTAATGTTCGATCGCGTTTAGCGTCGCTCGCAGCGATCGCACTAACTCGATGTCCCCCTTCGCGAATTGTAGTCCCCCGATGTTGACCAGCCGGCTCACCGCCGCTTCAGCACTGACAGTGCGTTCAGTCAGGCTCCCTAGTTAGAGACTAAACGATTGATCCCTACCCCGTTGTTTGGCGGCGTAAAGGGCCTTATCCGCGCGTCCCAGCAGCACGCTAGAATGGTCATGCGTAGCAAACGCCTGAACTGAAAAGCCAATGCTAACGGTTAGATAGCCGGTGCTGGATGTGGAATGTGGGATCCCTAAGTCCCGCACTCGCTGGCATAGTGTTGCTGTAAATAACTCTGCCTGTTTTTGCGTCGTGCCGGCGGATAGCACGACAAATTCTTCGCCGCCGTACCTGGCAACAAAATCCGAACTTCGCATGAAGGATTTATTCAAACTATCAGCAACACGTTTCAATGCATTGTCGCCCGCGTTGTGACCGTAAATGTCATTAAACTGTTTGAAAAAATCCACATCGATCATAATCAGGGTCAGCGGCTCGTTATTGCGGCGTGCGATTCCCCATTGAATTTCCAGTTGCATATCAAAAAACCGGCGATTGTAAATCCCCGTCAAACCATCCTTGATTGCCAACTGCTCCAGATTCACCCTTATATCTGCGAGTGACTGATTCTCGTCACGTAATTGCTGCTGTATCAATACTCTCGTGGTCACATCCTTTTGGATTCCAATGAAATTAGTTACGACTCCGTTTTCATCGTAAATGGGCGAGATGCTCAATTCATTCCAAAACATCGTTCCGTCCTTGCGATAATTTCGTACTATCACAAGGCAATATTGGCCCTCTTTAATCGCTTTCTTAACGATTTTTAGTTCAACCTGTTCGCGGTCATCATTCTGCAAATACCGGCAATTTACGTTCGTAATTTCTTCGGATGAGTATCCAGTCATGCGTTCGAATGCTGGATTCACAAAAATCAATGGATTATCATCAACAAGATTGTCGGAGATAGTGATGCCATCGCGTGAGTCCATGACTGCCTGCTTGAGGATTTCAAGTTTCATGCGAACTCACCTAAAGGATAGAGAGGCGTTGTTCGTGGAAAAACGGAGGTGCAGTGATTGCTCATTCAGTGCCGAAACGCTCACCCTAACGGTTTATTTATTTTTCAATTGTAGATGTTGAAATCAGCTGCGATTGGTTTTTGTTTGGCGCCTCAAATCGTGAGTCCTTGACCTACTCTGGAGGCAGGATCTGTACAAACATCGATTCTGTGATCACTTAAGCTCGCTTCCCAGTGCTTCATCGACAACCAGAAAGCCGTAACACCTGCCTCTCGACGGGACCAAAAATTTTCGCACGGCAGTGCGCTTGCCGGCACGAGCAACAGAAAAGCGAAGCTCGCTGTCGGCGCTGCGACGTATAAAATAGAATGATCCGCGGGAGTAAGCGTGAAAGACTGTCAGTCTCCCATCGAAAACCGTGACCTACTCGTGATCGTTGAGGCGTTGCTCAATCTAGCCAGGTGCGGTCCAACGAATGATCACGATTGGCTGGCGGCGGAGATACATAGAACCATATGGTTCGCAGCCCAGTTGCACGACGGAGATCTAGTGGCAAGAGCCTCACTTGACGTTGCAAGTTCCCTTCTATTCGTAGGTCGTCCCGCAGAGGCGTTGCAGAAGGTGAGAAACCTTCTCGCATTGCGGGGATGACGGGGGCGCTGACAGAGTTAGCCTTCCTGATTATTCGGGCGGCACTCATTCAGTGGAAGAACGACGGACAAGGTAACATCCGTTTCGAGATAAGCCGACGCTAATGGCTGCGAAATTCTGGAGGCCGTATGGGCAGTGACGACACTGCGAGTCGTGCGAAGGACATGTCGATCGTGCTCGATGCCCTAACGTTATGGCTGAAAGCGGAAGGCGCGGCAGGACATCGCTCGGGAATTTCGGTTGAGACTGAAGAACTGATGAATTTGATGGGATCGCAGTTCGGGCTGAACTCCGTGGACCACCACCTGTTAAATATTTCCATAAAGCTGGTTGAGGCAAATGAACTCAAGGTGGCGTTCGTACAATTACGTAGCACCTCGGGAAGCAGTCCGATACGAGCCGACCCTAGGGCTACCCAACATCCCCCTTTGGGTCAGAATTAAGTGCAAACCAACAATATCTCCACCGGAACCTCGCGCGATATCGCGCTTCACCTTGTGAACAGTTCATCAAAACCAGTGAAGTCAAGGATCTGGCGAATGTCATCCAGCGCCTGCTGGCAACACCACACGTTTCATCGCAACGAGCAAATCTAGTCCGCTAGATATCGGCCTCGTGCGTTCGTTCACCGTGATGGATACTTCGCTCGGGCTCACACTTCGAAATGATCTGCTCCCTTGTGTGTCGAGGTGCGCTCATAAAACCCAACGAGAACTAACCGGCATACATTCGACTTTGAACGAGTCAGACGAGCGGCAACAGCGAACGACCACTACCGGGTGAGGTTCGGACCATTGCCACGGTGGCTCGGCTGTCCGCTGTGGCCGCACTGTGCCTGTCATGGTACGACGTCAAGTGACATCCAGAGGTCGCCACGATCGTTTGAATCCATCCATCCATCCGGGCGAGCCAGCCTCGCCTAGTCTGTCTGCGAAAGCTGGAATACGCTCCCTTCCGGATCCTCTCCGTCACGCATCAGTTGAGCGAAGCCGTCGTAGCGCATCGTCAAATTCTTCCTGCATCTCTCGAAGGGAGGAGCAGCGAAAGCGCTTCCTTGCCCGGATCGACGAGCCGGAAAAGAACTGGAAATTCAATGTAGCGATTTCGAAGAACGCAAATTCTGGAAGCACTATATAAAGGCCTACGAAGAATGCCTGAGCGCGACGAGCACAGGCGATTCCCAATAGTATGTTGTGTCCACCGACGACAAAGAGAATGCGCGAATGACCGCGTCCCAAATTGTCCTTGATACCCTCAGCGAGCTCAAGATGTCGTATCCAGAAATCTCCGAAGCATGCAGGCAGGAATTACTGACGATCCGCAAGGGGCTGGAGAAGTAGATCGCGTGGGTGGCTCGCTCGTCGATGCGCGGGTCAGCTGTCGCTTTGCGTACGCAAGGTATCTTCGTGCGCAATTCGCACGATTTCCTGTGCGATATCTTCGGGTGAAAGAACAAAATCTATGCACCCGGTCGCTATCGCGCTTTCAGGCATATCTGGCGCCGCAGCTGTCTCAAGCTTCTGCGCGATAGTAATGCCGCCCGCTTCCTTTATGCCGCACAGCGCCGCTGCCCCGTCGCCGTCATAACCAGAGACAATCACGGCTATAAGCTTACCGTTCCAATGCTGCGTCAGGGAATGCAAAAAAACGGTGATGACGTCCGGCCATCCCCTCGGCTTCGAAATCGGTTTGAGACGAAACTCGCCATTGAGGACGTGCAGATCGCGCTGCGCCGGGATGATGAATACGTGATTTGGCTGGAGGACCAATCCTTCCGTGATCAGCTCCACCGGCATTTCGGTGTAGCGCGGGAGAATCTCATGGAGCAGGGTAGCTACGCGCCTCAGGTGATTAACAATGACGATCGCAACGCCCATATCGGCCGGCAGGCACTGCAGTAGCCGGATATAGGCGTCGAGCCCGCCCGCCGACCCCCCTACGCAAACAACAGGAAATCCTTTATTGGCAATGCCAAGGTTTTTTGCTTTGAAGCGGGGCATGGTCCGTTTGTTCATAGTAGCTTGTCCGCCATGACCTCAGTGAGGATCCACCGTTGGGAATGGCAACGCCAGCCGCGGGCTTCTGTATCGCTTAATTGAGGCAGACGGTAAGCTAACGAAAGTCCATCAGAACCGGCCATTTCCCGCCCCCGCGACGCTAGGTAGAACACGCCCGGCACGCCCCACCTCTCATCGGAGTGAGTTTTTGCTCTGTTGAACTCAGCCCAGCCCCACCCGTAGCAACCTTTGGCATAATACCCGCCGCCGAGCAGAAGTACGATGATCACTATCATCAGAATTGTACCCTTCACGCATATTCTCGAGAGTACGCGAAGCCTTCGTCAAAGAGAGTGCGTTAGTGCTGGCCGATGCGGCTGCCAAGATGCTGCGCGCGGGTGTCAAAGGCCCGACGCTCATCGTTGAACTCGATCCTTTGGGTGACGGGATCATGGCCGCCGCGAAACATTTCAGCGCTGATCTCATGGTCATGGGCACGCACGGGGGGCGCGGCCGGCGACGGCTCGTGCTGGGCAGCGTGGCCGAGCGTTTCTTGCGGATCTCCACTCGGCCAGTGCTGCTGGTGCCGCTGCATTCCGGGGAAAAAAAGGAACCACGCAAAGTGAGCACGCCGGGCGTTGCTGGCGCGTCTATATAGGTGTGGGACCGTCCCGACGCCTGAGCGCCGCCGGTCGGGAATGCGCTAGAGCGCGAGTGCCGCATCGTGTTGATGTTCATCGTCGCTCCGATCGTCACGAACGGTGAGGACCGGAACATGACTCGAACGCAAAACTGTTTCCGCGACGCTGCCAATCAAATGCCGGCGCGCGCCACGCGGCCCGTGCGCCCCCATTACGATGAGATCCGCTTCGAATGCCTGGGCCGCCTGCATGAGGGCGGCCGGGATGCTTGCGCCGTGTGCATCGATTATCTGTGTAATGCAGGATACCCCGCCGCGCTCGCACAAGTCGCGCACATGACCGAGTTGCCAGTGCGCGCCGGCAACGCCCGCCTCTTCTCCGATAACCCCGCCCACGAGATCACAAAGGTCGTGCGAGACAACACACGCCACCATCAACGTCGCATCGACGGCCTGCGCCAGCTTGAGCGCCTCTTCAAGCGCAAGGTGCGCGCTGACGCTGCCGTCGAGCGCTACCAGAATTCGTTTGTACATGACCCGCTCCCCGGATGACCTTCGTGCTTCAGTGTCCTCGTGCAGGCCAGCCGATCACTTGATCCACATCAATTCCCGCGGCCCGGGGGTACGCCGCGCAAATCACGTCACCAGCGGCACGGTATGATCCGCACAACCTCAGCAGCACCCATTTCCCCCTTTGCCCGGAGAGCCCATGTCCGCGCCACGGCGTAACACGGCATCGCAGCGCGGCACGGGTCGACAGACCCGATTAACGGGCATGGTCGGCAGGGTTGGCATGGCCCGCCCTCCTGCTCACCGTAGGCGCCTCGTTCATGGCGCTCAGGCGCAAGGGCACGAAAGCCGCGAAGGCCACGGTACCGGCTTCAACACGGCTTGACGAAGCGCGACTGCTTGGCAGCCATCCGGAACGTTTCAGTCCTCTCAGGCCGCAGAGTGCCCCCATACGCTCGCTGGTGAGCCTGGTTGAGCGGCGCCGGCCGCACGTCGGCGACCAGACCCGGCTGACCAACCGGTTGTCCGACGCACTCAAGCAATACTACCCGCAGGCGCTGGAATGGTTCGATGACCGTGGCACGGTGTTGTTCTGCAACTTCCTTGAGCGCCGGCCGACGCTGCGCTCGGTCCGGCAGGCCCGCACGGCGGTCCTGGAGAGGTTCTTCGATGCAGGGCCAGCCGGATCAGCGCGCACATCGAATCCATCCGGGCCGCAGCGGCGCTGACTGACGCCCCTGCGATTATAGGCCCGTGCCGTCTGTACGTGCTGGCACTGGTGGCACGACTGCGCGCCGTGCTGGCTGCGATCGTGCAGTTCGATCGGGAGATCGCGCAGGTAGCATGCACGCTGCCCGACTATGCGCTATTCGAGAGCCTGCCCGGTGCTGCTCCCCAGCTAGCCCTGCGCCTACTTGCTGCCTCCGGTGAGCAGCGGGAGCATTTCAGGAGTGCAGATGAATAGCAGACGTACGCGGGCATTACCCCGGTGACCGAGCGCAGCGGGAAGAAGAGCTGGGTCCACTGGCGCCTGCAATGCCCGAAATTCCTGCGCCGGACCTTTGTGGAATGGGCGGCCCAGACCATCAACCGGTCATTCTGGGCGGGCGCCGACTACCGACAGCAGCGCGCGAAGGGCAGTTCGCACCAGGTCGCCGTGCGAGCACTCTCGTTCAAGTTGATCCGCATCCTGTACCGCTGCTGGCAGACGCGGACAACGTACAACGAGACTGTCTACCTGAACGCGCTGAGCAAACGCGGCTCGTCACTTCTCGTCACCTCCTCAGGGCATGAACCTACCTGTGGGTGGCTGGGGGTGAAATTCCACCGGCCGATCCGGCTGTATACGAAGGAATAACGTGAGGAAAATACCCCTTGAAATATTAAACAACCGCGGCAACGAGTGACCGATTCGTTCCATCGTTGATACAAGTCAAGATCGAGATCACCGGGGTGGCGCTTACTC
>Ga0302220_10002558_pt1 | contig 13209 bp, 19 predicted proteins | sample II_Palsa_E1_3_FD_194572 | JGI IMG/M metagenome (GOLD analysis project Ga0302220, IMG submission 194572) | Peat permafrost microbial communities from Stordalen Mire near Abisko, Sweden - II_Palsa_E1_3 | ecosystem: Environmental > Terrestrial > Soil > Palsa > Peat permafrost | place: Sweden... | reverse complement strand
GCAAAAAGGACGTACCGAGAGCTCGCCCGAAAAGTCAAAGAATGCCTGCGGTCCCTCTGAGATGGTCATGTTCTTGACGGCCTTGAGGAGCAGCAGCAGGTCCTGGGGCTGCAGCTCGTCGCGATGCAACCGCATAAACATAAACATCTGCTTGACTTCGCGTGTGCTGATGTTGAAGGACCCGAGCAGCTCCATGATGCGCAGCAGGTTCTCTATGGGGGGGAGCGTATTAGGACAGCCAGACATGGCCCCCCAACGGTACCGCGAATGTAGCCGTCCGAACTGAAGCGGTAGTAGCGCAGCAGCTTGCCCACGAGGCCCAATTTGGAGGCGACGCTGAGGTTGTGGTTGTTCTTGGCGATGAGGCACACGAGCTCGCTCCACGCGTCCGAGTGCTACGAGGGTATTGTTAGCGACGACGGAAGACTCGTGTCGGTTTACAAAGGTGAAGGGCATAAAGTGGACGAGCTGGACCAGAGAGGACAGGAACGGGCCGTTCTTGATGAACACTTGCGCGTCGCGTTGGTACTCGCCCTCGACAATCTATTTGCCCTCACTCGTTGTTAGCACCAAAGCAGGGGGGGGAGTAAAGCGGGTACCGCGTCGAGGATGCGCTTGAGCAGCCGCCCGCTCCACTCGATCTGCTGTCCTGCCCTGGCCATTGTCAGCAGCGCGGCCACGTCGATGAACGTGGGGTTGTTGTTGAGGCTGGACAGCGGCGGTGGCACAAATGACGTTGTTGACAGCGGTGTCACCGGCTCGCGCAGTGTCTGTGAGTACGGCGTCATGGGCGGGGCCGTGGCCGCGGCCGAGGCCGACGACGGGGGCAGCTGCGGGCTGGACGTGCTGCTTGTTGCGCGCTGCATCGTCGTCGACGGCGGGGTGTTGCTGTTGCTCGTCGTGCTCGAGGGTAGCCGGCCAACACCCAGTCCTCCTACGAGACCAAAGAGAGAACGAAGAAGGGAGGGGGGGGGAGGAGGAGGAGGTCAGCGACAGCGAGTGAACGTGGCGTTTGCAAAAGGGGATAAACCAAGTGGGAACCATGATTTCAAAAAGTGCGGTCCCCTGGGAGACATGAGTACTGCCGAAGAGCGACGTGCCCAGATCGAGGCCATGACGCGCGCGCTCATGAGCGGCCAGTTTGGCGCGGGCGGCGTGGACCCGCTGTACTTTGGCCAGCAATCGACGACGACCAGTAAAAGCGCACCATGAGCGTAGGCGTGTTTTAACGTGCCCATTGGGGGGGAAACAGGCAAAAGTGCAGCAAAGGGCAAAGGGCCCAAGGACAAGGCGGATGGACCCGAGGAGGACGCTGCTCAGGGCGACGAGGACGCGGAGCAGGACAACGATGGCGCCAATCCATCCCACGGGGGCGGCATCGATGACGACAATGGCGAGGACGACGACGACGACGACGACGACGACGACGAGGACGAGAGCGATGACGACGACGACGACGACGAGGGCGCCGCACCAGCATCGACCTCGAGGGGCCTGCCCACGACCGACCACATCGTGCTGAAGGACCACACGCGCGCCGTGTCGGCCCTGGCCCTGGACCCGGCCGGCGCGCGGCTGGTCTCGGGCAGCCACGACTACACTGTCCGTTTCTGGGACTTTAACGGCATGGACCGCTCGCTGCGGCCGTTCCGCTCGATGGAGCCGTGCGGCTCGTACCACGTAACCTGGCTTGTTGGTTGTGTGTCTTTAACACACACACACACACACCTTGCTAGATACGCGACGTGCAGTACAGCATCACCGGCGATATGCTGCTCGTCACGCCCAGCTCGTCCGAGGCCAAGGTGTTTGACCGCGACGGCAAGAAGCTGGCAGAGACGGCCAAGGGCGACATGTACATCCGCGACCAGAACAGGACCAGTGGGCACGTGTCGGCGCTGACCAGTGGCACGTGGCATCCACGCGACAAAAACATCTTTATCACCGTAAAATAAATAAATAATTTTAATTTTGTTTTTATTTTTATTTTCAGTCGGGAGAGGACTTTACCGTGCGCATCTGGGACCTGACGAGCATGCGCAAGCACAATCAAGTCATGGTAAAAATATTACTTTTAATGATTAATATTTTATTTTGTTTTCTAAAAGATTGCGAGGTCGACCAAGCCCGGGGAACGCCTGACCGTCAACGTCGCCACGTTCAACGCCGACGGCACGCACATCGCCGCCGGCATCCAGACGGGCGCCATCCTCATCTGGCCCTACAACGGGCCGTACCACCGGCCCATCCTCGAGATCCCGCACGCGCACATGGCCAACGCGGCCGTGTCCTCGCTCAAGTACGCCCGCGACAACCACACGCTGCTCTCGCGCTCGTGCGACGACACGGTCAAGCTGTGGGACGTGCGCAACCTCAAGCACCCCGTGCTCGTGCGCAGCGATCTGCCCAACAGCGAGGAGCACTGCGACGCAGTGTTCAGCCCGGACGAAGAGCTCATTGCCATCGGTACTGTCCGTTTGTCGGGGGCGGTATCTGTATTGAACAGAGCAACACAAATAGGCACGTCGGTCGTGCCCAAGAAGGGCCTCAAGAGCAGCCTCAAGATCCTCAAGCGCTCCACCTTTGAGACGGTCAATGAAGTCGGTAATGATTAAAATCTTTATTTATATTTATATATTTATACTTGCATTCCCACCAATACTAAGATGTGAGCGAGCACAGCGTCACTCGGCTGACGTGGCACCAGCGCCTCAACCAGCTCGTGGTGGGCGACTCCAAGGGCGACGTGCACATGTTTTACAACCCCAACGTGTCTGCCAAGGGCGCCCTGCTGTGCGCCACCAAGGCCGCCAAGTTCACGGGCCTGGCCAAGGGCGACACGGGCATCGGCGTCATCATCAACCCGCACGCGCTGCCCATGTTCCGCGACGAAAAGGTGCGCAGCAAGAAGCGCAAGCTGGAGAAGCTGCGCAAGGACCCCGTTGCCTCGCACAAGCCGCAGCTGCCCGTGTCGGGCCAGGGCAAGGGCGGCCGCATCGGTGGCGCAGACAACTTTACGCACCAGGTCATGAAGTCGCTCAACAAGGACACGACGCGCGACGAGGACCCGCGCGAGGCGCTGCTCAAGTACGCCAAGCTGGCCGAGGAGGACCCCATGTTCTTCAGCTCGGCCTACAAGGACACGCAGCCCACGCCCATCTTTGACATGACAGAGTACAAGGACGACGAGGTCAAGCCCAAGCGCAACAGGACAGGCCCAGCGCCGCCAGGCACAGCAACGGGCACAAATCAGTACAACAGCGGCCTGCAACGGGACCACGACGTCGAATAACAGGGGGGAAAAAGGATAGCAAGGTGTGCGCCAAAGAGAAGATCGGTTGAAAAGCAAAAGGGCAAAGGAAGAAAAAAGCCAAAAAAAGATGCCTGGCAAAAAAAGTGACGCAGCAAAGTCCGATTGGCTGGCGGTTGTTTTTTTTTTTTTTGGTCCTGCGCTCTTTTCTTGCTGGGTTTGTCACACAAACTGTCCGCTTACCAGTCTGCGCTCTAGGCCCCGCCCCCCACACGACCACATGAACGACGGCGAGCACAAGAGCACGCCCGGGCTCAAGGACAGGATCGTATGTTCTTTTTTTGTGTGTGTGTGTGTCGTCTAAATAAATCCCCTCCCTCCCTCCTTTGTGATGCCAACCCCCCGAACCGGACACACTGTCACACACAGGCCCTGGGCAAGTTCCACCTGAGCGCGTCAGTGGTCATGGCCATCGTGGTCATCGCCATGGAGGCAGCGATCGCGGGCGTGTTCCTGTCCCAGGTCGACATCGGTCTGGACGTGGCCCCTGATGCACGTTTAAAAAACGACGCCCTTTGTCAGCAGGGACAACTAACCACCACTGTTGCAGACGTCACCACCAGACACACAAGTGCTCTACCCTGCCTCGTGTCAGAACACGACGACCCAGACCCCGCCGACCAACAACGCACGCAGCTTGCTCGTGTACCTCGTCATCTTTATCTTTGCGCAGTTTTTCCAGCTGTACCTCGTCCTGGACGCGGTACCAATCCTCTGTCGGTCGGTCGATCGATTGGCTAAAAGCGCACTTTGAATAAATAAACAGCTCTTGCAGCAAAACACGATCCAGATTATCATGCACGTCGTCTTTGTCGCGGCCTGCTTTGCGTACAGCATTGTCCAGTACGTCCAGATCAAGGGCCTGCTGGTGACGTGCCAGCACGTGGTCGCGTACAAGCTCACGAGCACACTCGATTTCTCCCAGGCCGACTGCAATCCAGGTAAAAATAAACATTTTTCGTGTAATTCACTTATGTTGCTGGTCTAGGTTGCCAACTGTTCAACGTGATCAGCCCCATGGTCGCCGTCAACATCGCAGTGCAGGCCCTGTTTGTCTTTGCCTTTGCCTACCTCGCCAAGCAGTTCTACGTGCGCATTGGCTGGGAGATCATCAAGAAGATCAGTGCCGAGCCGGAGAAGCAGGTCCTCTACCGCATGTTCCACTTCTTCATCATGTTCCTCAAGCTGGACCTGTTCTTCTTCATCGCCTTTGCGATCCAGTTCCTCTACCTCGTGCTCAAGTCGTCGGACCCAGAGTTTGCGCTCACGATCGTGGCCATCCTCATTGCCATCCCTATCGTAGTCGGGGCCTACTATGCCGTACGTTATCTCTCTTTGTTTTTGTTTTTATTTTTATTTTATCTAATGCATCCGTGCAGGTCTGCTACGAAAACAAGCCCGGCAGCATCGCCTGGGCCTTTGTGCTCGTGTGCATCGCCGCCTACTACCTCTTCAAGATTGTGCGCATTTATTCAAGCGACCAAAAGGCAAAGTACGTCGGATCCGGCCAGTTCCTCACGCTCTTTGCCGCCATCGGCCTCTTTGTCACCATCGGATCCTTTTTCACCACCATCATGTGCGTCCTCAACTTTAACAAGGGCCTCAAAGACTACCGTAAGCCTTAAAAACCTCGAAGAAAATATCTGCTTTAATTCCACTTGATGGCACAGTCACGGGCAAGACGACGACCCACAAGGAAAAGATTACCCTTGACGACTAGACAGCAGCCTGGCCAAGCAGATCTGACGGTTTTATTTTGCGTATACATGTAATGATGAGTCGGAAAGGACGGAATTACGGAAGGGGGACAGATAAGAAGATAAGGAAAAAAACAAAGTTCTTGAAGCAATGAAAGCAACAGCAGCCATCCGCAAGCTCTGCAACTATTTCCTCTATTTCATGAGTGATTATTTTCATCATGTTTCTCAAGCTGGACCTGTTCTTCTTCAGAACAAGCCCTTGACGGTCGGGTGGGGCGTCATCCTCGTCTGCTCCCTTTGCTCCCCTCTCCTATTAATTTATCTTTGCCCTCCCCCCTTTTGCCATGTGTGTGTTTCAAGTCGTCATGCTCCAACCAGGCCACGTCAGTCTGCTCGCCCTCTTTGTGCTGAGTGCCGCGGTGTCCGCGGTGGCTCACGAGAGCCCCAAGAGTGTATATCAGTTCATCATGCGTTTCGAATGCGTCTCAAATGCGTTTTCAAAAACAACGGTGACAGCGCAGCTATGACGCCTTCCTCCCAGACGCGAGCGCCATAAACTACCAGCACCAGCCCGTGCCCACGTCGACCCTCGCCCTCGTGTCGCTGCTGGGCCTGGGCGGCTGGACGTGCCTGTGCCTGCTCGTGTGCTGTCTCGTGATCGCCAAGCGGGTCCCTTCGCTGGCGTCCATGTCGCGGTTGCGGCTGCGCCTGTGTGCGACCCTGGCGCTGACCCGTCCGCTGCTGGTGGTCCCGCTGTACCTGGTGGGTCTGGCCGTGCCCGTCAGCGGCGGCCTGCTCGTGGTCGCGGCCGTGATCGGGCTCACACAAGGCGTGCTGGGCTTCTACCTCATGCCCCTGTTGCGCCGGCACAAACAGGAGGGGCTGCTGCGGCTGCTCAAGCAGCGTGCCGTGGTCCTGCTCGCGGCCCAGCAGGTCGTGTCGGTCGTGGTGGCGCTGCTGAGCCTGTTCCTGGGCGTGACGGTGCTGGCCGTGTACGGGCTGTGCCAACAGGACCTCGTCGTCATGCCGCAGCACAGCAACCCACTGGCCGTGTTTGCCTGCGCCTCGGTCGTGCCCGTCGTGCCCGCTGTCGTGCTGGAGACCCTGGGGAACACGCAGCTCACGCTGGCCCTGTGGCTGGCACTCGAGACGGCCGTGTTCCTCGTGGCGGTGGCGGTGGCCGTGGTCAGGTCGCAGGGGCGACCATCCGCCGCAAAGGTGCACCCGATGCACCGCAGCACCAGCACGGCGGCACTGGCACAGGCGGCAATGGGAGCGGACAGCACGGCAGAGCTGCAAATGGAGCCAGTGGAGGGCTAATACAACAGCAAATTTTGCACAATTAGGATAGTGTATGTTGTGCTTGTGCACCCCCGGTTATCGATGCCACCGCGATGCCACCGCGATGCCATTGATTCTAGAGTACTATTTTTTGACGAGCATAGTAAAGGCCCACGACGCAGACGGCCAGCAGGACAATCTTGCGCAGGGTGCTGCTTCCCGACCCCTGCTGCTGCTTGACCAGGTCTTTCGCCGCCTTGCCCGTGGTCGGGAAGGCAACCCGGTCCTCCATCTCCAGGATGGCCTGCCGTGCGCCGCTCCACGCACCGGGGCCGTTGACACGCCAGTGGGCTGGGATGGCCGGCGAGAACATGAGCTCGTGCCACAGTGCCCGATCGGTGAAGAACGTGGTCCAGAGATCGGGGTAAAAGCCTGCCTTTTTAGCAATGCGATCGGGGTAGTCGCTGCACAAGATAGCCATTAGTATTTTTTTTTTCTTTTTTCTTTTGGTTGTTACGGGTAATCCACTTGGATCGTGTGCCGCTCGCTGCTGACGTACCGCTGGGCCTGCTCCCTGCGTGCCTGCTCGTACTCTGCCCTCATGCGCTCTGGGTCTGGCAGGTGCTTTGCGCCCTGCCAGACCATGGCCACCCAACGTGCCTGCACTTCGCTGATGGGCATGATCGCGCCCAGCGGCTGGAAGAGCCCGATGAAGGCGAGCGTGGACGGGTGCAGCGTGCCAAAGGGGAACACGTGCTCGTACAGGGGCGCCTCGTTGTGTTCAAAGGAGATGCCGGCAGAGGGCGAGAGGAACGGGAACCCGATCGAATAGCCTGTTGCGTAAATGATGGCCTGCCGACAGAGTTGTATTTTTGTTATTTAATATTTTATTTATGCGCAGTTACATCGGCGGGCAAATCGCTGCCGTCCTCGTACACGACCGACTGCGCCCTGATCTCCTTGATGCCCGCCGGGACAACCTTGACCGCCCCCACGACAATGCGGCCCACGATCTCGCCGTTGATCGACGGGTGCGCCTGGTAGAACTTGAAGCTGGGCAGCAGGTTGTACTTGCTCAGGTCGTACAGGGACGCCGCGACGCGCTGGCCTTCATCCAGGACCATTTGGCGCGGAAAGAGATAGCGGACCCTAGTGGTGACAACAATCCCGAATAAGCCATGGGGCTTGGTTCCGTCTTCATTTGCGTCCGTACCGTCCTGGGTTCATGTCCAAGGGCTTGCCGTTGATGATGCGGTTGACGATCCACGCGCCACGCCTCGAGCACAGGTACACCTGCTTTGCGTGTCGGCTGAGCTCGACGGCAATGTCCAGCCCCGAGTTGCCCACGCCCACCACGACCACGTTCTTGCCCTCGTAGCCCTGGTGGTCCTTGTAGGCGTGCGAGTGCACGATGGGGCCCTGGAAGCGGTCCTGGCCGGGCGTGTTGCTGGGGCTCTTGGCCCTCCAGTGGTGCCCGCTGCACACGGCCACGTAGTCAAACACCTCGGTGGTCGTGGTGGTGGTGGTCGTGGTCGCGGTCGTGGTCGTGACCGACCAGCGACCCGTCGTCGCGTAGTCGGCGGCAGGGGCAAGCTGCGTCACGCGCGTGCCGAAACGGATGTGCGGGCCCAGGCCAAAGTGCGCGACGTACGAGTCAAAGTACTGCACCACCTGCGTGTTGTGCAGGAACAGGGGGAACTCTTTGGGGATGAGGAAGTCGGAGAACGACATCATTTCCTGTGCCAAGGGAGGGAGGGTACGTCAGGGATTGACCAACCCAACAGGGGTACCTTGCTCGTGTTGATGACCGTCGTGCGGTACACGGACGAGTGCGCCTCCTTCTCGGTGAAGCGCCACAGCCCGCCCACGGCGTCCTCGGCTTCCTACGTTTGTTTGTCATGTCGTTTTTTGTGGGGATTGGAGATTGAACAGCAGCAACAAAAAAAACGCACAAAGGCAACGACGTCAAAGGCGCCCGTTGACAGCAGCTCCTTGAGCATGACGAGTCCGCTCGCCCCTGCGCCGATCACCAGGGCCCTCTTCTTCTTCTGTGGCTCCGTTGACATTGAACGTGCGCTGGGTGGTTGTTGAATTAATTTCCTTCCGACGCCCTTGTACTTGAGCACCCACCCTGCTCCACAGGCAGCCCGTGCCCCCACTGCCATGGTCAGCACCAGCAGCAGCCTGAGCAGCACCCGAGGGCTCGGCTGGTTCCACGGCCTGTTGCGTGGCCTGCTCCTGCCCCTGTCCTCCTCCTCTTCGGCATCCTCGTCATCCTTTGCCATCACGCTGCGCGTCGAGGTGGACACGGCACTGCAGTCCCTCTGCGCTGCCGCCCTGACGCGCCACTACCTCAACGGCCCTCGTGGTGGTGGTGGCAGCGGCAATGGCAGTGGTGCTCGTGTGTTTGCGTGCCTGCTGAGCCACCACTGGCGGACGTGCGAGACCCAGTGCTACCGCGAGGCAAAGCACCTTGCGGCCCTGCTCGAAGGGGATCTCGGTACGTTACGCTGCGCCCTGCTGACTGAGCTGAACAGCACCCCCCCCCCCCCCCCGTGTTCAGACGTGCCAACAGAGACCTTCCCCTACTACCTCACGGACGAGCACCAAGCCCACACAGCCCACCTGCGCGCGATCTACGCCGGCTGGCGAGCACGCGCCGTGCAGGACCACGCCGCAGAGCACGCGACCCAGCTGGTCGTGACCGTGGCCTCGGAGGCCCTCGTGCTCAGGGCTGCGGCCACGGGGGGGACACTCACGGGGGCGATCGAGACGGGCAAGCCGATGATGGTCGGTGGGGGGGACACTCTGCTGCGGCCACGGCTGCGGCTGTCGCTTTTGCCGGTGCGTTTTTCTCTGTTGTCCTTTCCTTTCTATGCTGTGCCGGTCGTGTCGTTGAACGGGAGGGCGGTGTATGGGTTGGACCTGCTCTTCTCTCTCCCTCCTCATTGAACTCACCGTTCTCTTGTTGGCATGCCGCAGGAACAATGGATCGAGGCCGCAAGGGAGATCGGCGTGCCCGACAGCACGCTGGACAGCTGGACTGCCCTGTCCCGCCGGCGTCCTTCCAACGTCGTCCCCTCCTCACGCCCCCTCGTGCCCATCCCGCCCCTCAGCGACGCCGCGCGGCACGCCCTCTTCCGCCTCCAGGACCGCGTGGCCCGTGTGTACTTCCCCTCGCTTCGCGAGCAGGCAACGGGGCTGCTGGCCCGCCACGTCGACCTCGATCGTGCCAGCGGGATCGCCGTGCTGCGCACGAGCCGCGAGTGGTTCTCCAGCACGTCGCCGGCCGCACGGATGGCCCTGGACATGCTGCTGATGTGGGTCAGCGGGACGATGCGCGTCAAGGCGCCCTCGTTCTCTGCGGGCGTCCTGGCCAGCCTCGAAGGCGCCCTTGCCAACAGCACCGACCTCCCCTTGCCACGGACCTTCTACTTTCGCGACTTTGACCACCTCAACCAGGCCGTCAGCTTCTACCCTCTCCACGGCAAGAACAAGCAGCAACACACCTGGATCGTCTACGCCTCGCGAATCTCAACCCACTTGAGCGACCCGCAGCCGCTCGTGCCCAACGGCTCTCCCGTCCTATGGAACTACCTCCTGGGCATCTCCTGGGTCGACCAGCACCAGCACCAGCACCCCATGCCGGTCGCGCTCTACGTCATGTCCATCCTCGAGTTCCCGCTGCTCCGTTTGCCCAAGGAGATCTTCAGCAGCCTCAGCAAGATCCCGCAGCCGATGCGTCGCAGCATCCCCGTGGTCGTCGCCCGCAGGCTCAGCAGCAGCAGCAGCAGCAGCAGCCCACGGACGCCCACGGGCCCCTACGAGTTTGTGGCCGCACCGACGCTCTACGCCATCGAGGCCCTGCTTTTCCAGAAGGCCGGCCGCCGCGATCGCCTGCGCCAATTTGTGCTGGGGCACGCACTGCTGGATGACAAGCTGTCCCTCGTGGCGAACCAGCTCAGGACGGCGCCCGAGCCCACGGTCCGGCTGCGGCTGTCCCTCGACATCCCCCTGGACCACCTCGTGGGCCGTTGGTGGGGCGTGTCCTCTTTGGAACCGAGCACAGCGACGGCACCGGCACTGGCGGCGACCAAACGGCAGATCGTGGACCACAATGTATTGATAAAACCATCACATCCCCTGTACAGACAGCTGCTATTACCAGAGTTAAATTAAAAAAATAATCATCATGAAGCGCGCAGTGAAACAACCAATTATGTATTATTTCTTCCAATTACAAAACACGAGAACCCAGAGTACTCTTGTGCTTTTGCTCACTTTGACGCGGCATAGGCCTTGTTGAACTCGCGCCCGATGAGCATGCGTCGGATCTCCGACGTGCCCGCGCCAATCTCGTACAGCTTTGCGTCGCGCAGGATGCGGCCGGTGGGGTAGTCGTTGATGTAGCCGTTGCCGCCGAGGCACTGGATGGCGTCCAGCGCGACCTCGGTTGCGCGCTCGGCCGCGTACAGGATGACGCCGGCGCAGTCCTTGTTGGAGACCTGGCCCTTGTCGCAGGCACGGGCCACGGCGTAGACGTAGGCGCGCGAGGCCATGAGCTTGGTGTACATGTCGGCCATCTTGCCCTGCAGCAGCTGGTTCTCGCCGATGGGCTTGCCAAACTGCTTGCGCTCGTGGACGTAGGGCACGGTCACGTCCAGGGCCGCCTGCATCAGGCCCAGCGGACCACCGGCCAGCACCAGGCGCTCATAGTCGAGCCCGCTCATGAGCACGTACACGCCCGCGCCCGTCTTGCCCAGCACGTTCTCCTCGGGCACCTCGCAGTCCTCAAACACGAGCTCGCACGTGTTGGAGCCGCGCATGCCCAGCTTGTCCAGCTTGGGCGACTGGCTAAAGCCCTTGAAGCCCTTCTCGACGATGAAGGCAGTGATGCCCTTGGGACCCGCGGCAACGTCCGTCTTGGCGTACACGACCAGCACGTTGGCGTCGGGGCCGTTGGTGATCCAGAACTTGGTGCCGTTCAGAACATACCTGAAACGCATAGTTATTTTAATTATGGATGTATACTTTAACATTTTTCTTTGGCTACTTGTTGCCCTTCTTTTCCGCCTTGAGCTTCATCGAGACCACGTCCGAGCCCGAACCGGCCTCGCTCATGGCCAGCGCACCCACGTGCTCACCACTGATCAGCTTGGGCAGGTACTTTAGCTTCTGCGCCTCGGAGCCGTTGCGGTTGATCTGGTTGACGCACAGATTCGAGTGAGCGCCATAGGACAGTGCCACCGACCCTGTTGTAGGTTCGGTTGGAATGCTTCAACAAAAGGGAGGGGGGTTTCGTACCAGAGGCACGACTGATCTCCTCCATGATAAGCACGTGGTCAAAGTAGCCCAGTCCAGCACCGCCGTACTTTTCTAGAACAGCATCATCGCAGGGTTTAGCCGTTGCAAGGTGCCGCTACGATTACCTGGGACGGTCACACCCAGCAGGCCCATATCGCCAAACTTTTTCCACATGTCCTATATCAATAATCTTTCTAAAAACCCCATTTTAAAATAAATAAATAAAATTAGCTACCATGGGGAACTGGTTGGTCTTGTCAATCTCGTACGCACGCGGCGCAAGCGACGTCTGGACAAAGTTGCTCACGCTTTCGCGCAGCTTAGGGACCGCAGTGCAGCCAACACGTCAGCAGGAGAGGGGCAAGCAAACGTACCATCTTCTGGTCGTCGGTCAGTCCAGCGATCATGTCATAGCTCGCGTCCGCGATGGTGCTGAGCGAACGGCGGGCCACGGCGGGCTGACGGGCCACCTGAGCGGAAGGAAAGAGAGAGCGAGAGACAAGGGGGATTGCGGGGATTTGGAGGGTCGTCAGCATGAAAAACAGGTGCGGCAATAATCAATTACAGTTCCCTCTCCCAGCTACACCCCTTGTCACCCGCGCACCGTCCACCCCGCACACACCAACGACAGCAGCAGCAATTTACCTTCAAGAAGCCAGAACGTGAGAGAGCTGCGGCCATACTTTCAAAGTGTGTCGTCTGTTGTTGTCACCGTGAAAACTTTCTTTTTCATGCCGCCCAAGCAGCAGCCGCAGGCCAACACGTCGCCCGACGACAGTACCGTGTGTTTCCTCCTCGTGTGCTCACCGTATTTTTTGCAGTGTGCCCCGAGTGCATCGAGGTGTACGAGGGCAACAACAAGGCGACCCTCCCTTGCCTGCACCCGATCTGCGCGAACTGTGTCGCAAAGAAAAACACCACGGACACGTACGTGTGCCTGTTTGTGCGCGAGGGCATACACTGCAACAGCGAGTACAAGAAGGACCAGGTGCTGGTCGTCGCGGCTGCGAAAAAGGCCGAGATCTGCGGATCTTGCCACGAGGATTCCGCGGCGTTCCGTTGCCAGACGTGCAGCCTCCTCTTGTGCACGGATGAGCACAAGGCGCACCCCAAGGTCAACAAGGGACACGTCGTAGTCCCCCTCCCCTCTGCCCTTGCTGCTGTCCAGAACCCGTGTGAGACCCACAAGGCCGTTGGTGCGGCCATGTACTGCAAGCAGTGCGATACGCTCATCTGCGTCGACTGTCTAAATAGCCACGAGGGCCACGTCTTCGAGTCTATAGAAAAGGGCCTGGTGACTCGCTCAGAGCTCATCAAGACCAAGCTGGCCGGCCTGCAGAAAAAATGCGACGACCTCAAGCTGGGTGGCGAAAACGAGGCCAAGAAGGACCTCGATTTTGTCACGTCCCACCTCGCCACCACGACCAGCAAGATCCACGAGGCCTTCGATGCGATCACTCAGCCAATGCAGCAAACCCTCGACAAGGTCAAAGCCCGCAAGGATCAGCTCCTCAAGGAGGCCCAGGATGCGATCGGTGCCGATATCAAGACCCTAGAGCAACAGGTCGACAGCCTGGCCACGTTCAAGCACGATGTCGACTACGTCAAGGCAGC
>Ga0302220_10002555_pt1 | contig 13236 bp, 14 predicted proteins | sample II_Palsa_E1_3_FD_194572 | JGI IMG/M metagenome (GOLD analysis project Ga0302220, IMG submission 194572) | Peat permafrost microbial communities from Stordalen Mire near Abisko, Sweden - II_Palsa_E1_3 | ecosystem: Environmental > Terrestrial > Soil > Palsa > Peat permafrost | place: Sweden... | reverse complement strand
TCGATCAGATTCGCAAATCCAACCTGGAACTCGCGGCGGAATATCTGCTGATGGCAGCCATGCTGATCGAGATCAAGTCGCGCATGCTGCTGCCGGTGAAAAAGGCGGATACCGGCGAGGAAGCGGAAGATCCGCGCGCCGAACTCGTGCGGCGCTTGCTGGAATATGAGCAGATGAAGCTCGCGGCGCAGCGCCTGGACCACCTGCCGCAACTGGGTCGCGACTTCCTCCGGGCAGAGGTGTACGTCGAGCAGAGTTCCGCGCAACGCTTTCCCGACGTCGATGCAAACGACCTGCGCGCCGCTTGGGCCGACGTCATCAAGCGTGCCCGGCTGGTCGAACATCACAAGATCTCGCGCGAGGAATTATCAGTGCGGGAACATATGAGTACCATCCTGCGGCGCCTGCAGAATGCCCGTTTCATGGAATTCGGCGATCTCTTCGACCCCTCACGCGGCGTGCCCGTCGTGGTGGTGAATTTCATCGCGATGCTGGAACTGTCACGTGAAGCGCTGATTGAAATTACTCAGGCCGAGCCGTATGCCCCTATCTACGTGAGACTCGCGTATTCGCCGGCTTGAGCCTTTTGTGGCCCGTTGGTGGCGCATAAGCAGCGCAGCGCCCTTCCCCTTTCTTTCCCCTTGGAGCAGTGTTTTCAAAGCTGCCCGCCAGGAGACACCCGCTAGATGAAAGTCATCAGCTCGATCCATGAACTGCGCGACCAGTTGCGCGGCCAGAACCGAACCGCCTTTGTGCCGACCATGGGTAACCTGCACGAAGGCCACCTGTCGCTCATGCGGCTGGCGCGCCAACATGGGGACCCGGTGGTTGCCAGCATTTTCGTGAACCGGCTGCAGTTCGGACCGAACGAAGATTTCGATAAATACCCGCGCACGCTGCAAGACGATATCGAAAAGCTGCAGTCCGAGAACGTGTACGTGCTGTTCGCGCCGACCGAAGCCGATCTTTACCCGGAGCCGCAGCAATACCGGGTTCATCCGCCAACTAACCTGGGCGACATCCTGGAAGGCGAATTCCGGCCGGGTTTTTTCCAGGGCGTGTGTACGGTCGTGATGAAGCTGATGTCGTGCGTGCAGCCGCGCGTGGCCGTCTTCGGCAAGAAGGATTATCAACAGTTGATGATCGTGCGGCAGATGTGCCACCAGTTTGCGCTGCCCACGGAAATAATCGCTGCTGAAACCGTGCGCGATGCCGACGGCCTGGCGCTCAGCTCGCGCAATCGCTTCCTGCAGGCGGCCGAGCGCGCCGAGGCGCCGATCCTGGCAAAAACGCTGAATCGCGTACGAGATGCGGTGCTGGCGGGCAATCGCGACTTTGGATCGATAGAAAAAGATGCCGTGGAATCGCTTGCGCAGCGCGGCTGGCAGCCCGATTACATCGCGGTGAGAAGGCGCGTGGACCTGCTGCCACCCGGCCCGGCCGATACGGCGACCCCGCTCGTCGTGCTGGCCGCCGCCAAGCTGGGCAACACGCGCTTGATTGATAACCTGGAAATTTGAACGAGAAACGCATGCAGCGAACGCTTTTGAAATCGAAGATTCACCGCGCCACGGTGACGCATTGCGAATTGCATTACGAAGGCTCGTGCGCCATCGACGAGGACTTACTGGAAGCCGCGAATCTGGTTGAAAACGAGCAGATCGACATTTGGAACGTGAACAACGGCGAGCGCTTGACGACCTATGCCATCAAGGGCGAGCGCGGCAGCGGCATGATTTCGCTGAACGGATCAGCGGCGCGCCGGGCGCAACTGGGCGATCTGGTGATCATCGCGGCGTTCGCGCTGGTCGATGAAGCGGAACTGAAGGCGGGCTGGAAGCCGGATCTCGTGTTCGTCGATGAAAAGAACCGCATCAAGGGAAACCGCGACCACGTGCCGACGCAAAACTGGACCTGAGTCTGGTCTGGTCTCGTGCCAAGACGTAAAAACGCCGGTTGGCTTTCATGAAAATGAAGCCAACCGGCGTTTTTTTGGCCGGAGGATCGCGCGCGTCTACTTGCGTCTACTTCTTCGACACCCACTCAATAATCGGCTGCCACTGCTCGATATCCTTCTCCACCCGGCTTTTGGCAACGTCCCAAATGGTGAGCCCGTGCGCCGCGACCTGCACGTAGTTCTGCGTATCGCGGATAAAACCCAGCACCGGCAAATCAAGCCCTTCCACGAACCGATGCAGCTGATCCGCTGATTTCGTCCGGGCATCCACCCGCATACCCACCACGCCGACCTCGATGGTGCCCTTGCGTATTGCCTTCTCTTTCTGCAGCCGAACGAGGAATTCCTGCGTGGCGAGAATATCGAACATGGACGGCTGCAACGGCACGATCACCTTGTCTGCCAGCTCCAGCGCCAGCGCGAGACGGGTGCCGTGAATCCCGGCAGGCGTATCGATAACCGCCTTCTCCAGGCCTTTCGGCGGCTTCGACGGCGCGTCGACATCGGTTTTCCACTCTTCTATCTTCGGCAGCGTGTCCGGGCGCAAGCCCAGCCAGCCGTGAGCAGACTGCTGCTTGTCCAGGTCCGCGAGCGCGACCCATTCGCCGTTCGCCGCAAAATAACCGGCCAGATTCGTGGACAGCGTGCTCTTGCCCACGCCGCCCTTCGGATTCGCCACCACGATCACCGTCATAGGTTCAATCCACGCGTTGTCGGCCGCGCTTCGACGCCCGACAACCCGGCGTGCTGTAAGCGCTGCATTAAGTGAAAAGTTCGAGCCGTTGATACTATCGGATTTGCCTATTTCAATCCATGCGCGTCGACAACGCCGCCCAACTTCAAGGACTCCGCAACATGGCCACACTCCGCCCCGAAATCACCCTCGACCACCTGCGCGAACGCCAGCGCGGCCGTCTGCCGGAGCTGCTTGGCGTGGAACTCGTATCGCTTGAAAGCGGCACGCTGACCGGCCAACTGACCGTTCGGCCAGAGGTGCTCGCACCGAACGGCTTCCTGCACGCGGCGACGGTGGTCGGTCTCGCCGATACCTGCTGCGGCTACGCTTGCATCGCCCATCTGCCCGAAGGCGCGAAGAATTTTACGACCGTCGAACTGAAGAGCAACCACGTGGGCACGGCGCGCGAGGGGGTCATCACGGCCAGGGCGACCGCCGTTCATCTTGGCCGCAGCACACATGTATGGGACGCGATCGTGACGAACAGCGAGGGTAAAACAATCGCCTTGTTTCGATGCACCCAGATGATCTTGTATTGAAGCTGTGCCGGCCAATCAGGCGCTTTAGCGTCGGACAAGCGTGCGCCCGGCGCTCCTAGGAGTACGTGTCGTGTCCCTATTGTTGATGTCACCTGGACCCGGCCGTCTTCAGGCGAACATCGCGCCGAGGGCATCCAGATCCAGCGCTTGACCCAGCGTATCGGCGAGACGGTCCAGCGAGGCCTCCCGCAGCGCCGGGTAATCGAGCGCTGCGGCACCGCGAAGTCCCGCCCATTCGAGCAGCGCCGCACAGGCTTGCGGCGTGTCGAAAATGCCGTGCAGATAGGTTGCGGCGATCTGGTTATCGGCGGAAATCGCGCCGTCAGGACGCTCGCCGTCAAGCATCACGGCCGGGCGGCCCAGCGCCGCGCCCGTCGTGCGGCCCATGTGGATCTCGTAGCCCCGCACGGGCGCTGGGTTCGGGCCAGCGCTTAAGGTCAACCGCCCAGTCACGTTGTCGAGCAGCTTGTCCGCCGTCAGCGTGGTGTCGAGATCCAGCAGGCCCAGGCCGTTCACACAGCCCGCTGGCCCTTCGAACCCCTGCGGGTCATCCACCGTGTGGCCCAGCATCTGCATGCCGCCGCAAATGCCCAGCACCTTGCCGCCATACCGGAGATGCCGCTCGATCGCGCGATCCCAGCCGTTTTCACGCAGCCACGCCAGGTCTCGCTGCACGCTTTTCGACCCCGGCAGCACGATCAGGTCGGCCGGTGGCGGCGCGGTCCCCGCACGCACGTAGGAGAAATCGACCTGCGGGTGCGCACGCAGCGCATCGAAATCCGTGTGATTGCTGATGCGCGGCAACGCCGGCACGATCACCTTCAGCAGCTCGCCGCCGGCCTCGCCACGCGTGTGCAACTGGCTCGGCAGCATGTCCTCGGCATCCAGCGTCAGGCCGTGCAGATAAGGCACCACGCCAAGCACCGGCTTGCCGGTCTGCGCTTCGAGCCAGTCGAGACCGGGCTGCAACAGGCTGATATCGCCACGAAAACGGTTGATGACGAAACCGCGAATCCGCGCCCTTTCGGTCTCCGATAAACACGCGAGCGTCCCCAGCAAATGCGCAAACACCCCGCCGCGGTCGATATCCGCCACCAGCACCACCGGACAATCCACCCGCTCGGCGAACCCCATGTTGGCGATATCACGGTCCCGCAGGTTCACCTCGGCCGGGCTTCCCGCCCCTTCCACGATAATCGCGTCAAAACGCTGCTGAAGGCGGGCGTACGAGGCGAGAACGGCTTCGAAGGCGACGGTTTTGTACGCGTGATACGCGCGGGCATCGAGATTGGCATGCGCGTGACCATGGATGATCACCTGCGCGCCGCGATCGCTCGTCGGCTTGAGCAGCACGGGATTGAAGTCGATTTCCGCGTCCACGCCCGCCGCAATTGCCTGCAGCGCCTGAGCGCGGCCGATCTCCCCGCCGTCCACGGTCACCGCGCTGTTCAGCGCCATGTTCTGCGGCTTGAACGGCGCGACCCGCACGCCACCGCGCCGCGCGAGCCGGCACAAGCCTGCGACCAGCGTGCTCTTGCCGGCATCGGAGGTCGTGCCCTGGATCATCAGCGTGCCGCGCGGTGCAAATTGCATGAGGGTTTGCGTTGCCATCGTTCTCTGGGAAGCCGCTATGGTAGCGCCCGCCGGTACAATATTGCGATGACTTCACCCGACCTCACCTTCATTCTCGGCGGCGCGCGCTCGGGCAAGAGCGCGTATGCCGAACGGCTGGCTGCCGACAGCGGCTTGCCCGTCACTTACGTGGCGACGGCGCGTATTGGCGATGCCGAATTTGCCGCGCGCGTGGAGCAGCATCGTGAACGCCGGCCGGCGCACTGGGCGCTGGTCGAAGCGCCGCTGGACCTTGGCGGCGTGCTGCGTGAACTGGATCGCGAGGGTCATGTGGTGCTGATCGACTGCCTGACCTTATGGCTCGCCAACCTGCTGTTCCCCGCCGATGGCTACGGGTCTAACGGCCCACCCGACGGCCCGCCGCTGCAAGCCTTCGGCGACTTCGACGCCGCGCTTTCAACCGTGCGCGGCAAGGTGATCGTGGTGAGCAACGAGATCGGCCTGGGCGTGGTGCCAATGGGATCGGTGACGCGCCTTTACGTCGATGAACTCGGCCGGCTCAACCAGCGCGTCGCCGCCGCGAGCACGCATGTGACCATGATGGTCGCCGGCCTGCCGCTCGCACTCAAAGGCTGACATGCTGCTGCTCTCCTTCTACGTCACGGCGATGCTCGCCATTGCCGGCGTCGTGATCGACCGGATCTTCGGCGAACCGGCCACGCGGCATCCGCTGGTCGCGTTCGGGCGCCTCGCCACACGTATCGAAGCAAAAATGAATACGGGTTTCCGGGCGCGGCCGGCGGGCATTCTCGCGTGGCTGCTGGCCGTTGTGCCGCCGGTGGCAGTGAGCTGGATTCTCGTGAGCGTGCTGCCGTTCGCCGCCGCGTGCGCCGTGCATGTCGCGTTGCTGTGGTTCTCGCTCGGCGCCAAAAGCCTGCGCGATCACATCGCGCCGATCGCCCGCGCGCTCGGGCTCGGCGATCTGCCCGCGGCACGAAAACTGACGGCGCGGATCGTATCGCGCGACACCACCCACGCCGATGAAGCCGCGCTGTCCCGCGCGGCAGTGGAATCCGCGCTGGAGAACGGCAACGACGCTATTTTCGGTGCTTTGTTCTGGTTCGTCATCGCGGGCGGCCCGGGTGCGCTGATGTTCCGCCTTGCCAACACGCTCGATGCGATGTGGGGTTACCGGACGCCGCGTTACCTTCGTTTCGGCTGGGCCGCCGCCCGTTTAGACGATGTCCTGAACTTCGTGCCCGCCCGGCTCACGGCCGCAAGCTACGCCCTGATGGGCGACACCCGGACGGCGTGGCGCTGCTGGCGCACGCAGGCACCGCTGTGGGACAGTCCGAATGCGGGGCCGGTGATGGCGTCGGGCGCCGGAAGCCTGAACGTCTTGCTCGGCGGCCCGGCGATCTATAACGGCGCGCTGGAAACGCGGCCCGTGCTCGGATTTGGAATGACCGCCTCGCCTCGGCACGTGGTGGCAGCGCTCCGGCTGGTCGAACGCACGACGATGCTCTGGCTCGCGGTGCTGCTTGTTCTGGCGTTCACGGGCGTGGGGTTCCATGGCTGATCCCATCCGGCATGGCGGGAATCTGCGGGAAGCCGCGCGTCAATACGGAATTGCGCTGGGCGAATGGCTGGATTTATCGACGGGGATCAGTCCGCGAGCGTATCCGGTCCCGCCCGTGCCAGTGGACGCCTGGCGCCGCTTGCCCGAAGACGCCGATGGCCTGGCTGAGCTTGCAGCGCGTCACTATGACGCGCCGGGGGCGCTGCCTGTCGCGGGCAGCCAAGCGGCGATTCGCGCGTTACCGGGCTTGTTGAAGCGCGGCGTTGCGGCTATCGCGCCGTTGACCTACGGTGAGTACGGACCGGCGTTTGAACGGGCGGGGCATCGGATAGTCGGCCTCGATGTTGCATCGGCCGATTTGAAGGATGACATCGATCATGTGATCGTTGCGAATCCTAATAATCCGACGACCGAACGTATCACGCGTGATGTCCTGCTGCGGTGGCATGAGCAATTGGCCGCTCGCGGCGGCACGTTGATCGTCGATGAAGCCTTCGCCGATGCCTACGGTGATTCGGCCATCTCGTTGGCATCGGAAAGTGGACGGAAAGGGTTGGTCGTGCTGCGCTCGGTCGGCAAGTTTTATGGGCTGGCTGGGATTCGCGCGGGGTTTGTGCTCGCGTCGGAGCCCCTGCTCGATGAGCTTTCGCAAGCGCTCGGAGCATGGACCGTAAGCGGTCCAGCGCGACACGCGGTGCAGGCCGCGTTCAATGATCTTTCGTGGCAAGCCGACACTCGCGCCACGCTGGCTCGTGACAGCGCAAGGCTGGCAGCGTTGATCCGCAGTCAAGGTTTCGATCCCCATGCAACGCCGCTTTTTGTATGGTTCGAGACGGACAAAGCGGCGGCGCTGCAGCATGCCTTGGCCACGCGCGGAATCTGGACACGGCTCTTCGAACACGGCGAGTTGCCAAGTTTGCGGATTGGTTTAACGGGATCGGAAGAGGAATGGGCGCGCTTTGACGAAGCGTTTAACGCCGCCGTGAATGCGGTCCGCTGAACGATTACTCGCTTCTCTCAAGGCGGTTTATCCACCGCGTTTCCAAACAACTTCGATCACAAAACGCGCTTCCTATACAGCGCTCGCCATGCATGACGCACCCGAACCAACGCACCTCATGATTTTGCGCCGCTTCCTCACGCTGACGTTTATCGCTGCTGCGATTTTTGCATCGGTCAAAGCCCGGGCCGATGCCCTCACCGTCACCGACGACACCGGCGCCACCGTCACCCTCGCCGCCCCCGCACAGCGCATCGTCAGCCTTGCGCCGCACGTCACCGAACTGCTGTTCGCGGCGGGCGGCGGTGCGCGCGTTGTCGGTGCGGTCAGCTATAGCGACTACCCGCCGCAAGCCAAAGCCATCCCGCGTGTTGGCGATAACAAATCGCTGGACCTTGAACGCATCGTCGCGATGAAACCCGACCTGATCGTCGTCTGGCGGCATGGCAACGCGATGCGTCAGATCGACAGGCTGCGCGAACTGCATGTGCCGCTGTTTTTCAGCGAGCCGCACAGGTTGGACGATATCCCTGTCACCATCGATAAACTCGGCGTTCTGCTCGGGACATCAGCTCAGGCGAATAAGGCGTCGGACGCATTCCGTCATGACATCGCCGGCTTGCGGACGCGTTATTCGAGCCAGCCGCCGGTGAGCGTGTTTTATCAAGTCTGGGACGACCCGCTGATGACGCTCAACGGGACGCACATCATCAGCGAAGTGATCGATCTATGCGGCGGCCACAACGTCTTCACCGACCTGAAACCGCTGGTGCCCACCATCTCGACTGAAGCGGTACTCGCCGCCGATCCCGAAGCGATCGTGACGGCCACGCCCGGCGCGACGAGTTCGGAGCATGCGTTGCCCTCGCTGGATGCGTGGCGCAAATGGCCAACGATCAAAGCCGTCGCGCGCGGCAATCTGTTCGGTATCGACGGTGATCTGATCAACCGGCCAACACCGCGTCTTGCACTCGGGGCGGCTACGTTGTGTGAAAACCTTGAAGTAGCGAGAACACGACGTCCGAAGTAAAGCTTCAGGCGTTCCAGCGCACCAGAAGCCACTCATCGCGCACACGTTTCAACCAGACGATCGCGCCGAAATCCAGCGGCCATTGAATCGCGTTCGCGCGCGAAACGCCAAGTAAATGAGCCGTCAATACACGTATGACGCCGGCGTGCGTCACGGCATGAATCGGGCCGGTGGCAGTGGCGATACGCATGGAATCGGTCCAACCCACCACTCGCTCGGCGAACTGCGCGACACTCTCGCCGCCGTGCTCGCGTGCGTGTTCAAGATTCTTTGCCCAGGCATCGAGCATCACGCGATCAAGGCCATCCCATCGCTGCCCTTCCCACGCGCCGAAATCGAGTTCCTGCAATCGTGGATCGGCCTGAACGGTGCCCAGTGCTTCGGCTAGCAAACGGCATCGGCTTAACGGACTCGTGTGCCAGACACCGTCAAACGCCGGCACCTTCAGCAGCCGCAAACGCTCCTCCAGCACACGCGCCGAATCGGCCGCATCGCCTAGAAGCGGGACATCAGTGCGGCCATAGCAAATCCCGGTGTCGATACCAACAGCCGGATGGCGAATCAGGACGAGATCCATCCGAGTCCAATCAGGTAGATAGCAAGTTCAAAAATTTGCTGCGCGAAGCCAAGGCAATCGCCGGTATAACCGCCGATACGCTTGACGAAATAGCGCCCCATCGCAAAACGCAATACGCCGAGGGCCACGACCATCACGCATCCCAGCCGCCAGTCGGGCCAGAAAAGCCAGGGCAATCCGAACAGCGCGGCTAAACCGAACGCACCCGCGCTCATCTTCTGCGCGACCGGTTTTGCCTTGCCAACAGCCCGTACATAGTCGAGCGTGCAGAGGTAGCTGATAGCGAACGTGCGGCTTGCCGCATGCGCCGCGACGATCATCCATGCGGTGCGCAACGGCAGCATCGTGGCAAGAGTTTGCCACTTCAGCGCAAGCACGACGATCAGCGCAATAGCCCCGAATGCGCCGATCCGCGAGTCGTGCATGATGCGCAACACGTCCTCGCGGTTGTATGCGCCGCCGAAGGCATCGGCGCAATCGGCGAGGCCATCTTCGTGGAACGCACCGGTGACAAGCAAGGTTGCCGCCATCGACAACAACACGGCCACCCCCGACGGAAACACCTGCAGCGCGGCGAGATAGACAACCGCGCCGAGCCCGCCGACCAGCGCGCCGATCAACGGAAAATAGCGCGCTGCCGCATTCAGATAATGCGCTTCGAAACCGACCCAACGCGGCACCGGCACGCGGGTGAAGTACCCGAGCGCGGTGAAGAAGTAACGCAGTTCCTGCGAGGGCCGGTTCATGACAGGATCACACCGCCTTGTCGGACACACCGGCGGATTCGAAGCTCGCCATTTCATTGATGAACGCCACGGCCGCGCGCAACAACGGCAAAGCGAGCGCGGCACCAGTGCCTTCGCCGAGACGCAATCCAAGTTGCAGCAACGGCGCCGCGTTGAGATGCTCCAGCATGCGCCGATGCCCCGTTTCATCCGATGCATGAGCGAACACGCAGTAGTCAAGGACCGCCGGGTTAAGCGCGTGAGCCACAAGCAATGCCGACGTAACGATAAAACCATCGACGAGAATTGTCATCCGGGCTTCCGCCGCCGCAAGGAAAGCGCCTACGATCATCGCGATCTCAAAGCCGCCGAAAGTGGCCAGCGTCTCGATTGGATCGGTGGATGCCGCGTGTTTCGCCAACGCCGCGGCAAGCACACCGCGCTTGTGGTTCAAGCCGGCGTCGTCGAGACCCGTGCCACGTCCGACGCACGCATCAATTTCAACGCAGCAAATCCGGCTCATCAGGCACGCCGCCGCCGATGTGTTCGCGATCCCCATCTCGCCGAAGCCGATCACGTTGGTCCCGAGCGCCGCGTGAAAACGCACGCGTGCAGCCCCACGCTCGATCGCTTGCAATACTTCGTCGCGCGTCATCGCCGGTTCGTGCGCAAAGTTGCGCGTACCGCCGCGCCGGATCGCTGCATCGACGAACCCAGCCGCTCCCGGCGACGCACTCGCCACACCCGCGTCCACCACTTCGAGCGTCATGCCCGCCGCCTTCGACAACGCATTGATCGCTGCCCCGCCCGCGATGAAATTCGCGACCATCTGCACGGTGACTTCCTGCGGGAACGGACTCACGCCTTCGGCCGCGATGCCGTGATCGCCGGCAAAAACAAGGATCGCCGGCCGCTCGATACGTGGCCGCAAAGTCCGTTGAATCAGCCCGATTTGAAGCCCCAGCGATTCGAGCCGCCCGAGACTGCCGGGCGGTTTTGTCTTCGTATCGATCACCTGTTGCAGCTCGGCCGCCATCGATCGATCGAGCGGTTCAGGACGGGGAAGTATGTCGTTCATAGTGTTGTTCACGGTGAGGTTGAACGCATCACGGGCACGAGCGCCTCGTGACCATCCTGCTGGATCAAGGTAAGCGGATATCCGAACGCGGCGCCGGCACGCTCGGGCGTGAGGACATCGCGGACGGGGCCTGCATGCGTGTGGCCCGCGCCATCGAGCAGTAAAGCGTGTGTGGCGAAACGCCGGGCAAGGTTCAGATCGTGACACGAGAAAATCACGCTGCGTTGTTTCGATCCAACCCATCCGCGCAACGCTTCAAGGCAATCGATCTGATGATGCACGTCGAGATGCGCGAGCGGTTCATCAAGCAGCAATAGCGGTGCGTTCTGGCACAAGGTCGCGGCCAGCGCCACGCGTTGACGTTCGCCACCTGATAACGACAGGACATCGCGTGAAGCGAATTCAGCGAGACCGAGCATATCCAGCGCCGCGTGTGCAGCCGCGCGGTCCGCGTCGCTTTCCCAGCCCCAGCCGGTGAGATGCGGAAAGCGATTGAGCATGACGGTGTCCAGTACGGTGGCGCTGAATGCATCGTGCGTAGCTTGCGGCATCAACGCGCGGCGGCGGGCAAGTTCGCTGGCGCCCCAGGCGCTCAACGCTCTTCCATCGAGTGAAATCGCATTCGATGCCGTCTTCGATACCCCCGCCATCGCCGCAATCAGCGTCGTCTTGCCTGCACCGTTCGGCCCGGCGACGCACCACATTTCGCCGGGCGCGAAGCTCTGCGTGAGATCCGCGACCAACACGCGCGTTGCTGCACGAGTTCCCGCGCGCAACGTGAGTTGAGTGATCTGAAGTCCGATCATGGTGCGCGCCTGAGGAGCATCCACAAGAACACCGGCACGCCGATCAGCGCGGTGATCACGCCCACCGGCAACTGCGCCGGCGCGATCACCGTACGCGCGATCAGGTCCGCTCCCATCACAGCCAGCCCGCCAGCCAGCGCCGATGCAGGCAGCAGCATGCGCTGATCGTTGCCGAACGCGAGCCGCAATACATGCGGCACCACGAGCCCGATAAAACCAATGGTCCCGGCCGTCGTCACGGCAGCGGCGGCCGCCAGCGACGCGACGAGATACACGCGCACTCTCAACTGCACGACGCGCACGCCGAGCGCCTCGGCCGCTACGTCGCCACGCAGCAGTATGTTGAGCTGGGGCGCGGCCGGTACGATAGCGATCAACGCGATCACCAGCGCGATCAAGGCGGTCCATGGCATCGAGACGCCGTTCAGGTCGCCGGTCAGCCAGAACACCATGCCGCGCAGGCGACTCTCAGGCGCGACAGCGAGCATGAGCGTGATCAACGCGCCCCACCCCGCCGCGATCACCGCGCCGGTGAGCAGCAATCTCGGCGATGTGTCCTGCGGTTCCCCACGCCACAACTCGCGCCGGGCCAAGCCGAGCACAAGGAGTATCGATAAGAACGCGCCCGCGAACGCGGCAACGTCGACGCTCCACCACGACAGGGAGAACAACATCGCGGCGAGCGCGAACGCGGCCGCGCCGCCGGATACGCCAAGCACATACGGTTCGGCCAGCGGATTGCGCAGCAAAACCTGCAGCAGCGCGCCGGCCATGCCAAGCAAGGCACCCGCCGCAAAGCCGCCGAGCGCGCGCGGCAAGCGCAGGCTGAGCACGATTTCATCGATCACATCAGTTGACCGGGACGCGAGCGCTTGCATCACCCGCAGCGGCGAGACGGCGATACTCCCGAGCGCCAGCGACGCCACGAACACCGCGAGCGCGGCCAGGCCAAGCACGGTCCAGACCATGAAAGCGCGCTGGGCGTTCATGCGCTTAACGTTCACTGCTGCGCTCAGTTGAGCGCGTCAGAGGCACCGCGACGCGGCGTGTTGTACAGGTGCACAAGCTGCTAGTCCTTTGAAGAGGGGGCGAGGTTACCGATAAGCGTGCCGCTCCGGGGAATGGCAGCGCATGGGGCGATCGACGAATCGCCGCTGAACGGATAGTACAGATCGTCGAAGGTTGAAGCACGGCGGATGATCGCCGCCGTTCCTGGTGAAGACCTGCACAAGAGCGCCAACGGCATTCAATTCATACAGCACGGACACATTGCCGTTAACCGCTTCTATATGATCGAGCGACCGGTGCGAGCATTGCGCTGCACCACATCCCGCCGATTTCACCCTTGCCTCGACGATCCGCACAAGCACCGGGCTGGCGACGCATCGGCCCGCCTTCCCGCGCGAGGACGCGCAACGGCCAACACTTGCTGCAGGACGCGTTTTTCGAGTGGTGAAATCTGCCGGACACTGCGCTGGCAATGCACCCCAGGCCCGACTTGCAACTTGCGTTGTAGTCGCTTACCGTTGCGGGGCAGCGCTGGTTGGCCCATCCAGGCTGACTTCGCTTGCGGCTTGCCATCAGACTCCGCGCTGGCAGGCACGCGTGAGCGCTGAGGTGGCGGCAGTTTAAGAGCG
>Ga0302220_10002553_pt1 | contig 13239 bp, 14 predicted proteins | sample II_Palsa_E1_3_FD_194572 | JGI IMG/M metagenome (GOLD analysis project Ga0302220, IMG submission 194572) | Peat permafrost microbial communities from Stordalen Mire near Abisko, Sweden - II_Palsa_E1_3 | ecosystem: Environmental > Terrestrial > Soil > Palsa > Peat permafrost | place: Sweden... | reverse complement strand
GAGCGGCCGCGCGATCGTCGCGATGTCTTGCTTGCGAGGCTGCGCGGCGAATTGCTGGAAGGTCTTGGGGCAGTTGCGGCCTGAGTACGCCCCTGCCCCTTCACTGCAGGTTCAAAGCCTTGCAATAGAGACTTCAGTCGACTTCACGAACGCGATCACTTCGCTGCCGACCTTCAGTTCCAGCTCATCGATAGAACGCGTGGTGATCACCGACGTGACAATGCCATAAGGCGTTTCCACGTCGACTTCCGAGACCACCGAACCGCGAATGATCTCCTTGATATGCCCTTTGAACTGGTTGCGTACATTGATTGCCGTGATGCCCATGATGATGCTCCGTATTGATTGAATAGTGCCGGGGCCGGTAGACAGCGGCAATGAGTGAATCGAATCGATAACCCGATCTAGCCCGTGTGCGCGCCGTTCTTGAGAACGCGCGACAACACTTGTTCTTCCAGTTCGGCGAAACCTTCCGCCGTGCGCGAACGCGGGCGTTGCAGGGAGATGGCGGCATCGAAGGAAATCTTCCCCGCTTCGATCAACACAATCCGCTCACCCAGCGCTACCGCTTCCTGCACATCGTGCGTAACGAGCAGTGCAGTGAAGCGATGCTCGCGCCATAGACGTTCGATCAGCGCGTGCATTTCGATGCGCGTTAATGCATCGAGCGCGCCCAGTGGTTCATCCAGTAACAGCAGGTCCGGCCGGTGCACCAGCGCGCGTGCAAGCGCTACCCGTTGCCGCTGACCGCCCGACAATTGCGCGGGCCAATCGCCTTCCCGCGCGCTCAAGCCCACTTCAGCCAGCGTCGCCCGAGCGTCTTCACGTGACGAACGCGGCAAGCCGAGCATGACGTTTTGTAGCACGCTTTTCCACGGCAGCAAGCGCGCATCCTGGAACATGATGCGGGTCTCCAGAACACTGGCTCCCGCCGCCGCGTTACGCTGAACGACACCACCAGTCGCTTTTTCAAGGCCTGCAATCAGCCGCAACAACGTGGACTTGCCGCAGCCGCTGCGTCCGACTATCGATACAAAACTGCCGCGCTCGATAGCGAAATCAAAGTTCGACAACACCTCGCGCTCGCCGAAATGCTTGTCGACGCCTTGCAGCGAGACCGCCATGTCCGCGGGGTGCGTACGGGGCGTAACTGCAACCGGTGCACGCTCGCGCGCGGCGACTTCCGGTTCGTTGCCTTCCAGCACGGCATTGCCCGATGCATACGATGCGTAGCTTGATGTCACGTTTTTGCTCCCTTCTGATACGCAGGATGCCAGCGCAGCGTGGCGCGCTCGATTGACTTCGCGAGCATGTCGGCGAGCTTGCCGAGCAGCGCATAAAGCAGGATGCCGACGACTACCACATCGGTCTGCAGGAACTCTCGCGCGTTCATCGTCATATAGCCGATTCCCGATTGCGCCGAGATCGTCTCAGCCACAATCAGCATCACCCACATCAACCCAAATGCGAAGCGCACGCCCACAAGAATCGAAGGCAATGCCCCCGGCAAAATCACGTCGCGATACAGCGCAAAGCCCGAGAGTCCGTAGCTGCGTGCCATCTCGATCAGGTCAGCGTCAACAGACCGAATGCCGTGATACGTATTCGTATAGACGGGGAAAAACACGCCCAGCGCAACGAGGAACAACTTCGCTTCCTCGCCGATACCGAACCACAAAATCACCAGCGGAATCATGGCGAGCGCAGGGATATTGCGGATCATCTGCACGGTCGAGTCGAGTGCGATCTCGGCCGGCTTGAAGAGCCCGGTTCCCAGCCCAAGCACGAAGCCGATGCTGCCGCCGATCGCAAAGCCCGTCAGTGCGCGCCATGCGCTGACCTTCACGTTCGCCCACATGTCGCCCGACTGGATCAGCTCCCACGCGGCCTTGACCACGGCCAAGGGTTCGGGCAATACACGTGACGACAAACCGCCCGTGCGCGCCGCCAGTTCCCATGCGATCAGGATCAGAATGGGAACAAGCCAAGGCGCGGCTTGTACGCCCGCGCGACGAAAAAACGGACCCACGTTCATCGGACCTCCGGGTTCAACTTTGCGAATCAACTTTGCGAAGCGCGCGGCAGATACGACGTGCCGACAATTTCACCGAACGGCCCTGACAACGGACCCGACGTGCGCTCCTTCTGTTCACGCGGCAGCAGCGGAAAGACGAGTTCGGCGAACCGATACGACTCTTCAAGATGCGGATAGCCCGACAGGATGAACGTGTCGATACCGAGTGCCGCGTACTCCTTCATCAAGCCCGCGACCTGCTCCGGGTTACCGACCAGCGCCGTACCCGCACCACCGCGCACGAGGCCGACACCGGCCCACAAATGCGGATAGACCTCGAGCTTGTCGCGCTGGCCGCCATGCAACGCCGCCATGCGCCGCTGGCCTTCCGAATCCATCTTTGCAAACGATGCCTGGGCCCGCTGGATGGTTTCATCGTCGAGCTTGCTGATGAGCCTGTCCGCGTCGGCCCACGCTTCCTGTTCCGTCTCGCGCACGATCACATGCAGGCGAATGCCGAACTTGATCTTGCGGCCTTTATCGGCTGCGCGGCGACGGATATCGGCAAGCTTCTTTTCAACTTCAGCAGGCGGTTCGCCCCAGGTCAGATAGGTATCGATATGATCGGCCGCAATCTCGTGCGCAGCCGGCGACGAGCCGCCGAACCACAGCGGCGGATGCGCCTTCTGCACGGGCGGATAAAGTACCTTGCCGCCTTTCGAGCTCAGGTGCTTGCCCTCAAAATCGATCGAGCCGCCTTCATGCGATGACTCGAGCAGACCGCGCCAGATCTGCAGGAATTCGTCCGTGACTTCATAGCGGGTATTGTGATCATTGAACACACCGTCGCCGGCCAGTTCAATCGGGTCACCGCCCGTCACCACGTTGATCAGCAGACGGCCGCCGGAGAGGCGGTCGAAGGTCGACGCCATGCGTGCGGACAATGCCGGTGAGGTGAGCCCCGGGCGGATCGCGACGAGGAACTTGAGGCGTTTCGTTGCGGGAATCAGGCTGGATGCCACCACCCATGCGTCTTCGCAGGAGCGACCCGTCGGCAGTAGCACGCCCTCATAGCCGAGCGTATCGGCCGCGACTGCGATCTGGCGAAAGTAGTCGTAATCCGCGGCGCGCGCGCCTTGCGTCGTGCCGAGATAACGGCTGTCGCCGTGGGTCGGAATGAACCAGAAAACATTCATCGAGGGCTCCTGCCTTGCGGTGTAAGTTCGAGTGTCGAGTAGGAAGCGAGCGCAGACGCGACGAACAAAAATACCGCCCATGTTCATGCGAAACGAGTCGCCCGTCCCCGTTCAGATGATTCATCTTAGCGATGCCCACTTTAGGCATGAACGATTTATTTAAGCTAAGGTTCTCGCCAATTCTGCTTATGCGTCTCTAGCGACGCAGGAGCGCAATATTCAAGCTAAACGACGTTCCAGCGCGCATCGGCAACCGCCAGCTTTTTCGGAATCAGCTTGAGGTCGGTGAAGGTATCGGCAATCTGCTGTTGATACGCGAGGGTCTCTGGCGTGATCGGCTGCACGCCATAGGCGGTCCGTTTTAATGCGCGTTCAAGCGTTGGCTGATCCAGCCCGACTAACGGTGACAGAAGCTTCGCAGCATCCGGCACGTTGTCGCGGCCCCATTGATCGACGTGGTCCAGTTCCTCCAGCAACGCGTGCACAAGCTGCGGTTGGGCAGTCGCGAACTTACGGGTCGCAAGGTAGTACTGCGTGTTGCGCACCAGTCCGGTGCCGTCCGCAATCACGCGTGCATTCGCCTGACGTTCGACGGCTGCGAGATACGGATCCCAGATGACCCACGCGTCGACGCTGCCCTGCACGAACGCGGCGCGCGCGTCGGCGGGAGCCAGATAGACCGGCTGAATATCTGCATATGAAAGCCCGGCTTTCTTCAGCGCAACGACTAACAAGTAGTGGACATTCGAGCCCTTGTTCAATGCCACTTTCTTGCCGCGCAGATCCTCTACCTTACGGATAGCCGAATCGTGCGGCACGACAATCGCTTCGCCTTGCGGTGCAGGCGGTTCGTTGCCGACATAGACGAAGTCCACGCCCGCGGCCTGCGCAAAGATCGGTGGCGTTTCACCTACCGTACCGGCATCGACTGCACCTGCGTTAAGGCCTTCCAGAAGTTGCGGTCCAGCTGGAAATTCGAGCCATTGCACGGTGACGCCTTGCGCCGCAAGCCGTTTGTCGAGCGTACCGCGCGCCTTCAGAACGACGAAGTTGCCGTACTTCTGATAACCGATGCGGAACGTTTTTCCCGACTCCTCGGCGCGTGCCGTCTGGCTCGCCAGTAGTGCTCCGGCGCCGGTCAGGATGTTGGTGGCGCCGGCGCTTAACGCGGCTATTTTAAGCAGGGTACGACGGCGTGATGGTACGGCCGGTTGCGATAACGTTTTGTCTAGTGTTCGGTAATGGTCAGACATGCTTTGCTCCTTGATATTCAGAGTCGGCCAGGACGTGGATCGGGTACAAAACCATCACGATTCGGCATCCTTATCTTTTGTAGTAACTGCGCGTCAAGCCGGGTATCGGGCGGCACGATGCCGTTCTGATTCAGCAGGAAAGCGCTGAGCGCATAGACCTCGTCATCTGACAGGGACTGCGGTGCGTTGTAAGGCATCGCGCGGCGAATGTAGTCGAACAACGTGGTGGCGTATGGCCAGTAACTACCAACCGTGCGCTTGGGCTTTGCGCTCGCCAGCGTGCCCCGGCCGCCCACCAGCGCGTCGCCGATTAAACCCTGCCCTAATGCGCCGTGACAGGCTGCACATTTCTCGGCGAACACATGCGCGCCCGTCGTTACGTCGCCGCTGCCCGCAGGAAGACCGTGCCCATCCGGGGCAACATCGATATTCCATGCAGCGATCTCGTCCGCCGTGAGCGGCGTGCCAATGTCGTGCGCTGCAAAGCAGGCGGGCGCCACGGCAATCAGCGCGAGTAACAGTGCCCTACGCATTGCGCACCTCGCCCGCCGCATCAATACGCCATTGCTGGATCCCGTTGTAGTGGTACTGCGAGTTGAGACCGCGCGCGGCGACCAGCGCTTCGCGTGTGGGTTGGACGTAGCCGGTTGAATCGGTGGCGCGCGACAGTATGCTTGCCGGCTCGCCGGTCCAGTTCCAGTCAGCCTCAAAACGCGTGAGCGCGCGGTCACGCACGGGCGTTTCCAGTCGCGCCGATCGCCAGCTTGCGCCACCGTCCGTTGAGACTTCCACCTGGCGGATCGTCCCGCGTCCCGACCAGGCCAATCCCGATATCGGATAAAACCCGTGCGTGGTCAGCCGATGTCCCGGCGACGGCCGCGTGATCACTGACTTCGCGTCCATTTCGAACACGAACTGGCGCGCGGTGCCATCGGCGAGAAGATTCGTGTACTTCGACGTTTCCTCGCGCGTCTGCAAAGGAGCATCGACCACCTTCAGGCGACGCAACCACTTCACGTGCGTATTTCCCTCGAAGCCGGGCACGATCAGCCGCAACGGATACCCGTTCTCGGGACGCAAGCGCTCACCGTTTTGCGCGTAAGCCACGAGCGCCCGATCCGCAATACGCTGCAACGGCAGGCTGCGAGTCATCGCGGCGGCATCGGCGCCTTCGGCCAGCACCCAACCCGACCCGCCGGTGGCGCCACCGACCTCCTCCAGCAACGTGGACAAACGCACGCCCGTCCATTCGCAACACGACAACAAACCATGGGTGAGTTGCACCGGCATGCCGCTCGGACCGTTCCATTCGTTACCGGTATTCCCCGAACATTCGATGAAATGAATCCGCGACTCCGACGGTAATCGCAGGATGTCATCCATCGTGAAAAGCTTTGGATTCCGTACTAGTCCGTGAATGGCAAGCCGATGTAGCGCAGGATCGATATCCGGAACGCCCGCGTGATGACGCTCGTAGACGAGACCGTTCGGTGTGATCGAACCATGCAGATCGGCGAGCGGCGTCATGGAGGACGCCGCGCCGGGCAAAGGCCACGCCTTGGCGGCGCGGCGCACCACGTCTGCTTCATATCGTGACGGCACGCCGTAAGGGTGCTCGAGGATCGGTGCGCCGGGCGTCTTCGACCATGACGCGATCTCAAGTGGCTTGAGCAACTCGGCAGCGCCGGCTTGCGAGGCGGCAAAGCCGCCGGCAGCGAGACTGCCAAGCAGACGCCGGCGACCCGGTGAAGGTGAGGACTTTCGGGAGGTCATCGCTTAACCACCGCTACGGCTGTGTTGCGGTGCGCGATGCCGTCGCCGAATTCGCGGCCACAGCTTTGCGCCCGGCGAAGTCCCAGACAAGCGCGCTGGCGGTATCGACGGGCTTGGGCAACAGCTTCGCCTGATAGAAGGTATCGGCAATCGCTTGTTGCTCGCTGAAGTTCTTCGCTACGACCGCACGCACTGCATATGTGCGCCGCGTGTTGGCGCGCTCGACCGTTGCCTGATCGAGACCCCACACCGGGGCCAGAATCTTTGCCGCTTCCTGCGGGTGCGCCTTGGTCCAGGCGCCCGCCTCAACCAGTTGTTTGAAGACTATATCGATGATCTGAGGGTGCGCTTGTGCAAACGGCGTGGACGCGAGGTAGTACCGCTGATATGACGCAAGTCCATCACCACGGATCAGAATACGTGCGCCCGGATCTTGCTCGACGGAAGCCACGTAGGGGTCCCACGCGAACCATGCGTCCACGTCGTTGCGCTCGAACGCAGCACGTGCGTCAGCAGGCGCGAGGTAGCTGATCTTGACATCGGCCGGCGAAAGTTTGGCGCGAGCCAGCGCAGCGAGCAGCAGATAGTGGCTGCCAGCCGCCTTCGTCACCGCAATGCGCTTGCCCTTCAGGTCGGCGAGCGTGTGGATGGGTGCGTCGCGATGCACGATCACAGCTTGCGCCGAGGGCGACGGCGTTTCCTGCGCGACGTAGACGAAGTTGGCGTTAGCGGCTTGCGCGAAGACCGGGACGGTATCCGCTACGTCCGCGCTGAAGTCCACCGCGCCCGCATTCAGCGCTTCGGTGAGCGGCAGGCCGCTCGCGAACTCACCCCACTCAATGCGCACATTAAGTGGCGCCACGGCGCGTTCCAGCGTGCCGCGCGCCTTCAGGATCGCGATCAGCGTGGAGGATTTCTGAAAGCCGATACGGAGCTTCAAGGGGTCGCCCGAAGGCGTTTGCGCCATGGCGCTCACCGCGCTCAGGGCAGTCACAGCCAGCGCGAGGCACGCGGCCAGACGGGTGAAGATTTTCATGGGGGCATCGCAGGCATATTAGGCAGCCGACCATGCTAACAACGCGCGCGTCCAGCACTAAACGATCAATCGTGATATCGATTGCAGCGGAAATGCTGAGACGGCTGCGCGCGCCGGGCCGGACACTCCCGGCAACGCAGCGCGGGCTTGAAATACCCGCAAGAATCCCGCATCTCATGATCCATTTATCCGGAGCATGATCATGGGAAGCCGTCCCCAATTCATTGATGATCTCTCACGCGGCCCTGCCGGCGCCGCACTCGCAAGCCCGCTCGGCGACGAGGCCCTGCTGGACGCCTACTCCCAGACCGTGATCAGCGCGCTCGACCGCGTGCAGCAGGCGGTCGCCTTTATTTCAGTCGAACGACGCTTGCCCGGCGACCAAGTTGGCCGAGGCGGCCGCGGTGCGCAGGGAGGCTCAGGCTCGGGGTTTATCTTCACGCCCGACGGTTATCTGCTGACGAATAGCCACGTCGTGCACGGCGCCACGCAGATCCGCGTGACGCTCGCGGACGGCTCGAAATTCGATGCTGATCTCGTCGGTGACGATCCTGACAGCGACCTCGCGGTGCTGCGGATTGGCTCAGCCGACGTGTTGCCGCACGTCGAGCTAGGGGAATCCGGCAAGTTGCGAGTCGGGCAGATCGCGATCGCGGTGGGTAATCCTCTCGGCCTCGTGCAGACGGTCACGACCGGCGTGGTCTCGGCACTTGGGCGGTCCCTGCGGTCGAACTCCGGACGCATGATCTACGACGTGATCCAGACCGACGCCGCGCTCAATCCAGGCAACTCGGGCGGCCCGTTGATCAATTCGGCGGGTCAGGTGATCGGTGTAAATACAGCGATCATTGCCGGCGCCCAGGCGATCTCGTTCGCGACTGCAATCGATACAGCCAAGTGGGTCATCATGCAGCTCTTCGCACACGGGCGCGTGCGGCGGGCGTACATCGGCGTGGCCGGCACAACGACGCCCATCTCGCGCCGGGTGCAGCGTTATTTCGACCTGCCGGCAGCAAGCGGCGTGCATGTGATGGAAGTCGTGAAAGCGAGTCCGGCGGCGCTCAGTGGATTGCGTACCGACGACCGGATCGTGGCCATCGACACGCTGGCGGTGGATAGCGTGGATAGCTTGCAGCGATCGCTGGACGCATCGCGTATCGACCGGGCGGTGAAAGTGACCGTGTTGCGCGGCACGCAAAAGCTGGAACTGGACGTGACGCCGGTCGAACAGGCTGGGTGAAACGACCGGCGTGGCGTGAAAGGCAGGCCGCCTAGTCGCGGCCCTTCGCCATGCTCGAAAACACGCCATCGCGGCGGATCAGGCCATGGAACATCGCCGCGCCGAGATGCGCGAGGAAGGTCGCGAACAGCAACAACGCGAGCACCGTATGCGCTGATCGGAGCAACGCATACAGGCGCACGTCCTGCGGGACGATCGGCGGCAGGTTCACCGGTCCGAACAGGTGGATCGGAAAACCGCCGGCCGACAGCATCGACCAGCCGACCAGCGGCATGGCGAACAACAGCGCGTAGAAGACCCAGTGCGACAGATGCGCAATGTGCTGCTGCCAGCGCGGCATGTCGTCGGGCAGTGGCGGCGTGCGATGTGTCAGCCGCACGATGAAACGCACGCTCACCAGCACAAGAATTGCTATCCCCAACGGCTTGTGAATCGCGAGCAGCGTCTGATGCCATGACGATAAAGTGGCCACCATCCCCACGCCGATGAACAACATCGCTATGACGAGCGGCGCCATGAGCCAGTGCAAAAACCGGGCTGACGGACTGAAGTGCTTTCGATCGGCGCTCATTCGTGACCCCGTGCCGGTGGTTGAGCGGAGGCCAGACCCTGCGCCTCCTCATGCGTGCGGCGGTTATAGGACACCGCATAGGCAGAAGAACGCGCTGCCAGTAGCGGATCAGCGGATGGCTTGAGGCCATCGGGAAGGATGGTCGGATCGTAGTTGATATCCCGGCAATCGCCGTCGCTCTGCGCGCTCTCGCGCTCGATCACCAGCGTTCCCGCGTCAATGTGCGGCCGGTCTTCGGGCCACGCCTGGGTTGCATCGGTCGTCTGGTCGTCAGGCTTGGCCACCGTCAGGATCAGGTGCCAACGCAGCGGACCGCTTGCCAGCCTGTCGCGCAGTTCGGTATCGAGAAAGTCGTGCTGACTCTTCTCTTCCGCGGTGACGGGTGCGTACGGCGTCTCAGGCACCATCGACCAGCGGACGAAGTGAGTCTTGCCGTTTGCATCGATTGCACGAAATGCGTTAATGCCGTAATACGCGGCATTGCCGAAACTGGAAGACGGTGGATGGCCTTTCACCCAACTCAGGAACGGCCCGGTCTCGGGGTGCGCTGCAAAGAACGCCTTGAGCTTCGCTGGATCGGGTTTGCCCGTTGCGTCCGGCTTCGACGCCACCAGTTGAGCGTAAAAAGCCTGCGGCGTATTGACGATAAAGACCGGCGTATTGTTCATGCCTGTGCGCCATTGCTGACCGTCGGGCAACTTGAAATCCAGCGCCATGCTGCGCACCGGCACGCTCGCATCCGGTGCAGACGGATTACCGCCCGGAATGGCGAAGCGACCAATCACTGGCGTCCGCACGGCCTTGAACACGTCAGCACGGGAGATATCCGACGCTTGGCCGTTGCCTTCGAAATACCCCGACACGCACACGCCCTTCGCATGATTGCGGCGGAATCCTGGATGAACGCCCGCATTCGCTTCGAAGGTATTCACAATACGCTGCGGCGTCAGGCGATGCGGCGTCACAAAGCCGGCAACGTAGACAAAAGCGCCGCCAATAGCCGCCACGACCGCGCCGATAGCCGCAAGCCTGAATAGCGGAATGGTTTGCCGCCCGCGAGGGCGAGGTGAGAATGGGTCAGTCGTCATGGGGAGCGATCCGGTTTGCCGCTCTTTTAATTAATTCGATATCCTTATCAATATTAATTTTCAAAGAGCGCGCACGATTTACTTCTCTATCTTCTGGGGCTACAACGGGGTGAACGACTTTGCGTGGCCGATTATTCCCGGGCAGCGCAATTAATCGGCCAACACCGCATGTCGAAACCGAAACAGGCACAGCCGCGGTGTTGTTGAACACCGCGGCTGCCGCCAGCTTATTGCGTAGACACGGAAGCGCCCGAGGGCGGCTTCGCGCCGCCCATTGCGGTCAACTGCGAATAGACGTCGTGCGACAGGTCAAGCAACACCTTGCGGTCGATCGCGCCGGACACGGCGTAACCGAAATCGCCGTCGATCCAATAAAACACGTTCACCGATCCATCCTGATACAGCTTGAACGCGGTCGTGTCCGAACTGATCTTGCGATGCGATATGCACAGCGTAATACGCTCGCCCTTCGCGTCGTGGTACATGAACTGCGCGACCGGGCCGTCATCGCCGGGCAGCAAGCGGCCGCCCATCAACTCGAAGCCTGAGCGCGTCAGCACGGGCGGACGCACGTCAGTACCCAGCCGGTTCGAGATCCACTGCACCAATTCCTGCTCGCGATCCGCGCCCACTTCCACAGGCCGCATCACTTCCGGCGCGTACATGACATGCGCGATAGCCGACTGCCGTGCAAACGACTCGCCCACGTTGTAGCTTGCACGTTGCACCGCCCCACCACCGCTTCCGGGCACGAGGGTGTCGTGGCCCATGGTCCCTGTCATGCCCGCCACGCCGATGCCGACGCCCAGCACAAGCGCCGCCGCCATCCCCGCGAACTGCGGCCAGTTAGCGGCAGCACGCCAACGCTTGGGTTCCGGCGGCAGCAAACGCTGCGGCACGGGTTCGCTCAGCACGCGGTCATAGCGGTCATGGAACATGCTGTTCAGCGAGAAATAATCGCTGACCTTCGTAGCCAGTGCTTCGTCGCGTTCCAGCAGGCGATCGATCTCCTCGCGGCGATGTTCCGCCAGCGATCCGTCGACATACGCGTGAATTTCGTCTTCACTAATGGGTGTTTGTTGGTCGCTCATCGCACCACCTGTAATTTAGCGCCCGGTTGCGCGCCCGCCATCAACGCGCGCAGTCTTTCACGTCCGCGCGACAGCCGCGACATGACGGTCCCGATCGGGATTTCCAGCGCCTGCGCCACATCGGCGTAACTCATTTCTTCAAGCCCTACCAGCAGCACGACCTGGCGCTGGTCAAGCGGCAAACGCTGCAACGCGAAGTCCAGATCGCGCATTTCCAGCGACTGTGTTTGCGTGCCCGGCACGGCAAACTCGCGCTCGGAGATGTTCTCGTCATCGACGGAAACATGCACGGCCTTCACGCCCGCCCGGCGCGCCTGATTCGCGAACACGTTGTGCATGATCGTGAACAGCCACGCGCGCAGATCGGTGCCTGTCTGAAACTTCTCGGTGTGCCGGAGCGCGCGTTCGAGCGTGTCCTGAACCAGATCGTCGGCGAGATCGCGATTATTGATCAGCGCTCGCGCGTAGCGGCGCAATCGCGGCACATGTTCCATTAACTCGTCACGGACGCCCATCGGCCTTCCTTCATTTTGTAAGCTTACGCAAACGTTCGATAAAACGCCGCTCTGATGATGGGCTAACACCGGGTCGTGGCGAATATTCCCGCTGTCAGCGTGCTTTTTCGCCGAGTGCGTGATTATGCCGTCGGCCGCTTCTTCACGTTTTGCTTGGTGCCTAACTACGCGTCATCAAGTCGGCGGCAAGCATTAAGCCTCTGGTCTTCGCGCGGCCCGCCAGCACATAACGCTTTCCGCGCGCGGTCCATGCAAGCAAGCGGCTTGTGCCCACACGACGGGCCTTCCATTGCGGCTGCGGGTGCGCAAACAGGCCCGGCGCCACGAGCAGCACGGCGGCCTCGCCGCCTCGATTGCGGTAGACGAATTCGGTCGCCGAAGCGAATGGCCCGACGGACATTTCACGGCGCGCAACGGGGTGGAAACCGACGCTGGACAGATCCGGGGCGCTTGCCAAAACCGCCGTCGAGCTTTCATAACCGATCGCCCCCGATGCCATTTCCTGGGCGGCAACAGCTTGTTCAAGCGCCATCATCGACGCATTGTCGAGCGCTGAATCGGAAATGTCGAACGCAAAGATTGCCGTGGCAGCGACTGCCAGCGCCACAACCGCCGCGATGACCAGCGCGCGAAGGCTGCGCCTCGACATGCGCCGTACAGGCGCGGGCGCCTGGGGTGCTTGTTCGTTGTCGGCTTCGTGAAAGGTGTTCTGCATCTGCCAGTTCAGGCGGCCGTAAAACGCGACCCGGTCTGCCTCGTCAGGGCGGCTCTTCAGATACGTCGCTACGCTCGCCGCGCGCTCGGGATCCAGCATGCCGTCGGCGTATGCCTGGACGTCCGACTCAGAGAGCCGGGGTTCCGTTGGGGGTTTTGTTATGGGCATGATCTGGCAATGTTTAGCTGTTCGTACAGGGGCGAACACAAAGCGCCGGCGTTTATTCCACGCCGGGAGCAAGAATCCCATACGTAATCCCCCACGCGCGTAAACACGGTCTTCAGCGGGTTATTCCGTATCTTCCCAAATAAGTTTGGATTCTTCCGACCATAAAAATAATCAAATTCATTGGGAATAACCCGCGCCCTTTCCGGGTTCTCTCCATTGCAAGCTGCACACAATCAACCTCGCAGGAGCGAACCATGAAAACCCTCAGCGTCGCAGTACTGTTCCTCGCCACCATTGCCTCGGCACACGCATTCGCTCAAACCAAGACCCGCGCCCAGGTCTACCAGGAACTGATCGCGGCACAGCAGGACGGCCGCGATTTCGTCACCGACACGTCCTACCCCGACGTCAACCCGATCTTCGCGCACCAACTCGAACAACAACAAGAAGCACGCCTGGCTCAAAACCAGACGGCCAAGCCCAACGCGGTAGCCAGCGCAACGGCTGCCAACTCGTCCAGCGCAACGAACTGATCCAGCGCGCCAAATCAATCTTCGCAAGCCGGTTAAATAAATCGGA
>Ga0302220_10002551_pt1 | contig 13244 bp, 14 predicted proteins | sample II_Palsa_E1_3_FD_194572 | JGI IMG/M metagenome (GOLD analysis project Ga0302220, IMG submission 194572) | Peat permafrost microbial communities from Stordalen Mire near Abisko, Sweden - II_Palsa_E1_3 | ecosystem: Environmental > Terrestrial > Soil > Palsa > Peat permafrost | place: Sweden... | reverse complement strand
TCCTCTGGATCTTCCTCTTCGCCCTCCTGGCCTTCTTCCAGTGAGTCCTGTGGCCTCTGCGCAGCCCCGTCCCGCCATACCTCCTCACCTCGCGGAATCATGATGTTGATTGTCCTTGGAGGCCTTCCTGGAACCGGAAAGACGACCCTCGCCCGGGAGCTGGCGCGCCAACTCTCTGCAACGTACCTGCGGATCGACACACTCGAACAGGCCATCCTTCACTCGGGCATCGCGTCCGATGCAGGCCCCGCGGGATACTTCGCCGGCTATGCTGTCGCCGCGGAGAATCTATCCCTCGGGTCAACCGTCGTAGCCGACTCCGTGAACGCGTTGACGATCGTTCGCAACTCATGGATCGAAATAGCCAAAGATGCAGGCGTGCCCTGCATCGAAGTCGAGGTCATCTGTTCCGACCCCGTGGAGCATCGCCGAAGAGTGGAGACACGAAAGCCGGACATCCCAGGCCACAAACTTCCAGGCTGGCAGGACGTACTGGATCGGCACTACGAGCCCTGGGAGCGCGAGCACATCCTCATCGACACCTGCGCTCTTTCGATTCCGCAGGCAGTCGACGCCGTCATCAGCCAGCTTCCGGAGCTATCCTTTACCCGCGCAGGCAGACAATAGAAAGGAGGACCGCACCTTGCTTCAAAAAATCAGAAAACGCGTTCTCCTGGCTGTAATCCTCGCCATCACCCTTTGCCCCACCCCGTCCCATGCTCAGGGCTGCACCCAATGCCGCGACAACACCGCCGCCACGCCACCCGCGACCCAGGCCGCCTACCGCCACGCCATCCTCCTCATGGTGATCACCGCTGGCGGCCTCTTCCTCACCACCCTGATCATCCTGAAGCGCCAACGCTAAAGCGCTCACCGCGAAGTTAGTAAGGCACTCCCTTCGCCCGCTCCACCTTCATCGCCCGCATATACCAGTCGAACTCATCGAAGAAGGTCCCGCTCTTCTCCGCCATATGCTGCGTCAACGCAACCCCATCCGCACTCAGCGCGTCCCCGATCACCGGTATCGGCTGCACCGACGGAATCGAAGACATCCCCGCCTCCGCCAGCAGCGCCCGCAGCTGCATCGCCGCCCTCACCCCACCAAACGGCGTGGCGGAGTAGCACACAATCGCCGAAGGCCGAAAGAAGTACTCCTCCAGAAAATAATCGATCAGGTTTGACAGAGCCGGCGGAATGCTGTGGTTATACTCCCCGCTCACCACGCAGAAACCATCCACCCGCTCATAAAGCTTCGCCAGCGGCGCAAGCGTCTCATGCAGCTTCGCGTACTTCGCAGGAGGATCTTCTTTGATCTCCTTCCACATTTTGTCCAGCAGTGGCAGCTTCAACGCAGCGGCGTCCACCAGCACCGCCTCATGTCCCCGAGCCTCAAGCCGGGCCACCGCCCACTTCGCCGCCCGATCCCCCATCCGCTCCGAACGCACCGAACCCAGCAGAACCGCAACCACCATAGAAAGAACCTCTCCCTGCCTGAGATGCCTCCACGCCGATCCGCGTCGCGCGAGTCAGATACTTTTCATGCCGCCACAGCCGCTTCCGTGCAGCCCGAAGCGATCAGCGGCCCTTCTTCGCCGCGGCCTTTACAACCGGCTTCTTCGCGACAGCTTTCTTCGCCGGGTGCCCCGTCTTCTTCGCAGGAGCGGCCTTAGCCGCAACCTTCTTCACCGGAGCTTTCTTCACAACTGCCTTCTTCGCCACGGCCTTCGCAGGACTCTTCTTCGCCGCAACCTTAGCCACCGGCTTCTTCGCAGCGCTCTTGACCACGACTGCCTTCTTCGCCGGCGTCTTGGCCGCAGCCTTCACCAGAGCGGGAACCTTCTTCACCGGCGTCGCCGCCTTGTGAGCAGCCGCCTTCACCGGAGCCGCCGCAACCTTGGCCGCCACAGCCTTCGTGGCAACCGCTTTGGCCGCAGCCTTCACCGGAGCGGCGCTCTTCACCGACGCAGCCTCATCTCCCTCCGCCGCCGCTGCCTCCTCACCATTCTCCGAGGGCTCAGCCGCAGCAGCCTTCTTGCGACTCTTGGCCGGCTTAGCGTCCTTCCTGGCCACGCGCGGGCGACGCAGATGCACCGGCGGCGGAGGAGCAGGCGGCGAATAAGGCTCCAGATAAGCCTTCATCTCCTCCACCGTTCCCAGCTTCCCGTCCATCAGTTCGAAGAACAGCTTATCCAGCAGCTCCTCATACCCCGGCAGTTCAGGAACGATGCGCATCTCCTGCATCAGCGCATACGGCACCTTCTGTTTCGCCTGCGCCCACTCCGTAAAGAACCCCTTGAACTTCGCCTGAATCCCTGCATTCTTCGACGTATGCGCCACCCAAAGAATCGACTCCGGCTTAGCCGAGTGCAGCAGCTTCCACGCCTGCGACGGTGCAGACGCGCCCTTGCCGGAGAACTCCGCCGCAAACGCCTTCGCCTCATCCTCCAGCGCCTCGATCTCGTTCACAAAGCCCTGCCGCGCAAAGCTCTGCTTCAGCGCCGCAATCTCCTTGGGAGTCATCTTCGCCGTCAGCAGCGGAAAGTTCGCCACCGCCGCCTCCGGATGGATTCCCTGCATCTGCAACTGCGACTGCACATCCCGCAGCCGTTCCAGCTCCGTCACATTCGCCTTCGCCACCGACAGCGCCGGAAACAGGTGCTTCATCCACCCTTCGCTCTCCAGCCGTCTCAGCACCCGCAGCGGGTCTTCCTCGTGGAAGATCTCCTCGGTCTCATACCCCCGATGAAAATCTCCCATCGCCGCGATGTACTCCTCCTGCTTGCCCGTCTCGTACCGCGCCTGGGTCCGCTCATCCATCTGCCAGCCAAGCCGCGCCATATACCGGGCCGCCCGAATCATCCGCACCGGGTCTTCGATAAACCCGTAGTTGCTCACCAGCCGCAGCTCACGGTTCTCGATATCCGCAACCCCGTTCAGCGGGTCCATCAGCAGCCCATAGGAGCCGTCATTCAGCGACAACGCCATCGCGTTCGCCGTAAAGTCCCGCCGCCGCAGATCGTCGAGAATCGTCGCCGCCTTCACCACCGGCTTGCCCGGCTTCGGATACGTGACCGACAAAGTGCTGCCAATCTCCATCCGAACACCACCCGGCAACCGCACAAACAGCGCCTGCCCGGCCTCAGACTCACCCGTGACGACGCCACCGGCTTTCTCTATATCTTTCTTCAACTTAAACGCGTTTCCCTGAACCACCACATCCAGATCGCGCACCGGCGATCCGCTGGTCAGGTCACGCACAGCTCCGCCTACCAGAAATACAGTAAGCCCTTTGGCACGAGCCACTTCGCGCACCGTCTTTAACGATGCCTGTTGTGCTTTCGACAGGCGGTTTTCAAGCAGGTAGATGTAGTCGGCCATATCTGTTACGTTTACTCCAGGCCCGGTCCTAACCGGGGACGCTGCCATCCTCGAAACCCAGACCAGACCTCAATAGCCCAAACTAAGTTCCGATGAATCAAGCGTTTAGAAAGATATTCCTTGCCAGACACAAAAGGTCAATGTAACACAGCATTAGCGAATTGACTACTCTGTCTGCACCTTTTTCGTTGCGCTTACTCCCTCTGTGCGACAATCCGCGTGTCCCATGTCCTCCTCCCACAAAAAGGTCATCGTCCGTCGCTTCACCGGCGAAACCCTCCCCGGCTACCTGCCTCTGTCCACCTTCGTCCGCAACCGAACCCCCGACCGCATCATCGACCTCCTTGACCTCAGCGGCCACGTCATCTCCCTTGTTATCAACGACATAAAGCACATCAGCTACGTCCGCGACTTCAATCTCACCGACACCGTCAACCCCGAGCGCCTTACCCGCCGCACCTTCCTCGCCAAACCCCGCACCGAAGGCCTCTGGCTCCGCATGACCTTCCGCACCGGCGACCTCCTCGAAGGCCTCGCTCCCATCGACGCCAGCCTCCTCGACGACCTCATCAACGACGCCGGCCTCCAGATCACCCCACCCGACACCCGCTCCAACACCCAGCGCCTCTACGTCCCCCGCACCTCCCTCAGCGACCTCCAGCTCATCGCCGTCATCACCTCCCCCTCCCGCCGCAAACCCCTCCCCGCCGCCTCCGTCCCCACCCTTCAGGAAGACCTCTTCGACGCCCTCATCCCGCCCAACACCCGTCCCAACTAAACTCCTCCATGGTCTTCCTCTTCCCGGTTATTGCTTTTGCGCTCGCTCTGATCGCCATCGGCCGGGGAGCCGCCAGCGGCCAGTTCCTCGAGGTCGAGCGCAAGCGAGACCGTATCGCCCGCCATGTCTGCCTCGTCGCTGGCATCGCCATCCTCATCGCCTACGTCCTCCGACTCATCTTCTAGCCTCCCGCTCCAGCCCGCCAACCCCATGCTGAAAAGCACGCTGAAAGTGGAGATGGAAGGAAAAGTCATCCTGCGACTCCGCAGCCGCCACACCCTCCGTCCCGTTAGGAATTACAATCCCCACCATGACGTTAGCTGACCTGGCCGACCATCTCGGCGCAACCCTCCACGGCGACCCAGCCGCGCAGATCACCGGAGTAGCCGGCCTCGAAACCGCCGCCCCCGGCCATCTCACCTTTGTCGCCAACCCCAAATACGCCTCCCTCGCCCACACCACCCAGGCCACCGCCATCCTGGTCGAGCGCACCTTCCCCGAGATCCCCACCGCGACCCTCCGCCTCGCCAACCCCTACCTGGCCTTCGCAAAAGCCATCGAGCTCTTCTACCAGCCCCCCGCCTACGCCCCCGGCATCCACCCCACAGCCGTGATCGCCCCCACCGCCCGCATCGGGGCCAACGCCCACATCGGCGCCTACGTCGTCATCGGCGACCACGTCACCCTCGGCGACAACGCCACCCTGCTCCCCCACGTCGTCCTCTACCCCCACGTCCGCGCCGGAGCGAACCTCTTCGCCCACGCCCACGCCGTCGTCCGCGAGCACTGCCAGCTCGGCGACAACGTCATCCTGCAAAACGGAGCCATCATCGGCGCCGACGGCTTCGGCTTCGCAAAGCAGTCCGACGGCACCTGGTACAAGATCCTCCAGTCCGGCCCTGCGATCCTCGAAGACAACGTCGAAGTCCAGGCCAACGCCTGCGTCGACCGCGCCTCCGTCGGCCAAACCCGCATCCAGGCCGGAGCCAAAGTCGACAACCTCGTCCAGGTCGGCCACGGCTCCAACGTCGGCCAGAACACCCTCCTCTGCGCCCAGGTCGGTCTCGCCGGCTCCACCACCATCGGCAAAGACGTCATCCTCGCCGGCCAGGTCGGCGTAGCCGGCCACTGCACCATCGGCGACGGAGCCATCGCCACCGCGCAAAGCGGCATCCCCAGTGACGTCGCCCCAGGAAAGGTCGTCAGCGGCTACCCTGCCATCGACAATCGACAATGGCTCCGCTCCGTAGCCCTCTTCAATCACCTCCCCGAACTGCTCCGGGACATAAAATCGAAACTAAAATAATCACCCACGCAGTGACTTTCGTCGTATAAAAAGCATCAGTATAGGGAGCAGACGATGATGGAACCTCCCGAAAGTCTTCTCAATAGCGCCTCCCGATCGCAGACCATGTCCGCTCAGCCCGTTCGCGTTCTCCTGCTCGACGACGAGCCCACCAACCTCCTCCTCCGCGCCGCCATCCTTCGTCAGCACGGCTACCACTGCGTCCCCGCCTCCACCATCGAAGAAGCCACCGAGCTCTTCAACAACATCGACATCGCCGTCCTCGACTACCACCTCGGAGCCGGCCAGTTCGGCACCGAGGTCGCCGCGCTTCTCCGCCGCCGTCGTCCGCACGTGCCCATCATCATCCTCTCCGCCACGCTCGACCGCTTCTTCGGCGGCGTCGAAGACATGCACCTCCTCAAGGGCCACAGCTCGGTCGAGGATCTTCTCGACGCCCTCAGCTCCCTCGAAGCCCGCCGCCGCGGCTCTCCCGTCGTCGTCGACGCCCGCGACTTCTACTACTCGCGCATCTCCATGGCCATCGGCTCCGACGTTCTCGTCCAGATCTTCGACCAGCGCGGCATCTGGCAGCACTGCAATGATGCCGTCGCAGAATATCTCGGCCAGCCCCGCGACTGGTTCTACGGTCGCTGTGTCTTCGACGAGCTGGCCACCCTCATGCGCGACTGGCGCGATGTCCTTCAGGCCGTCACCCTCACCCGCGAGACCTACATCGACCGCACCCGCCGCGGCCTGCTCAACCATCCCCGCCCCGACGAGCAGCACTTCACCTGGAGTGTCCTCGCCTTCCCCATCACCCTCCACGACAACCGCAACGGCGTCGTCCTCACCGCTCGCGTCCTGGAAAAATCCTCTCTCCGCATGTCGGATCTCCTCCCCTTCAGCTAAGCCGCCGCAGCGGAGAGACCCCCGGCATTTCGCCTTTGTCGCTGCCTGTTTTTTCCCATCCCGCGCAGCCGAAGCCGTTACGCCCAGCCCACCCTGATATCCTCGACCGTATGCGTCTCCTGCCCGCACTCGCGCTCTGTGCCGTTCTTCTTACGGCCCTCGGCTGCCACTCCCCTTACGTCGAAGCGACGGTCACCAACCACACCGCTCAACCCATCGAGCTCATCGAGGTCGACTATCCCAGCGCCAGCTTCGGCACCCAGAACCTGGCTCCGGGCGCAGACTTCCACTACCGCTTCAAGGTCCTCGGTTCCGGCGCCATGAAGCTCCTCTACACCGACAGCGCGCACCACGAGCACAAGGCCGACGGTCCATCCCTCAAAGAGGGAGCCGAAGGCCCGCTCACAATCGCAATCGCGCCCGGCGGAGTCACCTGGCAGCCATCCCCCGCCGTCATTGCAGGCAGATAATCCTTACTTCTGATTTAGATCCGGGCTCGTCCATGCGCTTCCGCATGCCCACGCTTGTTGTGCCCGTCACACCTGGCCATCAAAACGAACACGGCGCTCAACGCCACCAATACGAAACACATCGCAAAAATAATCACCATCGTCATGGAAATAGAACCCTCCGCTAACCCCTGTTCGATCAGCGCGCAACATCCTAGTCCCTGTATTAGTCAACTGACCAGTATTTTTTCAAAAATTTCACTGATTTTTTCTGCAATCCACGTATCTCTATACCGTGCCGATACTTCACTCCTGCTACAATTCCGGCGATTCCAGGCAAAACCTCCCGGCTCCCGCCTCGCCACGAACCATTGCGCGCTGTCGTTGTTTTTAGAACCACCCCGCTGGAATCACCCGCGCAGCTTCTTTTTGAGCTCCTGACATCCGCGCAGCCCCGAACGGTTCCTCTCCCAAACGAACCTCCGCTCCCCCCCCGCAACCTGCTCCTGTCACCCTGGATACCATCCCATCCATCTGCGGTACTCTGATGGTGACCATGCCGCGCGGATATTTCATCACCTTCGAAGGCCTCGACGGCTCAGGAAAAACCACCCAGCTTCGCCGCCTCGCCAGCACCCTGGAGTCCGAAGGCCATCAGGTCGTCACCCTGCGCCAGCCTGGCGGCACCGCCCTCGGCGACCGCATCCGCGGCGTTCTGCTCGACTCAAAATCCGAAGCAGCCCTCGGCCCCATCGCCCCCGCAGCCGAAATGGCCCTCATGTTCGCCGACCGCGCCCAGGCCATCTCCAGAATCATCCTCCCCGCCCTTAACGCCGGCCGCATCGTCCTCTGCGACCGCTATACCGACTCCTCCGAGGCCTACCAGGGCGGCGGCCGCCAGCTCGGCAGCGAACGCATCCTCGCCATGCACGCCGCCGCCTGCGACAACCTCCAGCCCGACCTCACCCTCCTCCTGCTCCCCTCTCTGGAGTCCTCCCTCCGCCGCGCCCGCCGCCGCAACCAGCGCCACGCCGACCGACAGGCCGCCGACGAAAATCGCTTCGAGCGCGAGTCCGACGAGTTCTACCGCCGCATCTACGAAAAATACGAAGAGATCGCCGCCCGCGAACCCCAGCGCGTCATCCCCATCCGTGACGACGCCTCCATCGACGAAATCCAGGTCTGCATCAAAAGAATAGTGGCCGCCCATTTAGGTCCCGCTGTACCTGACAAAGAACATGACAACCCCGCCCCCGTTCCCGGAAACCCCTCTTAAAAACGGGTGCCCGATGTCCGCATCTCCGGCCATCGGTTCCTCCACGTCACAACAATCCGACCCCATTCCAGAACATAAGCAGCGGCACGAAAAGTTCCACATGCCTCCCGGCCTGAAGCACTCCCTCCCCTTCTACGCCTTCAGGCCCTGGGTCAAACTCGGCAGCCCCATCCTCCTCTTCGAGCACCTCCTCAAAACCTACGGCAACATCGCCCATTACAAATTCATGGGCACGCCCATCGTCTTCATCAACGACCCCGACTACATCCGCGAGATCCTCATCAACCAGGCCTCGTCCTTCGTCAAAGAGCGCACCGTCCGCCGCATGAAGATCCTCCTCGGCGAGGGCCTCATCACCTCCGACGACCCCATCCACAAGCGCCAGCGCCGCATCGCCGCCCCTGCCTTCCATCGCCAGCGCATCGCCGCCTACGGAGACCGAATCGTCGCCTGCGCCGCCAGCCAGCGGGAGACCTGGCGCCCCGGTCAGCACATCGACATCGCCGCCGCTAGCATGTCCCTCTCGCTCGAAATCGTCGCCCGCACCCTGTTCGATACCGCCGTCACCGACGACATCCGCTCCATCAACGACGAGGTCAACACCATCATGGGCCTCTACAACTTCATCGTCGCCTTCCCAAAGATCGAATCCTTCCTCCACCTGCCCATCCCCGGCCTGATGAAGTTCCGCCGCTCCAAAGCCCGCCTCGACGCCATCGTCGACCGCCTCATCCGCGAGCATCGCGAGACCGGCATCGACAAAGGCGATCTCCTCTCCATGCTCCTCGCCAGCACCTACGAGCCCACCGAAGCAGACGAACCACCACCCGCCACCCAGGGCTCACCCACCACCCAAGGATCACCCGCCACACAGAGATCACCCGACACGCAGGGATTAAGCGGCACACAAGGATTAAGCGCCACACGGGGATTAAGCGTGGGGCTTCAGCCCCACGAATCCACCTCAGCCACAAAAGGGGCTTTAGCCCCGGGCCTCTCTTCCACCCAGCCGCCGAAGCTCGAAGGCATGTCCGACGAGCAAATCCGCGACGAGGTCCTCACCATCTTCCTCGCCGGCTACGAGACCGTCGCCAACGGCCTCACCTGGACCTGGTATCTCCTCAGCCAGAACCCCCACGTCGAAGCAAAACTCCACGCCGAACTCGACGCCGTCCTCGGCAAACGTCTCCCCACCCTGGCCGACTACCCCAGCCTCCGCTACACCGAACAGATCTTCGCCGAATCCATGCGTCTCTACCCACCCGCCTGGGCGATGGGCCGCATGTCCACCCAGCCCGTCGAACTCGGCCCCTACCGCATCCCACCCGGCGCGCACTTCTTTTTCAGCCAGTACATCATGGGCCGCGACCCGCAATACTTCCCCGACCCGCTCCGCTTCGACCCCGACCGCTTCACCCCGGAGGCTAAATCCGCCCGCCCGAAGTTCGCTTACTTCCCCTTCGGCGGCGGCAACCGCCAGTGCATCGGCGAGAGCTTCGCCTGGATGGAAGGCGTCTTCGGCATCGCGACCATAGCCCAGCGCTGGCGCATGTCGTACCTCGGCGCCACCACCCCCGAGGTCCAGGCCAAAATCACCCTCCGCCCCAAAGACCCTCTGATGATGCAGCTCACCCCACGCTGATGCGGCCCCGCAAAAACAAACCGAAGCCGCTATCCGCCGGGCAGCCGATTACGGTGCGTTGAAGTGAAAAACAAGGCCGGTGCTGATGGTCAGCAGCTTTGAGGCTGGCAGAGAAACCGGCCCTCCAAAGTTTCCACTGTTCACCGTCTGCACCGACCCGTAACCCACCTCCACCATGCGAAAATCCACATGGTTGCTGAACTGATAATCGACTCCACCGAAGACGCCGTACGCCGCCCTGCTCACATGCACCGAGCTGGTCGGCGGCTTCGAGCTGCCCACGCCGCCCAAAAGCTCAGCATAAGGTTTCAGCGAAAACGCAATCGGTTTGGCCTCGACCCTCGCACCCAGAAGAAAGCTGTTCAGAGAAGCATTGTTGCCATGCACAATCGTGTCCCGAACATCGGCGCCCGCATTGAAACTCTTACCATGAAAAAAATCATAGTAGCCGCCGATACTGGCCCCATAGAACATGCGTTCGGTAGTGTTATTCCCGAGAAACGCGAAGGGCCCGCTATCGGTATCCGAATTGCTCACCCGCATAAAGGCGGGATTGATATACAGGCCAATCACGTTACTGGTGGGCAGATCTGCCTGAGCGTGGGCCATAATGCTGGTTAGAACGAACATGGAGCATAAAACAGGAAACCGCAATTTCATGAGTACAAATCCTCTGGAGGTTCAGGCTGACGATGCTGGCCGAAGCAGGCATAGCTATAAGTCTATTTCGCCAAATGTGTTTCAAGTCTACCGAAACATCGGGGGGAACATACGACGCACACTCCGTTATCCTGAAAATGCCGACTCGCCAACTCCAACCCCTGGCCCCAACTTCCCCGCCGCAACCGTGTTCCCCCAAAAAACATGAACAGAAAAATCACTCCGCTCTTCCTCCTCGCTCTGGCGTCGTTGTTATGGACATCTCCCCTCCTCGCCCAGTCCGACGCCTCCCCCGCCGAGCAGTCTCTCCTGCAGCTGGCCAACCAGGCCCGCGCCGCCCACGGTCTCCCTCCCCTTCAATGGGACACCGCCCTCGCCCACGCCGCTCACGCCCACGTCCAATGGGTCGTCCGCGCATCCGGCGATCTGGAGCACCAGTACCCCGGCGAACCCGATCTGCTCACCCGTGGCGCCCATGCCGGAGCCCGCTTCAGCACCATCGCCGAAAACATCGCCGGCCGCGGTGAAACCCCCGCCACCATCCAGCAGATCTGGATGACCACCCCCACCCACCGCGCCAATCTCCTCGACCCCAATCTCAACGCAGTCGGAATCGCCGTCCTCGAAGCCAACGGCCTCCTCTACGCCGTCGAGGACTTCGCCCGCAACGTACCCGTCCAGGGCCGCGACGCGGTCGAGCAGCACGTCGCAAAGCTTCTCCAGGACCAGGGCATCGCTCCCGCCGCCTCCAATGAAGACGCCCGCAAAACCTGCGATATGCCGCAGGGCAACGCCGGCACTCCAAAGCTGGCCATCCAGTGGGACAGCGCCGACCTCACCCAGCTACCCGATCCCATCCTCCAGCAGCTCGCCAAAACAAAGTACGCCTCCGCCCAGGTCGGAGCCTGTCCCGGCAAACAGCCCAACAACCAGCAGTTCACCACCTGGCACGTAGTCGTTCTGCTCTACTAGCCCCCATCGGGTGCCCCATCTTCGCGACAGTCTCATCGTCGCGAAGGTGGGCATCGTGCGAAGCACGACCATTCACCCCAAAAATCTCTGTCAAGCCCCAAAAACCTCCATCCCCTCACAAACCCCGCCAATGACGCGCCTTTTTCGCGATCCTCCGTCTGGCATATTCCCCCTCCCCGAACGCGTATCATAGAAGCAGAGGGCAACCCTCGCGAAAACCGAGCGCTTCACCAAACCGAACCACCTGCACCGGAAGTACGAACCTAAGTCGCATCGATAGAACACTTTGACACAAAAGGTACCCCCGGGGGACCCAGCATGACGGAGAGGAGACAGCCAGAAGTGACCGAACAGACCGCACTCCCCGCCACCTTCAACGACTTCCTCGGAAACAGCAACGCCGTCGAGCACCTCCGCACCGCCATCGCTGCCGGCCGCCTTCCCCACTCCCTCATCCTCGCCGGCCCCGCCGGAGCCGGAAAGTACACCCTCGCCCTCATGCTCGCCATGGCCGTCGAGTGCAAGCGCCAGCCCCGCGACCTCTGGTCCAACGGCCAGTCTCTGGCCAGCTTCTGCGGCGTCTGCCACAACTGCACCCGCATCGCCTCCGTCGCCAGCCTCGAAGAAGAGGTCGACAAAGCCGTTGCCGCCCGCGAAGACCTCCGCGAGACCGACAAAAAAGAGACCCGCGTCCTCATCCAGCCTCACCCCGACGTCCTCATCATCCCCCCCGACCCCCCGCAGCTCCTCATCAAACTCGGCCAGGTCCGCACCCTCATCCAGCGCGCCCACTACCTCCCCAGCGAAGCCCCCCGCAAGATCTTCATCCTCACCGCGGCCAGCTTCATGAAGGAGGCCGCCAACTCCCTCCTCAAAGTCCTTGAGGAACCACCCGCCACCGTCCACATCTTCATCCTCGCCGAAAACCCCGGCGAACTCCTCCCCACCATCCGCTCCCGCTGCGCAACGGTCCGCCTCGGAGCCCTACCGGTAGAAGAGATCGAGATGCTCCTCACCGACCGCCGCCCGGACGTTCCCCCGCAGCAGCGCACCCTCATCGCCCGCCTCGCCCAGGGAGCCGCCGGCAAGGCCCTCGGCTTCGACCTCGCCTCCTACACCGCCGCCCGCGCCGACGCTCTTCTCTTCCTCCGCAACGCCGCCGCTGCCACCACCGGATCATCCGACCCCGACCACACCGCCCTCTTCAAGATGACCGAGACCTACCGCGCCGGAGCCGAAGGCCAGCAAAAAACCTCCGCCCTCCTGCGCAGCCTCTCTCTGCTCCTCGAAGATCTGCTCCTCCTCGGCGCGGGCACCCCCGAGCTTCTCCGCAACACCGACCTCCGCCCCGAGCTCGATCGCCTCAGCGGAGCTCTCAGCTTCCAGTGGATCGAATCCGCCTCCCGTGGCCTCGACCAGGTACAAAGCGGAATGCGCCGCAACCTCCTCCGCAACCTCTCGCTCGACGCCTTCGCCGGCCAGCTCGCCTCCAGATGAGCCAGCCCGGCCGCACCACGCAGCGCCTCTCCACAACCCCGGAAGACATCGCGCACGCCGCCCGGATCCTCCGCGACGGCGGCACCGTAGCCTTCCCCACCGAAACCGTCTACGGCCTCGGTGCCAACGCCCTCGACGCCAACGCCATCTCCGGCATCTTCACCGCCAAAGAGCGTCCCCACTGGGACCCCCTCATCGTCCACGTCAGCAACCGCGCCATGCTCGACCAGGTCGCCATCGTCCCCCCGCACGTCGAGCCGCTCATCGAAGCCTTCTGGCCCGGCCCCCTGACCCTCCTCCTGCCACGCACCCCGCAGATCCCCGACGCCGTCACCGCCGGCCGTCCTCTCGTCGGCATCCGCATGCCCGCCCACCCCGTCGCCCTCGCTCTCATC
>Ga0302220_10002549_pt1 | contig 13248 bp, 11 predicted proteins | sample II_Palsa_E1_3_FD_194572 | JGI IMG/M metagenome (GOLD analysis project Ga0302220, IMG submission 194572) | Peat permafrost microbial communities from Stordalen Mire near Abisko, Sweden - II_Palsa_E1_3 | ecosystem: Environmental > Terrestrial > Soil > Palsa > Peat permafrost | place: Sweden... | reverse complement strand
ATCATCTTGGCGAGGGACCGCTGTGGGATGTGAAGGAGCAGCGCCTTTACTGGATCGACAGCACCGCTGCCGAGATCAGCAGTTGCCGCGCCGACGGCAGCGACATACGGCGTTATTTCGTACCACGCCACATTGGTTCGATGGCGTTGCGCGAGCGTGGCGGTGCGGTCGTTGCGCTCGCGAACGGCCTGCATTTCTACGACTTCGAGACGCAGACGGTGAAGCTCATTGCCGACCCGGAAAGTGATGACCCCGAGACGCGTTTCAACGACGGCAAGGTGGACCGGCGCGGGCGGTTTGTCGCGGGCACGATGGCGTATGACTTCGATCGTTACGACGCCGATCGCGGCCAGCGTTCGAGCCGCAGCGGTGCTTTGTATCGGTTGGATACGAATGGCGCGGTGACGCGTCTGGACGGCGGAATAAGTTGTTCGAACGGACCCTGCTGGAGTCCGGACAACCGCACCTTCTATTTCACCGATACCTACGACAAGCAGATGTACGCATACGACTACGACATCGAGACGGGCGCAGTAGCGAACCGGCGGGTATTCGCATCGGCGCGAGACATGGCCGGCACGTTCGATGGCGCCACAGTTGATGCTGAAGGCTATGTCTGGTCGGCGCTTGTTTTCGGCGGACGGGTTTTGCGATTCTCGCCGGACGGCAAGCTTGATCGCGTCGTGGAGTTTCCTGTGCGCAACCTGACGAGCGTGATGTTCGGCGGTCCGAATCTGGACATTTTGTTTGTCACGACCATGGGCCGGCCGATGTGGGGCATCCCGCAGAAGGAGCGCGACAAGGGGGGATTGTTCGCGATCACCGGACTGGGCGTAAAAGGTTTGCCCGAGCCCCGATTCGCAGGATAGGGGCGGTCGCGTGCGCTTAAGCGGGCACAACCACCGTCCCTGGCGAAATCAATACCCTGCCCAATGCCCGCGCTCCCATACCCACTGATTTCCCGCCCACCTGTAGTGTCCTTTCACCCAGTGATAACCCGGAGCCGGTTGTGCCGGTACGACTTCAACAAGCGGCTCGGGGCGTGGTGGACGCGCGGGTTCTACCACGCAGGCGGTGAGCATGATGCTAAGGAGTGCAATGCTAAATACATGTTTCATTTTTAGTTCTTCCCTTGTGAAGTTAAATATGTGACTGCGTTGTCAGCGCGTTGCGCTGCTACGTCCGCAGCAACCTGCTGGACATTGGGCTAGCGGTCTTCTGTGTAAAGAGATTTGCCCTAACGTGGACCGGATCGAGGCCGAACGTTTCTCCGGCCGCAGCCGCAATCAGGCTGTCGAGCCCAAGCGTGGGCCGCAAATCCCTACCCTGATACAGCGCCGACGGCGCCAATCCCGGCCAGTCCGCCAGTATCCGGCCGCCTTGCACGGCGCCGCCCAGCAGCATCGCGGCTGACGCCGTGCCGTGATCCGTGCCGCCCGTTCCATTCGCCGTCGCCATGCGCCCGAACTCGGTTGCCACCAGGACGGTCGTATTCGCCCAATGCTCGCCGAGACCATCGCGCATGGACGCCATCATCGTGTCGAGCGCCTTCAGTTGCGCACCCAGCCGCTGGTTCTGCGCGCTGTGCGTATCCCATCCGCCGGTCTCAATCATCGCAATGCGCGGGCCGTCGCTACGGCCGAGGAAACTCGCGGCGAGCTTGCCGAGGCTTGCGGGGTCCTGACGCGCACCGGCGTCGGCGGCGAGGCCGCGAGCATCCATTGCAGAGCTCCAGAGCGCATGAAGCTGAGGGTCGCCGGAATAGAGTTGGGAGACGCGCACCAACAGATCGTCGGGCGCCTGCGGCAGCGCGGATGGTGCGTACGATGTCACCTCGGCACGGCCGCGCAGCGCCAGCGGCACGGTGGACGCGAGCGCGATTGCGTTGGCTTTGGAGGCGGGCAGCATCGACACCAGCCGGTTGAGCCAGCCATCCTTCATCTGGTAAGGCGCAGTGCCGCCGGTTTCGAGCACGTTCTGGCCGTCGAAGTGAGAGCGATCGCGATACGGCGATGCAACCGCGTGCACGAACAGCGCTTGCTGGGCAGCGTACATCTTCGCCGTCTCGACAAGCGACGGATGCAGCGCGAACGTACCGTCGAGCTTTGTTGCGGTCGACGGGTCAATCGCGAGCGCTCCGCGCAGGCTTGCATAAGCGGGATCGGCATACGGTACGACGATGTTAAGACCATCGGCGGCGCCACGCTGGATCACAAAAACAAACCGCCGGTCCGATTCCACCGAAGCGAACGCCATGCGAGACCCAATCAGCATCGAACCGACGCCAGCACCGGCGCACAACAAGAAATTCCGACGTGTGGTCATCGTGTTATCTCCGTTGGAAATCGGGGGAAACCAGCAGCAGCGCGAGCGCGGTCGGTGCGCTTTCCGCTCGTGATAGTTCGGATGCCGTAGCATTACTTAGCGAGCCCGCCAGCAACTGGTTGCCGAGTGTGCGCGCGTCGAGCGTATCGCCGACGCGTGATGCAAAACGCTGCGCCAGCTCCACCCGGCGCACGAGTGCATCGGGTGCGGCCCAGCTTGCGGCTATGTCGTCGTAACCCGCGGGCGACCCCGGCCGCCACACGGGCTGGCCGAGCTGCGTCAGCAGGGGCGCGATCTGCGTGTTGCCGAGCGAGTTGAAGCCCAGCCCCCGTAGCGACGACACCGTCCAGTCCCACGGCGTCTTGAACTTCGCGTCGACCGGCGTCCATGCTTCGGGCAAATCGATCAACACCTGGTACACGCTGGACAGGTCGCCGTTCGTCGCGCTGAACACGCTGGCCAAGCGGTCGACCAGCGCGGGCGGTGGGGTATCGGCGACAAAATGCCGGGCGAGCTTGCCCGCAATGTGTTGCGCAGTCGCGGGCGAGGCAGCCAGATCGTGCAACACGGCAAGGGCTTGCTGCTCGCCGGGCTGCTCGTATTGCCGGTTCATGATCGTGCGCGTCCCCGGCTCGTGCAGCGGCTGGCGAAACACGAATTGTCCCGGCGCGGCAGCGTCGTTTCGCTGGGCACCCGCGCCCATGCCGCCACCCATTGCGCCGATGCTCCACCCGGTCAGCGCCCGGGCGAATTCGGTCACGTCGTTTTGGTCGTAGCCGCTGCGCACGCCGAGCGTATGCAGCTCCATGATCTCGCGGGCCAGGTTTTCGTTCAGGCCGGGCTTGCGGTCGGGATGGCGCATGGCAGCGCGTTCAGCCGCCGGACTATCGGGGCCGACCGAGCGCGACTGATCAAGGAAAATCTGCATCGCTGGATGACGTTCGACCGCGACCAGCATGTCCTCGAATCGGCCAAGCACATGAGGACGGATGGCTTCAGCTTCGAACGAGCCGGCAAGCATGGCCACGGGCGGTTTTTCCACCGATACCGCGAAATGGTTCGACCAGAAAACCACCAGCCGCTCGACAAAAGGCGTGGGCGTTTGCAGCGCACTCACGAACCGCGCGTTGACGGCTGCGCGATAGATATCGCGGAGTTTCTCGTTATAGGACTTACGCACCGCTTGTTTGTCGTCGGCGCCGGCGTTGCGGATCGCGTTCTGGCGATCGGCGAATTCGGCGGCGAGCGCGGTGCTTGAAGGTTGGTCTCCTAACGCTTGCGGCATTGCCTGATAGCTTGCTCCCGAGAGCTGGTTCTTGAGCCAGCTCTTTGGATCGGACGGTGCCGTCTCGCCTGCACGGGCACCGAGTCCGAAGCGATTCAGCGCGATCGCGGCGGGAGTCACGGATGTAACCACGGATGTAACGGATGCACCTGATGTTACGTCAGCCATGGCTGTTCCCACGAATCGAGTTGCTATGTAGCTTGAACGGTGGGGCTGCGTGAATCCGTCGGTGCCGGCCAAGTTTATTTTTTCGGCGGCGGCCCGACATGCAGCGGACCGTGGCGCTCCAGCGCATCGACGAGCTTGAGCCGTTCATCGGGCGTTAGCGTGCCGGCGAAGTCAGCCACCGTCGCTTCGACCCGTGCACGCACCGCAACGTCGGCTTCGCGCGTGCGAGCGAGCGCTGCGTCGAGTGTGGCGCGATCGAATTGCGGCGCCGCGAGCGCTTGCACGACATCGAGCCGACCCGAGCGGGCGCCTATTATCAGAGGCAAACTTTCACGGCGTGTCTGCCTTAGCGCATCACGCAACTGGTCCTGACGTTCCTGGGGTAGTTCAGCCGCGGCGAAGCGCAAGCCGCGTTGCTGTGCGACCACCTCAGCCTTTTGCTTCGCCACCCATCGATACGTCCCGCCCGCTATGACCCCAAGCACGAAGATGTTGAGCACCAGTGACACGATCAGCAGTGTCTTGAGCCGGGTTGTCGGCATGGTCATTGGTCGCTCCAGTCGGCCGTCGCGCTGTTAAATACGGTGCTTTCACCGGTTTGATCAAAAAGGCTCGGCGGGTTCGCCGAGGTGTTATAGAAAGACCCGGTTAACGAAATGGCCAGCACGCCCGCCGCGATTCCCGCTACGCCCACGCCCACGAGACCCGCGCCCGAGAGCCACCAATGCGGCCGTTTCCACGCAGGTTCCTGACGTGGCGGCGCCAACGGGGCGGACGCCAGGATACGCCGGACCAGATCCGATTCGGGCGCGGCAACGCTGTGCCTCGACAGCACGAGATCAAGTGACCGGGCATCGGCGAGCGCGGCTAGAACGGCCGGGTCACGTTGAGCAAGCAGCGCTTTGGCTTCGGCGCGTTCGGCGGCAGGCCAGTGTTCCGGCATGGCGCCATACGCCTCGGTGAGGCGGCGAAAACGTTCGGGGGTCATCGGCGTTCCTTTCCAAAGACATGCTCGCCGCGTTCGCCGGCAAGACGGCTGCGCAACGTGCGGCGTGCGCGCGAGAGCAGGCTTTCCAGGGCTTCGACGCTGATGCCCATCAAAGCCGCTGCCTCGATGTTCGGCAGTTCCTGGTAGTACTGCAATACCAGTGCCTCGCGCTGGCGTGCAGGCAATTCGGCCAGCGCGGCGGCAATGCGTTCACTGCGCGCGGACTCGTCGAGTTGATCTTCCGGCAGCGGCGCCTGGTCGATGGGTTCGGGCGCGTCGTCATCGGAAATGACATCCTGACGCCGCCGCAAGCGGTCATAACACAGGTTGAGCGCCACCCGGTGCAGCCACGTGTCAAAGCGCGCCTGGCCACGCTGCCAGCGCGACGCCTGCTTCCAGATCCGTACGAACGCTTCCTGTGCCACGTCGCTCGCCTCGTCACGGTCTCCGAGCATCCGGGTCGCGAGCGCGAGCAGCCGCGGCAGTTTGCGCGCGACCATCTCGCGAACCGCTCCGGGTTCCCTGCCATCGATACGGGCTAGCAACTCCGCGTCCGGGTCTTCTTGGTTCAATGTGTTTGATCTCGCAGCACATGTTCAACAGCCTGCGCCGGGTTGGTTTGCGGCCCGGCGCGCCAGCGTGGGAACTGCTCAGTACACGACAACCGCCGGCCGATAATAAGCCGGCCGAGCGGGATAAACGACACACGCAGAAAGCGCTGCGGCCGCAAATGCAATGGCGACTAGAGTCTTAAGCATGAGTGTCTGCCTTTACCTGGGAGGTGACGTAGCGACGAAAAGCGGTGGTGGATGCTGATTTAGCGTGCCCAGTGACCTTCGATCCAGCGCCAGTTCGGTCCGCGTTGCACCCAGTGACCCGGCACCCAATGTGCGCCAACCCGTACCGGCCGCCAGTGGCCCGGCACCCATTCATAGCCGCGGCCGGCCCAGCGCCAGTGGCCGCCGTCCCACACATAACCGGGACGCCCTGCAGGAACGACTTCCGTGCGCATCGGCGGCGGTGCCGACGGGGCGATGATCACCTCTTGCGCGAATGCTGACACGCTGGTCAGCGCGGCGAGGGCGGTAACGACGGCCAAAACGGCCTTGACCGCGAACGTGGGCGAAGCCCGTTTTCTTAGTGTTTTCATAACGGTTCCTTGGAGTAGAAAAGACGCTCGATGCAGGTGCTGTCGAGTGCTTAAACGCGAGCTCCCTGGAAATCCGTCGCACGATTTTGAGTATTTTCACGCGGGCTGAAACAGGGCGAGATGTCGCAATGCGGCCGCCCGCATAGAAGTGGCTAAGTGCGCCGCTTTCCCTTATCCCTTGTCATTCCGTTCCGATCTTGACGCTCCCCAAAGTCACGGAACTCAGAAATCTTCTGACAAATAGTTGAAAACTTTCCTAAAGTATTTAGTCGGCTTACCGTAATCTATGGGTAATTGATCGTAACATTAAGTAACATGCGCTTCCGCTCATTTGCGACTTCAACAAACGACTTCGACGAACGATTTAAGCGGCTTTTTTCGGCTCGTGTCACGAAAGTGCCATCGCGTGTAAAGGCTGGATGTTGATCAGCCCAACCCGGGGATAATCTAAGGGAGTTCCAGTTTCTATGTCTGACGCAATCAAGTCCGCGGGACAATCGCTAATCAACGGCTCGACCGGCAAGAATACCGATGTACCCGCGCTTGTCGCGGCTATCGTCAATGCACGGGTTGCCGGATTAAACGCGGCTAACGCGGCAAAACAGAAAACGAGCACCTCGCAACTGACCGCTGTCGGGTCGTTGAAATCGGTCATGTCGCTGCTGCAAAGCGCGCTGGCGTCGCTGTCGGACGGCACCGCGTTGTCCGCTGTCACCGCCAAGGCGGACGGCAAGGGCTTGACGGCTGTTGCAGGCAAGGGCGCCACGACGGGCAGCTATGCGATCCAGGTCACCAATATCGCGACATCGCAAAGTATCACCTCAGGTGCGTTCGGCGCCAAGGAAACGCTCGGCACGGGCACGCTGAAACTCTCCGTGGGCGGCGCGGACGTTTCGATCAAGATCGATTCGTCGAATAACACGCTGACCGGCGTTGCAGCCGCGATCAATTCTGCGTCCGGCAATCCCGGCGTAACCGCGACGGTGATCACCGGCACGGACGGCGCGCATCTCGTGCTGCACTCGTCGACCACGGGCGTGGCGAATGGCATCTCGGTGGAGGTCACGCCGGCCGGCTCGGGCGACAACAGCGGGTTATCGAAGCTCAACGTCAGCTCGTCCACATCGACCGTCGATCCATCGGACCCGACCAAGACCGTTGCGCCCTATACGACCATCGGGACATCGGCGAACTGGAAGCAAACCGCGGCTGGCAAGGACGCGTTGCTGACGGTGGCCGGCACGGAGGTCAGCAGCCCGACCAACAGCGTGACATCGGCTATTGCGGGTCTGTCGATCAACCTGACCTCCGAGTCCGTGGGCACGACCCAGACGCTGAGCATCACCTCCGACACGACCGCCCAGCACACGTCGATCAAGGCCTTCGTCACCGCGTATAACAACTTCGTCAACATGGCGACGTCGCTGACTTCTTTCGACAAGTCGCAACCCAAGGGCTCGCAGGGCGGTCCGTTGCTCGGCGACTCGATGATGAATACGGTCAGGAATGCGCTTGCAACCGCGATCAGCAAGGGCGTCCCGACTGCTGCGGGCGGGGACAAGGGAATGGCGAACCTGGGGACAATCGGTATCACGCTGCAAGAGGGCGGCACGTTGAAGATCGACGATACCGCGCTGAACGCGGCGCTGGCCAACAAGCCCGGCACGGTCAACGCGTTGTTCAATTCGAGGTCCGGCCTGGGTGCCGAGATGAACAAGACGCTCACGACCTTTCTGAAGAAAGACGGCCTGCTCGATACGAGGACAACGTCACTCAACAAGGACCTCGATAACATCAAGGTTCAGGGCACGAAGCTGGACGCATTCGCCACGCAACTGACGAATAGCTACAACGCGCAGTTCACTGCACTCAACACGCTGATGGCGCATATGAGCAGCAATGCGAGCTACCTGACCGCGTTGTTCGGCGGCGCCAACAGTGCGGGCGCACTGGCCGGAAACAAGGGTTGATGAGTTGATCAGGAACGCACTGCTCGACGAATGAAGATAAAAACGAACCGGGGCATCCTGACAGGACGCCCCGGTTCGTTATGCGAAGAAAAAAACGCGTGCGCTTGTTTCCTTGCGTTGCTTACTTGAAATCCCAGCGCATCTGCTCGACGATCCCGATGCCGCGCGACGTCCGCACGCATTCGCTGACATAGTCGATAAACGGCAAGGGCTCGAAGCCGATCTCTTCGCGCAGGCGGCGGTTATCGAACTGGTAGTCCAGGTTGGCGAACCCAGCGTAGATGCCCAATGCGTGTTCGATCAGCCGCGCCGCGCCCGAGTTTTGACGCCCGACCACATCACGCGCGATCCTGCGGAAATCACGCGGTGCGCAGATGGAGTAGCGTTTCCCCGATATGCCCGTGGCCTCATCCATCGCGCCGATGATCTGCCCAATGGTCGGCGCCTCCGATCCTGCGGACACGTGGTAGGTGTCGAATGCAAGCGTCGGCTTGACGGCGAGCAAGGCCAGCGCGCGGGCGCAATCGTCGACCGAGATCACATCGAGCCGGGTCATTGCTCTCGCACTAAAGCGCCGCGCGCCATGCACCACGCGAAACACCCAGAAGATGCTCGGCGAGGGCAACGTGCCCAGCACCGTATGTCCGACGACAATCGATGGCCGCACCACGACCACTGGCAACGACGGGTAGTAGATGCGCAGGAGACGCTCGACGTCGCGTTTGCTCTGCGTATAGGGTACGAGGTGGTTCGCTTCGCCCCCGTTCTCGCTTCCGTTCTCGTCATATCCGAACGCGGACTCAGGCACGACCGGACTGCATTGCGTACCGCAGGCCATGGCCGTGCTGACGTGCAGAAAACGTCGCAGCACTCGGCTGTCGGCAAAGTGCGATGCGAAACGCAACGTGTCGCGCACATTGATATCGAGTACTTGCGAATTCATGGAGAACGACGCCATGGCGGCGCAGTTGATCACATGCGACGCCTCCGTCAGTCGCGCGAGGTCCGCTTCCGTGAAATCACCGCCCAGGTTGCCCACGATCACGTTCGCCTCGGTCAGCCGTTGCGCGCGGACGTGCGGCAGGCCGCAACGTATGGCCGATGCACGCAGTCGGACCAGTGCCTCGGCCGCGTTCGCCGCGCGCACGAGGCACACGAGGCGTTCGATCAGACCGGCATTCATGAGCGTCACCAGCACCGTGCCGCCGATAAAACCCGTAGCACCGGTCAGCACCAATCGATCGATGCCCACCACATGCATGCGCGTGGACGACGTAAGGCTGTCTTGCCAGGCGGTGGACAGAGGGGTTTGCCATGCAAACATAGCGTTCTCCGTGCAGAAGCAAAATGAATAGCAGCGGGGGAGAGAATTGTTGCTACTCCGACGTCATGCCTAATATCGCCGCGTCTAATATCGATAAGTCACTGCTGTCGTGGCGAAATAAGCGTTCTTCTTTTGCACGATCGGGCTATCGGCGGACGAACCGAGAATTCGCGTTATGCCGCCCGATGTCCGCAACGACCATTTCGGCGTAAAGGAATAGGTCCACGCGGCTGAGACCGTGGCGTTGTCAAAGCCGGCCTTCACCGAGTAGGGACGGAAGCCGCTGCTTGCAGACTGTGCGTCGGTGACGCCGAAGAAGGTCTGCGTGTAGCGACCGCTGCCGGCGTGCAGGCTGCCCGTGATGCTGATGTCGTTGGTGGCGGTGTGCAGAACCGGCGTGGAGACGTCGAGGTGCCCGCTGACGCCTCGGGTGGTGTGCGTGAGCGGTTGGTCGAGCGTCACGCTGATGGTCGTGTCACCAAACACCGTCGCGCCGACCTGGAACGACATCATCAGCGAGCCGGGAATGCGGCCCATGCCCTTCAGGTAGTTCGAGCCGGGCAGGTCGGCGCGATTGCTGTCGCTGCGGCCGAAGTCATAGTCGAGCGCGGTCGAGACGAAGATGCCGTTAGCGAAGGTCTTCTTGTAGCCGGCGCCTTCGAACGGGCTGATGAAGAGGCCGTTGGAAAATTCAGCAGAGAAGACGGGTGCGATCAGGCCACGGTAGTCCTTGCTGCCGAGGTAGCGCGGCGCGACTCCGGTTCCCAGTCCGAAGGTATAAAAATTCTCGGCATGCGCCATGGAGGAACACGTCAGGCCAAGCAGCGGGAGGCAAAGATAAGAGAGGCGTTTGCGCACGGTCAGGTCTTTTTTTAGGAGAGAAGCCGCAGTCTAGGGACGCGGTTGACCGGTGTCTGTTTTGAAGTTGCGCGAAATTGTGCTGAATTGTGTTCAAGTGTCCGCGAGTGTTGCGCACGGCCCTGCCCTACGCGCGCGAGGATAGAATCGGCGACTGCTAGAGCTGCCCCAAGTGCGGAGAAGAACAATGAACGAGGTCTCACCCAAGTACAACGTGTTGCTGATCGAGGACGACGATCGCCTCGCGCAACTGATCGGGGAGTATCTGGATGGCTATGAATTCGCGGTGACTATCGTGCGGCGCGGCGACACTGCGGTGGCCGCCGTACGCGAGCACAAACCGGCGCTGGTGATTCTCGACCTGATGTTGCCCAACATGGACGGCATGGAAGTGTGCCGGCGCATTCGCGGTTTTTCGAGCGTGCCGGTGTTGATCCTGACTGCTCGCGTCGATGTCTTCGACCAGGTTGCGGGACTTGAAACCGGTGCGGATGACTATGTCGTCAAGCCGATCGAACCGCGTGTGCTGGTGGCGCGCGCACGGGCGCTGCTCAGGCGCTCGCAGCCGGCTGAGGAAGTCATGACGCCCGCGGTGGTTGCCGGTACGCTCACGTTTGGCGAACTGGTGATCTCGCCGCCGAATCGCACCGTGACGTGGCGCGGCCAGGATATCGACCTGAAGACTGCTGAGTTCAACCTGCTCGTGATTCTCGCGCGCGCTGCGGGCACGGTGCTGAGCCGCGACGACATCCTCAAGCAATTGCGCGGCATCGAATTCGACGGGCTGGACCGTACTGTCGACTCGGGTATCTCGCGGCTGCGACGCCGCTTCGAAGACGCGTCGCCGGAGCCGCACAAGATCAAGACGATCTGGGGCCGCGGTTACCTGTTCAGCCCATCGGCGTGGGAGGATTGAATGCTGCGTTCCCTGATTCGGCTGTATTTGATCGTGCTGCTGGGCGGCGGCATAGCCATTGTGTTCGTCAATGAATACTTCTCACAACTCTTCCACGAACGGGTCACAGCGAACCAGCGCGAGAGCGTCAAGGCCTACGCGTTCGTGCTGACCGACTACCTGCAACGGCATCCGGGCGAGCAGCGGGCGGCTGCGCTGGCTGAACTGCAAAAACATGGCGACCAGGGTTTCAGCCTCCTCACGATGCAAGACATGATCCCTGTTCTCGATTCCGATCAGTTACGCGACCTCCGCGACGGCAAGCTGGTGCTAAGCGGGGATGCGAAGGATTACTACTTGCCGCTGCCTGACGGCACGATCGTTCACGCCCATCCCGATGAGCCCGGCAACCTGGACATCAAGGCACTGGCGTACGCCCTGGTCGCGCTGGCGACGCTGTTGTCCGTCGTCCTGTGGGTCCACTACCACTGGCGTGACTTGAGGAAACTCGAAGCCGCCGCCCGCGCGTTTGGCAAGGGCAAATTGTCGACTCGCGCGGAGCTGTCGAAGAAATCAAATATCTACGATCTGTCAAAGCAGTTCAACGAAATGGCCAGGCAGATTGAAGCGTCGATCCTGCATCAGCGCGACATGATGCATGGCATTTCACATGAACTGAAAACGCCTCTGGCACGCCTCGAATTCGGCCTTGCATTGTTGCAGTCACCTGAGTCGCCGGAGCGACAGCGCGAACGTCAACTCGCGCTGCGCCGCGACGTGCGAGAACTCGATGAACTCGTGACCGAGCTCCTTACGTTAAGCCGGCTTGAGCAAGGCGCGGAGCATATGGTGCTGATGCAGGTGTCAGTGAGCGAACTGCTGGACAGCGTGGCGGCGAGCATGGCCAACGACGTTGCCGACCGCGCGCTGAGCCTGTCTGTTTCAACGTCAGGCGCGCCCGCGAGTCATGTCTGCGATCCGAAGCTGGTCGCGCGGGCATTGTTGAACCTGATTCGCAACAGCACCCGCTACGCGCAGCGCGCCATCTCGTTGAGTGCATGTTTGGGGCCGGCGGGCGCACTCGTGCTGATCGTGGACGACGACGGTCCGGGCATTCCGGTTGCGGAGCGGGCGCGTGTCTTTGAACCGTTTCACCGGCTCGACGCAAGCCGCGACCGGCACACGGGCGGCTTCGGGCTCGGCCTGGCGATTGTGCGGCGCGTCGCGTTGGTACACGGCGGCGAGGTGCGGCTGGAAGAGTCCGCTTCGGGCGGCGCGCGTTTCCTGATCGCGTTGCCGTCCACGCCCTTGCCGGCAGCGGAAGGTACTTCAGGTGGCGCGACGGCTGTCCGGGAAACTAGAAGGCCGGCGACCCATCCCCTAGTTTGATCAAGGTTCCGATCTGCAAAACGCGCGTTCCGCAAGACGATACGCATGCGCGGGCGATCAAGGCCGCTGAAGTTTTCTTCGATCGCCAGCTAGGAGTGAGGCATTGACCGGGTTTGTTGCGGCCCGGTTTTAGCGGGCTCGGCGTGTTGAACGGAGTCAGTCCTCGTGACCATTTTGCCTGTCCGCAAAGTAGCGGGCGGGTGGCTTACCCAATGCCTTCTTGAACATGGTGATGAACGCGGTGACCGACTCGTAGCCGAGCTCTTCCGCCACCTGCTGAACCCGCGCACCGGCAGACAGGCGTTGCAACGCGATGACGATATGCAACTGCTGCCGCCAGCGGCCGAACGTCATGCCGGTCTCGTTCTTGACCAGGCGCGCCAGGGTGCGTTCGCTCATGGCGACCCTTTGGCCCCACTCGGCAAGGGTGCTTCGATCAGACGGATCACTTGTCAGTGCATCCGCAATTTGCCGCAGCCGCACGTGGGCCGATATCGGCAGATGGAGGTTCTCTATGGGCATCTGTGCGAGTTCGTCCAGCAAGACCGATGCGAGGCGCGCTGTGGGACCATCGACAGCGTAGAGGGGCGGCAAATTCGCCAGGTGCTCGATCAATTCCCGCACCAGCGGCGTGATGGCCAGCGTGCAACATTGGTCCGGCAAGCTCGCGGCATTTGTTTCCACAAACAGGAAACAGACGCGCCCGTTCGCTGTGACGCGATTGCTATGCAGCACGCCGCTTGGAATCCATACCGCGCACTGAGGCGGCACCATCCATAGCCCATCAGGCACTACACACGTCACGCCGCCATGCAGTGCAAGCACGAGCTGGCCTTTGCGGTGCCGATGCATGGGCGCTTCCACGCCGTTCTCGCGGGCATCGATACGCATCGCAA
>Ga0302220_10002546_pt1 | contig 13259 bp, 11 predicted proteins | sample II_Palsa_E1_3_FD_194572 | JGI IMG/M metagenome (GOLD analysis project Ga0302220, IMG submission 194572) | Peat permafrost microbial communities from Stordalen Mire near Abisko, Sweden - II_Palsa_E1_3 | ecosystem: Environmental > Terrestrial > Soil > Palsa > Peat permafrost | place: Sweden... | reverse complement strand
GGCGTGCGTCGAACGCGACCGCATGGGGTTCAGCTCCCCCTATTCCCGTGCAGAAAATGCCAAAAACTTTAGCAATCCCGGCGAACATAGTGTCTATGAGGCATTGAAGCAAACCGTCGATACGCTCGTCGGACCGGGGAGGTATTTCCTGAGCAAGGGGTCTCTTATTTTGAAGCATGCGCCTGGACGACCTGTGCCGACGTGCGAAATCGATCATCTGCTTATTTGCCGTTTCGGGATTTTCGTCGTTGAGACAAAGGATTGGGCAGGTGCCATCCGCCCGAGCACTCGCGAGGGAGATGTCATCGTCAGATTCGCCAACGGGCACGAGGAGTTACGCCGCTCGCCTATTTCGCAGTCTGCCTCTAAGGTCGCCTTTATCAAACGCTGTCAGCCGGCAGACTGGCGAGTGGAGTCGTTAGCGGTATTCTCTAATCCGAAGGCCTCGCTTACCTCTGGGTTACCGAAAAATATGGTACTGCTATCTGAGCTCGAGAGCTATTTGCGCGCCAAAAGCGAAGAACCGATGATGGGTGAAATGAGGTATGTGGACAAGGAAATCGGCATGGGATCAATCTTGCCCCACAGGGACAATCGGCCCGGCGCAGCGCAAATTCACCGCGTTGCCGTTCAACATGCTCGCGAACGCTAATACTCGGTGAACATCCCGGGGACGTCGGTCAAAGGCGGTGTTTGGGCGGCGAATTGGACGAGTTAGACTTGTCACGATTGCTGTTTAAGGCTTGTTCCTAGACATTCGACGATTGCCGGAGTTGGCTTCCCTGCGGGGCTACCAAGCTCGAACTTGCTAAGCGTGCATGGTCGTTGCTCAGCGTGCGGGTCGATTCGCCTCCGGGAGCTTGCTGGATACAAACTGGCAGAACGCGGTGGCCATGTCCTTATGAATGGTCATGATGTTCGCTTCAGAATCCGCCGATGCCTCGAATAGGAGTCTGCGCAACCAGGTCTTGCCATCTACTGGTGGGGCCAGGAATGAACGCGCGTCAGGATTCGATGCAACTTAACATCCCTTTCAGGAAAACGCAGTCAGCCTATTTCAGTTCAGCAGATCATGCGATCGACACATGCAGATCAACCTGCGCCGCCGTCGCGCGAACGATCTTATGCACCCCATGCCCAGCATTAGGCCTGGTCTCGACAGCAACGAGCCCGGCATCACGCAACGCGTCAACATCGCGTTTAACTGCACTGCGGTCGCGATTCAACCGGGTTGCGATTGCCGTGATCGACCCTGGCTCTTCCTTCACCGCCCTGAAAACCACGATGCGCGCTCGGGTGAGGAGTTGCGCTAAAACTTCGGGGTCTTCAAACGTGACGCTGAATGTTTCGGAAATTGGCTCTCCTCGGTCGGCAGCGCATGCAATTCGCTTGCCTTGCGTGAAGAAGTCCTCAGCCGTCCCAAGTCCAACGTGCAATTTCTTCATACGTTGCTCCTTAGGGCAAGCCAATCACCCTCGAACATGTCCTTGATGTCTTCGAAGCTGACGAATTTCACTGGCTCGACACTGCCGAAGTGGTGTCAACGGTAAAAACCGTGTGCGTTGTCGTACCCGATGACCCGTCCGTTTTCATCCACCCACAGCTCGCGCCTCAATTCGCCATTAGCTTGGCATCTCGTGAGGGCGCTGCGAGTGTCCGCAATCGCCTTTTCAGGCATGATGCATTATGTCATGCCTGGTTGATTGACGCAAATCCGCCTGCTAATCCTTTTTTTATGCTGGCTGTCGGAGCAGGAATACTCATGTACCGGCACGTGCCCCCGTAGGTCAGCACGGGACCGCAACCGTTACCACGAAATCCGGCGCTGCTGCGGCAAACTGAATTGTCCTGTCTAGTGACTCACGTTCATGGTGCGCTCACGGCAAGGTACACTCGGCTCATCTGCTGGAGGGCGTTATGGACATGTGGCATACCCGCTGCGGAATCATCTGCGATGGTTGGAACTACCGTCGCGATTATCTTCTCTTCGTGGAATGACGCGAGTTGGGCCGCGAGCCGTTCGGAGAAATTGCCTCAGACGCATATGCAACCACGCCCGTGGTTGGCGCTCTCAGGACTGGTTACCTGCTCTGGCCTTTTTCGTCTTCGCAAACACGTGAGAACAGAAAGCGTCAGCAACTATCCGATTCACGGTAAGGATATTGTCTGGGCTCAACGTCTCACGAGACACGCCCTGTTTTTCTATGAGCCGCTGTGGAATGAGTTGGCCAACGAAGGAATGGTACAACTCCTTTTGAGCCTGGCTAGCTGCGGATTCGAAAAACTGTCGGCCGACCTTGATTTCTTCGCTCAGTTTGGCCTTCGCGATGTCTTGCTGGGCCTGCAGGCTGGCGTCTAACTGCGCATGAGCAGCATCCCGGTTGCGGCTTTCCGTCCTCGTGTCCTCGAGCTGCTTTGCCTTGATGGCCACCATTCTTCGGTCTGCGTCGCCAAGGCGGTAGTTCCCCTCAAGTGCTTTAAACAGATATCCCTTAGAACTAACCGTAATTTTCCCCTGATTGAGCTTAGCCCGGGTGTATTCGATAGCCTGTTCAAGGCGAGCGTCTGTCCAGATTTGCCGGTTTTTTGCGAGTCGGTCGAACTCGGGCGTGTCCCAGGCAAATTCGTGATGAAGAACGAGGTACATCGAGTCTTCGATGCGGGCATGCGCCGCGTCTGCGCCCTGCTTCTTCGTGAACCGGAAGCGGATTTTCAGTTTTTCCGGTGCAATTCGCTCCGCGTTAGGCTCCCAACTGACGTCAAAATCTGAGACATTGTTGAGCTGTTCGATGGCCGGAGCCAAGAATCGCTTCTTAAATTCCTTGACCTCCTTGCGCGACTCACCAACTTTTCCCGGCCACTCCAGGACGTCTTCGTAAGCAAACCATTCCGTCACCCCGTGACCCTCGCATGGAATGAGCCGGTCGTAAATAGCTCGTGCCAAGGAGAGGGAAAACGCTGTCGACGCGCGTAGACTCAACCAATGTGCCTTGTAAGGGCTGATGAGGTATTTAATGACCCGCCCAGACAGCAGAATGCAGACCACATTGCGCTCGATATAGCAATCACCGAGCAGACTGATGGAGCCCCACGAATCTTTCTCAGTAAGCTCCTCAAGCGACGGCGCCGTCATGATTTCAAGGCGTGCCTTCGCGGCAGCTCGCATCTGTGCAATGAGATGGCTGTGGTTTCTGCTCTCGTAACGCATCAACCATTTGAAGTAATTCACGTCAGCCGTGAATGTGTAGACCTTTTCGTCTATCAGCTCATCTGGCGCTTTCGTCGCCACGATGAAGTATGCAGCGTCCAGTACTCGGCGAGCGGCAATGCCCAGGCCGCCTACCCGGGTGAAGATGTTGTTCCTCAAGAAACCAATGTCCGTCTCCGACTCGAAGATGGCCGTGTCTTGCCCGGTCATCTTGTCGTAGATATCCAAGGCGAGCTGATGCGGGGTAACGGTAAGGGGCTGGTTTTCCATTCGGTTGATTCGACTCCAATCCTCGGCACTTTATCAGTCGAGCTTGGCGTGTCAACACAAAAACCGTCCCGATTCAGCCCAGGAAAATCTGCACAAAAAGCGCCCCGGATCCTCCCTGGCAACACAAATTCCACCCCCGGCGCCACAATTTACGCCCGTTGGGTCCCAATTTAAGGCCCTTGGCGCACAAAAACCGTCCCTCGGATCACAAAAACCGTCCCTATCCACAGGGTTGGTGGTTGATTTAGAACGTGTTTTTCTACGCTGTTTGTATGTTTGTTGGTTTTTTGTTTACAAAAAAACAAACAAACACAGCTCGCAAAGTCGCGTAAATGAGTCTCTTTAGACCAGTTATGACGGCGTAAGCTGTTGAAAACAAAAAGGAAAATAGAAAAAATAGTATCGCCCACAAAAACCGCCCCTGGGGTGCTTTTTGTGCGGGTGTCGCTGAAGCGATGGTTCATGGAGCTGGTTCACCGCCCGCACGATTAAATAGGCAAAAGTGCGGACACTGATTACAAACAGTCGAAAAATCATGAATTCGGGTGTAGATTTTGACGGAATGTTGAAAACTCCGCTCAATACAACCTTGTTTACACATATTCATGTATTCTGCGCTTCAACGTCAATACAAGGAGAAAGCGCAAAATGGCCAACGTCGTTACCTTACCGATGGAAGACCGAAAAGTTACGCTTCGCGAAGTCGCGAACTTCGCTGACACCCTTGAACCCTTCGCGGACAATCTGCGAGAGCAGATTCTCGCGCCGCGACCGCGCAAAGTCGCTCCCTTTTACACAATCAGTGAGCTGGCCGAGATGTGCAATCTGACTCGACAACAGATTCAATATCTGGTGACCAAAGGTGACGCTGTACTACCTACCGGGACCTTGAATGGTAATGGCCGGAGCAGGACGTTCACGTTGCCCGAGGTGCGCACGTGGGTAAAAATGGCCTCGGATATCTATCAGACTCAGGTTGACGACAATGATGGCAAATTCAAGGGAAAAGTCCTGACGACGGCGCAACTGAAAGGTGGATCGGCGAAGACGACCACGACTGTCTGCCTGGCACAAGCGTTAACCCTCCTTGGTCGGAAAGTTCTGCTCATCGATCTTGACCCGCAAGCGTCAGCGTCAGAACTTTGCGGTCTCTATGCTGAGAAGGAAGTAACCGGCGACGATACCGTCCTGCCCTATATATACGACCAGAACGTGGAGGGAGGCCTGAGCGCCAAGGTTCAGTCGACTTATTGGGATGGACTCGACATCATCCCCGGCCACACTTTCCTCTACGGGGCTGAGTTCCTTCTTCCCGCGCGTCAGAAGACCATTCAAGGTTACCGCTTCTGGGCTGTCTTACGTCAGGGGTTGGCACCGCTTAGATCCCAATATGATTACATCCTGATCGACACCTCACCCTCACTCTCGTATATGAACCTGAATGCGCTGCTCGCGGCCGACGCTCTGGTCATGCCTATGGTTCCAGAGAACCTGGACTTCATCAGCTCATTGACGTTCTGGCGCTTGTTCTCGGATGTGGCTGAAGACTTTCTCCCCTATGAAGAGGACAAGGTCTACGAGTGCATCTCTATCCTGCTGTCCAAGGTAGATTACGGGAAGACTTCCTCGGCGCCTGTTGTTCGACAGTGGGCGCAAAGCGCCTACGGCCGATGGCTGGACCCCTTTGAAATTCCCGCCAGTTCGGTGATGAGCGGAGGAGCACTTTCGTTCTCGACAGCGTTGGATATCGTTAGTACCCATTCGACTGCAAAATCGTTGCAGCGCGTCAAGCAGCCGATGATCCAGTACGCGAAATGGCTGGACGATATGTTTGTTAAATCGTGGAAGGAGTTGGCATGAGCAATATTCGAGAACAGCTAATGGCCAAGACCGCCAACCTGCCGACGCCTGCAGATTTTAAGAGTGATAATAAAAAGGAAAAGGGCGCGCGCGGTCCACAAACAATGCCTGGAATTACGAGTGCCCTGGCTGCGGCACAGTTGCGAATTCAGGAACTTGAGTCGAAAGGGTTATCAACAGAGATTGCTGTCAGTCTCATTGTTCCTAATCCGTGGCAGCCCCGCCGTCAATTTAATGAAGCTAAGCTCTCGGAACTAGCCCGGGCGATCGCGGAGGTCGGCTTGCTGCAGGCCGTGACTGTTCGTAGAGTTGATGATACGTTCCAACTAGTTGCAGGAGAGCGGCGGTGGCGAGCGCATAAGCTGCTCAATCTGGAAACGATCCGGGCTGTTGTTATCGAATGTACAGACCAAGATATGTCTGCACTGGCCTTAATGGAAAACGTCACTCGCGATGATTTGTCTGATTACGAGATTGCAATTGCGGTCCGACGCGCCGAGACTGAGTTTCCGAAGCGTACCCGTCTTGCCGAGGTCATGGGCGTGACCCGCAACGATCTTTACAGATTCTTGGCCTTCGACGACCTTCCTGATTTCGTTAAACGCGACCTCGACCTTAACCCGTCGATGTTGGCAGCAACGGCAGCGCAGGAAATTGTCAACGCACTGAAGAAGACGGGAGAGCCTGGGTTAAAAGCGCTTCGGGAGTTGTGGCCGCTATTGGTTTCTGGCGACCTAGTCCAGAGCAAAATGGCTGCATCAATCAACGCGCAGGTGTCTCGTGGGATATCCACGGCGGACGCTGGCGGCCGAAGCATTCTTAAGATTTTTGCTGGCAAGGTCCAGGCTGGGAGTATCACAAAGGACGTCAAGGGGTTGACCTTCAAGTTCAAGGCCGGCGTGGTGACGGACGAGCAGGAGAGCGAGTTAAGGGAGGCGATAGGAAAAATGTTCTCGATACGGTCTGAGTGAGCTTCTGTCAAACCCGCCGCGGCGGGTTTTTTTACGTCTTGGCGAAGCGTTGAGTGGTCTTGTCCACTGGTCTAAAGTGTTCATATCCGAACACTTTAGACCAGTGGCTCCCGCCGACGGAATGTGGGGATGGTCGCAGCTCCGATGCCGACCATCCGTATAGTTGGCGGAAAAGTGTTCATATCCGAACACTTTTCCGCGTAGTGTCGACGTCGCCGTGAGTTAGAGCTAGTTCGCATCGAAGTGGTTGCCATTAAACATCCCGGACTCGTCGATGTGTTTCTTCTTGGCCGTGACGGTTGTCGGCACAACCGCCGGCGCCAGCTCGTGTGGCGAGTATTCGAAGTCACGCGGGCGGTAAGCCCTGGTGTGCGCAGAGCGTCGACATGCGTTCGGAGATGATCGCGGGACGCTGGTTGTTGAGTGTTCCGCGTAACGTCGATTCCCGCCACGGCTTTTAGGCTCCGAGGTTTCGCGCACAAAGGTACTGGCCGTCGGCGTTGCCCTGTTCCTTCGCAGGCCACGGGCAGGCAAGAAGTTGCGTTGTCGGGCGTCCGCGCATCCGAGAAGAATCCCGCCGTCGTTCGTGAGCGTGACCCATTGCTGCTGTGGCAGGGCCTTTTCGATGGACAAAGCCTTCCGCTCGGAGACAGAGTCATTGACTGTGAGCCGCAAGTCGCGCCTGGCTCAACCCCGAGGCGATTGCGTCGAGGCGGAAGCGTGCGCGGCCTAAAAAAATCGCAACTAACGGACAAAAATCGTGAGCCAAGAGTTGTCAGCGATCGTGCGGCGACGCTACCACGTGCGCCGGGTAGTGCGTTTCTGCGGAACCATCAATTTGAGCCGAATGGCGCTCCCGAACGGAGTTCTTTTTGCGGCCCTCGATTGTCATTGCCCCTCGGCTTCGACGTCAAATCGATGCATTTCCGCCGTCGTCTCCATCACGCGTTTGTTCGCTGAGCGGACGTAGATCGTTGTCGTTTGCAACGACGCGTGACCGAGCACCGCTTGCACCACGTCCAGGGGTAGGGGGCGCTGCGCCGCCAGCGACACCGTGCCGAACGTATGCCTAAAAGCGTGTGCACTGGCACGCACCAGCGCTGCCCGATCACTCGCGTCCAGATGCGCCATTGTCTTGGCTAGGGCGGCCAGTCCGTGCTTGACGAGGCGCCCTAGGCTATCGGGCGTAAAGGCGTTGACGCCGATTGCTGCATGCTTTTTTTGGGCCGATTGCGTGGGAGGAACAGCGATAGGGCAGAGCAGGGGGGCGGTCGATTGGCCGTCGTCGAACACTTGCCCCCGATCGCTCCAATGCGCGCGAATCGCCTCGACCGTCGTCATGCGCACCGGCACCGTGCGCTCCTTGTTGCGCTTGCCGATGACGGTCAACGCCCAAATCGGCTGTTCGGCGGTGCTGAACTCGGATTTTCTCAAGTGGTTCCGCGTCGCGCTCGCGGCTTCCTCGCGTCGCAACCCGGATTCGCCCATCAGCAGCATTGCCACGCGCGTGGCACGCCACTGCGCGGCATCCTCGAGTCCGTCGCAGGCCAGGTCGACGTGGCGCTTGACCGTCCGCCACAGCGCATCAGGCAGCGCCCGATCGATCTGCAGGCTGACCTCGCGCGTGACCGTGCGCGGGTCCTTGACCGCGCGCCAGGGGTTGGCGGCCAGATATCGCACATCGACCAACCAGGAACACGCCGCTCGGATCACGCGCACCGCGTAGCGCTGCGATTCCGCGCTTAATTCGGTCGAGGCAAACGGGTACCAGCGCGGGCCGTTGCGCGAACTTTTGGGGCCCACGAAGGCTGGGGCCGGGCCGGCTAAGAAGTCTTTATAGGCCTCGCAGTCGTCCAATAACAGTGAGCTGAACGCCGTACCGCGCACAAGCAGGGCCCATAAGAGGTAGCGCTCCAGCTCCTTCGTGTAGGCGCGCAGCGTCTTGGGCTGATCGCGATACTGATTCAGGTAGGTGCGAATCGCTTGCAGGTCGTGCCGCGCCTGGATCATACAAAACGCCGTCGCCCGATTGATGCCATCGACGCCCGATAGGGCATGGGGCACGGCCATGCGCTCGAGCGGCACCAGCACCGCGGAGCCCGGGCCGATGAGCGTCAGTTCGGCCGCCACCAGCGGCTCCGCGGCGTCCACATCCGCGTCCACCCGACACCCGAGGCTGGCTTCATGGCGGCGCAGCCACCGTACGATGGCCTCGGCACGGAGCCGGCCGATCCGAGGCACCGCGCGCCACCACGAGCCGCCGCGCCGATTACAGAACGCGACGAGCTCGCCGAGCGTCTTGAGGTGCTGCCCCTTCAGGTGGGCCGCGACCCGCGGCCGGAACCACATGCCGATGCCGTGCGAGGCGGCCGGCGCCTGTTCGGCGATCGCCGCGATCTGGCGAATCATTTGCAGCGCCGACTGGGTCAGCAAGGCGCTGCCGTGTCGGCGCATAGCCGTTTTCAGATGCGCGACCAGGACCGGCGCGCCGGACTCGATGCCCAGCCGCACCAGGTCCACATGCATGCGGCGCAGATAGCGCTCCATCGCGGCGGGCGTGCGCGCGTGCTCGTCCTCGTCCGCGTCGTAATAGGTGCGCGCGATCACGTGCGGTGCCACGCGTTGCGCAAACGCCCGGTACGCGGCGAAATCCTTGGCGGTGTACGACCGGCCAATCTCGAGGGGTTCGGCCATGGGGCTCCTGGTAAGGGTCCGGTAATGCTCTAAAAGCGGCTGGCAGGGAAACACCTTGGCGCGCACGCCCTTGGTCGATCGAAGCCGCGTGGCGTCGTACCGGCGCCGCGGGGTTTTCCCCTGCTAAACCGGTTGGGCGAGCGCGGGATAGGCCGATGGGGCCTAGCGCGAAGCCCTGACCCCCCATTTTACCCTAACAAACGCAAGACTGATAATAACGATTATCAGCCTTGTGCAATAGCCGGTTTTACCCACGGCCCGCTTTCGGGTTCGTCCGATCAGGTTCCGGTGCACGCGGGGACCCGGCGATGGTCCTGCAAAGCGACGCGGGGGCGGCGCCGCGGTCCTGGTCTGTTTTGTCGCAGCGCATCGAATACCCCCTAAGTTGGTCGTGCATTTGTGGGAGAAGCGGACGGCCGAGCCGGTACCGTGTCTGCAGACACAATCACAATGAGGGTAGGCGATGCAGATGATAAAAATTTTTGGCGAACACGACTTTGAGCTGCACGAACCCGAGGTCGGCACTCTGCCGGATTTTCTCCAACCCCGCTGGTCGGTCGCGCTAAACCGCTCCGCGCTGGTCCGTGAGCTGGCCCAAGCGCAGGACCGTGAGACGGCTGAGCGTGCGTTGCGCCGGTACGTCGAGCGGGCTGAGCAGGCGGTGCTGATGGTCGGGCGTGGTTTTTATCCGGTCAAAATTGGCAAGGGCAAAACGGAGCGCAGTCGACGCATCGCCCTTGCCTGCGCCCGCGGGCCCGAGCCCGACGCGCCGGCGGTCACGTCACGCTTCTATGCCCCTGCCGCGCTTGTGGTCCTGGCACCACCGGGCGCGCGCGGACATCAGGATGCTTTTTTGCCCGCGTTTTGGGTGCGCGAGAAACTCAAGGAAGTCGCCGCACGTGCGGTGTACGCGCGCCAGCAATTTGAGCGCGTGCCGCGTGCGAAGCCGTGCTGGCCCGCGCACCTCATACAGCAATTCCTGGAATCTTTGTTGTCGCAACTGCCCGCGGCCCATGTCATTGAGGCGGAGCGGCTTGCGCGGGACCGCGAGCGCGCGCGCCTTGCGGCGCAGCGCACCGCAGTCGCGCCCGTGACGGAGCAACAGCGCGAAGCCGTTCGAGCGGAACTGCAAGCGCGGGAGCGCGCGTTAGAGCTTAGGCGCGCGCGACGCAATGCGAAAATGCCGATCCGCACGAACGTGAATGTCAGGTGGACGACCTGGACCTCGCTGCGCCGTCGTTTCCTGTCCCACGAACACCACGCGCAGAACGTTTCCGTGCGCGTCGCGGGCGCGGTCAGCTATGTGATTTGTCCCGATGGGAGGGAGGTGCGCGTCGCCACGAAAAATCTTGAATACGTGTGAGCGACGCGTCGCTGGTCGGAGCCCCTCGCATTTGATTCCAGAATGGCAGGCAACCAAGTGGTGCCATTCACATTAATTTCATCGGGTGGGCGATTATGCTAGGGTGAATGGAAAAAAGCCGCGCAAACAAATCCTTGTGCGGCTCTGCGTGTCATACCCTGACGCGGCAGCGGGTGCGGACGACCTTCAGTGGCCGACTGATTGGGTTGCCATCCTCGAAGGGGCCAAGACCGCAGACATCGCGCTCGCTCCCCAAACGGAGACCACTAGATAAGAGCCGAGCGGGCTGATGGGCGGCGGCAAGTCTTGTTGACCGATAGGGCTGAGACGTCGATGGCGGTGCCCGAGCCTGGTCGAAAACGTTCGTTTTTTATGACGCATCCCACTTGCGCGCGCGCCCCGCCCAGCGCACAATATCAAAAGGTAATACCTGGTGATACTCCGAGGGCACTATGGCAACATCGATCAAAATTGACGACGACTTAAAAGGGCGCGTGCAACACCTGGCGACGCTGCGCCAGCGTACCCCGCACTGGATCATGCGCGAGGCGATAGCGCAATACGTCCAGCGTGAGGAATCGCGCGAGAGCTTCAAGCAAGAGGCGCTGGCGTCCTGGACCTCGTATCAGGAAACGGGCCGGCACCTGAGCGGACCAGAAGTGCAGAGCTGGTTGAAAACGTGGGGCACTGAAGCGGAAACGGATCTGCCTGAATGCCACGAATAGTTGTCACGGAGGGGGCCGCACGCGGCCTAGAGCGCTGTCGGCGGTTCCTGACCACGAAAAGCCCACAGGCGGCGCAGCGGGCCGCTCAAGCGATCACACGGCAGTTCGTGTTATTAGAGTCGACCCCGGATATGGGGCGACCGTTCGCCGATGTGCCTGATCTGCGCGAACTGCTAATCGAGTTCGGGGATTCGGGTTATGTAGCGCTCTACCGCTACGAGCTGGCCGCCGATGCTGTCATCGTGTTGGCATTCCGACACCAAAAAGAGGCCGGCTACTGAGAAGGATAACCAGGATGACGGTCACTGAACTAATTGAACCATTGCGTGCCTTCCCGCCCCCCGCTCGCGTTGTTGTGCCGCACTTTCACAACCGGCTTCGATGATGTCATCTGGGTCTTCGAGCAGCCAAACGAGCTCGGCACGCAAAGGTTGTGCACTGGCGCGTAGGACGGACCGAATGCGTTTTCCGACGAGCCGCTCGCAGCAGACGAAACCGCGGTTTTGAATGGTAACGGTATCGCCGCGCGCGAAGCCGTTATTGCCGAGCGCATCCGACGCGAACAGCGCAAGGTCATCAAGTACCCGGTCACCAACGCGCGTAGTCGTCCGCTGCCGATCGTGTGCGCAGCGTCGACACGGTCATAGAGTTTTCGCAAATGGCCACCGCACGCCCCGACATGGCCAATCGGTGACAGTGCGCTCGGGGTTCGCTGCGAGCGGATGTTTTGTCCAGCGTCGCGAGTGCGCATGGGGAACTTCAGCCATCGGCCGTGCGACGTCGAGGGCCCTCTACGGTCCAACTTATCCCCAGTTTTTGTTGGCAAGCCTGTGGATAACGAGCCCGGAAGTGGGGCAACGCGTTGGCACCAAAGAGGTTTTCGTGGCGGCTTCAAAATAGAGCATTGAGCCTAACCGGCAGCGGCGCCCGCGGGTCAAGAAAGCCTCGAAGGGCGAGCGGGATTCTCGGCCAAGTGCCGTCGGACGAGTCGCTCGTAGGATGAGCGAAGGTTCCCTAAACTTCGCAATCGCCGGCCGGAAAGGTAGACTGTCATCACCGCATGGCTTGTGCAGCGTAGCGTTACGCAATACAATTTGCGTCATGATCAAAACGTTCTTGCACAAAGGCTTGCGCGCGTTCTTTGAGACGGGCAGCAAGGCGGGCGTCCAGCCGCACCATGCGCCGAGACTTGGCCGTCAACTGCGACAGCTCGACGATGCGGTGCGCCCGGAGGATATGAACGTGCCCGGATGGCGGTTGCACGCGCTGCATGACGATTTGGAAGGGCATTTCTCCGTTTGGGTCAATGGCAACTGGCGGTTGACGTTTCGCTTCGAAGGCGCCGATGCCGTACTCGTCAATTACCAGGATTATCACTAGGAGTTCATTATGAGTCGCATGTTCAATCCCCCGCACCCCGGCGCGACGCTGCGTGAGGATGTCTTGCCGGCGCTCGGTTTGACCGTGACGCAGGCCGCGCAGCAGCTTGGCGTCACGCGTTCCGCGCTCTCGCGCGTGCTCAACGAGCACGCGGCCATCTCCCCGGAAATGGCGCTACGCATTGAGGCTTGGTTGGGTATCGAGCGGGGCGGCCGCGCCGATGTTTGGCTGGCTGGCCAGACCGCTTATGACCTCTGGCAAGCGCGCCAAAAAGCCCCGCCCCACGTCGAGCACGCGCCGCTCGAAGACTATGCCCCGGCCTGAGCTGAGTGGGTACTGTCAACTGCTTGGCTAACGTGCGACGGAATCCGCAACGCTTAGGGATCGCTAACTGAATCGGCAAGGCGCTCTAGCGTCGCAGCGCCCGTCGCACTTTTCCACCTCTCGCAGGCCTGAGTGCGTAGCGTCCGCTTTTGCTGTGCGTTGGTGTGGAAGCGGCAATGTATAACGAGATGGCGACCTGATCGTGGACCGCAGCGACCCGTTGCCGATGACGCGCTGACTTGAAGCGGCGCATCACCTGCTAGCGTACCGGCGTTGGCTGGTGCGAGTTTTCTGCCTGGTTGTTCAGTCCGAGCCGCGCCCGTAGCCATTGCGTTCGCTCTGTTTGCAGGGTTTCCGCAGCATGTGAAATCTGCCCAGACGTCCGCGGTGCCAGGGCCGTGGCCCGATCTTGAAAAACGATACCATGGCTAGCATGGTTCGCCACCCCCTTCCATCACGAGACG